>Ga0116217_10003484_pt1 | contig 14231 bp, 9 predicted proteins | sample Sb_taG_6_FD_89697 | JGI IMG/M metagenome (GOLD analysis project Ga0116217, IMG submission 89697) | Peat soil microbial communities from Weissenstadt, Germany - Sb_50d_4_PS metaG | ecosystem: Environmental > Terrestrial > Soil > Wetlands > Peat | place: Germany: Weissenstadt | collected 2010-09-21 | reverse complement strand
CTACAGCGCGCTGGCGGTGGTCGATCTGGCCCTCATGGTGCGCACCATCCGGCGCGGACCGGCCCTCAGTCGATGACCGGCGCGCCCATCCCCTATGATATCCTGCGCCTCATCTGGTGGGCGCTGCTCGGCGTGCTGCTGATCGGTTTCGCGATCCTCGACGGCTACGATCTCGGCACCGCCATGCTGTTGCCCTTCGTGGCGCGCACCGACGCGGAGCGACGGCAGGTGCGCGAGACCATCGAGCCGCATTGGGAAGGGCACCAGGTTTGGCTCATCCTGGGCGGCGGCGCGGTTTTCGCCGCATGGCCGCTGCTCTACGCCGCCAGTTTCTCGGGCTTCTACATCGCGATGCTCCTGGTCCTGGTGTCGCTCATCCTGCGCCCGGCCGGATTCACCTTTCGGGACAAGCTCGAGGGCTCGGGCTGGCGCGGATTCTGGGATTGGGCGTTGGCGATCGCGGGCTTCGTGCCCTCCCTCGTGTTCGGGGTCGCCTTCGGCAATCTGCTGCTCGGCGTTCCGTTCGGCTTCGATCCGGAGATGCGACTCAGCTACACCTGGACTTTCTTCGGCCTGCTCAACCCCTTCGGCGTGCTCGCGGGCCTCGTGAGCGTCGCCATGTTGGCGATGCACGGCGGTACTTGGCTGGCCGCGAAGGCGGACGGAGAGGTCGCGGAGCGTGCTGCGCGCATCGGCCGTCTCGCCGGGCTAGTTACGGCGGTGCTCTTCGCGGTCGCGGGCACGTGGATCGCGTTCGGAATCGAGGGCTACGTCATAAGCGGAGCGATAACCCACACCGGCCCCTCCAATCCGCTCGCCAAGTCCGTGGCGCGTGAAGCCGGCGCGTGGCTCCGGAACTATTACATCCACACCTGGCTGATCGCGGCGCCCGTGCTCGGCGTAACGGGGCCGATCCTTGCGGCCGCGATGTCCCGTCCGCGTGGCAGCATTGCCGCGCTGATCTGGAGCGGCGCCGGCATTGCCGGCATCATCGCGACGGCGGGCGTATCGCTCTTCCCCTTCCTGCTGCCCTCGTCGACGCACGCGGAATCCAGCCTCACGATCTGGGATGCGTCCAGCAGCCCGCTCACGCTCTTCATCATGCTGATCGCGGTGCTCGTGTTCCTGCCCATAGTGCTGATCTACACCGGCGCCGTGATGCGCCTCATGCGCGGCCGTGTGCATCTCGTCGATGTCGAGCGACGCAGCGGCCGCTACTGAGGGAGACAACAGGCCATGTGGTACTTCAGCTGGGTCCTGGGCGTGGGTCTCGCCTGTGCCTTCGCCATTCTGAACGCGATGTGGCTCGAGCTCACCGAGGACGACCCGGAACCTCGGATCTGACTGCCCGGCAAAGTTGTCCACAGACCCGCAAGAGTATTGGCGAGCCGATACCCACCATGGTACTGTATCTAGTAACTAGTGGCTGTGGAGCCACAGCATACGGTGGGGATCCCATGGAATCAATTTGGACTCCCGAGCGCATCACCCAACTGACCCAGCTCTGGAAGGATGGCCTGTCGACCGCGGAAATCGGCCGACGGATCGGCGTCACGAAAAACGCGGTGGTCGGCAAGGCCCATCGCCTGCTGCTGACGCCACGCCCGTCGCCGTTGAAGCGCAAGCCGGGTCCGCGCATCCAGAAGGTCGTCAAGCCGAAGGTGGTCGCGCTCTCGGGCCCGAGCTGCTCGTGGCCGATCGGCCATCCCGGCGACAAGGGCTTCCGCTTCTGCGACGCGCCGCCGGTCCCGGGCAAGCCCTACTGCGCCGAGCACGCGCGGATGGCCTACATCCGGCCGAAGAGCTCAAGCGCGGCTTAATTTTCCGCGAGCGACGGCCATAGTGTTGTTTTCCTCGGGCGACGAGCCGCGACACCAACTCTCGTCGCCCGAGTAATTTTGTCGGTCTAGATTACCGCGTCAGCCGCCGCATCGCGCGGTCGAGGCCATCCAGGGTGAGCGGGAACATGCGGGCTTCCATGAGCTCGCGGATCATGCCGATCGATTGCGTGCCGGCCCAATAGCGCTCCGGCACGGGGTTGAGCCACACCGCCTTCGGATACGTGGCCACGAGCCGTCTGAGCCAAGTCTCGCCGGCCTCGGCGTTCCAGTGCTCGACGCTGCCGCCGGGCTGCATGATCTCGTACGGGCTCATGCTGGCGTCGCCGACGAAGATCAGCTTGTAGCTCTGATCGTAGGTGTGCAGCACCTGGGCCGTCGGCGTGCGCTCGACGTGCCGGCGCCAGGCGTCCTTCCAGACCGCCTCGTAAGGGCAGTTGTGGAAGTAGTAGTGCTCCAGGTGCTTGAACTCGCCGCGCGCCGCGGAGAACAGCTCCGCGCAGGTCTTGACGTGCTCGTCCATGGAGCCACCGATATCCAGGAACAGCAGCACCTTCACGGCGTTGTGACGCTCGGGCCTGAGCTTCAGGTCGAGCCAGCCGGCGTTCCGCGCGGTCGAGCGGATGGTGTCGTCGAGATCGAGCTCGGTTGGCGCACCCTCGCGCGCGAACTGCCGCAGGCGGCGCAGCGCCAGCTTGATGTTGCGCGTGCCGAGCTCGATCTGATCGTCGAGGTTCTTGAACTCGCGCTTGTCCCAGACCTTGACCGCGCGCTTGTTACGGCTGCCATCCTGGCCGATCCGAACTCCTTCGGGATTGTAGCCATAGGCGCCGAAGGGGGACGTGCCGGCGGTGCCGATCCACTTGCTGCCGCCCTGATGCCGGCCCTTCTGCTCGGCGAGACGCTTCTGCAGCGTCTCCATCAGCTTCTCCCAGCCGCCCAGCGACTCGATGAGCTTTTTCTCCTCCTCGGTCAGCACCTTCTCCGCGAGCTTGCGGAGCCACTCCTCGGGAATCTCGATCCCGGCATCGCCGATCGTCTCGATGCCCTTGAAGTGATGCCCGAACACGCGATCGAACTTGTCGAGATTGCGCTCGTCCTTCACGAGCGCCGCGCGCGAGAGGTAGTAGAAATCCTCGACGCTATAGTCCGCGAGGTTCCGCCTCATCGCCTCCAGGAGCGTGAGGTATTCCCGCAAGGACACCGGAACCTTCGCCTGGCGCAGCTCGAGGAAGAAGCCCGCGAACATGCCTCAGCGGCCCATGATGCTCAACCGCCGCCGCGCTCGCGGCGATGCAGGAAGGCCAGGCGCTCGAACAGGTGCACGTCCTGCTCGTTCTTGAGGAGGGCGCCGTGGAGCGGCGGGATCAGTTTCGCGGGATCGCGCGTGCGCAGCACCTCCGGCGAGATGTCCTCGACAACCAGGAGCTTGATCCAGTCCAGGAGCTCTGAAGTCGACGGCTTCTTCTTGAGACCCGGCACCTCGCGGATCTCGTAGAAGGCCCCAAGCGCCTCCGCGAGCAGCTTCTTTTGCAAGCCGGGATAATGCACCTCGACGATCTCGGTCATGGTGTCGCGATCGGGGAAGCGGATGTAATGGAAGAAGCAGCGGCGCAGGAATGCGTCCGGCAATTCCTTCTCGTTGTTGGACGTGATCACCACGATCGGGCGCTGCTTCGCGATCACGGTCTCGCGGGTCTCGTAGACGAAGAACTCCATGCGGTCGAGCTCGAGCAGCAGATCGTTCGGGAACTCGATATCCGCTTTGTCGATCTCGTCGATCAGCAGCACGGGCGCCTCGTCGGCCACGAAGGCGTCCCATAGCTTGCCGCGCTGGATGTAGTTGCGGATGTCGGCGACCTTGGCGTCGCCGAGCTGACTGTCGCGCAACCGCGCCACGGCGTCGTACTCGTAAAGCCCCTGCTGCGCCTTGGTGGTCGACTTGATGTGCCACGTGATGAGGTTCTTGCCGAGCGCAGCGGCGATTTCGTGCGCCAGGATCGTCTTGCCGGTACCGGGCTCGCCCTTGACCAGCAGCGGACGCTCGAGCGCGATCGCCGCGTTCACGGCGACGCGGAGATCCTCGGTCGCGACGTAAGTCTTGGTGCCTTGGAAACGATGCATCGGTTGGCCTCGCCGCCGGGATCGCTCGATCCGTGCTTAACCCAGCTTCGCGGTCGGCGCCACAGTCATCTCACAGTCGCGTCATCATGGCGCCATTCTTGTGTGTCTTGGAGAGCGCGCACCGGCGCCAAACTGCGCGTTGTCAAGCGGCGCCGTCACTTTACCGGCGGGCTCGGTGAGCCTAACGTGATCCTCGGCGTCACCACACCCAGGCGTCGAGGTCTCCCATGCGTCGGACGGTTTTGGTCGCGGCTGCGGTCGCAGTGGCCGGGCTCAGCGCTATTGGCGTGCTCGTTCTTCGGCCAAGCAAGGCACCCCCACCCGAGCCGACCGTCGCGAGCAGCGGCGCGCCGCCAGCGCCCGCCGCGCCGGCTACCCCAGCCGCGACCACCGCGGCGGCTACCGCGCCTGGCCCCGCTCCGCTGTCCACAAGCCTGCTCTACGAATACTCCGACGTCGATACCACCAAGGCGCAGGCCGTCACCTGCCTCATCTTCAATGAGCCCTTGGACGCGAGCGGGCAGACCGATTACGCCGCCTTCTTCACTCTGAAGCCGGCGGCGAAGCCCGCGATCAAGGTCGATGGCCGCCGCCTCTGCCTGACGGGCCTCGCCTTCGGCACGCAGTACCAAGCGGGGCTCAAAGCCGGGTTGCCGGCGGCTTCCGGGCACAAGCTGCCCAGCGATAAGACGGTGGACCTCTCGCTCACGGACCGGCCGCCGCTCATTGCGTTTCGCGAAGGCCTCGTGCTCCCCCGCCAGAGCCTCCCGGGCGTGCCGATCACGACGGTCAACGTCGAGAAGCTCCACGTGACGGTCTACCGCGTGCCGGACCGGCTGGTCTCCCAGATCCGCCGCGACCAGCTCCTGGAGCGCCAAGCCTACCCCTACGAGCTCAACCAGGTCCGAGATGCCCAGGGCGCCAAGGCCTGGGAAGGCGAGCTCGCTATCACCGGCGCGAAGAACACCACGGTGACCACGCTCTTCCCGATCGGCCAAGCGATCCCGCAGCGCAAGCCGGGCGTCTACGTCCTCACCGCCGAGAATTCCGCCGGGCGCAGCAAGCGGCATGGGGGCGACGATGATGACGACAGCGGCGACTATCAGCCCCAGGCGGTTCAGTGGGTGATCGACACGGACATCGGCCTCACCACCATGAGCGGCGCCGACGGACTCCATGTCTTCGCCCGCGCCTTGGGCTCGGCCCTGCCGCTGCCGGGCCTCGCCGTGGCGCTGATCGCGCGGGACAACGACGAGCTCGCGCGGGTGACGACGGACGCCGACGGCCATGTCCGCTTCGATCCGGGCCTGATGCGGGGGCCCGGCGGATCCGCGCCGGTCGCCGTCATGGCCTATGGCGCCGAAGGCGACTTCACCTTCGAGGATGTGACGCGGCCTTCCTTCGACCTCTCCGACCGCGGCGTCGACGGTCGAGCGCTACCGGGCCCGGTCGATGCCTACCTCTATACCGAGCGTGGCATCTATCGCCCGCGCGAGATCGTCCACATCGTGGCGCTGCTGCGCGACCGCTTGGCCGAGGCCATGCCCGGCACCGTCCTCACCCTGATTGCGCGCCGACCGGATGGCGTCGAGTACCGGCGCGCCACCCTCGCCGACGAGGCCGTAGGCGCTGAGCACTACGACCTCGCGCTCACGGAGACGGCGGCGCACGGCCGCTGGCAGGTGGACGCCTACCTCGACCCCAAGGGCGATGCCGTGGGCCATGTGGAGTTCGAGGTGCAGGATTTCGTGCCGCAGCGGCTCAAGGTCGAGCTCACCGCCACGGCGCCTGCGATCACGCCGGGCGAAGCGATCCCGGTCGACGTCGCCGCGCGGTTCCTTTACGGCGCGCCCGGCGCCGATCTCCAAGGCGAGGCCGAGGCGACCCTGACGATCGATCCCGCGCCCTTCCCGAGCTATCGCGGCTGGCGCTTCGGCCTCGAGGAGGAGAAATTCAAGGAAGAGCCCATCGAGCTCACGGTCGATCAGACCGACGCCGACGGCCACTCAAAAGTCGGCGGCCAGATCGAGAAGATGCCGGACAGCGCGCGGCCGCTCAAGGCCTCGATCAAGGTCTCGATCTTCGAGCCCGGCGGCCGCAGCACGGACACCGACATCAGCCTGCCGGTTCGCACCAAGCCGCTCTTCATCGGCCTGCACCCGCGCTTCCGTGACAACCGCATCGAGGAAGACAGCGAAGCAGCCTTCGATATCGCGGCCGTGGACGCCGACGGCAAGCCGATGGCACGCGAGGGACTGCGCTATGCCCTGGTGCGCGAGGAGAGCGAGTACCACTGGTACCGCAGCGACCGGCAGTACCGTTACGAACGCACGACCTTCGACGTACCCGTCACCGACGGCACGGTCTCGGTGACGCCGGACCAGCCGGGCGAATTCAAGTATCGCCTGCCGTGGGGCTATTACCGCCTGACGGTGACGGACGCCGACAGTGGCGGCGCCAGCAGCGTGCGCTTCAGCTCGGGCTGGCGCGGCGACCTCGCCGAGGACCGCCCGGACAAGGGCGAAGTGAGCGCGGACAAGGAGCGCTACCTGCCCGGCGAGACCGCGAAGCTCGCGATCCGGCCGCCGACCGCCGGCGAAGGGCTGTTGGTCATCGCCAGCGACCGCGTGCTCGCGACACGCCTCGTCCACGTGCCCGCCGAGGGCGCCACCATCGAGGTGCCGGTGACGGCGGAGTGGGGCACCGGCGCCTATGCGATCTTCGCGAGCTACAAGCCGCTGAAGGGCGGCAGCGAGCGGGCGCCCACCCGCGCCATCGGCGTCGCTTGGCTGCCGATCGACGCGGCACCGCGCACGCTCGGCGTCGAGATCGGCGCACCCGACAAGGTGCTGCCGCGCCAGACCGTCACCCTGCCGATCACGGTTAAGAACCTGACCGCGGGCGAGAAGACCTATCTCATGCTCGCCGCTGTCGACGAGGGAATCCTGCAGCTGACCCGCTTCGAGAGCCCGGCGCCGACCAAGTTCTATTTCGGCAAGCGGCGGCTGGCGCTCGACATCCGCGACGACTACGGCCGGCTGATCTCGGGCGATGGCCCCGTGGGCGCGATCCGCCAGGGCGGCGACAGCATCGGCGGTGCGGCCTTGCCGGTGGTGCCCACGAGAACGGTGGCGCTGTTCTCGGGCTTCGTCGCAGTGGATGCCCAGGGCCACGTCACCGTGCCTATCGAGGTGCCGGATTTCGAGGGCGAGCTTCGGCTGATGGCGGTGGCATTCGACCGCCACAAGGTCGGCGAGGCCGAGGCGCACCTGACCGTGCGCGACCCCGTCGTCTCCGACGTGGTGCTGCCGCGTTTCCTCACTCCGCAGGACCAGAGCCGCTTGAGCCTCAGCCTGCACAATCTCGACGGCAAACCCGGCGACTACCGCGCGGCCTTCACTGCGGAGGGCGCCGTCTCGTTCTCCGGCGAGCATGAGCGCACCGTCACGCTGGCCGCCGGCGAGCGCCAGCTGGTCGCGCTCCCGATCGCCGCCGGCGACGTCGGGATCGGCACCTTCACTCTGCATCTGAGCGGGCCCGACGGTTTCGCGGTCGATCGCCAATGGCAGATCGCCGTACGCGGCGCGCAGGAACCGATCACCCGGACGAGCGTGCTGACGCTCGCCTCCGGCAAGGACACGGACCTGAGCTCGGATCTGATCGAGGGCTACGTTCCCGGTACCGCCGGGGTGAGCGTGAGCTTAGCGACGTGGCGGAGCCTGCCGGTCTCCGGCCTGCTGCGCTCGCTCGACCGCTACCCCTATGGCTGCATCGAGCAGACCACGAGCCGCGCCTTCCCGCTGCTCTACTTCACCGACGTGGCGCTGCTGACCCACGACAAGACCGACCCAGGCGTCCGCGACCGCGTGCAGAAAGCCGTGGAGCGCGTCGTCGACATGCAGCGCGTCGACGGGAATTTCGGCTTCTGGGGTCCGAGCTTCCCCGCCTATGACTGGCTCAGCGTTTATGCGCTGGATTTCCTTTTCTCGGCACGAGCCCAAGGCTACGCGGTATCCGACGACACGCTCCAGCGCGGCCAGGCCTGGCTCCGCCGAATTGTCCAGGAGGAGCCGGTCCAGCAGGCGCGCTACGAGAACCGGCCGAAGGGCGTGTTCAATTCGACTCGCGACTATGCGGCATATCTCCTCGCAAGGCTCGGCGGCGCCTCGCTCGCCGACCTCCGCTATCTCTACGACACGACATCAACTGGCACGCGCCGGGCGCTGCCGGAGGGCCAGCTTGCCGCCGCCTTGGCGCTCGCGGGCGATGTGTCGCGGAGCCGCGCCGCTTTTGCGCGCGTCGAAAACCTCGCGCTCGGTCCGGTGCGCGGACCGTTCCGTATCTTCTATGACGACGACTATTACGGCTCCTCGCTCCGCGATTGGGCCGGCCTGGTCCGCGTGGCCGCGGAGGCGAAGCAGACCACGCTGGTGAACCGCCTGTTCCAGCGCTTCGAGAGCGCGACCGATCTGCCGGAGGACCTCACCACCCAGGAGAAGGCGTGGCTCATGCTGGCACAGCATGCCCTCGCCGAGCGGCGGACGCCGATGCAGGTCGCCGTCAATGGCGTGGCGGTGACGGCGAGCGGCGATCCCGTGACTTTGACGCCCGAGGCGGCCGACATCGGCAAGGGCTACCGCATCACCAACCGCGGGGATCGCGAGCTCTTCGCGACGGTCACCGTGGAGGGTGTGCCCAGCGAGCCGCTGCCGCCAGAGGCCAAGGGCGCCAGTCTCTCGCGCCAATTCTTCACGCTCGACGGCAAGCCGGCCGATCTCGCCCACCTCAAGCAGAACGACCGCATCATCGTGACGCTCTTGGGCAAGCTCGATGACAACCGTCATCACGAGATGGTGGTACGCGATCTGCTGCCCGCCGGCCTGGAGATCGAGGGACCCGTGCGGGTCAACGACGACGGCGCCACGGGCTATGACTGGCTCGCCAAGCAGCGTTTCACACGCCTCACCGAGGCGCGCGATGACCGCTACGTCGCCTCGTTCGTGGTCTCCGGCAATGGCGGCTACTACTGGGGCGATGACGACCGCGAGAACGACGTGACGTTCTCTCTCGCCTACATCGTCCGCGCCATCACGCCCGGGACTTACGTGCTGCCCGCCGCCGGGATCGAGGACATGTACCGCCCATCGGTGCGAGCCCGCACGGCGATGGGCAGTGTGGTAGTCGAGGCGCGGTAGCTCATGCGCCGCGACCCTCACCCTCCCAGCGCGTCGCGCTGGGTCCCTCCCTCTCCCACTTCGTGGGCGAGAGGCTTGCTCGCTTGCTTGCCCCTCTCCCGTGAAACGGGAGAGGGAGGGACCCAGCCTATCAGGGCTGGGAGGGTGAGGGGACGCTGGGCGCGAAGATCGCTGATTGCGCTCAGCGGGACTGCGATGGTCGCGGGATCGCTCCTGATCCTCGACCGCGTCTTCCCGCCAGACTTGGCCCGCGCACAGCAGGCGTCGGTCGTCGTCGCCGATCGCGATGGCAGCATCCTGCGTGCCTTCGAGACCAAGGAAGGCGCCTGGCAGCTTCCGACGTCCGCCGAGGACGTCGATCCCGGCTATCTCGCGCTGCTGCACGCCTATGAGGACCGGCGCTTCGACGAGCATGTCGGCGTGGACCCGCTGGCGGTCGCGCGTGCCGCATGGCAATGGGCTTCGAGCGGGCACATCGTTTCGGGGGCGTCCACGCTCACCATGCAAGCGGCGCGTCTTCTGGAACCTCGGTCACGCAGCCTCGGCGCCAAGCTGCATCAGATGGCGCGCGCGCTGCAGTTGGAGGAGCGGCTTTCCAAGGAGCGCATCCTCTCGATCTATCTAACCTTGGCGCCCTTCGGCGGCAATCTCGAGGGCGTGCGCGCGGCCTCCCTCGCTTATTTCGGCAAGGAGCCGCGGCGACTCAGCCTCGGCGAGGCGGCGCTGCTCGTGGCCCTGCCGCAATCGCCAGAGCGGCTCCGGCCCGACCGGCATCCCGAGGCGGCGCTCGCGGCGCGCGCCAAGGTGCTGCGTCGCCTCGAGGAGCATGGCGTGCTCTCTCAAACCGATGTGGCCGACGCACTGAGCGAGCCGCTGCCCGCAACGCGCCTTGCTTTCCCATTCCTGGCGCCGCACCTCACTCAGCACCTCGCGGCAAAGGCCGCGCCCGGCAGCACGATCGCGACGCCGATCGACCGCGGGCTGCAATCGAGCTTAGAGGCGCTCGCAAAGCGCGAAGCGCTTCGCTTCGACGACGCCGGCGATCTCGCGGTGGTGGTGGTGGAGAACCGGGCTCACGCGGTCCGCGCCTATCTTGGCAGCGCCGATTTCTTCGGGCCCCACGGGCAGATCGATCTTGCGCGCGCCCAGCGCTCGCCGGGCTCGGCGCTGAAGCCCTTCATCTACGGCCTCGCCTTCGAGGACCGGGTGATCCACCCCGCGAGCCTGATCGACGACGAGCCGATGCGGTTCGGCGACTACGTACCCCGCAATTTCGACCGGCAATTCCAGGGCACCGTGAGCGTGCGCGAGGCGCTGCAACAGTCGCTGAACGTGCCGGCGGTTGCGCTGCTCGATCGTGTCGGTGCCGTCCGGTTCGTGGGCGATCTGCGCGCCGCCGGCGCCGGGCTCGGCTTCCGCCGCCTTGTGGGTACGCCGTCGCTGCCGGTGGCCCTGGGCGGGCTCGGCATCAGCCTTGCCGATCTCACCATGCTCTACGCATCGTTCCCCAACGGCGGCGAGGCCGCGGCGCTTCGCCTGACCGAGGGCGGCGCGCCCAAGCCGGTTCGGCTCATGGGATCGGCCGCTGCGTGGTACGTCACCGACATTCTCCGAGGCTCGCCGCTGCCCGAGGGATATGCCCAGGCGCTCGGCCTGACGCGCGCCCGCGACATCGCTTTCAAGACCGGCACCTCATATGGCTTCCGCGATGCCTGGGCGGTCGGATACTCGCCGGATTACACCGTGGGCGTTTGGGTCGGCCGCGCCGACGGCTCGCCGCGCCCCGGACATTACGGACGCAACACCGCGACGCCGATTCTCCTGAAGGCGTTCGACCTGCTGCCGCCCGACCAGAGAGGCTTCGGTGAGGCACCGGCAGATGCATTAAGCGCTAGCACCAACGAGGAGCTGCCCCCGGGCTTGCGGCATTTCGCACCCGACCGCCCAGGCCCAATTCATGCGGGCGCCGGCGCGGCACCGCGCATTCTGTTCCCGCCGGACGGCGCGGTGGTGGAGTGGCGCGCCGAGGACGGCGCCCACGGCGGCTTGCCGCTCAAGGCCGAGGGTGGTGCGAAGCCGCTCGCCTGGATCGTGAACGGCGCGCCGCTTGAGAGAGCGACCCCCGCCGGGAGCGGCGCGTGGCAACCTGACGGCGAAGGCTTTGCCCGCATCGCCGTCGTCGACGCCGAGGGCCGAAGCGCGGAGGTCCGGGTGCGCGTCGTCAATCAGCACTGACGAAAACCGGAATTCCAGAGCAAGAAACGGGTCGCGCGGCGCTCCATCTTTCGCCGATATCGTCGCGAGGACTTGGCGGAGCGGAGCATGACGGTGGCGCGGCGCTTGGGGGCGGCGGAGTGGGGGTTCCTGCTAGCGCTGACGGCTGCGTGGAGCGGCATCTTTCTCTTGAACCGGTTCGCGCTCGAGAGCCTGCCGCCGCTCACGGCGGTATTCCTGCGGCTCGGATTGGCGGCGCCGCTGCTGATCGTCGTCGTTTACCTGCAGGGCGATCGGCTGCCGTGCACGCTCTCGGCCTGGGGCGCCTTCGCGCTGATGGGTTTCCTCAACAATGCCTTTCCCTTCACGATGTTCGTGTGGGCACAGCAGTCGATCGCGAGCGGGCTCGCGGCGATCGTCAACGCGACCACGCCGTTCTTCACCGTGCTGCTCGCCCATGCATTGACCACGGACGAGAAGTTGAGCGGGGGCAAGCTCGCGGGCGTGTTGCTCGGGCTCGCCGGCGTCGCCGTGCTGATCGGGCCGGACGCGTTTTCCGGGCTCGACCGTGCCGTCGTGGCGGAGCTCGTCTGCCTTCTGGCACCAGTTTCCTACGCGTTCGCGGGCCTGTGGGGCCGGCGCTTCCGCGCGCTTTCGCCGACCGTCGCGGCCGCGGGCATGGTCAGCAGCAGCGCGCTCATGATGGCGCCGCTGGCGCTCTGGCACGACCAGCCGTGGACGCTCGCGCCGAGCGCGCTCTCCGTCTCCGCCGTCACGGCTCAAGCCGCGATCGGCACCGCGCTCGCCTACTGGCTCTATTTCCGGGTTCTCAAGACCGCGGGCGCCACCAACCTGCTCCTGGTGACGCTGCTGATGCCGCCCGCGGCTCTCCTGCTGGGCGCGCTCTTCGCGGCCGAGCGCTTTGGCTGGAGCGCCTTCGGCGGCCTTGGCCTGATCTTCGTGGGGCTTGCCGCGATGGACGGCAGGCCCGCCGCCTATCTCAAGCGGCGGGCCCGAGCCGGATCGGTCGCGGCGGAATAGCCGTCGCCTACTTCGGCGACATCACCATGGTCATCTGGCGCCCTTCCATGCGGGGCACCTGCTCCACTTTGGCGACCTTGTCGAGGTCGTCCTTGACGCGCATCAGCACGTTCATGCCGAGGTCCTGATGCGCGAGCTCGCGGCCGCGGAAGCGCATGGTCACTTTGACCTTGTCCCCCTCCTCGATGAACTTGAGCATGCTGCGCATCTTGACGGCATAGTCGTGGTCGTCGATGCCGGGGCGCAGCTTGATCTCCTTGACCTCGATGACCTTCTGCTTCTTGCGCGCCTCGTTGCGGCGCTTCTGCTCTTCGTATTTGTACTTGCCGAAGTCGAGGATCTTGCAAACGGGGGGATCGGCGTTGGGCGAGACTTCGACGAGATCGAAGCCGGCCTCGACGGCCTTGGCGAGCGCCTCGTTGCGGGTGACGACCCCCAGCATTTGGCCCCGTTCGTCCACCAGCCGGACGCGCGGAGAGAGGATGTCGTCGTTGACGCGGGGGCCTTCTTTGGAAGGTGCCGCGGGTAGCGATGGCCTGGCGATGTAAGCCCTCCTATGGCTGTTCCAGAAGCCTGACCGGCGGGAGTCTCGCTCTCGACGGCGACAGGCGGATGACGGCGCCCATCCTCAATGGGAGGGGGGCGCCGCCTCTGCTTTCAATCTAGCGACGGCCTCGTCCAGAGCAAGAATTTCTTGCTCTTTCCCGCCGAGCCTGCGGATCGCGACCGAGCGGGTCTCCGACTCGCGCTTCCCCACCACCAGGAGCGCCGGGACCTTGGCAAGGCTGTGCTCGCGGACCTTGTAGGTGATTTTCTCGTTCCGCAAGTCCGTCTCGACCCTGAGTCCCCCAGCGGCGGCCACCTCGGCGACCTCCCGCGCATAGGGGTCGGCATCGCCGGTGATCGTGAGCACCGTCGCCTGCACCGGCGCCAGCCAGAGCGGAAACCGGCCGGAATATTGCTCGATCAAGATCGCGATGAAGCGCTCCATCGAGCCCAGGATGGCGCGGTGCAGCATCACGGGACGGTGACGCTGACCGTCTTCGCCGATGTAGCTGGCATCGAGGCGCTCCGGCAGCACGAAATCGACCTGGAGCGTACCGCATTGCCAGTCGCGGCCGATGGCATCGCGCAGCACGAACTCGAGCTTGGGCCCGTAGAACGCGCCTTCGCCGGGATTGAGCGTATAGGGGAGCCCCGCCGCCTCGGTCGCATGCCGGAGCGCTGCCTCGGCCTTGTCCCAAGTCTCGTCGGAGCCCGCGCGCACCGGCGGCCGGTCGGAGAATTTGACGGTGACTTCCTCGAAACCGAAGTCCTTGTAGACCGAGCGCAGGAGATCGCAGAAGGCGATGCCTTCCGAGTTGATCTGGTCCTCGGTGCAGAAGATGTGGCCGTCGTCCTGGGTGAAGGCGCGCACGCGCATGATGCCGTGGAGCGCACCGGACGGCTCGTTGCGGTGACACGAGCCGAACTCCGCCAGGCGCAGCGGCAGGTCGCGATAGCTTTTGAGTCCTTGGCGAAATATTTGCACGGCACCCGGACAATTCATCGGCTTGAGGGCGAGGATGCGCTCGCGGCCTTCATCCTCGTCCTTCACGGTGAACATGTTGTGCCGGAACTTCTCCCAATGGCCCGAGGCCTCCCAGAGCGCGCGGTCGATGAGCTGCGGCGTTTTCACCTCGACATTGCCGGCGGCCTCCAGCCGGCCGCGCAGATAGGTCTCGATGGTGCGATAGAGCGTCCAGCCCTTGGGGTGCCAGAAGACGCTGCCGACCGCCTCCTCCTGCTGATGGAAGAGGTCGAGCTCGCGGCCCAGGCG
>Ga0116217_10003475_pt1 | contig 14245 bp, 15 predicted proteins | sample Sb_taG_6_FD_89697 | JGI IMG/M metagenome (GOLD analysis project Ga0116217, IMG submission 89697) | Peat soil microbial communities from Weissenstadt, Germany - Sb_50d_4_PS metaG | ecosystem: Environmental > Terrestrial > Soil > Wetlands > Peat | place: Germany: Weissenstadt | collected 2010-09-21 | reverse complement strand
CGTCATGGCGATCGTCGCCGCGGCGGCCGTGCTGAGCAGCATGGACTTCGGCAAGTACAAGGGACTGATCGTCGCGCAGGCGGAGCAGGCTACCGGGCGGAAGCTGACGATAGCCGGGGACGTGAAGCTCTCGATCTTCCCCGTGCCGGGTTTGAACGTCAAGGACGTCAGCCTCGCCAATGCCGATTGGGGCTCACGGCCCGAGATGGCGAAGCTCGGCGAGCTCTCCGCCCGCGTCGAGGTGCTGCCGCTCATCTTCGGCGGCAGCCTCCACATCACTCGCCTGGTGCTGAAGGACGTGGACGTGCTGCTGGAGACCGACGGCAAGGACCACGGCAACTGGGAGTTTGGCGCGCTCGCCCCCGCCAAGCCGAAAGAACCGGCCGAAGCGGCGCCCAAGGGCCCTGGCGTGTTCGAGCTGTGGGGCTTCGACAGCATTCTGCTGCGGAACATCCTCGTCACCTACCGCGACGGTCGGACCCGCAAGACCACGACGGCGACGTTGACCGAGCTTTCGACCTCGGGCTCGTTCGGTGGACCGATGCAGGTGAAGGCTGAGGCCACCTTCCAGAGAATGCCGGTGCAGATGACGGCCAACGTCGGTGCGCTGTCGACCCTCACGAGCCGCGGCCAGCCGTATCCCGTGCAGGCCGAGGTCGACGTGGCGGGCGCAACGGTGAAGCTGATTGGCAGCGTGAGCGAACCCCTCGCCGGGCGCGGCCTCAACTTCACCTTTGCGGCGGACGGCAAGGATCTCGCCGCCGTCGGCGGGCTGCTGGGTGCGTCGCTGCTGGCGAAACCCTATCATCTCGCGGCAACCATAACCGGCGATGCCGACAAGGCGATGATGCTGAAGGCGCTGCAAGGCAGCCTCGGCGCGAGCGCCTTCAACGGCGAGGCAAGCTTCGCCTTAAGCGGCGCACGGCCCAAGCTCGTTGCGACGCTCAACGCCTCGCTCGTCGACCTAACCGAGTTTCCGACGGCGAAACCGGTCGCCAAGTCCGGCGACGCCGATCGCGTCTTCTCGAGTGATCCCTTGCCGCTGGAGGCGCTCCGTGGGACCGACGCGGACCTGACGCTCAGCATCGGTACGCTAAAGACCGAAAAGCTGAGTCTGCAGAATGTCTCCGCGCATGTGACCCTCGACGATCGGAATCTCAGCATCAAGCCCTTCCGCGCGGATATCGCCGACAGCCACATCGCCGGCAATGCCGCGCTCTTGGCGCGCCAGGCGCCGGCGGCGCTCACGTTCGATCTGGACGGCAAGCAGATCGATGTCGGCCGGATTCTGGCGCAGATGTTCGGCGACGACCTGCTCGAGGCCAAGGGCGACCTCGCGGTCGCGGTCCATGGCACCGGCGATTCCGCGCGCGCAATTATGGCCTCGCTCGACGGCACGTCGAGCATGGTGGTCGGTCGCGGCGTCATCAAGAGCCACTACGCCGACCTGATCGGCGCCGACGTGTTCCGTGAGGCCTTCGCCTGGGCCCAGGGCAAGAAGGACACCAAGCTGAACTGCCTCGTGACCCGCTTCGACATCCAGAAAGGCGTCGCCACCTCGCGCGGCATGCTGATGGATACCGACGACGTGTCGATGCTGGGCGAGGGCACGGTCAATCTCGGCTCAGAGCGCCTCGATCTCGAACTCATCCCGCGCCCGAAGGAGACCAGCCTGCTCGACCTCGCGGTGCCGATCGACATCGGCGGCACCTTCAAGCACCCGACGGTGGGGCCGAACAGGTTGGCCATGGCCAAGCAGGTCGCGGTCGGCGTGGCGGGCGCGTTCAATCCGCTCATCATCATCGGGGCGCTTGTGCTCAACAACACAGGCGGCGGCGGCAAGAACCCCTGCGTCGCGGCGCTCGAGGGCGGCAAGGGCTCGGCGGCGGAGAAGGATGAGGGCGGCGTCAGTGGCGCCGTCAAGGGCCTCGGCCGCTCGATCGAGGGCATCTTTAAGTAATGCGCCCCATTTGCTAGGAAGCCCACGCCGGATCGAGCGCGGGCGCGCATCAGGTGCGGCTTGACGCCAAGCCGCTCCGCACGCCGGCAAAGGCGCTGCTCGACCGGCCGACCAATCGGGGGTGGCGCCGAAATTGGAAGCCGATTCACCGGCTCGTGATGATCGCAGTGCGGATTACCGGTAGAGCAGGCATTTGGCCGTGCGGCGAGGGTAAATTCTTGCAAATGTCCCTTTTTTGATCATCCGGCACTAGGCGCGCGCGATAGTTAAGGCGCAAAGGTCCTGTCGCCCAGTCACTCGGGAAGTTCCTGCGGCCCTCCTGCCGTCACGCCGCGCGCGTCGACCCGAGACGATCGGCGCCTCCTGAATAGCGCACCGCGTGTGCAGTATTGAACGGCGCTCGGGCCGCCAATCCGCTAGTCATGATGCGTTAGCGGAAAGTTTCATTGAACGCGGAAAGGGGTGGAGCCATGCGCCCTTTGCTCACGCTCGCGGCCGTCGCCGCTCTGACCATCACGCTCGGCTGCGCTCAGGGCGATCCCGCGCGCCTGCGTTCGGAGGCCCAGCCGCCTCCGGAGGCCATGCACAATCCCGACTCGACCGATCGTCCGGAGATGATCCCCTACGCTGCCGCCGAAATGCAGAACGTCATCGCCGGATGCCGCAACAAGCGGCTCAGCGGCGAGCTGAAAAGCTTCGCCGAGTCGGCGAACTGCTCCAATTCAATGATCGTCCTTGCTTACGGTTGGCTCAATTACCCCTACATGGATCTGGTCCGGTCGATTGCGGCTTCCCGTCTTGCCGTGTCCGAGCGGGTGGACGAAGGCAAGTTGAGCGAAACCGAGGCGCAGACGCTGATGGCGGAACTGGGCAAAGAGGTCAATGCCGAGGTCCTGCGCCGTCAGTCATTGGCGCTAGTCGCCCAGTCGCGGCCCGCGCGCGTGTCGGACGGAAGCGCTCAGCAAGCTTCGGCCGCGTTGGTCGCCACGCCCGGCTCGCGGGAGAACCCGATCCGGCATGGGATCGCAGCCCTCACAAGCGATCACTTATTGGAACATTCGATCCAAATCTCGCAAGCGAGCACCTCTGAGGCACGGGACCGCTGATCCGATTGCCGGTAATTCCAGGAAAATAAAAAGGATTTCCGCCCACCGAGGTCATTGACAAGGGCCGGGCGAGTCGCCACTTGCTATTTGGTTAGCACTCCCAATGAGAGAGTGCTAACGCAAATTCCCCATTCGTCTGGAGACAATACTATGAAATTCAGACCTCTTCACGATCGCGTCGTCGTCCGCCGCATCGAGCCGGAGCAGAAGACCACGGGCGGCATCATCATTCCGGACACCGTCAAGGAGAAGCCGATGGAGGGCGAGGTGACAGGGGTCGGCCCCGGCACCCGCTCGGAGGACGGCAAGCTCCACCCCCTCGACCTCAAGGTCGGCGACCGCGTGCTGTTCGGCAAGTGGTCCGGCAGCGAGGTCAAGATCGACGGTGAGGAGCTCCTGATCATGAAGGAGTCCGACATCATGGGCGTCATCGAGCCCGCCAAGTCCGCCCGCAAGGCGGCATAGGAATTAGGAGCAAACAACATGTCAGCCAAGGACGTAAGGTTCGGTAGCGACGCGCGCGCGCGGATGCTGCGCGGTGTCGATATCTTGGCCGATGCGGTCAAGATTACGCTCGGCCCGAAGGGCCGCAACGTGGTGCTCGACAAGTCGTTCGGCGCGCCGCGGATCACCAAGGACGGCGTCACCGTCGCCAAGGACATCGAGCTCTCCGACAAATTCGAGAACATGGGCGCCCAACTCGTCCGCGAGGTCGCGAGCCGTGCCTCCGATGATGCGGGCGACGGCACGACGACGGCGACCGTGCTCGCCCAAGCGATCGTCAAGGAAGGTGCCAAGGCGATCGCCGCCGGCATGAATCCGATGGACATCAAGCGCGGCATCGACCGCGCGGTCGAGCGGGTGGTCGGCGATCTCAAGAAGCGCTCCAAGAAGGTCTCGAGCAACGAGGAGATCTGCCAGGTCGGCACCATCTCGGCGAACGGCGAGCGCGAGATCGGCGAGATGCTGGCCGCGGCCATGAAGAGGGTCGGCAACGAGGGCGTGATCACGGTCGAGGAGGCCAAGAGCCTGCATTCCGAGCTCGAGGTGGTCGAGGGCATGCAGTTCGACCGCGGCTACGTGTCGCCCTACTTCGTCACCAACGTCGACAAGATGGTGTGCGAGCTCGAGGACCCCTACATCCTGATCCACGAGAAGAAGCTCTCGGGACTCCAGCCGGTGCTGCCGCTCCTCGAGGCGATCGTGCAGTCGGCGCGGCCGCTGCTCATCGTGGCCGAGGAGGTCGAGGGCGAGGCGCTCGCCACTCTCGTGGTCAACAAGCTGCGCGGCGGCCTCAAGGTGGCCGCGGTAAAAGCTCCCGGCTTCGGCGACCGGCGCAAGGCGATGCTCGAGGACATCGCCATCCTCACGGGCGGCCAGGTGATCAGCGAGGAGCTCGGCATGAAGCTCGAGAGTGTCACCCTCGACATGCTGGGCCGGGCCAAGCGCGTTGTGATCAATAAGGACGAGACCACCGTCATCGATGGCGGCGGCAAGAAAAAGGACATCGAGGCCCGCTGCGCCCAGATGCGCACGCAGATCGAGGAGACCACCTCGGACTATGATCGCGAGAAGCTCCAGGAGCGGCTCGCCAAGCTCGCGGGCGGGGTCGCCATCATCCGCGTCGGCGGTGCCACCGAGACCGAAGTCAAGGAGCGCAAGGACCGCGTCGAGGATGCCATGCACGCAACCCGCGCCGCGGTCGAAGAGGGCATGCTGCCCGGCGGCGGTGTCGCCCTTCTCTACGCGGCCCGCGCCTTGGACGGGTTCAAGGGCGAGAACGCCGACCAGACCCACGGCGTCGAGATCGTCAAGAAGGCGCTCCAGTCACCGGTCCGCTTGATCGTGGAGAATGCCGGGGTCGACGGCTCGGTCGTGGTCGGAAAGCTCGTCGAGCAGAAGAGTCCCAACTACGGCTACGACGCCCAGAATCTCGGCTATACCGACATGCTCAAGGCCGGGATTATCGATCCGACCTAGGTGGTGCGTTGCGCGCTCCAAGGTGCCGCCTCCGTGGCCGGCCTCCTGATCACCACCGAAGTGATGGTGGCCGAGCGGCCCAAGAAGAAAGCCGGCTCGAGTATGCCGGAAGGCGGCATGGGCGGGATGGGCGGCATGGGTGGCATGGATTACTGAGCGGCCGGCAGCGCCGTCGGCCATAAGACCATAAGAAGGGTTACGCCCGCGCAACAGACGGTTGCGCGGGCGAATGCCTTTGAGCACGTCTTGGCACGCTGCCTCGACAAGTCGGCGGAAGATCCGCACACGCAAGCTTCGGCAACCCGGAGACCTCCGCCTCGCAGGTTGCCTTCCGCAGCGATGCTCGCCCCTTGCCGCTCAAAGGCAGAGGTCGGTGGAGGTTATCCCTCGAGTTTCCTCGCGCACGCGAACTTGACGTCGGACTCGGCCGAAGTCGCCCCCGGCATGATGCCCCATTTCGCCGCCAAGTCGGTTCGCGCGGTCCAGTCGAGCTTGCTCGTGTCTTGGACCGCAACGTGCGCCCGCTCTGCGCAAATCGAGGCACTTTGCTCGACAAGGCCGTCCCGCAACTCCGCTTTGGCCGCGGCGCTGGTGACCTGCCAACCAATGGAGTTCGTAATGAAAGGCCCCGCGATCAGGCCGATGGCCAGAAAAATGACGCGAGGTTTCATTGTTTGCCACTTCGACGCCAGCCCATCCCATGTTGTCATAACACACTCCTGAGAACGGAATTTTCAATAAACGCGCCACCACTAGCAGACGGGGGTGCCATCGGCAGTTCAATATTGCACACACGGCCTCATGGCGGAGATCGATGCCAGCGGCAAGAAGCGCCGAGCGGCCGGCCTCTTCGACGATGCAGGGCCCAGCCGGCGGCGAAATCGAACGCTCGCCCGGCCGCGCGCCGTGCTATAAAGAGCCCACGTCGCGCCGTCCCCGTAGCTCAGCAGGATAGAGCGACAGATTCCTAATCTGTAGGCCGTGGGTTCGAATCCCGCCGGGGACGCCATTAAATTTGATTTCAGGCAGCTCGTGCGTGCGATGCCGGCGACGGCACGCTGAGCAACTGCCGCCAAGTCGCACCAAGCCGCTTGCGTTCCGCTTCTGCGGCCTTTGCCGCCGCCAGGATTTCGCCATCATGCGCACTGCCGAGCATCCCTAGGATGGCCGCTAGGCGCTCCTTCGTCTCGCTATGCGCCGCGGGGTCGCTGAGCATCCATTCGCCGTAGCGAGTGCGCCGCAAGACGCCTTCTCGCTGCAAATGATCGGCCGCTTTGCGCACGCTGGCGTAGATCGTCGGGGACGGTTGCGCGAATGGTGCGGCGACTTCCCACGCGAGAAGCTGAGTGGAAAGGTGCCGCGTCCGGGTGAGGATGGCGATAATCGCGCATTCGACGCGATCAAAACCCGGTTCAATTCGAGCCGCATTCATGGTGCGTGCCGTAGTTCGAGCGCGAGCACGATGGCGATTGCCCCCGCCCAAACAATCAAGTCATCGCGTAATCTATCGTGCATGACCCTTATCCGACTCCGTGGCACCCCGCTCAGGGGTAGTTGGCTCGATCGCTCTCACGAGGCCGCTACGGGCGGCCTTGCGGGGAGATGAGCAAAAGCGGGGCCACGGCCCTCGGGCCCTGGGGTGGGTCGGCGCCGGAGAGCCGATAAGTTAAATAATCGGCTATTTCAATCAGTTATAACAGTCTGCCGGGGCTCCGGCCAAGGTAGAGGCGGCGCCAACACGAGGCCCCCCAGCAGCCCGCCCTGCATTTCGTTGCAAAATGAGCGGCAAATTGCCAAGGCGGCGGGGCCGGTGACGGCACATGAGGCGGTGGTACGCGTCTGCCGGATTGATTTTGAGAGCAAGCGACGCTGCCCTTGCCGCTGTCGGCGCGACGGCCAGGGGATGCCGAAAGTCGTCTCATCTCGGTGCAGGCTCAGCACCCGTAAAGTCCGACATAATCGTCCTCGCTTGCGCCGAGATCCGAGCCCCAGCCATGGTCGGAAATGCAAGCCCTCGCTTGCCCGATCAGCCGCGAAATTTGCCGCCAGCGCTCCTTAACGGATTTTTTATGAAGTGGGGCTCAGTTCCGTCTCGAATTTATATGGGGCAAATCCCTAATCTTTTGCGTGCGCGGCGCCGCGCGCGCCGTGCCCATGGAGTTTGGCAAGCATGCAGTATTCACAGCTTCAGTACGGCTCTCAACGCGGGCTTCGTGCCGGCGAGCTGGCTCAAGAGGGCGGAGGTGCCGCGCTCTTCAAGTTTGACGGGGCGCGCTTGCGGGCGGCCGCGGGTGCCGCCGCAGCGCTCGTGATCTTCTCGGTCCTGATCCTCGCGGGCATCCTCGTGCGGCTCTGGGCCTACCTCGCCTGACGGCTTTTTATCCCTGACCACAACGCTCGGGACCGGCGCCATGAGCACGATCCACATGCCAGCGAGACTAGGGACGGGGACGGCAAGCCGCAAACCGTCCTGGTGGTCTCGCTTTACGAAGCGCTTTTCGCCAATCGATTCGATGGACGCGGCTGAGGCCGAGCCCACGGCCGCAAGCGAATCCCGCGCGGCCGCGCGCTTCCTTATTTCCCAGCGCTACGATCACCGTTGGAGCGTGGAGACCTCCGGCCGCGCGGCGGGCGCCGGCTTCACACTTTTGAGCCAGGCTGTCGCCTACGCCCGGGGCGCGTGCGACGCAGCGCCCGCGACGATCGAGCTCCGCATCGGCGACGTCGTCGCCGTGATTCACCAGACCGCGGGCTGGCCCAAATCGATCTGCGGCGAAGCCATCAAGCGGCGCTAGAAAGCCGGCGCCCGCGGCCGAGCGTGCGCGGCGGCCGCCATGCCTAGCGCAAACTGTCGCAAATTCGAGCGTCACCCCCTCCCCACCCTCCCCCTTCAAGGGGGAGGGGGAAGCTGTTGAAGTCGCCCACCTATTCCCTCCCCCCTTGAGGGGGAGGGTAGGGTGGGGGGTGTGCCAGGCGCCCATGATTCCTGGTGCTAGCGCAAAGACGTTGCCCGGCTCGTGCGGCTTTCAAGCGTCATGCGCTCGCCTTAGCGCCGCCCTTTGCGCGGTGCCGTCCTGCCCCGCGCGTCTGCGGCCGGCACGCTCTCCGCGAGGAGGGCTTGAAGCCGGTCCTTGCCCAGGCGCCGCTGCCAGCGGCTGAGCGAGGAGCGCTCGAAGGGGAGGTCATGGCGGAACGCCTCCTCCCCGCAGAAGTACTGGAAATAGGGATTCTCGAGCCAACGCGCGCAGAGCGCCGCCCCCGACAAGCCCTCGATGTGCTTGAGGATGATGAGGCCGGCAACGAGGCGCGCAGGTAGGGGCGGCCGGCCATAGCCGGCGCGGCAAACCGCACCTAGGCGCTCCTCGAGTGCGCCCCAGTCGATGCGCGCCCTAAGCCGCACGAGCGGGTGGCCCATGTCGATGATGCGATCGAGCGCCGGGCGGAACAGGTCCTTCTGGCGCGCATCTCGCGGCTTCGCCATAGCACCTCTCCGACAGCGAATGCCGCCCCCTCGGGAACCGCGAACGCTGCGAAGCCTACCAGATCGGAGCGAGCCTAACGCCTCGGCCGGTCTTTCTGCAAATCGCCAAGCACGCCGCGCGCGCTCCCGAGCGCCCGCAGAGCCTCACTTGCCGCGGATTTCGCCGGCCGCGCGCGTGAGAATCTCGGCGATGCGCCGTTGCTCCTCGGGCGTGCTCGCGAGCTTTTCCCTGAGCGCTCCCTTGAGCTCGCGCCGGGCCGCGCGCAATGCTGCGGCCATCCCATGGCCGGCATCCGACGCATCCTCGGCCTCGGCACCGGCAGCACCCGGCTCCTCGCCGCTAAAGGCCCGGCGCATATGCTCCATGCGGCGGCCGATCCAGGCGAGTTGCTCCAGCATCGATTGCGCCAAGGGTCGATTCGCCTCGAGATGGGCGCGTCCCGTCTCGGTGATGCGATAGAGCTTCTTGGTACCCTCCGCCGCGACCGTGGCATGGCCGAGCTCCTCCAAGTAGGTGAGGGCCGGATAGACCATCCCCGGGCTCGGGCTGTAGAAGCCGCCGGAGCGCTCCTCGAGCGCCTTGATGATCTCATAGCCGTGGCGCGGCGCCTCGGCGAGAAGGGCGAGAATGACGAGCTGCAGGTCGCCGGCCGCGAGCTTGCGCCCGGCGCCGAAACCCTGTGCTCCCATGCCAGCCCCGCCGGCCAAGCCGGCGACGAGCCGGCCGAAGCCGCGGCCGCCGCGGTGACGGCCGATGAAAGCGATGCCGGCGTGGGGCCGGCATTCCCTGGTGTGATGACGCACAATGATCTCCGTAGTTGTCATAATATAGGTCTAAAAATATATCTTACGATATATTCTGTCAAGAGGATTTCTTCAAGCGTCATGGTGCTGCTTGTCGCAGGAGGCCCGATCGGTGACTGTGGGAGCAGATGCGGGGTTGGGCGACTGTCCGAGCGGGGGCGTCTTATGAAGGTGGCAAATTTCGCGGCGAAATACCGGAAGCTTTGGGGCGAGCTCGGCCCTTACGCCAGGTTCGAGCACGTCGTTGCCATCATCCTGATCGTGCTGATCTCGCTGGTGATTGCCGCTTCCACGCTGAGCCTGGCACTCGACATCGCCAAGATCCTCGCGGGCGGGGTCGCGTCCTACAGCGATATCGCATTCGAGGAAATCTTCGGACGCATCATGACGGTGCTGATCGCCCTTGAGTTCAACGTCTCGATCGCGCAGGTGCTCGCGTCGCGCCGGCACATCGTGCAAGTGCGCACGGTCGTGCTGGTCGCCATCCTCGCGATCGCGCGCAAGTTCATCATCATCGACATCGACGCCAAGGGTGCGGAGACGCTGATAGCACTCGCGGTCATCATCGCCGCGTTGGGCGCAACCTACTGGGTCCTCAACATCGCCGAGCACCGCTCACCGGCCGCTAGCGACCGAGATGACGGGAAATAAAGCAGCCCTCCCGGCGGCGGTTGCCCGCACGAGTCCATGAGCGCGCTTGTCAGCATCGTCATGCCGGCATGGAACGCCGCGGCCACGATCGCGGCGGCGGCCGGGAGCGTCGTCGCGCAAAGCCACCGGGAATGGGAGCTCCTCATCGTCTCCGACGACGGATGCGACTATGCGCGCTTGATCGGGGAGGCAGGCATCTCGGATGCCCGCATACGCTTTCTGGCAGATGAGGGACCGGCGCGCGGGCCGGCGGCGGCGCGCAACATTGGGCAACGGCACGCCGCGGGCGAGCTCATCACGCGGCTCGATGCGGATGACCTCTACGAGGCCGACCGGCTGCGCCTCATGGTACCGCTCGCACTCCGCCACGGCGTCGCCGGGGACAATGCGGCGGCATACGACGAAAGCCGCGGCGGCGTGCTTGGCACGGTGCTTCCCCCCTCCGAGGGGATAGTTCCGCTCGCCCTCTTCGAGCTCGTGCTCTCGCCCATCCCGTGGTGCCTCCTCTTCCGGCGGGACCTTCTGCCGGAGTGGGACGAGGACCTGCGCTTCGCCGAGGATGTCGTGTTCAATGCGCGCGCGTTCGAGCATGTCGACCGCGTCCCCGTGCTCGGCCGTGCGCTCTGGCGTTATCGTGTCATGGCGAGCTCGCTTTCGCATGCGAAAGGGGCGGCCGAGCTCGCCGATGCGACTTATGCCAGGCTCATCGCCGAGTGCGAGAGCGGGCAGCCGCGCCTTCGCAAGCCCGAGCTTGCAGCACTGTGGCGCCGCGCACTCGAGGCCAAGCGAGCGCTCAATAGCACCTTCATGGCCGCATACGAGCAAGGCGAGGCCACGAGCTTCCAGGAATTCGCCCTCAAGCGGGGCAGCCGGGCGGCGTCCTGAGCGGAAGGAGTATGCCCGGGCACGCCCGCCCTCCGCCCGCGCGAGGTCTCATTCGATCTCGAAGGCCACGTCCCGCGGACGCTTGGTCAGGCTCTCCCCGCCGTCGAGGTAGAGGATGTTCCCCGTCATCGAGGGGGTGGCGAGAATGAACCTGATCGCCAGCACGATCTCCTCGGGCGAGCTGCTGCGGCCAAGGGGTGGGGCACGCCAGGCCCGCGCGAATTGCTCCTCGCTCTGCGCTCCGCTCGGGAACGTGATCCCCGGCGCAATGCCGCAGACGCGGACCGCCGGCGCCAAGGCGAGGGCCAAGGTCTCGGTGAGCCCAAGCAGGCCGATCTTGCTGATCGTATAGGAGAAGAAATCCGGATTGAGATTGCGCACCTTCTGGTCGAGCATATTGATGATGACATTGTCCCGCTCGGGCTCGGCGTGCTCAGCGAAGCTCTTGGAGAGGAAGGCGGGTGCGGTGAGGTTCGGCGCCAGGTGCCTCGCCCAGCTTTCAGGCGTCAAGCTCCCGATGCTGTCGCACTCGAAGGCGGATGCGTTGTTGATGAGGCACTTGAGGGTGGCCCCGTGCTCGAGGCAGCGCGGGACGAGCCCGGTGACCTCCTCGATGCTGGCGAGATCGGCCGGCACGGGAATGCATCTCCCGCCCTTCAAGGAGAGCTCTTCCGCGAGTGCCTCGGCCTCGCGCCGGGAGCGGTGATAATGGAGGAAGACGGCCCAGCCGTCCGCGGCCAACGCGCGCACGATGGCCGCACCCACGCGGCGCGCTCCTCCCGTCACCAGAACCGCGTCCGTTTTAGGAGGATGCTGCGGCATGACGGGATCCCGCGATAGCGATCTCGTTGCTTAGGATGCGCGCTCCTCGAGCTCGCTCCGCAGCCGGTAGAGCTCGACGCCTGCGCCGGCCGCCTCGTTGAAGATATCCGGCTTCACGACCGACACGCGGCAGGCCTCGACGTGCGGATTGCGGAAGGCGAGGCGCACGAGTTCTTCGGCGAGGCTCTCGAGGAGCGGCGTGTGCGGCCGGCCCGGCCATTTGCGCAACTCCTCGCGAATGTCGTCGTAGTCGATCAAGGGCTTGCCGCGCGGCTTGCTCGTGCGCGCGGGGGACGAGTGGGTGAAGAGCTCGACGTTGACGATGAGGCGCGATGGCCGCTCGGGATGTCGCTCCCAGGGGTGGAGGCCGACCCGCGCCTCGACTTCCACGTCGCGCAAGATGACGCGCATGTAGCCCTTCGCACCGTCCCAGAGCGCGCTCCCCTGAGGCGCTCGCATGCCTGCCCGGTTGTTCTTCTTCATGGGCCTCCCGCGGATGCGTCTTGACCGGCGAAAAGCCTTGGCATGGCGCGGGTGCCGCCGTCAATGGCCCGGCAGCACCGGCACCTTCGGCCTGCCGCGGGGGAGGGTGTCCCGTGCTAAAGTCGCGCGAACGCGATTCTCGAAGGGAGTCCGACCATGCGCGCGACAAGCAGGCTTCGTGAGCTCTTGGAGATGGGCGATATCGTCGTGGCGCCTGGCGTCTTCGACGGGCTCTCGGCCAAGCTCGTCGAGCGGGCCGGCTTCGCCGCCGTGTATGCGAGCGGAGGGGCCATCGCGCGGAGCACGGGCGTGCCCGACCTCGGGCTCTTGAGCGCGAGTGAAATGATCGCGCGCATCGAGACCATCGTGGACGCGGTCGGCATACCCGTGATCGCGGACGCGGATACCGGCTACGGCAACGCGCTCAACGTGCGGCGCACGGTGGCGCAATACGCGCGCGCCGGCGTCGCAGCGCTCCACATCGAGGACCAGCTCTTCCCCAAGCGTTGCGGTCACTACGAGGACAAGGCGCTTGAACCGCCCGAGGTCATGGCGCAGAAGATCCGCGCGGCGCGCGAGGCCGCGGAGGCCTGCGGCTTGGCGATCATCGCGCGCACGGATGCGATCGCGGTCGAGGGGTTGGACGCCGCCATCGCGCGGGCCGCGCGCTACGCCGCGGCGGGAGCCGATGTGCTCTTCGTCGAGGCGCCGCGCTCGCTCGCCGAGATCGAGAGGATCGCGCGTGAGCTGCCGCAACCCAAGCTCATCAACATGTTCCAGGGCGGCAAGACGCCGCTCGTGCCGCTCGAGACGCTCAGGGCGCTCGGCTACAAGCTCGTCATCATCCCCTCGGATTTGCAGCGCGCGGCGATCCGGGCGATGGAGGAGACGCTCGCGGCGATCAAGGCCGAGGGCAACAGCGCCTCGATCACCGGCCGTCTCGCCTCCTTCGAGACGCGCGAGGCGGTCGTGGGCCTCAAGGACTATTTGGCACTCGAGAAGCGCTACAGCGGCTGAGCGAGAGCCGATCGCCATTGCGCGGCTAGGCCGAACGCGGCAGAGTCCCTCCCTCGACAATAAAGTCCGAGCAAGGGAGGCGACCATGGCACGCTGGGTGCGCTTCGAGGAGGCGGGCGTCCTGGGCTTCGGCACGCTCGAGGGCGACCGCATCGCCGTCCACGAGGGTGATATGTTCGCGGGTGCGAAGCCGAGCGGGCGTACGCTGGCGCTTACCGCCGTCAAGCTCTCGACACCCTGCGAGCCGGGCAAGATGGTCTGCCTGTGGAACAATTCCCGCGGTCTTGCCGCCAAGATGAGCCTCAAGACGCCGGAGGAGCCGCTTTACTTCCTCAAGGGGGCGTCCGCCTATCATCCCACGGGCGTGCCGATCCCGCGGCCCAAGTCCTACGGCGGCCGGGTGATCTTCGAGGGCGAGCTGGGCATCGTCATCGGTAGGCGCTGCAAGGAGGTCTCGGAGGCGGACGCGCCGGGCTACATCTTCGGCTACACCTGCGTGAACGACGTGACGGCCTTCGATCTCCTCAACAAGGATCCCTCGTTCCAGCAATGGACGCGGGCCAAGAGCTTCGACGGCTTCGGCGTCTTCGGACCCGCGATCGCGACGGGGCTCGATCCCGAGAAGCTCGCCGTGCGCAGCGTGCTCGACGGCAGCGAGCGGCAGAGCTACACGGCCGCCGACCTCTTCTTCACGCCGCACCGGCTGGTCAGCCTGATCTCCCAGGACATGACCCTCAAGCCGGGCGACCTCATCGCCTGCAGCACCTCGCTCGGCGCCGGCTCGATGAAGCCCGGAAGCAGAATCGAGATCTCGATCGAGGGGATCGGCAGCCTCTCGAACGTCATGGAGTGAGACGCCCGCGGCGCCGGCCGCGGAGACGACGGCAAACGGACAAGGGAGGATCGGAGCATGGCGATGAAAGTCTGCGTCGTGGGAGCGGGTGCGATCGGCGGGCTCCTCGGCGGCAAGTTGGCGCTTTCGGGCGAGAGCGTCAGCTTCATCGAGAAGCACGCAGCACACCGCGAGGCGATCAACAAGAACGGCCTCACCATCCG
>Ga0116217_10003473_pt1 | contig 14256 bp, 12 predicted proteins | sample Sb_taG_6_FD_89697 | JGI IMG/M metagenome (GOLD analysis project Ga0116217, IMG submission 89697) | Peat soil microbial communities from Weissenstadt, Germany - Sb_50d_4_PS metaG | ecosystem: Environmental > Terrestrial > Soil > Wetlands > Peat | place: Germany: Weissenstadt | collected 2010-09-21 | reverse complement strand
GCCAAGCGCGACCGCCGCGTCAAGAAGCGCCAGTACCGCCGGTTGTGGATTCAGCGCGTCGGCGCGGCGGCCCGCCTGAACGGAATTACCTATGGCCAGCTCATCCACGGATTGAAAGCCGCGGGCGTGACGCTGGACCGCAAGGTTCTGGCCGACATCGCCGTGAAGGACGCGGCCGGTTTCGCGCAGCTCGTGGAAAAGGCCAAGGCCTTCGCGCCCAAGCCCGCCGCGAAAAAAGCGTAGCCCTATAGCTCACTCCTTTAGGGGTGAGGCTTTTTACACGCGCTTCCGACGAGTCCTGGTTCGTCTCGACGCGTGATACTTTTCTTCCGCAGCGGCACGCCATCTCGTGCCCCTACGGTGTAATCTATCAGGCAACTATGCCAACCGTGGACAATCCGGCTGAAAAAACGCTGGCTGAACTCGGTGCCGTCTCACCCGAGGAGGTTGCGCGGCTCTTCTCGGAAGTGCGCGCGCTTTTTGATAACCAAGCGGCGAAGCAACTCGATCCCGCAGCTTGGGAAACGCTCAAACAAACTTGGACGGGCAGAAAATCCGGCGTCCTCACCCTCGTCACCGACAATTGGCTGAAGCCGGCGACCCCGGAACTCAAGCGTGCGGTAGGCCAGGAACTCAACAAGCTGAAAGCCCATGTGGAGTCCACGCTCGAAGCGTGCAAGCGCGCAGTGGAGTCTCATGCGGGAATTGCGGCGAGCGCCAAAGATCGCGTCGATCTCTCCCTCCCAGGCGTGATTCGCCCCCTCGGCACGCAACATCTGATTCGCCAGGTCTTTCAGGAAATTGAGGACATTTTCTTTTCCATCGGTTTTTCCGTTGTCGAAGGCCCGGAGATTGAAACGCCCTACTACAACTTCGAGGCGCTCAACATTCCGGAATTTCATCCCGTGCGCGACGACATGGACACCTTCTATCTCGAACTCCCCAAGAGCGTGCCGGGTCCGTTGCTCCTGCGCACGCATACTTCGCCCGTGCAGATTCGCACCATGGAGAAGCGTCAACCACCCGTGCGGGTCATCGTCCCGGGCAAGGTCTATCGCCGCGACAATCCCGACGCGACCCACTCTTTCATGTTCCATCAGATCGAAGGGCTCGCCGTGGACTCGGATATTACCTTCTGCGATTTCACGGGCACCATTGACTATTTCGTGAAGCAATTCTTCGGCGAGAGCGTGAAGACGCGTTTCCGCCCCAGCTATTTCCCGTTCACCGAGCCTTCCGTGGAGTTCGATGTTTCCTGCGTCTTTTGCGGCGGCAGCGGCACGGCCAAGTCCGGCGGCACCTGCGGCAAATGCAAGGGCTCAGGCTGGATCGAGCTTTTCGGCGCGGGCATGGTTGATCCAGCCGTCTATGGCTTCGTGAACTACGACCCCAAGAAAGTAAGCGGTTTTGCGTTTGGCATCGGCATCGACCGGTTGGCCATGCTTAGATACGGTATCGATGACATTCAGGCATTCTTCCAGAACGACGTGCGCTTCCTGAAACAATTCCCCTAAGGGTTGGAGACGCCATTCATTCGCGAGTTTGGACAGCTTTTACTGATTACTGAAGACTGATAACTTGCAATGACATTTATCGACGCCAAACAGCGCTTTTCGAATCGCGTCGCGGACTATGCCCGCTATCGCCCGAGCTACCCGCCCGGCGTGGTGCAGTTGCTCCGCGAAGAGTGCGGCTTGCGGCCAGAGCACGTCGTCGCCGACATCGGCTCCGGTACTGGACTGCTCTCCAAGCTTCTTCTCGACCATGGCAATTGCGTGCACGGCGTGGAGCCTAATGCCGAGATGCGTGCTGCCGGCGAATCTTTCCTTCGACAATATGCGAATTTCCATAGCGTGAGCGGCTCAGCGGAAAGCACGACGCTCGGCGCACACAACATCGACTTCATCACTGTAGGCCAGGCCTTCCACTGGTTCCAGCCTGTCGCGGCCCGCGCGGAGTTCCAGCGCATCCTCAAACCCGGCGGCTGGGTGGTGATCGCCTGGAATGACCGCCGCATGGATGAAACGCCATTCTCACGCGCGTACGAAGCTTTGCTGCAACGCTTCAGTACTGATTACAAGAGCGTCCGCGATGCCTACCCGGAGGCTCAGACCATCCGCGACTTTCTCAACGATGGCCGCCTTGGCACGCGCGATTTGACCAATCACCAGGTCTTCGATTGGGAAGGATTGTGCGGGCGCTTGCAGAGCAGCTCCTACGCGCCCAAGGAAGGTCATCCAAGTTTCGCCCCGATGATGGCGGAGCTACAGCGCCTTTTCTCCGCGAACCAGCGCGACGGCCGCGTTCGCATGGACTACTTCACACGAGCGTATTTCGGGCAGTTCGACAGGAACTAGCGCATGAAAGTTGCATACAACTGGTTGAAAGAGTTTGTGGACGTGAGCGCTTCAGCGGAAGAGATTGCTTCGCGCCTGGCGCTTTCCGGCACCAACGTCGCGGGCATCGAAAATGGTGCGCGCGGCGCCGTCATCGACGCGGAAGTCACCTCCAACCGGCCTGATTGCCTTGGCGTACTCGGCATCGCGCGGGAAGTTTCCGCGATCTACCGTTTGCCGCTGAAGCCGCTTGCGCCAAAGCTCGCCGAGTCCGGACACAAAACGAGCGACGCGATTGCCGTCCAGATCGATTCTCCGGAACTCTGCGGCCGTTACACCGCAAGGGTAGTTCGCAACGTCAAGATTCAGCCTTCTCCCTCGTGGCTCAAAGACCGCCTCGCTGCCGCCGGCACCGCCAGCATCAACAACGTCGTCGACATCACCAATTACGTGATGCTGGAACTCGGCAATCCCATGCACGCGTTCGACTACGACAAAGTGCGCGACCGCAGAATTGTCGTCCGGCGCACGCGGCTCGACGAAAAAATGACCACGCTGGATGGCATCGAGCGCCTGCTGGAACCAAATATGCCGCTGGTTTGCGATGGCGATGGCTCGCGGGCCATCGGCAGTGGCGTGATGGGCGGGTCGGAAACGGAAATCTCCTTTTCCACGAAAAACGTATTGGTCGAGTGCGCCTGGTTTGATCCCGTTTCGATTCGTCGCGCCGCGCGCTTCCTGAAACTCCATACCGAAGCCAGCACGCGCTTCGGCCGGGGCGCGGACCCGGAAATGGCGGAAACGGCTTCGCGGCGCTGTGTGGAATTGATTTTGCAGCTTGCCGGCGGCGAACTGCTTGCCGGTGTCGTGGACGTGTATCCGGGAAAGCGCGCGCCAAAAAAGATCATTCTGACGCGCGCGGCATTCCTGCGCGTGATGGGCGCGGACGTTCCGGACAAAGACCTTGAGGCCATTCTCAGCGCGCTGGGCTTTGCTCCCGTGCGCGTCGACGACAATCGCGGCGCGGCGAATTCGCTCCTGGCCGCTTGGGAGTGCACTCAGCCTTCCTGGCGCGCGGACGTCGAGCGCGAAATTGATCTAGTGGAAGAAGTCGCACGGATCCATGGTCTGGACAACTTCCCGCCGCGCCTGCCTGCCGCCCGAATCGCAGCGGCGCGTTTGCCGCATCACGAGGCGGAAACCCGCTTGCGCGAGCGCCTGATCGGGCTCGGGTATCAGGAAGCGATTACCATCCCGCACGTGGCGGAAGAGCGCAACGACTTGTTCCGTCCGCCGGACGCGCAAGTGGCAAAGCTCGCGAATCCTCTTTCCGAAGAAGCGGGGGTGCTGAAATCCACCGGCCTGGTGACGCTGGCCGGCGCCATGGAGTGGAATCTGAATCACGGGCAACGCAACGTCCGGCTGTTTGAAATTGGCCGCCAGTACCGCCTCGTGGATGGCAAACCCGTAGAGACGCGCGTTCTTACCATTGGCGCCACCGGTGCGGCGCGTGAACAGGGTTTGTACGATCCTGCGCGCGAATATAATTTCGCCGACTTGAAAGGCGATCTCGACGCCATTGGCTCTCTTTCCGGCGGCTTTCGCTGGGAAGATGGCGGCCCGGAGTGGCTGAACGCCGCGAAACGCGGCACGCTCCGCTTGGGCCAGGAAGGCAGTCAGCCGATTGGCGCGGCGGGGTTGCTGGCGAAGCGCGTCGCCGACAAATTCAAATTCCGTCAGGATGTGTTTCTCGCCGAACTCGAGCTGGGCCCGGTCTATTGCATGTTCTACGGCGTAAAAAACAACCGGCGGTACGAGCCTCTGCCGCGATTTCCCGCCGTCGAACGCGATTTTTCGGTGTTCCTCGACGATGGAAAGAGCTTCGCCGAAGTGAAGCAAGCGATCGAAGCACTGGGTATTGCGGAAGTAATGTCGGTCACGGCGGCCGATCTTTTCCGCGGGAAGAACGTGCCTGCGGGAAAATACTCGCTGCTGGTGCGCATCACCTTCCAGAGCCGGGAAGCCACCCTGACCGAAGCTCAGATCAACGATTTCTCCGGCCGCATCGTGAGCGCGCTGGAGAAAAACCTGGGCGCCTCTTTGCGCGCGACTTAGATTGCCGTCCCAGAGATTCGTGTGCTATCTCGATAGGGGGTTGGAGCTTCAGAACCCTCGAAGAATGGGCTTTAGCCCCTGAGGAGACTCTTCCCTCCCCGCCGAACTCATTTATCAGACAAGTTCGAGCCGGAACAACGCTACTCCGTCTGTTTCAGTGCACGCTCGACCAGCGTAAGGCAGCGTTCCGCCTGTTCCTTCAGCAACTCTTCGCGCTCGCCCTTTTCCTTGCGGCTGCTGTGCAACTCGTCGGCGATGGCCAACGCCGCAAGCACGGCCGCTTTCTGCGTGTCCACCGTCGAAGTCATCCCGGTGATGGCCTGCATCTTCGCGTCCACGTAAGCGGCGAGTTGCTGTACATAGGCTTCGTCCAGTTCCGTCGTGATGGTGTAACTCTGCCCGTAAATCTGAACTTTGACGCCTCGGCTCATGGCTCTTTCTCTTTCACTGCGACCACGAAGTGGGATTCCGGTCCCAACGGTGCCCGCGAAGCTTCTTGTGCAAATCGGGCGGCAACGGGCCCGCGGCGCTCGCCGCGCAGTTGGCCTCCACATTCTTGAGTTTGCGCATCCCCGGGATCATCGTGCTGACATCCGGATTCGTGAGGATGAATCGCAGCGCCAGTTCCGCCATCGTGGATCCCGTGGGAATCAGCGGGCGCAGCGCTTCTGCGTGAGCCACGCTCGCTTTCAGATTCTCCGGCACGAAGTAGCCGTTGCGCCAATCGCCCGCGGGCCACTTGGATTCCAGCGTGAGCGTTCCCGTCAGAGTGCCTTCATCGAAGGGCACGCGCGCGATCACCGCGGCATCCTCCATCCGGCAAATGGGAAACAGAGCGTCCTCGGGATTCTGGTCGAAAATGTTGTAGATGGTTTGCATCGCATCGGCATGGCCTTCCAAAACCGCGCGAATCCCGTTGCAGGGCTCCCAGCGATTGACGCTGATTCCGCACGCGCGCACTTTGCCGCTCTTTTTCATGGCTTCGATGGAACGCGGCAGGCGCTCGTCGTTCAGCCAGCGGTCTTCCCAGGTGTGAAACTGCATAAGGTCGATCGTCTCGACGCCAAGATTCTTCAGGCTTTTCTCGACGTACTCTTCGACGTACTCAGGTGCATAGCAATCGTCCAGGGTGAATTCGCGGCGGCTGGGCCATTTCTGGTTTTTGGGCGGAATCTTCGTCGCCACGTAGAGATGCTTGTCCGGCCCGCCAACACTGGAATTATTTTTGTAGTGGGCGATCACTTTGGCAAGGATCTGCTCGCTTTTGCCCGCACCGTAGGCCCACGCGGTGTCGAAAAAATTGCAGCCGAGCTCGATCGCGCGGTGCAGCGAAGCAAGCGTCTCCGCGTCGTCGGAGCCGGTCCAACCGGCCAGCCCCCACATGCCATAGCCAATTTCACTGACGTGCCATCCGGTGCGGCCAAAGCGGCGGTATTTCATGGGATCTCCTGTGCGTCCGAAGGACATTGTAACGAAGTTAAGACGCGAATGGCGCGCTTGGTGATTCATAGGAGTCAGCGGCGAGTTTTCGTGACCGGGGAAGGAAACAGCGCGCCGTATGATATAGAGAGATTCTGCATTTAAATAGGGAAGCACTAAGGGAATCTGCTTCGGAAGCGATAAAGAAGTGGCACCCCCGGGCCATATTTTTGCGAAATTCCGGGATGGGAGGGAAAGAGGCATGCGACCTGGGAAGTTGTGCATGGCAATCCTCCTGGTATTGCTGGCGCCCTGGGCGGTGAAAAGCGGCCCTGGTAACGGCGCGGTCTCCGGCAAAGTTACTTTCGTGGGCACACCTGCGAAGGCCGAGCCCATCGACATGTTCAAGGATCCCGCGTGCGCGAAGTTGCACGCCAAGCCCTTGCTGACCGAGCAAGCGGTCACCGGCCCAAGCAATACTCTTGGAAATGTCGTCGTGTACATCTCCTCCGGCGCGGATGCTGCACCCGCGGAAGGGATGAGCGAAGTGAACTTTGACCAGCAGGGCTGCCGTTACACCTCGCACGTGTTGGCGGTGCGCGTGGGCCAGAACATCCGCTTCTCCAATAGCGACCCGCTCTCGCACAATATTCATACGCTGGCCAAGGTCAATCGCGAATGGAACCGCATCCAGCCGGCACAGACTCCTGCCTTTTCGTACGCGTATGACAAAGACGAATTCATCCCCGTGAAGTGCAACATCCATCCGTGGATGCAGGGGTATCTCGCGGTGTTGAAGACCAGCCATTTCGCCGTGACCCATGAAGATGGCACGTACACCCTGCCCGAGCTTCCTCCGGGGAAGTACACCGTCACCGCCTGGCACGAACTCTATGGCACGCAGAGCCGCGAGATCACCATCGCGGGAAGCGAAACGCAGATCGTCAATTTCCTGTTTTACGCCAAGCCCTGAGTAGGGAGCGGGACCGTTTCGAAGTTTATGAGGTACTCCTTCAAACCGGTACAGGGACGGAAATAAAAGTGAATCCGATCGGCCCTGAAATAGAAAAGTCTAAATCCCCACACGGAAGACCGGCGTCTAGGGTGCCCAGCAGTCCACAGTCGGCAGCGCACCGTTCAGCGCGGAGTCTGGCGAGCGTCGCGCGCAAGCCCAGTAGGGCGTTGATTGAACAGACTCGCCGAATGTACCATGAGGATGCCCTCCTGTTGGGTTTTCGTGACAGCTGCCAGTCCATCCAGAAACCTACGCCGCCATGAAGATCATAGAAGGACTTGGGAAAGAGTGCTGCAGCTTGACAGTGCGTCCTGATCGATTCCGGGTCTCGGAATCGTACGCGGGCTAACAACTCAGTAGTTTTCAGAAGTCACCCGGGAAGTCGCATTCAGCCCTCACTCCCCAAGGGCCCGCCTACTTAACTTAATGGCACTTCTGAGAGAGAAAAGCATGCCAGACCACATCGATCAAAACCGCAGTTTCCAGCAACGTGTTAACGATTTCGGCCCAGAGCTGGGGGGACTTCTCAACAGGGTATGGTCGTTGCGCGGCAGCATTGACGCTGCCAATTTCGACCATGGAAGTGGTCAGATCTATAGAATGTACTCGGGCAGCTCCGCTAAGGTGGCGTTTTCTGCACCCGCCTTGTTGAGTTTCATCGCCGACCTCAAAGCTTTGGCCGGAGCCCACAAGATCAAGTGCCAGCAACTCGGGGTCTTCCTGGGCGATCTCGGCCCGGCGGGGATCTTCATAAACCGCTTGGACCTCTGGACCGACTTTTTCCACGTACTTGCGACCGCGAAGCTTGAAGAACACGCACAGAGAAGGGTGTACGTGCATGCAGCCAACCCCGCAGCCGGCCTCGAGATCATGAAGGTGATCGTGGGGCAATTCAGCTCGCCAGGGCTCCGCGAGGTGAAGACTTGCGGCCCCGGCTCCCTACGCCTCGACTCCATCGTTGCTTACCTGAATGACGACGCGTCCCGCGACGCCTTGGTGAGATTGCTACTGAATACGGCCAAGGTGAAACCGGCACTGTTTAACGACACTTTGCCAGCGCTGGTGAAGCGCGAGGGAACGGGCATCGGAAGTGCGGACGAGCCTCCCCGAATGAAGCTCTTCGAGGCCGAGACGAAGGCCAAGCACAGCTTCGGTTCGTTCTACAGTGCCTTGATATGGGTCGCTTTCAAGAACACGCCGCAGCTTGGCACGCCGAATGCCGACGGCCGTCACATGCTGGACAATCTTCTGTACAGCCTGCGGTTGTTGCGCGTCGATCCGAGGAACCCGCAGAGTTTTCCGGAGGCCAGCGCGCTGGAGCAGTGGTACCGGGCATCCGTCCGTTAAGGCCATTCGCTAAGTGAAGCGGCCCCTACAAGAGAAGGACGAATCCAAGAACCGATGCAGCGAGGCAGGATTGGCTACTTCAAAACCAAAGACAGGAAGGGAGCGGCGCGTTGGACGTGTGCACGGACTGGGAGGATAATACCGGGTGGAGCGGTACTTCGAGGCAGGTGAGGACGCGAACGCCGTATGAACCGTAATGAATCTCTGGGGTGCTGCGGATAGCCAGCTTGTGTGCACGGCCTGTCCCGCTGGCGGGTTCCTGGCGGAACTCGTGAGCGGGGCAGGAAAGCCTAATGGTTGGCTCGTGGCGCCCACTTATTTCAGAGGTTCACGGCCTAGCTTCCCACGGATGAGCGGTTCGCTCCGTTTGAGTTTTCAGTGGTCAGTTCTAAGTTTTAAGTAAAGAAAAAGCGTGTACAACGAAGGACTCTGGCAGGATGAATGCCGTTGGCCAGTTTTCAGTTTTAAGCAAGGATTTGGGGCTTCGCCGAGAGGTTTGCGGAGACGTCCGTTTCAGGTGAGGGATTTGGGCTCTGGCGGTGAACTTGCGGAGTGATCATTTCTCACCATTCAATAAGGAACCGCGAATGGAACAATCGCAGTTGCTTCTTGCGCGGCAGCACACGATGGCGCTTCCGAAACGGAAGACTTAGAACTGAGGACTGATAACCTACCTCATGCGCATTCTATTTATCGGGGACATTGTGGGTTCGCCCGGGCGGCAGATCGTCCATGACCGTTTGGCTGACTTGGTCGAACAGCGCCAGATTGACCTGGTGATTGCTAACGGGGAAAACTCCGCCTCGGGATTTGGAATCACGCCGCGCCTCGCTGAGGGCCTGCTCCAGAATGGCATCGAAGTCCTGACCGGCGGAAACCACAGTTGGGACCGCAAGGAAATCCTCGAGTACATGCCGCACCAGCCGCGGCTCCTGCGCCCGGCGAATTTCCCCGAAGGGAATCCCGGAACGGGCCTGTATGTCGGCACGGCCAAGAATGGCGTGAAATTCGCGGTGCTGAACCTGCAGGGGCGGATTTTCCTGCCGGCGATCGATGACCCGTTCCGCAAAGCCGACAGCGAACTGGGGAAACTCCCCGCCGAGGTTGCTTTCGTCCTGGTGGACATCCATGCGGAAACCACCAGCGAGAAGGTGGCGATGGGTTGGTATCTCGACGGCCGGGCCACCGCGGTCATTGGCACGCACACGCACGTAGCCACGGCGGACGAGCGCGTCCTGCCGAATGGCACCGCCTATATTACCGATGTTGGTATGACTGGGCCGCACGACGGGGTGATCGGCATGGACCGCGGCGGCATCCTCAAAAAGTTTCTGGATGGATTGCCGGCACGTTTTGAAGTGGCGGCGGGCGACATCCAGTTGAATGCGGTGTTGATCGAAACGGATGATGCCGGGCCGCGCAATGAGGCGGGTCGTCTGCGCGCGAAGTCGGTCGAACGCGTGTGCTTGCGCATCGATTAGTGCCGTTCCAACTATGTAGGTTAAATGAAGGTCCAAGCATCTGACGAGAACACGGAGAGAGTACTCTCGAAGGGATTTGCTGTAAGAAGTTGGAACGGCACTAGGCGCGGCTTTGATCACCAGCACGGCCATTTGACCGCACAAGACATCGCGGAAGCAACTTGTGCCAGGGAGAGGCAACCACAGCAGCCTGGTAGCAATCTGAATGAGCATGCGTAGAAATGCGGGAAAATTCGTGGCGTGCGTCGCGGGGTTGTGCCTCGCGGGTGTGCTGGGCGCGGTCGCCTCCCAGGTGGACGATCAACTGACCGCCCGCCGGCGCGTTTTCAAGCCCATTGGGCCGGGCCTGCGTGCGGTGAAGCGCGGCCAGGACGGGAAATACTACGTGCTGGCATCGCCCAGCGTGGGCGTGGCGGTTTTTGATGAGAAGGAGAAGCAATTGACCGTGATTGGGGCGCCGTCCGTGGCGGTCACCGATCAGGCCGGGCGCACTGGCATCGCCTTTGGCGAAGATTGCGATGTGGATGCCCAGGGAAATGTGTATGTCGTGGATCGCGGCGATAACCTAGTTACAGAACTCGCTCCTGACGTCAAGTTACTACGGTCGATCCATGTGATTGGGCCCGTTTCTGTGGCAGCACTGCCCGATGGGGAAGTGGCGGTCAGCACATTGCACGGTTTGCACTTGGTGACTGTCTACGGGCCGAACGGCAAGGTTGTCCGCGAATTTGGGGAGCCCGAGGAGTTTTCCTCACGGGCGGAAATCAACCGGCTCCTCAGCGAGGGCCGCCTGGGCACGGATACGCAAGGACGGCTGTACTACGGCTATACCTTTCGCCCGGAAGCTCTGGTGCGCCAATATGACCGGTCGGGTTACGCCGGTGTGGATTTCGAATTCACCGGACTGGATGCCTATCCGGAGGCACAAGCAGCGCGCAAAGAGATCGTCAAACAAGAGAAGAAGCAGACTACCCCATATTTCGTTGCCATCATGACCGCATTTGGCGTGGATCCGGAGAGTGGAGAGGTTTGGATGGCCTTGCACAACACCCTGCTTCATTTTGACAGGGACGGGAATCGTCGCTCCGAATACCAGATTTATACGCCCGACGGAGCGCGCCTCGAAGCCAACACTCTTCTGGTCGAACAAGACCGCCTGTTAATCGGCGCGGACCCGCTGGGCGTCTTCGATTTCGAGCGGCCGGACCGAAAACACTGAAAGATAGCTGGAGATTTCCTCAGGGCCGCTTGCACAAATCCGGTGCAATGGAATCTGTAACAAAAAAAAATCGGATGAAATGCTCGGAAAAAATGGGGATTTCTTTGTGCTTGCACAAAACTGGTGCTTGTGGAAAAGTTGTGAATGCCATGTGAACCGCGGTGCAGCCCTTCGCACATTTTTCGCTTGCTCCATCACGGACAGTGCGCGAGAATCCATTCCAGTTTACATGCAAGTGGCACGAGGTCGGGGCTACTCTGAAAGGGCCGCGCAGGAATCCACGGGGCAGGCATTAAGCGTTCCAGCGTGAGCACGAACTCCAAAGCGTGAAGCTTTAGGGCACAAGAATGCTTTCCACAGCTTATTCACACTTGTGGAAATAGCTTAGGAATTGGTTTCTCCATTACCATGACTACCGCAACGCAACTCGGACGTGAGCGCGAAACACAACAAAATGTCTGGGACAAGTTTCTGGAACTCAGCAAGTCCCGCATCAGCATCAATACCTACACCACCTGGTTCCAACCCACCCGGCTGAACCGCATGGAAGGGGAAACTCTTTTCATACAGATTCCCAGCACGGTCTTCCGCCAGGTGCTGACACGCACCTACGGCGAGATAGTCAAGGCCGTGTTCCACCAGATGGGCACGCCCAACATGAAGGTGCAATACGTTTGCACGGAAGAAGAGCCTGTGCAGGCAGCGCCCGCGGCGATTGGGGCGAAGCAATCCAAGCTCGATTTCGAGAGCAGCGACCACCAGTTGAATCTGCGGTACACCTTCGACACTTTCGTGGTGGGGAAGTCCAACGAGTTCGCGCACGCCGCCTCCCGTGCGGTCGCGGAGCAGCCTTCCAAGGCTTACAATCCGCTCTTCCTCTATGGTGGCGTGGGTATGGGCAAGACGCACTTGATGCATGCCATCGGGCACCTGATTAAGAAGCGCAACCCGGCCATGCGCCTGAGCTATGTCAGCGCGGAAAAGTTCACCATTGAGGTCATCAATTCGTTGCGCTTTGACCGCATGATCAGCTTCCGGGACAGGTTCCACACCGTCGATGTGCTGCTGGTGGACGATATCCAGTTCATTGCCGGCAAGGAACGTACACAGGAAGAGTTCTTCCACACCTTCAACGCCCTGTATGAACAGCAGAAGCAGATCGTGATTTCTTCCGATTGCCTGCCCAAGGATATCAACTCGATCGAAGAGCGCCTGCGCTCGCGATTCGAGTGGGGCTTGATCGCCGATATCCAGCCGCCGGACCTGGAAACGAAGATCGCCATTCTCCAGAAAAAAGCGGAGAACGAGCGCTTTAACCTGCCCGATGAGGTGGCGGAGTACATCGCCCGGGCGATTAAGTCCAACGTCCGCGAGTTGGAGGGGGCGTTGACGCGCCTGATGGCTTACGCTTCGCTGACCGGCACGGTGGTGTCGCTGGCCACCGCCCAGCAGGTGCTGCGCAACATCATCGCTTCGCAGGAGAAGCGCGTCACCATTGACCTGATCCAGAAGCGTGTCAGTGAACACTTCAATTTGCGCGAGGCGGACCTGAAGGTGCGCAGCAATACCCGCGCTATCGCTTTCCCTCGCCAGGTGGCCATGTATATCGTGAAGCAGTTGACCACGGCGTCGCTTCCGGAAATTGGCCGGCAATTCGGCGGCAAGCACCACACCACGGTGCTGCATTCGATCAACAAGATCGAGGAGTTGCGCCGTTCAGACAAGGAACTGAATCGCACCATTACGCGATTGATGGACGCGCTGCAGTAAAACGAATCCTTCCCTCTCCGTAATACGGAAAAGACCCACAGCGCTCGTGGGTCTTTTCCTTTTAGGGACGGCCTTGGAGTTGGGGCCGGAGCAAGTTGGGGAGTTCGACCAAGTCGTTTGCGTTACCAGGGGCGCAGCGCGCCGTCATGCCCCAGGAACTTCCCGGAAATCTCCATCGGATTGCCAGCGAGCACTTTGCGCATACCGGCAACGCTCTCTTGGGGGGAAAGTGGCGCGTGGGTGCCGCCCATGTCGGTTTTCACCCAGCCTGGGTCAAGAAGCACGACGCTGATGCCGCGCGGCTCTAATTCTTTTGCGAGAATCGAGAGGGCCATGTTCAGAGCTGTCTTGCTGCTGCGGTATTGGTAGGATGTGCCCGCCTGCGCGACCGAGCCACCCTGCACGCCGCGCAGCGAGCTTAATGACGTGGATATGGCGGCAATCTGCTTGCGCTGGCCGGCCGCGACGTTTTCCAGTAGCGCCTCCGTGACGCGCATTACCCCAAAAAGATTGGTCTCCAAGGCCTCGCGCCACCCGTCGTAATCAATCTCGCCAACATGCTGGCCTTCGCGCGGGTAAATGCCGAACTGTGCAGTAGCACGTCAATCGGCTTGCCATCCAACTTGTCGGCAAGATCCTGCACAGACTCTTCGTCTGTGACGTCCAAGCGATGCACCACAACTGTGGGGTGTTGCGCGGCGTGTTGCTTTAATTCGTTGCTCTGCTCCGGTTGCCGGGATGTTGCCAGCACCTCCCAGCCATCGGCGGAGTATTGACGGACAAACTCAAGTCCCAGACCGCGGTTTGCGCCGGTGACCAGAAGTACGGACATGTTTATGAACTCCTCTGCTCCATGTAGGAGCTGCTCTGTCATTGGAAAAGTTGTGGACTGCCTTTGGAAAAAGGTGGTTTAGCGACTTGCATTGGATGCTGCATGTCGAAAACTGTTATGAGAACACTTCAAGTGGACGCTGTGAACTACGCGTGGGAAAGATGCGGATAAGCTGTGATGGCATGTGCAGTGAATTCAATTCGTCCTCTAACATCCCGCACTTTTCCAATGATCCGCAGAAAATTGCACCTTACACCTGTCAGAGAAAATACAGGCAGAGACGCACAACCAATGGTTTTCCACCAATCCACAGCAGTCATCATCACAACAAGACGTGAAACCAATTTTCATTCCATAAATCCTGCGAAAGAACTGATGGCTGTGCATAAAGCACTTTCCGCATCGGTTTTGACTTCAGGTTGCACGCTACATGGAGCCACCGTTAAAACGCACTATTTCCACAGAGAATCCACTGTGGGTGGCCTTTCTACTTTGCGAAAAAACGAGTACAGTACGCTAGCGGGTACACTGGACGGGGGAAACGCATGACCGCAACGGGAACCTCGCGCGAGGAAAGCCAAGCAATGGAATTCAGCGTAACGAAATCGGCGTTGCTCAATGAACTCACGACGACACAAGGTGTGGTGGAGCGCAAGACCACCATCCCCATCCTCTCTAACCTGCTGGTGGAGGCGAAGGGCAGCCGCCTGACGATCACAGCG
>Ga0116217_10003471_pt1 | contig 14257 bp, 13 predicted proteins | sample Sb_taG_6_FD_89697 | JGI IMG/M metagenome (GOLD analysis project Ga0116217, IMG submission 89697) | Peat soil microbial communities from Weissenstadt, Germany - Sb_50d_4_PS metaG | ecosystem: Environmental > Terrestrial > Soil > Wetlands > Peat | place: Germany: Weissenstadt | collected 2010-09-21 | reverse complement strand
GATCTGGTGACCGGCCTTCACCCTCCAGGTAAAGTCAGTTCCGAACGAAAAAAGAATATCGCGTTTCTGTCGTTTCGGAGCAGGCCGCCCTCATTCACAAAATTGGCCGGTAAACTTGCGCTATATGTCAAGTATGAAGGGCATCCGCCGCGATCTTCTTCAGCTGTGAATTGAGCGAGATACTTCCAGCCCTTTTCGATAGAATTCAAGTAAATGCCACGTTCGTTCAGTTCCCGGGCGCTCCTCGCGATTTGCGGCGGGCTGGCAGTCTTGCTGGGCGTGCTCGCCACAATTCAGTACCAGTGGTCCGTCCGCGTCGCGGCAGCGGATGTGCAGCGGGAGAAGGAGCATCTCGATTCGTCGGCGTCCTTGTTTGCCAGCCAATTCAACGAGCTGGCATCTCAGACCTCGCAGTTCCTGCGACAGGACGCTTGGGCCGCGGTCCACCGTGGCGAAAGGCTCGCGTCCACGCCGAAGCTGATCGGCGAACTGTACTACCTCGAAATTCCCGAACAGGGACCGGGGCGCTTGCAGCGCCTCACTGCCACCGGCATCTTCATGCCAGCGCCGCAACCGGACTGGCTCGCGAATTCGCACTGTGCGGGGCCGGTGATCGAATGGCCGCCAGCCATCGTCGCACACATTTACGATACGGCTCCGGCAGAGCGGGCCCTTAATGCCGGAACTCGCGATGATGCCGGAACTCGCGATTTGCGCCACCTCCGAACGCGGCAGGACCGCTGTTTCGTCGCTCGTATCGATCGAGCCTATCTGACCGCCACACTGTTCCCGCAACTTCTCCGCCAGAGCTTCGGCGAGACTGCCGTGCAGGAGTACGATTTCGCCGTGGTCATTCCGGATCGGCCGCAGGACCCCCTCTATGGTGCGCGCGTGCGGGCCGACGGGCGAAAGCGGTTCTTTTCCGCCCTATCCACGCTTCCGCCAGACCGTTCGTTGATGGTGCGTGACACGGCAGACGCCTTCATGAAAGGCCAGCCGGCCCTCACCACGGCGTGGAGCCGGGGCATCTGGGAGCTGCAAATTGCGCACAAAGGCACTCCACTGGCCACTGCGTTGAAGCAACAGAGCCGGCGCGTTCTCCTCTTTAGCCTGGGGCTGGAGGTTCTGCTGGTGGGCGCAATTGTTTTCCTGGCAGTTGGTTCGCGCAACATGCAAAGCCTCGCCGACCAGAAAATGCGTTTTGTGGCCGGCATCTCGCATGAGTTGCGGACACCCGTTGCGACCATCGCCCTGCTCTCGCGCAACCAGGCCGACGGTCTGACGGCAGCACCCGATCGTGTGAAGCAGTATGGCGAGCTGATTCACCAGCAGACACGGCGTCTGAATGACATGATCGAGAGCACCCTCCAGTACGCCGGGCTGCATTCCGGCCTGCCGCGCCCGGTTCACGAACAGATTGACATGCGGAGCCTGGTCCGGGAGGCTGTGGAGGAGCGGCGCGCGGAGTTGGAGCGCAGCGGGATGGAAGTCGAAATGGCAGTCAGCGAGGATCTCCCTCCGCTTTCGGGTGACGCCAAGCTCCTTCGCACTGCGGTCGACAACCTGCTCGACAATGCTGGAAAGCACGCGTCCGCCGGGCGCTGGATTCGAGTGACCACCGTCTACTCGGCGGCGGAGAAGGAGGTGCAGGTGGCCGTGGAAGATCGCGGAGCCGGCATCGACCCGGCAGACGAGCGCGAAATCTTCGAGCCCTTCTCCCGCGGACGCGCCGCCATGGAAACGCACGCGCGGGGTTCGGGGCTGGGACTCAGCCTCGTGCGCAGCGCTGTCCTGGCGCACCGTGGCGCGGTCACGCTGGTGAGCGAACCAGGCCACGGCAGCACCTTCACCCTGCATCTGCCTGTATGAAGCACATTCTCTTTGTGGAGGACGAGTTCGCCTTCGCGGTCGCGATGATCGACCGGCTCGAGTCGGAAGGCTATCGCGTCGAATGGGCGCAGACGGGAGCGGCCGCCTACGACATGGCGCGCCGCCACTCGTTCGATTTGATCGTGCTGGATGTCATGCTGCCCGAAATGAACGGGTTTGACATTTGCCGCGACTTGCGTCGCGAGGGTGTGCACACTCCGGTGCTGATGCTGACCGCTCGCAGCGAAGTGGTCGACCGGGTCCTGGGTTTGAAACTTGGGGCCGACGATTACGTTCAAAAAAACTGCGACCCCATGGAACTCATGGCCCGAATCGAAGCCCTGCTGCGGCGGTCCACCTCTGTCGTGGCTGCCCCCGGCCGCGTCGAATTCGGTAACGTTCGTGTCGACTTCCGCAAACACGAGGTGACGCGTGGTGGAAAGCCGCTCACGCTCTCGCCGGTGGAATTCCGCCTTCTGGAGTACTTGAGCCAACGCCGCGGCGACGTAGTCACGCGCGAAGAATTGCTGCAAAACGTGTGGAGCCTCCAGGCCGACACGCTCAGCCGCACCGTGGATGTGCATATCGCCGGATTGCGCCGGAAGATCGAGGGCGATTCCCGCTACCCACGCTTCCTCCTGACCGTCAAGGGGTCAGGCTACAAGCTGGCGCTCTGATTCCGCGCGGCCAGCCGCTTGGCGGCAGTTGCTGAACCCTCTCGATCGCAAGGCGCGGCGGCGGCCCTTACATTCCTTACATACAATTTGCACGTCGAACATGCCCCGGCCGCCAATATAAAGGCATGAAATCGTGGCTTTTATTCGGATGCGTTGTGACTGCCGTGGCTTTCGGCAGGCAACCGATCCAAAACCTGCCATCCCGCGGGATTTCCGTAGACGTGTGCATGGAGCCCGCTCAGGAACTTCTGCTCTCTCCAACCCAGGCCAGGCGGTTGGCTTCTGTGATTCTCTCTCAGATCGGCGTGAATCTGACTTGGCATACCGGACTTTCGGACTGCGACGATCTCACCGGCGAGTCAGTCCGGACGGCCTTCAAGATCCGCTGGGCGGATCATGCACCGTACACATTGCCCGCCGGCACACTTGCGGTCGCTTGTCCATTCGGCTCGTCGGATTCTGCGATCACGTTATACCAAGTCCCGCTCAGGCATTTTCTCAAGCAGCATGCAAATGCTCCGGAAGTCGTGCTCGCATACGTCCTCGCCCACGAACTGGCCCATGTCATGCAGGGCCTCGATCGCCACTCAGCCTCGGGAATCCTGAAGGCGAATTGGTCTTATCGCGAGTACTTCATGATGCTGTCTCGCACTCTGACGTTCAGCGCCGAAGACGTGGACCTGATCCGTGCGGGTCTTGAAACGAAGCGGTCAAACATCGCAAGTCGGGAAGGCGCGCCGCAATCGCAGCACGTGGTCCAGCAACCCAAGCTCGCCTCGGTGAGGCTCGAATTTCAGGAATAGCGCCCGCGTGGCAGCCTTCCCGAAATCTATGGCGACGCGATTCTCAACGTTGGCAAAACTCTACAGGCAATCGCCGCTTGCGTGTGTATGAGGAGTATCCGGCGAAAGCATCCGGCGAAGAATTGAGGACATCATGTTGAATCACAACTTACAGCGCTTGAGTCACACAAAGAAGTTACTGCTTAGGCGTGCGGGAACGGCCGCACTGGCAGGCCCAATAGCAATCGGACTACTGATCGGCGCGGGCGCGCCTGTGGTCCGCGCTCAATCGACACGGCAGAAATTCGAAGTTGCTTCCATCCACAAGTGCGGTCCAAGCGCGGTCGTGCCCCTCCGCGAAGGTGGCGGTTTAGGAGATATCGGGCCGTCACCCAACCGGGTGACCAAAGAGTGCGTCACTGTCATGTCACTCCTCCAGGATGCATACGTTATCTTTGCGGACGGCCAGAACCGGTCGGGTGCTTCGGTCCAGATGCCTCCAATCGAGAGAGCCCCGGCCTGGATCTCATCGGACCTTTACACGATAGACGCAAAGGCCGAGGGCGCGCCGGGCCAGCCGGCGATGCTCGGTCCCATGATGCAGTCGCTGCTTGAGGACAGGTTCCATCTGAAACTCCACCGCGAAACCAGAAGCGGCCCTGCGTATGAGCTGACCGTGGCGAAAGGCGGGTCCAAGTTGAAGAACAACAACGGCACCTGTTCGGTTGATGTGCCGTCAGCAGCCGTTCCTCGCGACACCGCAACAGGGCGTCCGGTTCCCGGCTTTGCCAGCGGCCGCGTTTCTCCCCCAAGCGAACCAGGAGTGCCATGCCGTTTGAGGCTCAGCTTAAGAAACGGACCAAACCAGCTCTTCGTATCAAGTGCAATTACCATCGACCAGTTTTGCTCCTACCTGTCCCGCGTTACGGGCCAAACGATCATCGATAAGACGGGTCTTAGAGACAAGTACGATATCCGCCTGGAATACCTGCCTGATCAGCGTGCTCCGGGAAACACCGCTCTCGATCAGTCTGACGCGCCGGCAGATATTCAGCCCGGGCCCTCACTGTTCCCGGCAGTGGAGCAACAACTCGGCTTGAAACTCCTGCCGTTCAAAGGGACTCGCCAGATTATAGTCATCGATCAAATCGAAAAGCCGTCCGCGAACTGATGCCATGTTGCCCATATTGACACCGGGCCATGAACACAAGGGAATGCATACCGGACTTGGTTTTTCTGCGAATGGTTGGTCGGCAAGCCGGAGGTAATCCACATGAGAGCCGACCCGTACTTTGACCGGCCGGTGGTCACGAATCCGGTCTCTGGGGGTAGATCCTCGCTGGTCGCCTAGCGTTTACCTGTGTGTAGGCTCCGAGCGGTTGACGCGCCACTCGGAAAAAGCCACCGCATCGGAGCGATTTCGGTCATGAAAACGGTGCCGCGATCAGCCAGTTCCGAACGTCGTCAAATTGTGTTGCGCGCCCAAGCGTCTTACACTGCGCTTTGTGAAGACTCGGTTTACATGGCAGTTCCTTCTTCTTGCGGGGCTCTCGCTTTCCATCGGTTGGGGCATTCGGGGCCAGTTCGGGCATGAATATGGAGCGGCGATGGCTGGTTCCCTGGGGTGTCAGGCCATCGCGGTCCTTTCCGGGCGGGAAGATTGGCACCGGCGTGCACTTGTTATCGTGTTCGCGTCCTGGGGTGGAAAGCTCGCTCTGTATGGGAACTCGCCCGTGCCAAATAGCGTTGTGCACGTTCGTTTCGGTCCGGACAACACCAATGCCAAGAGGTAAGCGCTCCCCACCACCGCCCGGCCAGCGCCGTCCTCCCCTTACAACCCAAAGCACGGAATATTCGGCCCAGCCGCTACGGCCACGTACTGCTTCCCCCTGACTTCGAACGTTATCGGCGAAGCTGTCATCCGAACATTCGTCTCAAACCTCCACAGCAGCTTCCCATCCCTCTCATCCACCGCCTCGAATCCTCCGTTGGGCTTCCCGAAGAACACCACGCCGCCCGCCGTCGCCAGCACTCCCGCCCACCTCTTGGCCTTCGCCGCCTCCGGTTGCGGCACCTCCTGCTCACAAACTGCTGTTAACTCGACACATCGGAGTCAACATCCGCATCAAAGGGATAGGCGGCTGAAGGGCTGCCTGTAGCGAGGGGCGGAGCGCACGTGTTATCGTCCAACTCAAAGATCTTCGACGTGATGTGGTAGACGCGGGGCCTGCCGATTCCGGGAAGTGTCTGTGGGACCTTGACCGTTAATTGTTTCTTATCCCGGATCAGCACGTTGCGATCGGCTAACGCTTTTGCGATGGAGGTCGCGTCGTATCCAGCACATACCTCGGTTCGGAATGCTTCGGCCAGAACAAAGTAGTCATACCTGTCTTGTCCGGGCGTCTTCGATCTAAAGCCGGCGCGATTGGTGACGGCTCGGTCAAATCTTCCGATATCGGGATCGTAGGCAAGCTCACTCGCGCGCTCGCTCGCAAGGTCGCTGAAACGCGCCGATCCATGCAGCTCCAGAAACCTCCGCACCTGCCGGATTCCGTGGAGGGTATCGCCGGCGCCGGTACCTCCGCGATGGTTTAACCACGCGAAGAAGCACTTCTGCGCAGCCGTGAAGGCTTCATTCTTCGGCCAGCCAGTGACGCAAAGGGCGGACGCCATCTCACCGCCTGCCGCGATGAGAGCAAAACGCTGAATCGCCCGGTAGACTTCGCCGGACGGGCACTTTTGCGCCACGGACTTCTCAAAGCGCTCCATGACGGTGGTCAGCGCTTCCTTGACCTTCGGTAGGCCCTGCTTCAGCAACTCGTCAATGAACACGGGAAACGCTGTGCCGTGGTATCTTGCCGCGGCTTGCTTTAAGGCGATGGCAAAGGCACCACCGTCCAGTGATCCGTGCAAGTCCTCGAAGAGCCCGTAGCCCACGCCCGCGTCGCCAGGAATATCGAGACAGCGCACCATCTGTCCCCCCTTGATCTTGGTGTTCCCGCCTTGCATGTGCGTCGCCAGATCCTTCTCCCCGGTGCTCAGAAAGAGCAGCTGCCATTCGTAGGGCGTGCGGAGAACTCCGGAGCGGTTCATGCGCAGCTTGCCGCGCTGGTTCGACAGCAGGTAGACGGTTTCTCCAATTTCCTTAGGATCAGCTTGCGCAATCTCGTCCAGCGGCAGCAGCGCGTGATTGTACTGTGCCGCGACGGATTCCAGACCGTTGGCGGTTGCTCGCCACTGCTGGATGTACTTCTCGTTCGAATAGACACTAGCCGCCACGACTGCGCCTGTGGTTTTGCCGATGGATGATGTTCCAAACAGGTTGATCCCGCCGGACTCCGCGTTGGCGAAAGGCATCAAAGCGGCGCCAAAAGACGCAGACACTGCAAAGAGTAAGCGACTATTGCCAACACAACGAGCCGCTACTTCGTCCTTCCATTCCTGTAGCGTTCCTGCCGAGTAGCTGATCCGTTTTGCCGTGGCGGCCTGAAACACGATTTCGTCTTTGTTTGCGGAAAACACCTGGGTCGGGCTGACATACGTTTCACCGTGCCACCCTACGCGGCTTACGGATTGCTTGCGCTTCGGCGGGTTGCAGCCCATCAGGTACCGGACAAACAATTCCTTGCCGTGCTTGGATGGTTCGAGAAATTGAAACCCACGGCGCAGAAGCTCTTCCCGGATCGCGGATGCATCGTTGTGCAGGAGGTTTCGTGGGAGTATCCAGGTGCAGGATGTGTTCGACAGGTCGTTCCACTTCAGTTCGAGTCCCCATTCATCCGAATCTTTTGTTTGAACCAACGCGGTCACTTCCAGTTTCGAGCACACACGGAAGGGCTTGGGGTCTTCATCTTCGGCTTCCTTGGTGAAGTACACACCGCTCGCGCCGACGCTGAACCCTTTCGGGATGCCAGCAGCGGCCTCTGATTGTTCTTGCGATCGTTCCGGCATCTCCAGATCCAACAACTTGAAAATGTCCAAAAGGATGTTTCGTTTGTCTTCTCCAAAATGCGAAAGAAGAAACGGAACACCATAGAGCTTTCGATCTTCAAGCTTGCCGGCTTCGATGTTCCTGTAAATGTCCTGGGCTTCTTCTCGGAGTTTTGACAGGTTATGTTCTGGGTTGACGGCAAAATCATCTACCAGCGAGACGAACCGTACAGCATCTTCGCGAGACATCCCACCTTTCGCCGCGACCCGGAAGAAAGCGCAGCGGATGTCATGGCGTGGGTGTTCCGGCATGAGCGGCGCGAACAAGGATACAGCGGTTGCAGTTCTGAATGCGCGAAAAAGGAGGTCCGCGGATACGGTGGGCGGCGCGTCAGCGGAATCTGGCTCCTGGCGGATTACCTCGATCCTGTCTTCCTTGCTCCAGACCGATGGAAACGTGACGCTCTGGTGGCCGTATGGTACGTATTTGCCGCCCTTGGACTGGCAGCGCAGCTCTGCGATTCCGTGATAAATCGGCTGGCTGGTGGTCGTGTGCAGCGGCTTGTCGACTAGATAAAGATGATGGGAGTTCGGCTTGCCGTCTCTGCCCCATGAGTACGCTTGCGGTAGGTCAAACGCTGCGAACGTCATCTTGAATACCGGGACGGCGAGCGCAATGTCAATGTCAATATCCGTTACGTAGTGGGTGACATCATTGCGCTCCACAGGCGTTCCGCAGAGGATTCCGAGATTACAGAACTCAGGAATGTCTTCGGGTTCGATGTATCGGTGAAGTGCGCCGTCGGGCCACCCCGGATCTGTGGGCTTTTTGCCAATTGCGAAGATCTTTTTCGGATTGCCATTCTCGTTCGGGATAGTCTCTCTCGCAGGAGATATTATTACCGGACACAACCCAAGGTCGACGAGCTTTCTGGCGTGGGCGCGAATGGCCGGGGTGTTGATTGCGTCAAATGCAGCCGTATAAATAGTTTCGACATTCATTAAATCCTTCCTGCCGCCACGAGTTCGCGCTCGCTGGCGGCATCCTGTTTTTATTTCTTGTTACAGCGAGCCAAGAATTCGGCCCATTGCTGTTCGTTGATCCGGTGCTGTCCACCTACCCGCGTGGACTGGAGGCGACCAGCCCGAATCCAGTTGTACACGGTTGGGCGGGATACGTGCTCTTCCTGCGCAAGTTGAGGAACCGTTCGGAATGTCATCTCGTTCATCTCCCAAAGCTATTTATACTGTGTGAACTTCTGATGTTATTTGCGCAAAACAGAGATTGCGCCCTGACTGGTGAGCAGGGCAGCAGAAAAGCAGGGCATGAAATCAGGGCATGGTTAAGATGAACGTTCTCAGTGACTTACATCGTTCCTGCCCTGCTGCCCTGCTTGCCCTGCTACTATAATGATCGGCTGTACGGGAGAAGGAGCGGGGCAACTCCGGCGCGCTAGGGGGCAAGAGTTATTTGCCACTATTATTATCTGTTTTTATCAGGGCAAGCAGGGCATAGAAGAAGAACGGCTTTAAATTGAAGCACTTACCATGCCCTATTTTCATGCCCTACTGAAAAAACAGGGTAGGGCATAGGGCAGGGCAGCAGGGCATCTGACCCCTCCTGCCCTGGCGCCGGCCCCAGCCCCCTGTCCGCCGCGGTCCCCGAAAGCCACGCCGAGCACCAGACGCGATCCGGTTTCTTGGAGTACGTCCGTCTCCCCTAACTCATTCAGCGCCCACAATAGAGCCTTCCGCTCCGTGATGTCATAGGTACAAGTTCTTCCCTGCTTCTCGTTGATGCGCTCGCCCAAGAAGTCTGCCCTCTTTCGTAACATTCGGAGCGCCTTTGTTGGGTCCAACATCACGTCCGGAAGAAGGGTGTCTTTTTGCCGGCACCCAGAAGATCGTAGCGTTCGGCGAACAAAGGCATGTTCCTTCAAGCCCCGGTTCCCGGCAGCAACCTAACGGCTTCGCATGTACCACGGAACATTGATCACGGTGATACGCGGGCTGCCTTTCAAATAGAGCAGAGCCTCAACGCCGCCGCCCGTTTATTGTGCAGGAAGAAGTATTGCCAGCGGTGTTCCACGAGTTCAGGGATGACCACTTGTGATTTGCCTGCCGGGATTGGCGCGATCGAATCGAGACCGCCGGCGCCAACCGAGACCTTCGTTTAAACTGAGGCAGGCCCCAAAAACGTGTTGCAAACAAAGGAAGTCTGGGTAGGCAAGACGCACGCCGGGTGGGGGTGAACCTCGCCTACCTCCCGACCCCGTCAAACGATTCTCTAGGCCCCGGACGGCGATACGCGCCCTCAACCCGGCCGGTCGTTTAGGGCACTTTTCCGGAAATCCCACTTTCCGCCAAGTGGGCGGCTACTGTTAAACGCTACGCCGTTTCCCGCGATGTTACGGTTTTACGGGTCCGGCACACCCCATCCTCACAACCAGTGCCACGACGCTTCTCCTCGCCGCCGTCAACAGTATCAGCACATCCAAAGTTCAACCTCGCCGAATGGCGGAGGACAACTCGCCGATGCGCCCTCGCTTCCACTGATTCGCTCAATGAACTTCCGAAAGTTGATCGTTACTGCTGGCTTCAGCGAATCAACCAATCCGTGAGCTCGCGCCACGCAGTGCTTGGACCAATGAGCACCCCGCGCACGTTCGCCCATGCCAACAACGCGAAGGCAACCCATAACGACACAGGATGCACGCGGCCTTGAGACCATCGGTCGTGGACCGCTGTGGCGAAGTACAAGATTGTCAGAGGAATGAGGATGATGGGTGCCTTGATCTGCCGAAGCGCCGGGGAGTGGCCGATGACGTGCGCGAGTGCCGCAGGCATCAAGCCCCCGACGGTCGCCAGCACCATCAGCCGCTTGTGAAGCGCCGGGCGGCGGCGGTGCCACAACGCTGCGGCCACCAACAGCGTGAAGCTCACGAGGTCACCGAACTGGAAGACTAGCACCCCTCGGACGCCGCCGAGGCTGTTGCTCAGGTCGCCGCTCAGGTCGAACCCGCGGCGCGCCATCGCGATAGCCGTGGGATAGGCAGTTACCACCATGAGACCCGCAACCACCACGGCGGCATAACCGAGCCGACGATGTACGGCGACACGCCCGGTCTGGACAAGCGTTGTCTGCGCAATAAATAGCAAGAGCCACGCGCCGAATAGAAGACCATGCGCTGCCACAGCCCAAGTCAGCGGCGCCTTGCGTCCGGCTGGGTCGAGAAGCGAGGGTACAAATCCGGCGAGGGCGATCCCTGCGGTGGTCAGGGCCATGCCGAGGTAGAACGAACCCTCACTGCGTTTGACCCCGGAGGTTGTAGGTGACATCTCCCTAATAGGTTATCTCATTCGTCCTCTACGCTGTCCAAAGCGCCTCATCTCAACTTTGTCCGGGGTTTGAGAAAGTCTGAAGGCGCCACGCCGAGCAGAAAGCTGAGCACGATTGCGAACCACGCAGCTTCCGTTGACTCGCGTGAAGTCGCGAAGTGTTTACCTATGGGCCTGCGGCGAACGCTCTTGTTGATGAGGGCAGGTAAACGGGTTATCGTAAACTTGGCGCAATCCTCCACACGTTCGGACGCACCCACTGGTGCCGAGGGCTGGCCGGATTCTGCAAGGAGTTCAGGATTTCTCTGGTTGCCAGTGATATTGAAGCCTGGCCGCAACCCCACGACAGGACAGCTACCGATATCCGACGATAACGCCAGCTACAAAAGCCGGTTTCAGGCGCACCGCGCCGGAATCTCGGATCTGGGCGGCGACGAATTCGACGAAATCCTGGCCAACCTGGCGCTGGGAAACGGCGGGCCGCGCCGGCCAGCGCGAGCCGCTCTCTGATGCCGAGTTTTTCCGGCTGTTGGAGGAGTGCCGCGAGCGCAAGGAGTTGCTTAATCCCAATACACGCCGCATGGTCGTGGACCTGGAGCGCTTGCACGAAGGCTGGGGCGAGGTTTCGATCGCCGTGGCACCGTACTACGAGCGCTGCCGGCCACTGGTGGAACGTACGGCGGAGGCGGTGGAGGAACTGCTTGCGACGCATCCCGATGGTCCATCGAAATGCTCTATGTGACCGGCGGCGGCTCCGAACTTCCCGCCGCGGCACGCATGCTCAAGGAGACGTTCGGGCGGGCCGTGCGGCGCTCGGCGTACATGCGCTCGGCTACCGCCATCGGCCTCGCCATTCGCGCCGATGCGGGCTTCGGCTATTTGCCGCGGGACCGCCTCGCGCGTCACTTCGGGGTGTGGCGCGAGGCGGACCACGGCCGCGCCGTGGCGTTCGATCTGCTCTTCCCGCGCGGCCTGGAGCTGCCGCGGCGCGGCGCGCATCGGCGAGGACGGCCAGCCGTCGGGCGACCTCACGTTGTGGAACGACATTCAGTTTCCCTTCGACCCGGCTTTGCGGGGCGCCGAGGACCTGACGCTGCTCGACGTGAGCCGCAATGGCGACGGCGCCGGCTGCGAGGTGGAAGAGGAATGCCTATGCGATGCCAGCGGCATCGCACAAGAATGTCGAAAAGGTCGAGAAAGAACGGATTGACCCGAGTGCAATGGAGTTATACTAATCGGCAATCTGGATGAAATATTCCCGGATTGAGGAAAGTCTCAGTATGACATCCACACGATTGCGCGTATCGAGTTTTCCGCGCCTATGGCAAATAACCCTGACGGGCATCTTGTTTTTGCTGCTCGTCGCCGGACTCATCACATTGTCTCCGCGGGTTGCACAGGCGCAAGCGTACGGCGGCTCGTTGACCGGTGTTGCAACGGACCCGTCCGACGCCCTAGTCCCGGGTGCGCAGGTCGTCCTCACGGACGATGAGAAGGGCTTCAAGTACTCGGCCACCACCAATTCGGAAGGCCGCTACATTCTGCGCAATTTGCCTCCAGGCAAGTACAGTCTCACAATCACCGCCACTGGCATGCGACCGCATACCCAGGCAGGCATTATCCTGACCGTCGGACAGAACGCCCAGGCCGATGCGCATTTCGAGCTGCAAGGCACGGCCGAAACGGTCAGCGTGATGGAAACCGCGCCGCTGCTGCAGACCCAGGACGCGTCCACCGGGCAAATCGTCGACCGGAAATACATCAACGACCTGCCCCTCACCAGCCGCTCGGTTTACAATCTGGCACAAATGGCGCCCGGCACATCGCAACCAGCAGGTGGTTCTTTCGGATTGAACGCCAGCTCGGTGAACTTCATTTCCAATGGCGGCCGGAATTCCGAAGCGGACATCGTGATGGATGGCGCCAGCCAGACGAACCAGGAAAACAACAGCGGAATCACGAACGCCCTCTACACGCCGCCGGTGGATGCGGTGCAGGAGTTCAATGTTCAGCAGAATACCTATAGCGCCGAGATCGGATTCGGCGGCAACACCATCATCAACGTAGTCACTCGGTCGGGCTCCAACCAGTTCCATGGCAGCCTGTATGAATTCCTGCAGAACTCCGCTCTCAACGCGAACAACTGGTACAACAATCTCGCCGGCGTCGCGATCTCGCCGAAAAAGCAGAACCAGTTCGGAGGAACAATCTCCGGCCCCATCCGCAAGGACAAGACCTTCTTCTTTGGGGACTACCAGGGCACCAGGACGAGAAGCCAGGGGACGGCGCGCGCCGGCGTGGCCAGCGCGGCCGAGCGCCAGGGCGATTTCGGCGAGGTGTGCACCCGCAATGGCGGTAGCTTCGATTCCTCGGGGAAATGTTCTGTCGCCTCGGGACAGATCTGGGACCCGTATACCAGCACCTACAGCGCCAGCTTGGGCGGCGCAGTGCGCAGCTCCTATGTTCCCTTCAACAATCTCGCCACGTATGTCAGCCCGGGCAACCCCAACCTGGTAGGCACGCCGTACGCACTGACCGCCAAAGCGGGCAACCTGATCGACCCCGTGGCGCTCAAAATGATACAGTACTTCCCGCTGCCGAACCTGGGAGTGGGGACATCGTCCTACAATTACCTGAACAATTGGATCGGGGCCAATGGAAGCAGGAGCAACGATGACCGATTCGACATCAAGGTCGATCATCGCCTCAGCGATGCCAGCCAGTTGTCGGGCCGCTTCTCGCACTCGGTCGGCACCAGCGAAGGGGTCAATTGTTTCGGAAACATAGCCGACCCTTGTACCTAGGGTCCCAACAACGGCGACGCATATTCCGCCGCGGTGAACTTCAACCACACCTTCAACTCGACGCTGGTGTTGAGCCTCTCCTACGGATATGTGCGCAGCTTCAGTTACACCCACGGTGTCGCGCAGGATTTCAAGGACTTCAACCCCGTGGCGACGCTTGGTCTCCCGCAATATATGTTGACGTCCGGTTATATTGCCACGCCAAACATCACGCTCGGCAACGGCTACCAGGCCGTCAGCAGCCAGAACCTCGGGTCGCAGACCTATTCGATTCTCCAATACCCGCTGGACACTCACGACCTGAATGCCAGCGTGAACAAGGTCAAGGGCAAACACGAATTGAAGATCGGGTATGAAGCCCGTATGCACCGCATCAGCTTCCTGCAGGTGGGCAATCCCGAAGGCCAGTTCAACTACACGCAGACGGGCACCTCGCAGACCCCGTCCGGCAGCTCCGGCGGCGATGCCCTCGCCTCTCTCATGGTGGGCTTCGCGCAGGGTGGAAACGGCTACGGCGTGGATGTCGCCGTAACCACGCAGAACTTCGCCCATGCCTGGTATTTCCAGGACAACTGGCGGCCCACCAGTCGCCTCACGGTCAACCTCGGCATGCGCTACGAATTGACCTTGCCGCGCACCGAGCGGTACAACCGCATGAGTTGGATCGATCCCAACGTCGCATCGCCCCTGCAGGTTCCGGGCATGCCGAATCTGAAGGGCGGCCTGGAGTTTGCCACCAGCGGCGACCGGGCGCCCTATAACGTGGATCCCAGGAACTTTGGTCCGCGGATCGGCATCGCTTACCGGACTAAGGGCGATATCGTGATTCGCACCGGCTATGGCATCTTCTACGATT
>Ga0116217_10003470_pt1 | contig 14257 bp, 12 predicted proteins | sample Sb_taG_6_FD_89697 | JGI IMG/M metagenome (GOLD analysis project Ga0116217, IMG submission 89697) | Peat soil microbial communities from Weissenstadt, Germany - Sb_50d_4_PS metaG | ecosystem: Environmental > Terrestrial > Soil > Wetlands > Peat | place: Germany: Weissenstadt | collected 2010-09-21 | reverse complement strand
GGTGGCCTACGCGGGGGCTCAATCGCAATATCCGGGCCTGGATCAGGTAAACGTGTACGTCCCAAGAGCGCTTGCCGGCGCTGGAGAGGTTCCAGTGGTGCTCACGGTCGACGGCGTGACGGCGAACATAGTGACGATCAACGTCCAGTAGTCTGTGCCGGCTCGACTGCAGGTCCCGGTAGCCAGGCCGGCGCCCTGATGCTCATCTGGCGGCAGCACGAGCCCCAAGTCCGGTTCTGGCAAGTTAAGCGAGCCATTTGGACGAAACGCCGAGTCGCTGAAATGCCGGCGACCGGCGCCTGGCGCGTGATCGCCCACGAGTAGTCGCCGAGGGGCGGACGGAGACGGAATCTCCCTGGAAATTACTTAAGCATCCACTTGACAATCGCCGTGCGTCGATGGATACTCAAGTGGAGACTTAACCAATCCCTGGAGGAAGGAACGAATGAAGACCATGGAAGAACGATCCGTAAGGCACAGCACCTTCGTCATCGAGCGCAGCTACCCCGCCTCGCCGGAACGCGTATTCGCCGCTTTCGCCGACCCTAGAAAGAAGCGCCGCTGGTTTGTGGAAAGTGCCCAACACGAAGTCGAACACTTCGAGATGGACTTTCGAGCCGGAGGCAAAGAGTGTGCCCGTTTTCGCTTCCAAGACGGCACCCCGCTGAAGGGCATCGCCTGCACCAACGACACCGGCTATCAGAACATCGTGCCTGGCCGCCGCATTGTATTTGCCTCCACGATGACCGTGGGTGAGCGATGCATCTCGGCGTCTCTGGGCACGGTCGAGTTCCTGCCGTCGGAAACCGGGACCGACCTCGTCTTCACTCATCAGGGAGCATTCTTCGAGGGCGCCGATGGTCCTGAAATGCGCGAAGAGGGATGGCGCAAGCTGCTCGAAAAATTGACCGCGGAGTTCCCGCGCTAGCCGGAGCGACACTGGAAGTCGCGGACCATGCACCGGAAGAAGCCTGATATCGACCGTGTCTTCCACGCCCTCGGCGATCCCACGCGCCGGGCGATTCTGGAGAAGCTCAGCCACGGGCCCGTATCGGTCTCGCGGTTGGCGGAGCCCCTCGCCATCACTCTGGCCGCGGTCGTTCAACACTTGCAGGTGTTGGAGGATAGCGGGCTGGTGCAAACCGAAAAGGTCGGGCGGGTTCGCACCTGCCGCATCGAACCCGCCGGGCTTCGAGTGGCTGGGCAATGGATCGCCGACCGCCGCTCGATGTGGGAACGCCGGCTCGACCGGCTGGGCGATTTGCTCGCGGAGCCGGAGGAAAGCGGCTGAAAAGGCCAGTCCGCGGCCTGATCAAGCCCGCCGGCCGCGCACCGCCGTGTGTTAAGAACGACATATGAAGCTATCGCGGCGGGAATTATTGGCGCTGGCGCCGGCGGGCTTGAGCGCGCAGACAAGCGCGGGCGGCATCGCGCGGCGGGCGCTCGTCGAACGGCACAATCCCGTGGCGCGGTCGATCGATCCGCGTTCGCCGCTTTCGGTCGGGAACGGCGAGTTTGCGTTTACCGCCGACCCCACGGGGCTCCAAACATTTCCGCAGCTTTATGAAAATGCCATGCCGCTGTGTACCCAATCGCAGTGGGGCTGGCACACGGTTCCCGAGCCGGAAGGGAAAGGGCCCGCGGATCTCCAACTGGCTCCATACGAGACGCACGGGCGGAAGGTCGGCTATCCCACGCGGCAGGAGGGACAGAAAGAGCTATTCGACTGGCTGCGCGAGAATCCGCACCGGCTGCATCTGGGGCGTATCGGATTCGCGATCGGCGCGGCGGAAGAGATCTCCGCGATCGAGCAGACGCTCGACCTGTGGAGCGGCGTGCTGCGCAGCCGGTTCCGCTACGGCGGGCGGCAGGTGACGGTCGAAACCTGCTGCCATCCCACCTTGGATCTGGTGGCGGTGACCGCCAGTGACGCACCCGCGGTGGCATTCGAATTCCCGTATGGGTCGGGGGCCATGAGCGCGGCCGATTGGAAGCATCCGGAGAAGCATCGCACGAGCGAAACGGCGTCGGGCACAAACCGGCTGGACCTGGCGCGCGAATTGGATCGCGACCAGTACCGCGTGTCCATCGCCTGGCAGACGCCGGCACGGATGAAACGCGAAGGGCCGCACGGGTTCGCGCTCACGCCGGATGGCGAGCGGCTGGCGTTCGTGTGCTGGTTCGGGCGCGACGACCGCCGGCCGGAGGCGCTTCGCTCGGCCGAGGAAACGTTCGCCGCCTCCCGGGAGCACTGGCAGCGATTCTGGTCGAACGGCGGCGCGGTGGACCTTGGCGAGGCGAGGGAAGCGCGGGCGCGCGAGCTGGAACGGCGCATCGTGCTCTCGCAATATAACACGGCGATTCAATGCGCCGGCTCGCTTCCGCCGCAGGAGACCGGGCTCACGTGCAATAGCTGGTACGGCAAGTTCCATCTCGAAATGCACTTCTGGCACGCGGCGCACTTCGCGGTGTGGGGGCGCGCGCCGCTCCTGGAGCGCAGCCTGGGCTGGTACGGCTCGATCCTGCCCTCGGCGCGAGAGAAGGCGCGCAGCCAGGGGTACGCGGGCGCGCGATGGCCCAAGATGACCGCGCCCGATGGACGCGACAGTCCCTCGCCCATCGGCCCGCTGCTCATCTGGCAGCAGCCGCATCCCATCACCATGGCCGAGATGTGCTACCGTGCGCATCCCGGCCGCGACACGCTGGAGCGATATCGCGAGATCGTGCTCGAATCGGCGGAGTTCATGGCATCGTATGCGTGGTTCGACGCCAAAGCCTCGCGGTACGTGCTGGGGCCGCCGGTGATTCCCGCGCAGGAGAACCATCCGCCCAACGAGACGTGGAACCCCACCTTCGAGCTGGAATATTGGGCGGACGCGCTCGAGATCGCGCAGCAGTGGCGCGAGCGGCTGGGGATGGCGCGCGAGCCGAAGTGGGAGGACGTGCGCCGGCGGCTCTCCGCCCTGCCGGTGAAGGACGGCGTGTACCTGGCGCATGAGAACTGTCCGCAGACTTTTACCGAGCGCAATCGCGACCATCCGTCGATGCTCGGAGCGCTGGGAGTATTGCCGGGCGCCAAGGTGGACCGCGAAACCATGCGGCGCACGTTGAAGAAAGTTTTCTCGGAATGGAAATGGGCCGACGTGTGGGGTTGGGATTTTCCGATGGTGGCCATGACCGCGGCCAGCCTCGGCGAGAAAGCCCTGGCCCTGGATGCGCTGCTGATGGAGACGCCCAAAAACACCTGGCTTCGCAACGGCCACAACTGGCAGCGCGCCAGCCTGCCGCTGTATCTTCCGGGCAACGGCGGACTGCTGCTGGCGGTCGCGCACATGGCGCGCCTGCGCGCGTTCCCGGACAGGTGGAAGGCGCGGTGGGAGGGCATCCTCCTTTGAGAGATTCATGACGGCGGCAGTTGCCGGCGGTGCTCCATAGCCGACCGCTCCTCGGGGGCCAGCACCAGCCGACGGCGCGCATACACGGCGTAGTAGCAGATCCCCGACAGGAACCAGAGAGCGGCACCGATCACACCCTTCTTATAGTCCGGATTGCGAAACAGCGTCACCAGGGTCAGGACCGCGACCGCCATTCCCACCGCCGCCCCCTGGATCCCCAGCGGGCTCCTGTAAGGACGGGCGATATGCGGGAAGCGCAGGCGCAGCACGATGAACGCCACCAACTGCACAACGTAAGCCAGCACCGCTCCAAATACCGCCATGTTGAGCAGAACGGCTCCCACCGGGCTGCCCTGCGGCGTGAGATGAATGCCCAGCGCCACGGCATATCCCAGCAGAGAGCCGACCAGAAGCGCGCGATGGGGCGTCTGCCGCGCGCCGTGCGTCACCGAAAGCCAGGTGGGGAAGTAGCCGGCTCGCGAGAGGGAGTAGATCTGGCGGCCATACGCGAAGATGATGGCGTGAAAACTGGCGATCAATCCGGTGCAGGCGATCAGCGCCAGCACTCGCGCCTTCAATCCCAGGCCGAAGATAGTTTGGAAGCCGAGGAACAGCGGCTCGTTCGAAGTGGCTACCTTGGCGGCCCCGGGCGCGATCCCGGAGCTGAGCACCACGGTAAGGAACGAGACCGCGATGAGCGTGAGCAGTCCGTAGAGGATGCCGCGCGGCATGTCCCTTTCGGGGTCGTGGGTCTCTTCGGCGGCGAGCGGCAACTGTTCGATCCCCAGGTACAGCCACAAGGCGAAGGGCAGCTCGAGGAACGCCGCTTTCGTCCAGCCGGCGCCCGGCGGAAAGTAAGGGGATGCCCACCGGTGGAGATCGAAGCGCGGCGCCGCGCCCGCCCAGAAGACCACCAGCACGGCCAGCGCGATCAGCGTGACGGCGAGCGAGACGTGGAACGTCATTTCGACTCCCCACATATTGAGCAGCACGAAGACCGCGTAACAGACGAGCCACCAAGCGGGCTCCCAGGCGCTGGACGTTCCGAAGATCGCGCTCATATAGCCGCCGATGCCGACCACGATGACCGCGGGCGTGAGAATGTACTCCATGTTCTCCGCCAGGCCAGTGACATAGCCGGCCAGCGGACCCATGGCGGTGCGCGCGAAGGAGTAAGCGCCGCCGGCGTGGGGCAGCGCGGGAGACATTTCGGCAATCGAGAAGCACAGCCCGAGGTACATCGCGGTCATGACGATGAGAGCGATCAGCATGCCGCCGAATCCGCCGGCCGCCAAGCCGGAGTTCCAGCCGAAGAAATCGCCCGAGATCACCGCGCCGACTCCCATGGCCCAAAGTTGAAGAACGCGCGCGTGACGGCGAAGGCGGCGTCTGCCGAAATAGGCGTCATCGGCGGCAGTGTAGGAGGTCCTCACCGTTCGGCCAACGCGCGCTCGAGTTCGTCGTGATAGTTGACCACGGGCGCAACCATCAGGCTGGCCGGCGCGCCCCATTTGACGCCGGGCGGGTAGACCAGCGCCGTATCCCAGATCACATTCTTCATGCGGAAGCCCACCTTTTCCGTCCGCGCCAGCGAGCCCTGAGCCTGGTAGAGAGCCGAGAGAAGGTGGTCGTGATCCCAGAAGTGGGTGGCGCGGCCGTCGCGCACGAAGGAGGTTTGCGCGGGTCCCGGCCTGAGCCAGTCGGTGGCCAGCACGGGTTCCCAAATCACGAACACGGCCACGCCGGCACGGTTTTCGCTCTGCAACACGTCGGCAACTGCGGAGGCCCCCCGCAGACAGGTCGGTCAAGTGGGAGAGAGCAGAACGACGAGGCGCGTCGCGCCGGAAGCGGCATCGAACCGGCCGGCGAAATCGCGGACGTCGAAGTCCTGAAGCGCGGCGGCGCCTCGAAACGAGGGGATGCGGCCGGCGACCAGGCTCGAGAAATAGCCTGGCGCGATCAGCATGCCCACTACGACCACGCATGCGAACCACAGCAGCACGGTGCGCAGCCGGCGGTAGCGAAACTCGCAGCGCCGCCGAAAGTAGGTTTGAACGAAGGCGAAAATGAGAGCGCCCGCCGAGAAGATCAGCAGGAAGGGCCGAAGCCTCTCGGAAAACAGCGAGGCGCCGGCCGACCCGGCGGCCATGAGCAGCGTCCCCAGGGGGAGACAGCAGCTCAGCACCGCCACCAGGCTGGCCAGCGAAGCCAGCGTGGAGACGACCGCGCCGCGGTTCGCCGTGGGCTGCATCGGTCTAACGCGCCGAGAACCGGTAGATGGTGGTGGTGTGATACGTGGCGCCGGGCTTCAGCTCGGTGGACGGGAAGCCCGGCTGGTTCGGCGAATCGGGGTAGTGCTGGGTCTCCATGCAGAAGGCGCTGCGCAGGGCGTAGGCCTTGCCGCCCTTGCCGTGAAACGTGCCGTCCAGGAAATTGCCGGTGTAGAATTGCAAGCCCGGCTCGGTGGTCCAGACTTCCATCACGCGGCCGGTCTTCGATTCGGACACTTCCGCGGCTTTGGTCAGCCCGCTGTTGGCCTTGTTCAGCACCCAGTTGTGATCATAGCCCTTGCCCTTCTGAAGCTGGTCGTCGCTCTGAGCGATGCGCGCGCCAATCGCGGTGGCCGTGGTGAAATCGAAGGGGGTGCCCTTCACCGGCCGCAGCTCGCCGGTGGGAATCAGGCCGGCGTCTACCGGTGTGAAGCGGTCGGCGTTGATCATCACCTGGTGCTGCAGAATGTCGCCTTCGCCCTGGCCCGCCAGGTTGAAATAGGAATGGTTGGTGAGGTTCACCACCGTGTCTTTGTCCGTGGTGGCGGTGTAGTCGATCTTCAGCTCGTTCTTGTCGGTGAGGGTGTAGACCACTTTCGCCGAGAGCTTGCCGGGGAAGCCCATCTCGCCGTCCTGGCTGACGTAGGCCAGCCCGAGCGACGGTCCATCGGCGCTCTTGACTTCGCCGGCCTTCCAGACACGCTTGTCGAAACCCTCCGGGCCGCCGTGCAGGGTGTTGTCTCCGTCGTTCTTGGGCAGAGTGTATGTCTTGCCCGCCAGCTTGAATTGCGCATGCCCGATGCGATTGCCGTAGCGGCCGATGAGTGCGCCGAAGAAAGGCGGTTTCTGGAGATAGCCCGCCAAGTCGGACATGCCGAGGACGACGTCCCCGTATTTGCCGGCGCGGTCGGGGGCGGTCAGCGATACCACAGCGCCGCCGTAAGTGATGATCCCCGCTTCCATTCCGTTCGAGTTCGCGAGCGTGTAAAGTTCGACCGGCTTGCCGTCCGGCATCTTGCCGTAAGCCTGTTTTTTCACGTTGGAGGTTCCTTTCCTGGGCGCCTGCGCCAGGCAGACACAGGTGACGGCGCTCATCAGGACGCACGTCATCCGGCGGATATATGTCATGAAGCTATGGTATGCCATTCACCGGCGCCGCCGGTGCCATTCGCCGCCGCCGAGTCCGCCGACGTCGACGATCACGGCCACGATGAGGATGATCAGGTTAGTACCCTCCAGGTGGCGATGATTGTTGACCATACAGGCATACGTGAGGGTGGTCAGCGGGAGAAACAAGAATCCGAGAAGCAGGATCAGGATGTTGTCGTAGGCGCGCTGCAGATAGTGCGAGAGCAGGTACAGGAGCGCCAGGACGATTCGCGGAAAAGCCAGCACGAGCAGGAGCAGAAGGCACGGCATGTTCGTATGTTCGCAAAACTCGCCGGGCCTGGAAGCCCGGAGGGTCCCCCCGATGTGCGGAGGCATACGAACGGGGTAGAATCAAAGGTCTGCATGACCGGCCCCACCCGCACCGTACTGATCGTGGATGACGATCCCCAGATCCTCCGCCTCGTGGAGATGATGCTGCGTGCCCGCAATGTGAAGGTGCTGGTGGCGCCGCGTCCGGCCGAGGCGATCTCGATCTGCGAGTCCCAGCCGGTGCATCTGCTGATCTCCGACCTGGCGATGCCGCAGATGGACGGCGGCAAACTGGCCGAGCGAGTGCTCGAGATCCACCCCGGCGTGGCGATTCTGCTGATCTCGGGGCATTATAACGAGCCGCCGGTATCGGCCAAGGTGGGGCAGGTTCTGTTTCTGCGGAAGCCGTTTTTCCCGTCCCAACTGCTGAAGCACCTGACCGATCTGTTGCCCGAAGTGTGATTCGTCCCGCGCCCGCCGGCCCTACTTGGGCGCGGGATCTCCGCGCTCGATATAGTTCTTGAGCCGCGTGAACTGCTCGGTCAGGACCGAATCCACCGGCGCGGCCCAGGTGTTCAGGCCGGCCGGAAGGTAACCCACGACGGTGTAAACGGCTTCCAGCTTGGTGCCGCCTTCGGCCGCGGAGAACGCGATGCGCAAGGTTCCGGCAGCCGCGACGGATTGCAACGGACCCAGGCCGCCGCTCAACACCACCACCTTGCCCGGCGCGAGATTCACAACTTCCATGTGGCGGACGCCGCCGCCGTCGGGAAGCTTTTCACAGAAGCATCCCATGGCCTTCTCCTCGATGCTCAAATTATGGGAATTGCCGGAGAAGGTGTGCTGCGGGCTCCACCAGTCGCCGACATTGCGCATCAGCTTGCGGTAGACATCCGCCGGGGCCGCCCGGATGGTGAGCGTCACCTTGACCGTGAAGCCGCTGGCGGCCGAGTCGGCCACATCGGCCAATGCGCCGGCCGCCGCCAGGGCCAGAATCGTTGCTGCAAGGGTTGCGTTTCTTCGCATGACCTTACCAATCTACCTCAGCGTTGCCGGGCCGCGAAGCGTGAGCGAGCGGTGGCTGACATAGAATATCTCTAGGTCTCGAATGCCCAACCTTCCAATGCAGGGCCTCAAGCCGGGGCTGCTCCGGCAACTCGGTTTCTTCAGCGCCACCGCTCTGGTGATCTCCAACATGGTGGGGATGGGCATCTTCGCCACCACCGGCTACATGGCGGGCGACCTGGGCAGCGCCAACCTCATTCTGGCCTGCTGGGGCGTCGGCGCGCTGTTCGCTTTCGCCGGAGCGCTCAGCTATTCCGAGTTGGGCGTCAACTTCCCCAGCTCCGGTGGAGAGTACGTTTATCTCACTCACGCCTTCGGCCCGGAGTGGGGATTCATGACCGGGTGGGTATCGTTCTTCGCCGGTTTCTCGGCGCCGATCGCGGCGGCGGCGCTGGCTTTTTCCGACTACCTCGGACACTTCTTCCCGGCTTTGCAGATCGCCAACGCCCCCGTGGTCATCGGGTCCGGAGCGCTTACCCTGCGGCTGGGAGGAGGGCAGATGGTGGCCTCCGCGCTCATCCTGTCGTTCACCATCCTCAATTGTTTCGGGCTCGGCCGCGTGGCCAAAGTGCAGAATGTTCTGACCGCCACCAAGATGACCGTGATCGTGGGATTCGTAGTGCTGGGCTTCGCCGCGGGCTCCGGCAGTTGGAGCCACTTCTCCGAGTCCGCGGTGCGCACTTCGTCGATGACCGTGCCGACGCAGTTCATCGTGAGCCTGCTGTGGGTCATGGTGGGGTACAGCGGATGGAACGCGGCCACCTACGTAGCCGAAGAGGTGCGGCGTCCGGAGCGCACCCTGCCGATGGCGCTGGCGGCCGGCACGGCGATCGTGGCGCTGCTGTACCTGGGGCTGAACCTGGTCTTCATTTACGCCATGCCGCTGGAGTCCATGAAGGGCCTGACCGCTATCGGGTCGCCCGCCGCCGCCCGCCTTTTCGGACCGAACGTGGCGGGCCTGTTCGCCGCCCTGATGGCGCTCTCGATCGTGTCCACCGTGAGCGCGGAAGTCACCGTCGGCCCGCGCATCTACTATGCGATGGCCAAGAACAAGGCGTTCCTTCCGGCCGCGGCGTCCGTGCATCCGCGCTTTCACACCCCCGTGGTGGCGATTCTGAGCCAGGGCCTGTGCGCCATGGTCATGACGGTCACCCCGTTCCCCGACCTGGTGATCTACATCGGCATGAGCCTCACCCTGTTCACCGTGCTCTCGGTTGTGGCGTTGCTGGTGTTTCGCCGCAAGAGGGCGGGATGGCAGCGGCTGCGCGCGGTGGATTTCGCCTATCCGCTGATTCCCGTTTCGTACATCCTGGTGGGGACCTGCATGATGGTCTACGGCGTAGTGCAACAGCCGAAGGCCTCGCTGACGGCGTTCGCCACGGTGGGGGCGGGGGCATTGGTTTACCACTTCGGAATCAGGAAGCGGAGCTGACTTTCGGCTGGCCCGGAGCTGGCCCCAATCGCGCCGTCCCGCGTCTCTTCGCGCCTGGAGCCTCCGGTCGGCCGTCAGGTGGTACCATGCCAATCGATCTATTGACCGTCGCAGGTCACCTGGTTATTCCAGTCCACGAAGGCACCGTTGGGGTTGTTCCGCCAGGCCCAGACGTGCAGCTCGAAGAACGCGGGCAAGCCGTACCGGTTCGGGCTGCTAACGAATTGGAACGTTTGGCCCTCGAGTACCGGCGGACTGGCGTTATGCGCCATCCAGGTGGCCGCGTCCACGATGAACTCGACGCCCACCAGTTGCAAACCGCCCGCGGACGCTTCGTATATCAGCGCTTCCGGCTTTGTAACATCGATCACGCCGTCGCCGTATAGAGCATAGTTGACGTAGTGCTGGCCCATGGCCCCGTGATCCGGACCGCTGACGCAGCCAAGGAAGGGCTGGTAGCCGGCAGCCGTGGCTGCGTTAACGTTGATGAACTGCCGCGTGGCGTCGCGAACGAGTTGAACGAGTTTGGCCGGAGCGGCATCGTGATCGGTATGCGCTTGCTCGGACGCGTCGGTCGCACTATCGCCCGCTGCGAGAAGTGGCGCGACCGATGCGATGAGCGAGGCCGCGCATAATAGACGAATGGACATGGAAATCTCCTTACCTTCGAAATGTCGAATGAGACGAGAACAACAGCCGGGGCCGGGGTTCTCGTGTGCCTTCAACCTATACAACGGAATTCGCGAACGTTTTTAGCGGACGATTTCACCGGAAATGCAGCCGTCATACGCGCCGCGCCGGTCGCAACTTCACTCCGCATAGGGAGAACGCGTCGCTCCGGTCGCGGCTGACCTTAGCTGAGCACGCGGCGGATCGCTTCTGAACGAAGGAACTTCCGCCGCAGGTCCTCATCCGTTAGTGAGTCCGTCAGTGAACCGATGACGTGGCGGCAGTGCCCGAGGTAGTGCTCGGCCAATGCGGAATCGCCAAAGGTGGAAGCCATATCGGCCGCGGCGAGCAGAATGTTCCACTCGATTACGGGACAGCGGTGGTGCTGAAGAACCCGCAAGGCAGTTTGATATTCCCGGCGGGCATCGGCGAATCGTTCTTCCGCCACCGCCACGTCGCCCAGGATTTTGTGGCCCCATGCTACGTGCTTGCGCGCCTTGCGCGGCTCGGCCAGCGCGACAGATTCCGAGGCGTAGCGATGCGCTTGCCTGGTATCGCCCAGTACCAGCCAGTATCCGGCCAGCTCCGCTTTCAGGCGGATGTTGTAGCGCCACCGGAACCATATGTCGGCCTCAAAAATCTGCTCAGCCCGGCGCAGGTGTTCCAACGCGCGGTTCGGCTCGCCCAGGCCGATATAGTCGCGCGCCAGGTTGACGTGGGAATTCGCTTCAGGCTTTCCATAGCCGTTTTCACGCGCAATCTGGGCGCCCTCCGTGTCCAAGCGAAGAGCGGTTTCGAAATCCTGCAATTCGCGGTGAACCCACCCGAGGGTGTTGGGATATCGCGACAACCAGAACCGCTCACGGTTTCTCTCGGCCAGCTTCAATCCCTCCCGCAAATCGTGGACTCCTTGGGAGAGCAGGCCGTGATTGAAAAGCGCCATGCCACGCACGAAAAGGTTCATGACGATGTGGTAAGGCAAGCCGAGATCGCGGGCCTTCTGCAAGGTCCAATTCACGTCGCGATCGGCGGCCTCATAATCCAGCTGCCAGGCGTGTAACAGGCCCGCGAATCCGACCCCTTCCAGCGCGTGCAGCGGTGGTCCATGTTTCCTGAGAATCGGTACGGCCCGGGCGAAGTACGTCTCGGCTTCCACCGTCGCTCCAAAACACAGCCGCTCCAAACCCAGCACCAGCTCAGCCGAAGCTGCCCCCAGCTCCGACCCGACCGCCTGGGCGATCCCGAGCGCCCGCGTGGCGTAATCGCGGGCAATTTCCAAGCGCCCCTGGTTGAACTGCGCGACCGCTGCCGCGCAGATCGCATTGACCTGCGCATCCAGGTCGCCGATCGCCTCCGCCGCCTTCTCGGCGTGCTCGAAAGCTTCAACCGCCTCCGGGAACTGCGAAAGCACGAGGCGAAGTTGCGCCATCTGCTGAGCAGCCGCCAGTAGACGAACATGGCGGGTGCGGCCCTGCAGCTTTTCAGCGTTCGCGATGGCGCGATTCGACAGCCGCAAGGCCTCTTCGTTGGCAAATAAGCGCGCCGCGTGGGCCGCCGCGGAGATGAAAAACTCGGCGGCCTTGTCGAAGTCCCGGGCCAGCTCGAATAGGAAGGCCACCTGCGCCGCTCTTGCGGATATCGAAGTCGCGTGCCGCACGAGCTCGGCTTCCGCCGTCGCCCGGGCCATCGCCGACCTTCGGCTGGGAGTCAGCATGTCGTAAATAGTGTGCTGGTACAGCACGTGAGCGAATGCGTACGAAAGCGACAGGCTGAAATCCGGCAGCTCCTTTTCATGGAGGAAGCGGACAAAGAAATGCTTACGATCGAGCCGCAGCAGCCGATCCTCCACGACGGCAGACTCGATCCGGAGGACGTCCCCCACTATGCGCGAATCAAACTCCTGGCCCTGAACGGCGGCGACGCTCAGCAGCTCTAATTCATCCGGATCCAGCCGGTCGATCCGGCGCTGGATCATGCTCTTCACGGACACGGGCAGCTCCCGTTGGATGGCATCCAACGGCCCATCGAGCATATCGCGGTCCCGCAAGTGCCGGACCAGGTCTGCCATGAAAAGTGGATTGCCTTCCGTCCGCCGGAAGATCAGCTCGGCGCAACCCGGTGTCAAACTACGCCCGGAACACTCGAGTTCCAGATAGCCGGCAACATCCTCACCGCTGAGCAGCCCGATGTTGACCTCGCGGCAGAGACCCTGCCTCTGCAGCTCTTGCCGCACGCCGATGAACGGGTGTTGAGCGAGAATCATCTCCGATGGACGGTAAGCCATCACCACGAGTATGCGGAGAGCTGCGAGCCTCTGGGACAAGTAGGCGAGAAGTTCGGTTGTAGAAGCGTCCGCCCAGTGGAGATCGTCGATGAACAGGATTAGGGGCTGAATGCGCGAAACCTCCTGCAGGAACGCAGCCAGCTCACGTTTCATGCGTTCGCGCGAAGCCGCCTTAGCGTCGGAAACCACACCGGCGAAGGAGGGATCCGCCGAGGCCCACAGCGGCGCCACCTGCACGTACCACGTGGGAGCGACTAACTTCATCAGATCCCCAAATTCGCGGCCGCAGCCGCCGGAGAATAGGGCTTCGAGCGCTTCCAACACCGGCAGATATGCTTCGCTCGCCGCCAGCCGCTCCGAACACCGGCCGATGGCGGCCGCGCAAGGAACAGACCTCTCGCGCTGCTCCCTCAGGAATTGTTCAAACAGCGTGCTCTTTCCGATGCCGGGTTCCCCTGCAATGCAGAGCACCAGGCCATGACCTGAACACGCAGTCTCCCACCCCGAAAACATTTCTGCAAGCGCCCGCGAGCGACCTACGACATGACCGCTGAAATGGTCCTCGACGGGGAGATCGATACGTTTCGAAGCTAGCGCCGCACGTGCGGACTCAAACCGTCGCTCCCAGGATTCGGTCAGCTCCGCGGGCGCGGCTTGCCGCGAAGTCGCATCCACTCCCGCGACTTCCCCCGCTTCTAACGGAAATACATCGCCGATATCGCGCAGCCGCTTCTTTGGGTCCTTCTCCAGACAACGGCGCAGCAGGCTGACCGGGCTGCCGGCCGGAAGTGCGGCCCAGTCCGGCTCCCTGCTCAACACACTCACCAATATGTCGGGGACGGTCTCGCCATCGAACAACCGCCTGCCCGTGAGCATCTCATACAGGACCACCCCGAACGCCCAGATGTCGGTGCGCTTATCGACCACCTTGCCGCGCGCCTGCTCCGGGGACATGTACGCGGCCGTGCCAAGGATCGTTCCGGCCGCAGTCTGCGAGATGGTCGGGCTGGGCGAGTCTTCGGAGCTTGCCGAATCGCCGGCTGCGGTCCGCACCAGCGCCAGGCCGAAATCCAGAACTTTGACTACGCCGTCCGGATTGACCTTGACATTGGCCGGTTTCAGATCCCGATGGACAATGCCCTTTTCGTGTGACGCCTCCAGAGCATCGGCCATCTGCCTGGCAATATCCAGCGCCTCCCGGAGCGGCACCGCGCCTTTCGCCATTCGCTCCGCCAGCGTTGGCCCTTCCACCAGCTCCATGACCAGGGCGCGGTCTTCCACGCTATAGATCGCCGCAATGTTCGGATGGTTCAAAGAAGCCAAGACCTTGGCCTCGCGGGCGAACCGCGCTATCCGCCCGGCGTCTTGCGCAACAGATGCCGAAATAACTTTGATTGCCACTTCGCGGCCGAGCTTGGTATCGACGGCCCGGTAGACCTTACCCATACCGCCCTCGCCGAGGATGGCCGTGATGCGATAGTGCGCGATGACTTCCGGGGCGCCATGGCCCTGCAGAAGGACTTCTACGGCCGTGGAAGCCAGGTAAGCACCTACCGATTGGCTGGCTGGCCCGTCGAAGCGAAGCAGCGATTCTACTTCGGCGCGAACAGCGTTGGGCACCTGCCGCTGCGCATAGCAGTCTTCCCGCTCCGAAGGCGAGCGGTCAGCCAGTTCGTGAAACAGATTTATCGCATCCTGGTCCATTACACCTTCAATCGACGCG
>Ga0116217_10003467_pt1 | contig 14268 bp, 12 predicted proteins | sample Sb_taG_6_FD_89697 | JGI IMG/M metagenome (GOLD analysis project Ga0116217, IMG submission 89697) | Peat soil microbial communities from Weissenstadt, Germany - Sb_50d_4_PS metaG | ecosystem: Environmental > Terrestrial > Soil > Wetlands > Peat | place: Germany: Weissenstadt | collected 2010-09-21 | reverse complement strand
TCCAATCCGAGCAGCGCGTCGACGAACTGGTCGGGATCGAAGTCGACCAGGTCGTCGGGGCCTTCGCCGAGGCCGACGAGCTTGACGGGCACGAAGAGCTCGCGCTCGACGGCGATGACGATCCCGCCCTTGGCGGTGCCGTCCAGTTTCGTGAGCACGATCCCCGTCACGTCCACCGCGTCGGCAAACTGCCGGGCCTGGGCCAGTCCGTTCTGGCCGGTCGTGGCGTCGAGCACGAGGAGTACCTCGGTCACGTTGCCGGGGTCGCGGCCGGCGACCCGCCGGATCTTCTTGAGCTCCTCGACGAGGTTCACCTTGGTGTGCAGACGCCCTGCCGTGTCGGCCAGCACGAGGTCGTTGCCTCGCGCCGCAGCCCGCTGGACGGCGTCGAACACGATGGCGCTCGGGTCGGCGCCTTCGGCGCCTCGGACGATCTCGGTATCGGTGCGCTCGGCCCACATGGCGAGTTGGTCCGCGGCGGCGGCCCGGAACGTGTCGCCGGCGGCCAACAGCACCGAACGGCCGGAGGCGGACTGGCGCCGGGCCAGCTTGCCGATGGTGGTCGTCTTGCCTACACCGTTCACTCCGACGAAGAGCCAGACGTCGGGCGTGCCCTCCCTCGCGTCGAAGCGCAGGGACCGCGATCCGACGTGGCCGAGGAGCTGACGGATGGACGTGCCGAGGGCCTCGAGCAGGTCGGTGCCGCCGCTGATCTCCTTGGCGTCCACTTTCGCCCGTAGCTCGTCGAGGAGGGCGTTGGTGGTGCCGACGCCGACATCGGCCCGGATCAGGGCCTCCTCGAGTGACTCCCAGGTGGCCGCATCGATGCGGCCCGACCGCAGGACGGAGACCGCCCCGCTGAAGAGGCCGCGCACGCCGCCGAGGCGGCTGCGGTAGCTGGGTGGTGCCGCCGGCGGGGCCTCGGGCGCTGCCGGCGCCACCACCGGCTGGGCCTCCACCACGGTGGCCGGCGCGGCCGGCGCAGACTCCGGGGGCGGCGACGGTGGTGCCGGCAGGGTCGTCGTCCCGGTGGCACCGCGTCCGCGCCGCCGGGAACGCGTGGCGGCGATCGTCCCGGCGGCCAGGGCCAGGACGGCCACCACGATCACGATGACGATGATCGTGCCGATCATCGCTGCGGCGCCTTGCCCTCCTCGTCGCGCGCCGCTGCCGCGGCCTCGGTGGCCGCTGCCTCGGCGGCGGCCACCGCCGCCGACTCCTCGGCGTACGTCATCTCGTCGTCCTCCGCCCCGTACTGCTCTTCGTCCCCACGTGCCGCCCGACGGGTGCGAGTGACGGCGGCCACCCCGGCGACGATGCAGAGCACGGCCACTCCGATGAAGACGAAGGCGAGGGTTCCGCTCACGCCGGCTCCTTCTCCTTCTCCACCTTCTGGCTGACCACCTGCGACGAGCCGCCCGGTGCCATCGTCACGCCGTAGAGCGCGTCGCCCGTCTCCATCGTCCGCTTCTGGTGGCTCACGATGAGCAGCTGCGCCTCGTCGCGGAACTCGCGCACGAGGGCCAGGAAGCGGCTCAGGTTCACGTCGTCGAGCGCGGCCTCGACCTCGTCCATCATGTAGAAGGGAGAGGGCCGGCTGCGGAACACCGCGAAGAGGAAAGCCAGCGCGGCCATCGACCGCTCACCGCCCGAGAGCAGCGACACCCGCCGGACATTGCGCCCGGCCGGGCGCACCTCTATCTCGACGCCGGTGTTGAGGAGGTCGTCGGGCTCCAGCAGGACCAACCGACCCGTGCCGCCCGGGAAGAGCATCGCGATCAGCGCGGAGAAGTGCTCGTTCACGTCGGCCGCGGCGGCGGCGAACGACGTCATGATCTCGTGATCGAGCGTGCGCACGACCTCGTGGAGCTCCCGGCGCGCGCCGCGCACGTCGTCGACCTGTGCCTCGAGCTCCTTGTGGCGCTCCTCGAGGACCGAGAGCTCTTCGAGCGCGAGGGGGTTGACCGGTCCGAGCGCTGCGAGCTTGCGCTCGAGCTCCTCGGCGTGCTGGACCAGCGTCGTCTCCTCGGGCGCCTCGGGGATGGGCAGGCCGGCCAGCTCGTCGGGCACCGTACCGAGGTCGCGCGCGATGTGCTCGTGCAGGGCCTCGGTGCGCAGGTCGACCTCGTTGGCCTCGAGGTCGAGCGCGCGCGTGCGGTTGCGCACCGCATCGAGGCGCTGCTCGGTCGTGTGGCGGTCCTGGCGCAGCTGTTCGAGCCGCTCGCCGCCGGCCCGCACGGCGTCGACCTGGTCCTGATAGTCGTGGCGCAACGATGCGAAGACGCCGTCGAGCCGCTCGTGCTCGCGGGCGACGAGCGCCTCCAGGCGGGCCAGGGCGGTGCCCTCGCTCTCCAGCCGGCGCCGGCGCGTGGCCGCCGTCGCCCGCTCCTCGGCGTGGCCCTGCAGGCGCCGCTCCACTTCGGCCTGGCGCTCGGCCAGGACGCGGCGCCGCTCGGCGATGCCGGCCACGCGCACCTCGAGCTCCTGGCGACGCCTGGCCACTTCGATCCGGCGCTCGTCGAGCGCCTGCCACGCCTCCAGGGCCTCCTGGAGCTCGGGGAGCGACCCCGCCAGCTGCGCCTGCTCGGCCGTGACCTCGGCCAGCCGCTGCTGCGCCGCGGCCACCGCGGCGCGCGCGTCGTCGAGCTCGCCGGCGAGTCGGCGCTGCTCCTCGGCGGCCCGCTCGCGGTCGCGGCGCCCCGCCTCGCAGTCCGACGCGTGGCGGTCGACCGCCCGCTCCGCTGCGGCCCGGGCGTCGCGGGCCCGGGCCAGCGCGATGCGGGCCTCGGTGAGGTGCGCCCGCGCCAGCTCGGCTGCGGCCGCCGCCTCCTCCGCCCGGCGCCGGGCTTCTTCGACCGCGGCGGCGGTGACCACGCCTGTGCCCGAGCGCACGCGCCAGCCCGTCGCGGCGAAGCGGTCGCCCTCGGGCGTGACCACGACCAGGTCGTCGCGGGCGAGCGAGAGGTCGATGGCCTCCTCCCAACCGTCGACGCGCACCGCCCGGCCCACGAGCGAGTCGAGGACCGACTCGGCAACCGCCCCGCCCCGGCGCGCCCGGACGTGGCCCCGTACCGGCTCCGCGCTGCTGCCCGGCGGCAGCGCCCCCGCGGCCGAAGCTGTCCCAGCGGCGGTCGAAACGGAGGAGGCGGCGCCGGGCTGCCGTGGCGCCAGGACCGCTCCGGTGACGCCCTTCTCGCGCAGGGTGGCCAGCGCGGCCTGTGCGGAGCGCCGGCCGTCCACCACGACGGCGGCGACACCCGCACCCGCCGCGGCCTCGAAGGCGGCGTCCCAGCCGTCGTCGATCTCGACCAGGTCGACGAGCGAGCCCACCACTCCGTCGACCTCGCGCAGCAACTCGCGCCCGCCCGCGCCCTGCAGGTCCGACAGCGCGCGCTCCAATGCCTCGGCCCGGGCCGCCGTCCGGTGACGCGCCTGCTCGGCGTCGTCGGCCACCACCTGGGCCTCCTCCGTGCCGTGGGCGATCGCCTCCAGCTCGGCGCTGCATGCGGCGAGATCGGCCTCGAGCCCCGCTGTGGCCTCATCCGTCTCGACCGACGCCTGCTCCAGCAGGTCGGCCCGGACGGCGGCGCCCGCGACCCGCTGCTCGAGCGAGCCGACGCGGGACGCGAGCGCATCGAGGTCCTGCTGCTCACGCGCGGCGGAGCGGGCCATCAGCTCCGTGCGGGCGCGCACCCGGGCGAGCGCCTGGTCGGGCTCGTCGTCGCCCAGGACCGCCGACCACCGCTCCCGCAGCGCCCCCACCTCCCCGTCGAGCGTCTCCAGCGCCGCCGTCAGCTCTGTGCGCTCGGGCGCGAAGCCCGCGGCCTCCTCGGCCTCGGCCACCGCCAGCTCACTGGCCAGGCGTGCCGCCTCCGCCTCGAGCGTCGAGACCACGTCGACGTCGGCGTTGGCGTCGAGCGCGGCCACCACGGCCCGGCCGCGCTCGCGCAGCACGCCCGAGAGCCCCCGGGCCCGCTCCACCAGGCCCTGCACCCGGCCCAGGGCATTGGCCAGGTCCTCCTCGCGGCGCGACGACAGCTCGGCGGTGGTGGAGGTGGCCTCGGCGTCGAGCTGCTCGAGAGCCACGTGCAGCTCGCGCTCCTCGTCCTGGCACACGGTCAGGTTCTGCGCGGCGGTCCGGCGGCGTGCCGTGAGGTCGGCGAGCTCCGCACCGGCCAAGTAGCGGCGCACCGCCAGCAGCTCCGTGGCCACCGTGTCGTGCGAGCGGGCGGCGGCGGCCTGGCGCTCGAGCGGGCGGATCTGGCGGCGCACCTCGCGCACCAGATCGCCCAGGCGCTCGAGGTTCTCGGCCGTGGCGCCCAGGCGGCGCTCGGCCCGCTCGCGGCGGCGGCGGTGCTTCAAGACGCCCGCCGCCTCCTCGATGATCGCCCGCCGGTCCTCGGGACGGGCGTTGAGCACCGTGTCCAACTGGCCCTGGCCGATGATCATGTGCTGCTGGCGGCCCACGCCCGAGTCGCTCAGCAGCTCCTGGATGTCGAGGAGCCGGCAGGGCGCCCCGTTGATCGCGTACTCGCTGTCGCCCGAGCGGAAGAGCGTGCGGGTGATGGTGACCTCGGACAGGTCGATCGGCAGCTTGCCCAACGAGTTGTCGATGGTGAGCGACACCTCGGCGCGCCCGAGCTGGGGACGCGACGAGGTGCCCGCGAAGATGACGTCCTCCATCTTCGCCGAGCGCAGCGAGCGCGGCCCCTGGGCGCCGAGCACCCAGGTCACGGCGTCGACCACGTTGGACTTGCCGCTGCCGTTCGGCCCGACGACGACCGTGATCCCCGGCTCGAACTCCAACACGGTCGGGTCCGCGAAGGACTTGAAGCCCTTCATGGAAAGCGACTTCAGGAACATCGGGGCGACCCTATCGGGTGCCTAGGCGTCGGTGGGGTCTCTACGCAGCGGGCACGACGCTCAGACCTGGCAGTGCTCGCAGAAGAACGTCGAGCGCCCCCCGGTCTTCACCCGGACGATCAGGTTGCGGCAGCGCCGGCAGGCCTGGCCCTCGCGGTCGTACACCTGGTGCGAGCCCTGGAAATTCCCGATCTCGCCGAAGAGGTCGCGATACTGCTCGTCGGCCAGCGAGGAGCCACGGTGCTTGATCGCATCCGCCAGCGTCTCCACGATGGCGCGGTACAGACGCCGCACCTCGGTGGCCGTCAAGGAGTCGGCCGCCCGGTCGTAGCGCAGACCGGCCTGGTAGAGCATCTCGTCGGAGTACAGGTTCCCGATGCCCGCCGCGAAGCTCTGGTCCATGAGCAGGGACTTGACCCCGCCATGGTGCTGGTGCAGGAGGGCGCCGAAGCGGTCCCAGCTCATGAGGTCTTCGATGGGGTCGAAGCCGAGGTGGGCCAGCTCGGGGATCGCCTTGCGGATGGCCGTGCCGTCCCCGCCGGCGGTGCCCGAAACGGGGCTGAGCGGCGTGCCGTCGGCCTTGAGCGGCGGCGTGGAGACGAACAGCTCGCCGAAGGTGCGCGGGTCCACGTAGCGCAGCTCGCCGCCCTGGGTGAAGGTGACGACCACGTGCGTGTGCTTGGGCTTGGGGTCCTTGGGTGACTTCACCCGCAGCAGCTGGCCGCTCATGCCGAGATGCACCACCAGCGTGTCCCCGCTGTCGAGCGTCAGCAGCAGGTACTTGCCCAGCCGCCCGACGTTCTTGATGGTGTGCCCCTCGAGCAGGGCGCGGAAGTGCTTGGCCGAGGGGTGGCGGCGCACGGAGCGCCCGTTGGCCACCGACACGGCCTTGATCTTGCGGCCGACCACCTCGCGCGCCAGGTCCTGGCGCAGGGTCTCGACCTCGGGTAATTCAGGCACCGGTCAGCTCCTCCCAGGCCGCGCGGGCGGCCTCCTGCTCGGCGTCCTTCTTGGAGCGCCCTTCGCCGGTCCCCCAGCACGTCCCGCCCAGATACACCTCGGCCACGTAGGCCCGGTCGTGGTCGGGTCCCGACCCCACCACGACGTAGCGCGGCGTGCCCTCGCCGTCCCGCACCGCCTTCTCCTGCAGCCGGCTCTTGTGGTCGAAGTCGTCGGGCTCCTCGCCCGCCCGCTCAATGGCGGCACCCAGTTCGCGCAGCACCAGCCGCTGGGCCGCATCCCAGCCGGCGTCGAGGTAGACGGCCCCGAGGACGGCCTCGAAGGCGTCGGCCAGGATCGAGGCCTTGGTGCGGCCGCCTGACCCTTCCTCCCCCCGCCCGAGGAGGAGGACCTCACCCACCCCGAGCCCGGCCGCCACCTGCGCCAGCACGCGGGCGTTGACGACGGCGGAGCGGACCTTGGCCAGCTTCCCCTCGGGGAAGTGCGGGTAGCGGTCGTAGGTGAAGCCGGCCACCACGAGGCCCAGCACGGCGTCGCCGAGGAACTCCAGGCGCTCGTTGGAGGGCGCACCGCCATCCTGCTCGCCGCACCAGCTGCGGTGCGCCAGGGCGTGCTGCAGGAGGCTCAGGTCGCCGAAGGTATGGCCAAGTCGCTCGGCCAGGTTGGCCGCCCCCTCAGCGCCCGCCTCAACCCCCCTCGAGCTTGGCGTAGACGTAGTCAACAGCGTCCCGGACCGTGCGCAGGTCCTCGAGGTCCTCGTCGTCGATGCGGAATCCGACCGTGCGCTCCCCCAGCTCCTCTTCCAGCGCTTCGACCAGCTCGATCAGGGCCAGGGAGTCGGCGTCGAGATCCTCGACGAAGGAGGCGCCCTCGGTGATCGACGAGGGGTCCGTCTCCAAGATGTCGGCCAGCTGGTCCCTGATCAGCTCGAACACCCCTTTGCGGTCGAGGGGCCCCTGATTCGTGTGGGTTTCGGCTGGCACGGGACCAGTGTAGGGCTTCGACGCCCGTAACCGCCCGTTTGTGCCGTTTGAACTGGTCTTTTACGCCGGATCGGCGGAACGCACCGCAGCCGCCACCTGGTCGGCGAGGCCCCGGGTGGCGCACTCGTGGGCCACGAGCACCGCGTTCATCATGGCCGTTGCATTCGAGGACCCATGGCTGATGACGCAGACGCCGTCGATCCCCAGCAACATCGCCCCCCCGGTGTTCTCCGGCTCGAACTGGGCCGCCAGCGGGAGCAGGTACGGGAGCAGGACGTGGGAGGCCTCGCGGGTAGCGTCGTCGGTCCCGAAGACGCCCAGCATGGTGTCGAACAGGAAGCGCAGTGAGCCCTCGAGCGTCTTGAGCGTCACGTTGCCCGTGAATCCGTCGGTCACGATGACGTCGGCCGGCGAGGGCAGCAGGTCCCGCCCCTCGAGGTTCCCGACGAACTCGAAGCCGACGCTGCCGGCGCCGCCTCCGGCCGACCCGGCCAGCAGGCCGTGCGTCTCTTTGACCAGCGGCGTGCCCTTCGTGGGCTCCTCGCCGATCGACAGGAGCCCCACCGACGGCGACTCGGTGCCGAAGCGGGCGCAGACGTAGGCGGCGCCCATCTGGGCGAACTGCACGAGCATGGCGGCCGTGCACTCGGCGTTCGCCCCGGCGTCGACCAGCACCGCCGGCGTGCGGCCGAGGCGGGGCAGCGGCGTGGCGATGCAGGGCCGCACCACGCCGGGGAGACGCCCCATGCGCAGCAGCCCGGCGGCCATCGTCGCCCCCGTGTTGCCCGCCGAGACCATGGCCGACGCCTTGCCGTCGCGCACGAGCTCGGCAGCCCGCACGAGCGAGGAGTCCTTCTTGCGGCGCACCCCGCCGGCCGGGTCCTCGTCCATGCCGATGACCTCGCTGCAGGCCACCAGTTCCAGGCCCTGGGTGTCGCCCACCTGCTCGGGCGGCCCCACCAGCACCACGGCCACCCCGTGCTGCTCGGCGGCACGGCGGGCGCCCTCGACGATGTCGCCCGGGGCCTTGTCGCCCCCCATGGCATCGACGGCGACGGGGAGCTTGGCCAGCGTCTCGGGTGAGGGACGCTCTCCCCGTCGGCTCAAGTCAGTCGACCTCGACGGCTTCACGCCCCTTGTACCAGCCGCAGCTGGGGCACACGACATGCGGCGTCTTGGACGCCTGGCAGTGCGGGCACACACTGCGCGCCGGCCGGCCGAGGCGCCACGCCGCGGCCTGGTGGCTGCGGCCCTTGGCCTTGGACTTCTTCTTCTTCGGGACAGCCATGGACGGGTCTCCAACGATCGGTTCGGGGCGCTCGTGGCGCTCTCGGACGGTACCGGCCCGAAGGGAGCCGGCTACCGGAGCACGTCGAGGTTAGCCCACCGGGGATCGCGTGGGGCAACGCAGTCGCAGTCGCCCTCGTTGCGGTTCGCCCCGCAGTGGGGGCACAGGCCGGCACAGTCGTCCCGGCACAGCGGGGCCATGGGCAGCTCGAGCACGACGGCGTCCCGCACCATGGGCCCCACGTCGATGTCGTCGTCGGTGATCGGGTAGATCTCCTCGTCCGAGGGGCCCGAGAGCATGGCCTCGGCGAAGCGCTCGTGCACGTGGATGCGCAGCTCGCCCGACACGGGCTCGGCGCACCGCCGGCAGATGCCGGTCCAGGGCGCGGTGACGGTCCCGTCGACCTCGATCCCGCCCTCGAAGGGGATCAGCGTCACGTCGACCTCGGCTTCGGCGCCGGCGGGCACCACACTGCGGCCGGGGTCGACGGCCTCTTCGAGCGGGCCCGCCAGGGCCACCTCGCCCCGGCGCACCTCGTGGAGGCGCCGCTGCGGGGTGCGGCGCAGCCGCGCCACGTGGACGACGAAGGGGTCGGCTGCCACTACGACTGATCCTGGTCGAAGAAGCCGTCCTCCTCCGTCCCGGTTCCTTCGTCGTCCGTCGCGACCCCGACGGGCGGGGGGACGGCCAGCTTGGCCCGGCCTGCCTGCACCGTGCGGGTGAGCCGGTCCAGCACGATCTCCATGCCGGCCAGCTTGGTGTCGACGAAGTCCTCGGCCTGGTGGCGCAACGCGCGCGCCTCTTCGTTGGCGTCGTCGAGGATGCGCTGGGCCACCGAGTTGGCCTGGCGCACGATCTCGGTGCGCTGCACCATGTGCTCCGCCTGGGCCCGGACCTCGTCCATCAGGGCCTCGGCCTGGCGGGTCCGCTCCGCCATGAACTCCTCGCGCTCGCGCAGCAACCAGCGCGCCTGCCGCAGTTCGTCGGGGAGGGATTCGAGCGCCGCCTGCAGCAGCGAGGTCACCTCTTCGCGCGAGACCATCACCGACGACGACAGCGGCATCGACTTCGCGGTTCCCATCAGGTCGAGCAATTGGCGCAGGATGGACTCGATCCCGACCTCCTCGACCGGCTGCTCCTCGTCGACGTCCAGAAACTGGTCGCTCACCCGTGCTCGCCCCCCTCCATGTCCGGGCCCCGTTGGTCGTACTTGGCCTGCAGCGCCTTGGCCACCGGCTCGGGCACGAAGGCGGACACGTCACCGCCGAAGCGCCACACCTCGCGCACGAGCTTGGAGGCGACAAAGGACCACTCCGGGCTGGTCGGGATGAAGATCGTCTCGACGCCGGAGAGGTGGTTGTTCATCTGGGCCATCTGCATTTCGGCCTCGAAGTCCGAGACGGCACGCAGCCCCCGCACGATCGCCGACGCGCCGACGTCGCGGGCCACGTAGACCAGGAGGGTCGCGACCGACACGATCCGCACCGACGGCAGGTGCGCCACCACCTCCTCCAGCATCGCCTGGCGCTCCTCGAGGTCGAAGAGCGCCAGGCTCTTCTGCGGGTTGCGCAGGGCGGCCACGACGACCTCGTCGAAGAGGCGGCTGGCGCGCTCGACGATCTCGAGATGCCCGTTGTGGAAGGGGTCGAAGGACCCCGGGAAGAGCCCGACCTTCACGAACCGGTCCCGTCGCGATGAGCCACGGTGACGAGCGTACCGCCGTACCGGCGCTCCTTCGTGACCACCCAGCCCTCGGGGAGCACGACCGGTGCGCCCGACTCCATCACGACGATCTCGGCCCGGAGCGGCTCCAGCAGCGCCGGCCAGTCCGAGAAGTCGTACGGGGGGTCGCAGAGCGCGAGGTCGAAGTCCCGTGCCGTCCCGGTCCGGAGCCACCCGGGCAGCGACGCCCGCACCAGTGTCACCGGCTCCTCGCCCAGGCCCACCGCGTCGAGGTTCGTGCGCACGGCGTCGAGGGCATCGGCGCTCAGGTCCACGAAGGTGGCCGAGGCGGCCCCGCGGGAGAGCGCCTCGACCCCGAGCGCGCCGCTGCCGCAGAACAGGTCGACCACCTGGAGCCCCTCGACGCCTCCCGACGAGCCCAAGATGTCGAAGATCGACTCGCGCACCCGGTCCGAGGTCGGCCGCACCGAGGTCGGGAGCTTGGCGGCCAGTCGGCGCCCGCGGCTCCGGCCTCCGATGACGCGCATCGGGACCACGATACGGCGCGTCCGCGGGCCTTCTCGCAGAACTGTAAACCAGACCGTTGATAGTCCGTGGAGACATGCCCCCCGGGCCCACCGGGACCCACCCCGGCCTACCTGGGACCCACCGGGGCCCCGCCCCTGCGCTCCCAGCCGTCAGCTCTTGAACAGGTACTCCCCCTCGTCCTCGCTCAACAAGAGGCGTACCTCGTCGGCCAGGCCAGGGTGCGCCTGGAGCTGCGGGTCCTCGCCCACGACGGCCTCGGCCACCCGCCGGGCCTCCTCCAGGAGCGCGAGGTCGCCCTGGTCGGTCAGCGACGCCAGCCGCAGGTCGCTCTGGCCCTTCTGGCGGGCGCCGAGCAGCGTGCCCTCGCCTCGGACGCGCAGGTCCGCCTCCGCCAGGGCGAAGCCGTCCGTCGAGCCTGCCACCGCCGTCAGCCGCTCGTTGCCCTCCTCACCGCCGAGCAGGTAGCACCAGCTGGCTGCGGGGCCCCGCCCGACCCGGCCCCGCAGCTGGTGCAGCTGGGCGATCCCGAAGCGATCGGCGCTCTCGACCACCATCACCGTCGCCTCGGGCACGTCCACCCCGACCTCAATGACCGTTGTGGCCACCAGCACCTCGAGCTCACCGGCCCGGAAGCGGTCCATGACCTCCTCTCGGACCGCGGGTGCCATCTGCCCGTGCATGAGCCCGACCCTCAGGCCGGCCAGTTCGCCGGCGGACAGCCGCTCGAACTCCTCGGTCGCCGACTTCGCCTCGACCCGCAGGGACTCCCCGACCAGCGGGCAGACGACGAAGGCGCGGTGACCCGCCGCCGCCTCCGACCGCACCCGTTCCCAGGCGGGGGCCTGGCCGCCATGCCCCTCCCCCGGCAGCCACTCGGTCGTCACGGGGTTGCGGCCGGGCGGCAGCTCGTCGAGCGTGGTCAGGTCGAGGTCACCGAAGATCACCATGGCGGCCGTGCGCGGGATCGGAGTGGCCGTCATCACGAGCAGGTCGGGGTCGCCGTCCGCCCCCTTGGACCGCAGCGTCGCCCGCTGCTCCACGCCGAAGCGATGCTGCTCGTCGATCACCACGCAGCCGAGCGAACCGAAGGCGACCTCCTCGGTCAACAGGGCGTGGGTGCCGACCACGATGCCGACGTCGCCCGACGCCAACCCGTCGAGCACCGCGGCGCGCGCCTTCCCCTTCACCCTGCTCGTCAGCAACTCGACGCGCACCTCGCCGCCCCCCATGCCGCCGGGCCCTTCCAGATCGCCCAGGAGCGCGCGCACCGCCGAGATGTGCTGCTCGGCCAACACCTCGGTCGGCACCATGAGCGCGCCCTGGTGCGCGCTCTGCACCGCGGCCAACAACGTGGCCAAGGCGACGACGGTCTTGCCCGAGCCGACGTCTCCCTGGAGCAGCCGGTGCATCGGGAAGGGGCCGGCCATATCGGCCACGATCACCGCCAGGGCTCGCCGCTGCGCCTTCGTGAGCTCGTAGGGCAGCCGGGCCAAGAAGCGCGCCACGAGGGTGTCCACGACCGAGCCCGTGACCTCCCGGGGCGACACGTCGTGGTGCAGCGCGCGGGCATTGACCTCGAAGGCGCGCCGCCGTAGGACGAGCGCCAGTTGCAGGCGGAAGAGCTCGTCGAACACGAGCCGCCGCCGGGCCGGCTCGACCACGGCGAGCGACTCGGGGGCGTGGATGGCCCGGAACGCCTCGGTCCGCTCCCACACTGCGAGCGACGACCGCCACTCGGGCGGCAACGGGTCGGCGAGCTCGCCCGCCCGGGCGAGCGCCTCCTCCACGAACTCCCCGATCTCCCACGAGGTCAGCCCGGCCTTGGCCGAGGCGGGGTACACGGGCAGGATCCGCAAGGTCCGCCGGCCCGGGGTCACCCCCGCCACGACGTCGACCACCGGATTGACCATCTGGCGGGCACCCCGGTACTCGCCGACCTTGCCGAAGAAGATGGCCTCGGTGCCCGCCTCGAGCTGCTTGGCCCGCCATGGCTGGTTGAAGAAGACGACGGCCAGCCGGCCCGTGTCGTCGCGCACCGTCAGCTCGACCACGGCGCGCCCGTTCCGGGCCCGCCTCGACCGCGCCGAATGCACCGTCGCCAGGACCGCAGCCTCGTCGCCCACCTCGAGTCCCGAGACGTCGGCCTGGCGGGTGCGGTCGATGTAGCGCCGGGGGTAGGTCGTCACCAGGTCGAGGACCGATTCGACGCCGAGCTCGGCCAGGCGGGTCGCCTTGCGCTCCGACACCGACTCGAGCACCGACACGGGCCGGGTGCTCAGGTCGCGGAGGGTGCGGCCGTTACTCAATCCCCAGCAGGTACGGGTAGAGGGGCTGGCCGCCCTGGTGCACCTCGAGCACGACGTCGGGGTACTCCTCGGAGAGCCACTCCTCGATCCGCCTCGTGTCCGCCACCCGGGCCCCCTCGCCCTCGATGAGCGTCACGAGCTCGTGCGACTCGTCCAGCAGCCGGCTGAGGAGGAGCCGGGTGCACACGACGGGGTTGTCGGCGATCGCCACCACCCCGTCGCGCGAGATCCCGATGTAGTCGCCCTCGTGCACCTCGCCGGCGTCGGTCACCGAGTCGCGCACGGCGCGGGTGACCTCGGCCGGGACGACGTGGGCCGCCGACTCGGTCATGGAGGCGACGTTGGCGTCGACCGCCGCGGCCGGGTCGTACGCCAACAGGGCGGCGAACCCCTCGACGATCGACCCCGTCGCCACGACCCGCACCTTCTTGCCGCTCAGCGAGTCGACCTGCTCGGCCACGGGACGGATGTTCTTGTTGTTGGGCAGGATGACGACCTCGTCGGAGGGGACCGCCTCGACGGCCTTGACGAGTTCGGCCGTCGCCGGATTCATCGTCTGTCCGCCGACGACGAGGTGGTGCACCCCCAAGGAGCGGAAGATGCGACCGATCCCGTCACCCGAGACCACGGCCACGACGCTCGTCGTGGGCGGCGGTCCCGTCCCCTCCATGCTGGGCCCCGCCCCGGGCGCGCCCACGCTCTCGCGCACCCAGCGCTCCTCCTCGACCTGCTCGTCGAGGTCGGTGACCCGGATCCGTTGCGGCCGCCCGGCGTCCATACCGGCTTCGACGGCAGCGCCGATGTCGTTCGTGTGGATGTGACAGTTCCACAGGCCGTCGCCCCCGACGACCACGATGGAGTCGCCGACGCCCGCCCACACCTCCTTGAAGGCCTCAATGGAGTCGTCGGGCGCGGAGAGCAGGTACATGACCTCGTAGCGCAGGTCGCCGAGATGCTCGCCGTCGACCTGCCCTTCCTCGTCGGGTCCCCCGCCGCCGGCCATGCCACCGTTGAGCGCCGAGAGATCCGGCGCTGGGACGCCGGACGGTTCGGGCAGTGGCCGGCCGTCGAGGACGTGGAGGAACGCATCGAGGAGGAGCAGGAAACCTGCGCCCCCGGCGTCCACCACGCCGGCCTGGGCCAGCACGGGCAGCATCTCGGGCGTCCGGGCCAGCGCGTCGGCCGCCTCAATGCGGGCGCTCTCCACGACGCCCACCAGGCCCGACCCGTTGGCCGCTCCCGTCGCGGCCGCCGATGCCACGGTGAGGATGGTCCCCTCGACCGGCCGCACCACGGCCCGGCGGGCGAGCTCGGAGGCGTGGGTGATCGACTCGACCAGCAGGTCGGGATCCACGCCCGCCTCCCCGGCCGCCCCCATACGCTCGCTCATGCCGCGCAGGAGCTGGGAGAGGATGACGCCGGAGTTCCCGCGGGCCCCCATGAGGGACCCGTGCCCGATGGCCTTGCAGACCCCGGCCAGACCGCCACCGGCCTCGACGCCCTCGAGCTCGCTGACCACGGCCTCCAGGGTGAGGGCCATGTTGGTGCCGGTGTCGCCGTCGGGCACCGGGTAGACGTTCAACCGGTTGATGTCGCTCTGGTGCAACCGGAGGGCGTCCCGGTAGCCCCCCATCACGGCGCGCAGGTCGTCGGCGCC
>Ga0116217_10003463_pt1 | contig 14277 bp, 10 predicted proteins | sample Sb_taG_6_FD_89697 | JGI IMG/M metagenome (GOLD analysis project Ga0116217, IMG submission 89697) | Peat soil microbial communities from Weissenstadt, Germany - Sb_50d_4_PS metaG | ecosystem: Environmental > Terrestrial > Soil > Wetlands > Peat | place: Germany: Weissenstadt | collected 2010-09-21 | reverse complement strand
TGGTGCCGTCCTCGTTCATGATCTCGCAGATCACGCCGGCGGGCACCATGCCCGCCATGCGCGTCAAGTCCACCGACGCCTCCGTCTGGCCGGCGCGCACCAGCACGCCGCCCTTGCGGGCGCGGAGCGGGAATACATGTCCTGGGCGCGCCAAGTCTGGCGGCCGTGTAGCGGGATCGATGGCACAGAGAATCGTTTGCGCTCGGTCCTGCGCCGATATTCCCGTCGTGACCCCGCGCCCCGCCGCATCGATCGATTCCGTGAAAGCAGTGCCGAACTGCGACGTGTTCTCAGCCGACATCGGATGCAGGCGCAGGTAATCGAGGCGCTCCGGAGCCATCGCCAAACAAATCAGGCCGCGTCCGTGCTTGGCCATGAAGTTGATCGCTTCCGGCGTGATCTTTTCCGCGGCCATGGTGAGATCGCCCTCATTCTCACGATCCTCGTCGTCGGCGACGATGATCATTCGTCCCGCACGAATCTCGGCCAGAGCGGTTTCCACGTCCGTGAAAGGGGTCTTCGGGGTCATGGGGCTGTTGCCTCCTGGTTCTGCCAGCCCGATCACAGGCACGTAAGCAGTTGGTTCAGCTTGTGCTTCTTCGTCCTCAGGTAAGGCGCGGCGTGCGGGTTCGGCTTTCCTTCACACGGGACTCGCTCCACCACCTGGAGGCCCGCGCGTTGCAGCGCCTCCACCTTGTCAGGGTTATTGGAGAGCAGCCGTAAGCGTCCGACTCCGAGCTGTTTCAGGATCTCTACGGGCAGGACGAAATTGCGATAATCCGCCTTGAACCCGAGGCGCTGGTTGGCTTCGACCGTGTCACATCCCAGATCCTGCAGTTCATAGGCCTGGAGCTTGGGGATCAGGCCGATTCCGCGCCCTTCTTGCTCTTCGTAGACGACTACGCCCGCGCCTGCATCGGCAATCATCGCCAGCGCTATCCGCAACTGCTGGCCGCAATCGCAGCGTAGCGATCCGAATACTTCACCGGTTAGACACTGCGAATGAATGCGTACCAGCGGAGGCTGGCTACGCAGGTCTCCCATGATCAGCGCCACGGCGGTTTCGCGACGCGCCCAGCCGTTCTCTCGGAGGTCGCGTTCAAACCCGAGAATGCGGAATCGCCCCCAGTGCGTCGGGAGGTCCGCTGAGGCTACCTGGCGTATGGATTCAGAAAGAGGCATCGTTTGCATAGTCCTGAGGCTCCTCCACCGCTGTAGCTGCTTATTAGGCTCGTGGTGAAGGACAGTCGTCTGTGCTCGCGCTCACGTCGATGTGTGACCTGCGGCGCTTTGTGGAAGTCACAGGGTCATGTGCGACAAATCACTGATCGGGACTGGCGCAGCGGTTACCCTCAGGCGCCACTTTTTACAAACGTGGCACGGTTTCCAGGTCCCCCGGCATTTGAACAAGGAACTGAAATCGCGCAGATGTGCCGAAGTCACGTGTGCTCGATGTGGCTTGTGAACAGTTTCCGGACCACTCGCTCGTGATCATAGGTTGCATAGGGTTCCAACTCATACACTTTTCATTTCATTCATCGCATCGCAACACTCCTTTTGGGGGGAGCGAACATGAAAAAGGACGAAGACGACAACGATCAGAAATCAAACAATCCTCATCCGGTCAGCCGGAGGACCTTTGCCAAGGGCTTAACGGTGGCTGGGTTGGGTGCAGCATTCGGCGGTGTATTGCAACCCATCTCTGCGATGGCCGACAGGGATGACAGACATGACGACGACGGTGGCCATCACAAATGGGTACAAGAGGAAGCGCGGAAGATTCCCGTTGCCGCAGAAGTTGATGTTCTTGTGGTAGGGGGTGGCGCCGCTGGCTCTGCTGCAGCCCTGGCTGCGGCACGCATGGGCGCATCGACCCTCGTCGTTGAATTCTTTGGCTGTCTGGGCGGCAACGGCACCAACGGGCTGGTAAGCGGTTACTGCGGCATCACCACCACCGGGCCAGGGAGTACGGGGATACAACTCGTCAAAGGCGTCGGCAACGACATCATCAATGCCCTCGCTGCTCTCGACCCAACTGCGGGGACGACCTACAAAGCCCCGCAATTCAATCCAGAGATCCTGAAGCGGGTGTTGGACCAGATGGCCGCCGACGCCAAGCTAAACATCCTGTACTACACCCAGTTTTCCGAGCCCATCATGCACGGAAACCGGGTGATCGGAGCCATCATCCAGAACAAGGGTGGGCGCCAGGCTATTCTGGCCAAGCGCGTGGTGGACGCCAGCGGTGACGGTGACGTGTGCGCATTCGCCGGCGCTCCGTTCGTCAACGGCGATGGCCTCGGCCTTCTCGCCAGCGATTTCGAGGCCTCGGACCTGGTCTTCCAGGTTGCCAACGTGGATCCGGGCACCAATACCGCTGAGATCGGGGCGGCGGTCGCGGCTGCCACGCCCGCCGAACTGGCAAGCTACATGATCACCCGAACAGCGGTCATCGTCGAGGGGATAAAGATCGGAGGGTGTTACTGGTTCAACTGGAATAACATTGCGCTAGACGGGAATAAAACCGATCCCGCCTATCTCACCCAAGCCGCCATTGTGGGCCGCGAGTCTGCCGCAGGGCTGATGCAATTCCTGCACGACAAGTGCCCAGGGTTCGAGAATGCGAAGATTGTCACGACGGCTCCGAAGATCGGGCTGCGCGAGAGTCGTCGCGTTACGGGCGACTACATACTCACCGCACCCGACATGCTAGCGGCCACCAAGTTCCCCGATAGCATTGGCGCCAACGCCTGGCCGTTCGAGGTCGTAACCGCCACCGGCCGCACGTTCCAATACATGGGTGGCGACAACTTCTACACCATTCCTTACCGCAGCTTGCTGCCGCTGGGAGTGGAGAATGTGATCATGGCAGGACGCTTTATCTCGGGCACCAATCAGGCGGAAGCCTCCTACCGCGTCATGGGACCGGCCATGGTCATGGGACAAGCCGCCGGCACTGCTGCTGTGCTCTCCATCAAGGAAAGAGTGTCGCCGAGGCACTTGAATGTGGGATTGCTGCAGCAGGAACTGCTAAATAACGGAGCCTTTTTGGGAATATAGGAATACAACCCTACTCTGAGGGTGTCAGGATTTGCGGATTCGCGTTATCGCGAGACCAACGAACCTGACACCTTATTTCTTGCATCTGCGACTTGGGAGTTTGATGAAGGGTTTAGGTGGTGAGCGTTGATGCCTGCGAGAGGAGCCAGACCACAAGAGGAGGCCGCAGCGGTTTCGCAAGAGCGGACTATCGAGGGCGTGCGCGTTCGGCCTCACGAATATGGGACGTGAGCCGGCACATAACTTGCGAGTTGCCTGTAATTCATTTCAGAAACTTTTTCGTAGCTTATGTCGGACGGGGTGGCTCGTCCACTCAATCTCCCATTTTCACTCGGCTGTCCGTCTGGTAAGCTGGCCTCTCTCCTATGCGAACAGAAGGTACCGATGTCAGGGATGAAAGACCTACTCCGAAGGTGTGCACTGGGCTTGGCGTTTTCGCTCTGCCTCGCTCCAGGTAACCGCAGCGCCGCATCCGCTCCTCTCGCGCAGAAAGACGACGTCCTGCTTTCCACCATGCAGCGGGAATTACAGCGCGCCCAAGACAGCCTGGGCACGCTCGATCCCGCCCCCTACTTCCTAAGCTATTCCGTGTATGACCAAAGCCGGTGGACCGTCCTCTGCATCCAGGGCAGCCTGGTAAGCTCCTTCCACATGCGCAGGCGTTCGGCGAACGTCAGCATACGGATTGGAAGCGCGGAGCTCGATAACACGCATGGCGCGGAGCGCAAGTCGGATTCGTGCCCACTGGGAGGCAGGGCAACCTGATCGTCACCTCCTCGCGCACCGTCAAAGACTCCGAGTTGCGCAAGAAGCTGATCCAGGAGATCAAGCGCGCACTGGCCAAACTCGACTTCGATCCCCAGCCCTGGCCCCGGATGCTCGAGGATGCCTCGGCGGTGTTCAGGTCCGATCCCCGGATTGCAACCTCGGGATCGAACCTGAAATTTGAGGCGGTGAACCAGTACTTCCTCAATTCGGAAGGCACGGTCGTGCGCAGCGGCCGAACCCTTTACGAGATGACCATTTCATGTAGCACGCAAGCCAGCGACGGCATGAGCCTGCAGCGCAACAACGGCTTTGTGGTGGAAAACATCAAGGAGCTGCCTTCGGCCACCGAGTTCGTCGCGCGCGCCACCAAGCTGGCGGAGACCCTGAAGGAACTGCGCAGCGCCCCCGTCGTCGATGAAGAGTACCGTGGGCCAGTGCTGTTCTCCGCCGATGCCGCCACCTCCGCGTTCGCCGTCCTGGTCGGCGAGAATGTTCTGGGGCGACGACCGAAACTGGGCAAAACGGCGCGTACCACAGGCGCATTTGCCACCAGCTACAAGAGCCGCGTGCTTCCCGATTTCTTGTCGGTGGTGGACGATCCCACCAGCCCGTCCTATCGCGGCCAATCGCTCGTCGGCCACTACGACATCGACGATGAAGGCGTTCCCGCGCAGCGCGTAGCGGTGATCGACAAAGGAAATCTCGTGAATTATCTGATCGGCCGCGAGCCGATTCGAGACTTCCCGGTGTCCAACGGGCACGCGCGAGCCCGTATTCCGGGGAATGCTCCGGCCCTCACCCATGCGGTTCCCCACGTCGGCAACCTTATCGTCAATTCCTCTCAAACCGTCTCGCCAGAACAATTGAAGAAGAAGCTCATCGAACTCTGCCAGCAGCGTGACCTTCCCTATTGTTACTACGTCGAGACCTTTGGTCCGAGACTTGCTCCTCGCCTGCTGTATAAAGTCTGGGCCAAGGACGGACACCAGGAATTGGTGCGCGGCGCGAGCTTTGGCGATCTCGATACCCGCGCCCTGCGCAACAACCTGATCGCCGCGGGCGACGAATTGTACGTCGAGAACCATCCCCTGAACGTCCCCCACAGCATCGCGGCCCCATCGATTTTGTTCGACGAACTGGAAATCAAGCGTGCCACCACGAACCGCGAAAAGCTCCCTGAGTACCCGGCGCCAGCTCTGAGTTCGGGGAAGTAGGCGCAACGACCACCCCGGCTTTCGACAACGCGTCATACCCCGCGCCAGGCGGCCCCGATCTCGCCCGCCGCGTCCAGACGCTGCTCGCTTCTCATCCTTCACCCCACTGAAATAAATAGGGGCACGCTCACTCCGAGTAGCCGCCGTCGTTGTCGTCATCATGGTCATCTGCTTTGCCCTCGCCTTCGTCTTCCTGTTCGTCTTCTTCCTCGTCCGGCTCTTGTCGAAGGAGGGCATCGGCAGCTACCGGCACTGTGGGGCTATCGCAATGGCGCTTGATGCACCTACGGCGGAGCATCAGTTTAAAATAGGTATTCAGCACGAAAGCAGCACTGCCGTGACTCACGACACCGTCACAATCTCGCCGGGTTCGCGCTTTCGAGCTGCCATGGTGTTGGCCATCGTTGCGGATGCACTCCAAATCGTCGTTTTTCCGCTATTCGTCGAAGGCGCTTTGTCGCCCGCTGATGACATACTCGATTTCGGTATCGCAGCCGTGCTGGTTCACCTTCTTGGCTGGCACTGGGAATTTCTGCCATCGTTTCTTGCCAAGCTCGTGCCCGGAGTCGATTTGGTTCCTTTCTGGACGATGGCGGTTGCAAACGTCTATCGGAAATCGAAGCGGATCGCGGTCGCCGCAGAAGAAAGTCGTGAGCAGCATCCGGTGCCAAGAGACCCACAACATTCTTAGTTCACGTGGGCTCGCAACCTTGTCGGGTTAAAGTCGCCAAGCCTGATCGACGGTGACGCTGTCCTGCACGCCGCCAACGAGGCCGAGATCGCCATCGTCGCCTGGCGACTCTAAACACCTGCTGCAAAACATTGCATCTTGACATTTGCTACTGATCGACTAAAGTGTCGGCGCTCTCTTTATGGGCTTCCCCCGCCTGCAAGCCGGACTCCTGGGTAAATAGGCCGCGACATTCAACATCCCCGGGGCCACGTCCACTACTCTGACGTTCCCGGCGATCATCCTGGCGAATGGAACCGAATATCGCGCCGTCTTCACCAACACCTTTGGGACGGCGGCTACGAACGCCGCCACCCTGACGGTGGATTTCGATCCCCAGATCACCAATCAGCCGAACGATCAACACGTGAAGAAAGGGCACTCGGTCACATTCACCGCCGCGGCCATCGGCAGGCCGACGCCCACCGTGCCTGCGAACCGTGCGCAATGAAGATGAAGATTTCCTGTTTCGACTGTGACGGGCAACACCTGCGGCAGTTTGCTGGCGCAGGGATTGAGTTGCACCATCAGCGTGACTTTTAGGCCCAAAGCCAAGGGCTAACGGTCGGCGACTGTCTATCAAGACAACCCAATCGTGCTCGGGGAAACGGTAACCTTCGACTTTCCGACTACGCCAGGGAGCTTTCAGCCTGTTCCGCCCACCCTACCCCCCATTCGGTGCTTTGCGTCTGCCCGCAAAAGAAAGCTGCTGGGCATGATCGATTTTTCCTCTGATTGGCGCATGAGTAAGTGAGAGCTGTTGCGTCAAAAAGAAATCTGTGCTGATAAGATCGATACTCCGTTTGGCGACTGCGAATGCCCTTCTTTCTGTTGGTAGTGCCCTCCTGCTCACTGGCTGCGGCACCAGCAGTTCCCCTCCTCCGCCCCCGACCCCGTCCGTCGCTCCCCTATTCAACGTGTCGGGAATGCAGCAGTCGCCGTTTCCCAGCGACTTTTTCACGGTCGCCGACGCGGGCCAGAACACTGCGTTGCGAGTGAACCTGCCGGAACCGGACTGCAATGCCAGGCCATCGGATTGCCAGGACGTTGCCATCATCAACCAGCTTGACGGGTTCAGCGCTCAGACTCGGCTGGAGATTCCTTTCAATGGCGCGATTGATCCCAGCACGGTGAATACCTCGACGGTTTTCTTCGTGAGCCTGGGAGACGTTGTTCCTGGAGGCGCCGCGGGCGGCACACGCATCGGAGTGAATCAGATTGTGTGGGACCCGGCGAGTTCCACGCTTTTCGTGGAATCCGATCAATTGCTCGAGCAGCATACACGCTACGTCGCGGTGGTGACCACGGGAGTGCAGGACACCAACGGCAGACCGGTGGTCGCGCCGTCAACATTTACGCAGTTCCTGAGCCCGCAATTCGTTGCCCCCGACCCGCAGACCGCCGCATATCACACGGAGTTGGTAGCTGCGCTCGCGAACAACGCGCTAACCTCGGTTCCTGCTGGTTCGATTGTGGCGGCGACGGTATTCACGACCCAGAGCGTCACGTCGTTTCTAGAGAAGGTACGCGATCAGATCAAGGCTGCCACGCCAGCGCCAGCCAACTTCCTGATCGGGACCATGGGCGAGAGGACTGTTTTCGCCAAGAGCGCGGTTAGCAGCATCGTCTTTAATGACGAGGTCACCACTGCTCCAACGTTTACATCGACCAATCTGGACCTTTCCTTGCTGGACTTGGTGCCCTCCAGCGTCGGTACTATCGCGTTCGGGAAATACCAGTCGCTGGATTACCAGATCGCGCTTGGCGTGCTACCGGAACTGCCTACAAGCTCCGGCGTCCCGCAGGTGCAGGGCACGCCAGATATCTACTTTAATCTGTATCTACCCTCGTCTGCCAAGCCCGCCACGGGCTGGCCGGTAGCGATCTTCGGGCACGGCGGAGGCGCCGGGGACAAAAATCTTGCGCCGGTGACGGTGGCCTCGATAATGGCAGCGAACGGGATCGCCACGATTATCATCAATATGCTCGGATTCGGCGGGGGCCCCCTAGGAACTCTCGTGGTGACCGCCGGAAACACCAACGTCACCCTGCCGGCCGGCGGGCGAACTGTGTATGTGGATGGGGACGGGATATTCGTACCGGGAGAGTACTCCCCTGGCACGATACTCACTACTAGCGACGGCCGCCGCCAGATGGTTGTGGATCTGATGCAGCTGGTGCGCGTGATTCAGGTCGGCGTCGACGTGGACGGGGATGGCATTCCGGACCTGGACCCCTCGCGTGTCTATTATTTCGGAGGTTCGCTCGGGGGCATTATTGGCGTCATTTTCCTTGGTGCGGAGCCGGACGTTCATGCCGGAGTGCTAAACACCTTCGCCGACAACAATGCCGACTATTTCCGCTTGAGGCCAAACCGAAATACCATCGGCTACTTGCTTTACGCGCGAACTCCTTCGCTCCTGAACGCTGGGCCTCCGGATTTGGTCAACGGCATATACCCTTTCAATGAGAATCTGCCGCTGCGGAACCAGCCTCCGGTGATCAACACGGTTGCGGGCGCCATCGCCATCCAGGAGTACCTCGCCCGAATGCGCTGGACGCAGATGTCCGGTTCTCCCATGGCGTACGCGCCCTATTTTCAGAGGGAACCGCTGGCTGGATCTGCAGCGAAATCCGTCGTCATGCAGTTTGCGAAAGGCGATATGAGCATTCCGAATCCAGATTCCACGGCAACGCTTAGAGCTGGAGGTCTCGCCAATCAAACGACGTATTTCCGCAACGATCTCGCCTACGCGGCCAACCAGAATTTTGGAACGGATCCGCACCCGTTCCTCGTTCGGACAGAACCGGGCTGGGATCCGGCCATCATCAAAGTGGCAATGCAGGCCCAGACGCAAATTGGCGTTTTCTTCGCCTCCAATGGGCAGACGGTGATCGACCCCGATGGCCCCGGCCCGTTGTTTGAAGTGCCAATCGCGGGCCCTCTGCCAGAGGTTTTGAACTTCATTCCGTACTGAAGCAGCACCCTCGCCGCAGGCGCGTGAACGCGCCACCCAGAAGACCGCGCAGAATGGGAGGGAGCCATGAGCCGGAAGGTTTACGCCAGCATCCTCGGTTTAGTTTGCCTAGCCTTAGGTTTCTTGATGAGTTGCAGTTCGAGCTCGAATTCGAGCTCGACGCCGCCTCCCAGTGGGCTGAACGTCAACAATGCAGGGAGCCTCCAGAAGCTGTGGAGCTACGCCACCGGCGACGTTGTGTTTTCCTCGCCCGCCGTGGTGAATGGGGTGGTTTATTTCGGCTCGGAGGACTTCAACGTGTACGCGCTGAACGCCAGCACCGGCGTCATGCTGTGGAGCTACACCACTGGCAATTCTGTGAATTCCTCGCCCGCCGTGGTGAATGGTGTGGTTTATGTCGGCTCGGACGACTCCAACGTGTACGCGTTGAACGCCAGTACCGGCGCCATGCTGTGGAGCTACGCCACGGGCAGTTCTGTGAATTCCTCGCCCGCAGTGGTGAATGGTGTGGTCTATATCGGCTCGTATGACAACAACGTATACGCACTGAACGCCAGCACCGGCGCCAAGCTGTGGAGCTACACCACCGGGGGCGACGTGACTTCTTCGCCCGCGGTGGTGAATGGTGTGGTTTATGTCGGCTCGGAGGACGACAACGTGTACGCACTGAACGCCAGCACCGGCGTCAAGCTGTGGAGCTACACCACCGGCGGGGGGGTAGGTTCCTCGCCCGCGGTGGCGAATGGTGTGGTTTATGTCGGCTCGGGAGACGACAATGTCTACGCGCTGAACGCCAGCACCGGCACCAAGCTGTGGAGCTACACCACCGGCGACGTTGTGTTTTCCTCGCCCGCGGTGGTGAATGGGATGGTCTATGTCGGCTCGGACGACTTCAGCGTGTACGCGTTGAACGCCAGCACCGGTGCTAAGCTGTGGAGCTACACCACCAGCAACGTTGTGTTTTCCTCGCCCGCGGTGGTGAATGGTGTGGTTTATGTCGGCTCGTATGACGAGAGCATGTACGCGCTGAACGCCAGCACCGGCGCCAAGCTGTGGAGCTACGCCATCGGAGCGGTGAATGCCAGGCCCGCGGTGGCGAATAATGTGGTTTATGTCGGCTCGGGAGACGACAACGTCTACGCCTTCGGCCTCCAGTGAAGTGGATGCCAGTCTGGGCAAATGCGGTTTGCGAGGAAAAGGTGCGCTTTCCGTCGCCGCTGGCGAGCCAGTTGCGACGCCCCCGGTCGAATTTCCGAAATAATAGACACGCGAGGGGTCCAGGTCCGGAATTCCATCCCCGTCCACGTTGACACCGACCTGCATCACACGCACCCGCTTAGGACAGGTGGGTCGAAGGCAGGCTGAGCGGTGTACAATGCCGCCACCACCCAAGTTCAGCGTTTTCAATAGGCAGGCCATGTCTGCCACCCACGAAGTGACGCGACTGCTGGTCGAGTGGGCGAAGGGCGACCAGCAAGCCCTCGATGACCTGACGCCACTGGTGTATCGGGAACTCCGCCAACTTGCCGCCAGCTACCTGCGGAAGGAATACCAAGGCCACACCTTGCAACCCACGGCGCTCGTCCACGAGGCTTACCTGCGCCTCGTTGATCAGAAGAACCCTACCTGGCAGAACCGGTCGCATTTTTTCGGAGTGGCGGCGCGCCTGATGCGTCAAATCCTGGTGGACCACGCGCGCCGAAGACAGGCGGGTAAGCGGCAGGTGAGCAAAGTGTCTCTGGATGAGACTGTGAGCTTGCAGAATGGGCGCAGCCGAGATCTGGTAGCCCTCGACAGCGGCCTTAACGCGCTGGAGAAATTCGATCCGCGGAAATGCAAAGCGATCGAACTACGCTATTTCGGCGGGCTCTCCATGGATGAGATAGCGCAAACCCTCGAGGTGTCGACCGTCACCGTACGGCGCGACTTGCGGATGGCGGAAGCGTGGCTGCACCGCGAAATGCAAAGCGGATAGGTGCTCGTTGACTCCGCAACGCTGGGCGCAAATCGAGGATTTGTTCCATCGCGCTGCGGAGTGCGGCCCGAAGGAACGCACCGCTCTGCTGGACGAGGCCTGCAGCAGCGATCCGGAATTGCGGCGAGAGGTTGCGGGGCTTCTCTCTTGCGAAGCAAGCGCAGGCGATCACGTGCAAGAAGCCGTGCGCGACAGCCTGGATTCGTTTGCGTTTCCACGGGCGGGCGAAACCGTCTCTCACTACCGCATTCTGGATGGGCTGGGCGGCGGCGGAATGGGGTTGGTATACCGGGCCGAAGACTTGAAACTGGGGCGCCGGGTGGCACTCAAGTTCTTGCCCGAAGAGTCCGCCAAAGATCCCGCGGCTCTCGGGCGCTTCGAGCGCGAAGCCCGCTCGGCATCGGCGCTGGAGCATCCCAACATCTGCCCCATCTACGAATTCGGAGAACACGCGGGCCAGCCATTCCTCGTCATGCAGTTGTTGGAAGGGCAGACGCTCCGGGGATTGATCTCCGCGACGGCCCCCGGGAAAGCGCCGTTGGAACTCAATAAGCTGCTGGATCTCGCCATTCAGATTACGGATGGATTGGAAGCGGCTCACCGCCGGGACATCATCCATCGCGACATCAAGCCAGCAAACATCTTCGTCACCGGCCAGGGCCAGGCCAAGATTTTGGATTTCGGTCTGGCGAAACTTGCTGGTCCTGTGACCGCCGCAGGGGGTGACTCGGAAAGTGACCCGCGCGACCATGGCGGCGCACACCGAACCCCGCTCGAAACCGCACCCCTGGCGGCTCCCGATCCGTTCCTCAGCCGAACCGGCGCGGCGATGGGAACGGCGGGTTACATGTCTCCGGAGCAGGTGCGCGGCGAAGGGTTGGACGCGCGCACGGATCTGTTTTCCTTTGGTTTGGTGCTCTACGAAATGGCGACCGGACAACGCGCCTTCCTGGGGGGCACCGGGCCCGTGCTACAGGAAGCGATCCTCAAGCTGACGCCTAGCCCGGCACGACGGTTGAATCCCAAACTGCCTGTAAAGCTCGAAAAGATCATCAATCAGGCGCTCGAAAAGAATCGCGAGGCGCGCTATCAGACCGCTTCGAAGTTGAACGCAGATTTGGAGGCTCTGCGGCGCGAGATGGGAACACGAACTCGGCTGCACTGGGGGATTCCTGCTTCCACGCTTGTTTTCGCGCTATTGATCGCGGGCGCGGCATTTTGGTTTGCGAAGCGGCAGCCTTCATCCACGCAAGCTGCTCCCCAGATCAAGTTTCGGCGACTCACCACAAATTCCTCTGAAAGCCGGGTGAATACCGGATCGATTTCGCCCGACGGTAAATTTCTCGCGTACTCCGACCCACAAGGAATCCACGTCAAAGAGATTGAAACTGGCGCGACTCATACAGTTCTTCCGCCGGAGACGCTCAAGAATGAGAGCGTGGACTGGCAGATTATGAGTGCCGGTTGGTTTCCGGACAGCACGCGATTCATTGCCAATGCCCATTCGGCAAAAGTTGCCTGGTCCTCGCGGGACATCTGGATGTTTTCGAGGCTGGGCGGAGTGCCGCATAAACTTCGCGATCATGCTATTGGCTATTCCGTCTCCCCTGATGGTTCCCTAGTTTCCTTTGGAACGAATACCGGCAGATTTGGGGAGCGTGAAATCTGGTTGATGGGGCCTGACGGGGAACAGGCGCGCAAGCTCTTTGATACCGATGAGAACAGTTCGTTTGCATTTATGCTTTGGTCGCGTGACGGCCAACACGCCCTGGTGCGCAGGACTGACGCTTCGGGAGATACCATCCTGAGCCGCGACCTGCATGGCGGGCCCCCTGTGCAAGTGTTCACGCCGGCTGAAGTCAAGCAAATGCGAGGGGATTTGTCCTGGTTGCCCGATGGCCGGTTGATTTACCAGGTTGCCGATCCCGGCTCCGGATACATGCAAGAAACGTGCAATTTTTGGGCTATGCGGCTCGATGTGCGCACCGGTGAATCCATCGAAAAACCGAAAAGGCTGACGAACTGGACTGGATTCTGCGTGGATGGCAGCGCGAACGCAACCGCCGATGGCAAACGGATCGCATTTTTGAGGTCGTCGGACTCCTCCAGCGTGCGCGGTGTGCGCGAGCAGGCCACCGTGTACGTAGCCGATCTCCAGGCGCACGGGTCGCGTATCCGCAACTCGCGGCCTTTCACTTTGGATGAGAGCGCTAATTTCGCGAACGACTGGACTAGCGATAGCCGCGCAATCATTTTCACGTCAAATCGCGCTGGCCTATTCGGGATTTACAGGCAGGCTCTCAACGAGGAGACGCCGCATGCTATCCCCACGACGGTCGGTCTTCGGAGTATTCGGGTGAGCTCAGACGGCAAATGGATATTCGGCATTCTCGCCCCGAAACCTGGATCTTCGTCCGACCCGGACCAGATCATGCGGATTCCCGCCGCCGGCGGATCACCGGAGTTGATATTTACGGCGCAGGCGCATCCCTGGAGCGCAGTTTACTGCGCCAGCCCCCCGTCCAGTTTATGTGTAGTTGGTGAGCGTACCGAAGATCGCAAACATGCGATCTTCACTTCGTTTGATCCCGTCAGAGGCCGAGGCTCGGAGTTGGTTCGATTTGACGTCGATCCGAATGTGGACTTTTTTCATTTCCACGTCTCTCCCGAAGGAACACGGCTGGCTGTAACGCGAAGCGTGGAAGGTCCTATCCACGTTCTCTCCTTGCGCGGCCAGCCGGAAAAGATCATTCCGGCCAAACCCTTTCATAAGATGCAGCAATTCGTTTGGGCAGCGGATGGCAGGGGACTGTATGTTGCAGATCAGATAGAGGGAGAAACAGTATTGTCGTACTTGGACCTTCAAGGCAACGCCCACGTCCTGTGGGAGAATCGTGGTGGTGATTGGATTTACGGAAAGCCATCCCCAGACGGCCGCCACTTGGCGATCGGGGTTTCGACCGCGAGTCGAAATATGTGGATGATGGAGAACTTTTGAAATGCCGACGCGGGCGGCTGCGCGAATCGCTGCACCGTGAGTTCCGCGGTTAGCGGCCTCAGCGACGTATAAAGCTCGCATCAAACGCCCATTGATTGCATTGGGCTATTTGCCGGCGGGACATTGCGCCGATCTTAGCGAGGAATTCCTGTTCTTTATGCACGTTGGTGTGGTACAGCTCCGGGCCGTCAGTGTTGACCGTGGTGCGCACGCCGTGTTTGACCAGGGTGCTGATAATGCGCTTCAGCTCGCGTTGGTCACGCACCATGCGGTTCCTAAGGTTTGATGTCGGGCACAGTTCAAGTGTAACTCCCGCTTCAGCAAGCTTGTCCATCAGCCGGCGATCGCGCGCCGCGGCAATGCCGTGCCCGATGCGATGGGGTGCAATTTCCCGCACCACGTAGCGCATTTCGTCGAGATCGCCGGTTTCGCCGCAATGGACGGTGACGCCCAGGCCAGCATCCTTGGCGCGCTGAAACAGCGGCGCAACCTCCGCCATGGAGAACGAACGCCGGTCCGGGCCGGCCAGGTCCACCCCGATGACTCCTTTGCCC
>Ga0116217_10003458_pt1 | contig 14297 bp, 14 predicted proteins | sample Sb_taG_6_FD_89697 | JGI IMG/M metagenome (GOLD analysis project Ga0116217, IMG submission 89697) | Peat soil microbial communities from Weissenstadt, Germany - Sb_50d_4_PS metaG | ecosystem: Environmental > Terrestrial > Soil > Wetlands > Peat | place: Germany: Weissenstadt | collected 2010-09-21 | reverse complement strand
CGTATCCTTGCTGGCTGGGGTTCCTTCTGGCTGTCGGGCGTGGAGCAGTGCGTTGGTCTACCATCACAGGTTCGTGAGCCCATGGATGCGGCAAGGAAGGCGACCTGATGGACTCTGAGCAGGCAACTCTAAGCATTGAGCAGGTTCTGGGCGTTCTCCGTCGCCGCATGCCCTGGATCGTGCTCTGCTTCGTGCTGGCCGCCGCCACCGCCTACGGGGTCTCCAAGCACCAAACCAAGCAGTACACCGCGACGGCGTCCCTGGTCTTCAACAACAACCAGCTCGGCCAAGAGGTCGCTGGCCTCCCGGTAACGAACAGCAACAATCAGGTGGCGCAGCAGAACACCAACCTCAAGCTCCTCCAGCTCGGAGACATGGCGGCGAAGACCGCGAGCCGGCTCGGCCATGGGCTCACCGAAAAGAAGGTCAGCGAAAGCCTCAACGCCAGCACGGCACAGGGGGAATCGAACATCGTCAGCGTCGCGGCCACCGCGACCTCTCCGGCGCTGGCGGCCGACATCGCGAACACCTACACCGAGCTGTTCGTCACCGAGCAGGAGAACAGCAACCACGCCTACTACGCCTCTGCCCTGAGGCTCGTCAACAAGCAGCTGGCGGCGCTCTCGCCGAAGGAACGGGTCGGCACCGCGGCGCTTGCGCTGCAGGACCGCGCCCAGTCGCTGGGGGTCCTCGCCGAACTGCGCAATGGCAACGTCCAGGTGGCGAAGGCGGCGATACTCCCAACCTCCCCGTCCTCGCCCAAGACATCGAGGAACACGATCCTCGGGGGGGTGCTGGGTCTGCTGCTCGGCCTGGGCGTCGCCTTCCTGCTGGAGCGCCTCGACCGGCGCATCAGGGAGCCGAAGGACCTCGAGGCCGTCTACCGCCTGCCGCTGCTGGGGGTCGTTCCCGAGAGCAAGGCGCTCTCGCGCTCCCCGCAGCGCGACGGCGATGCGCGCGCCGTCCTGCCCCCCGGCGAGGCCGAGGCATTCCATCTCATCCGCGCCCACCTGCGCTACTTCAACGTCGATCGCCAGTTGCGCACGCTCATGATCGCCTCCGCGGCCCCCGGCGACGGCAAAACCACCATCGCCCGCCACCTGGCCGCGGCGGCCGCTCGCATGGGCTCGCGCGTGCTCCTGATGGAGGTCGATCTCCGCCGCCCGACGCTCGCCCAGCAGCTGGACATCTCCTCCGGCCCGGGGCTCTCCGACGTCCTCATCGGCGCCGTCCCGCTAAGCGAGGCGACGCAGACGATCGCGGTGGACATACCCTCCTCCGAGGGACCGCAGGCGCGCAGCTTCGACATCCTGGTCTCCGGCGCCGTGCTCCCCCCCAACCCCGCGGAGCTCATCGAGAGCCACGCCATGCAGGCGCTGCTCGAGCAGGCCAAGGCCATGTACGACCTCGTCGTCGTCGACACCCCCCCGCTGACCGCCGTATCCGATGCCTTTCCCCTGCTGAGCAGGGTCGACGGGGTGATCATCGTCGGGCGCGTGGGGCGCAACCGCCGCGACATCGCCGAGCGCCTGCACGAGACCCTCACCGGCGCCGGCGCTCCGCTGCTGGGAGTCGTGGCGAACGGCGTCAAGGCGAGCGGGCCGGGCTCCTACGCCTACGCCTATGACTACGCGCAAGCCGGACCCACTACGCGGCCCCCCTCCCCCTCCCCTCCCTCCCCCTCGGCCAACGGCGGCCCCTCGTCCGACGTCCCGGCCGCCAGGACCTGAGGGCGGTTGGGCGGCGCCGGTGCCGGGTGCGATGTCGGCACCGCTACTTTCGATCGTCTCACCGGTTGAGGCTGGCATGAGAGGACGTTACGGGCAGGCGGGGGCCGGGAGATCACGCGTGCGTGGGCGCTCGCGCATGCGTCTGGCGCTGGCGCTTGCCGTGGGCGTGGCCTCGCTGGTCGCCGTTGCCGCTGCGATGGCGGTGACCCCGCCGCCCCCACCTCCTCCCAAGCACGCCCCGAGCGTCAGCACGAGCGGCACGACCAACGTGACCTTCTCCTCGGCGGTCCTCTACGGCTATGTCGTCCCCGAGGGGCAGGACAGCACCTATCGCTTCCAGTACGGCACCACCGCGGGCTACGGCGCCACGACGCCGCTCGGCCCGGCGGGCAACGGGACCGCGTCGCTCAGGGTCAGCCAGCCGATCTCGGGCCTGCAGCCGGGCACCGTCTACCACTATCGCGTGGTGGCGAGCAACGCCACGGGCACCACCGACGGCAAGGACCGCGCCTTCACCACCGCCAGGATCCCTCTCTCCCTGCAGATCGCCGGCGTCCCCAACCCCGTGACCTTCGGGGACCCATTCGTCGTCGAGGGCTCCCTCTCGGGCACCGGCAGCGCCAGCCACGCGATCGTGCTCCAGGCCAATCCCTTCCCCTACACCGCAGGCTTCAAGACCGTGGGCAACCCCGAGCTGACCAGCTCCACGGGCGGCTTCTCCTTCCCCGTCGTGGGTCTGGACGAAAACGCGCAGATGCGCGTGCAGACCCTGGGCAGCCCCACGGTCACGAGCGCGATTCTGCTCGAGAACGTGGCCGTGAGCGTGACCTTCCACGTCCGCCGCACCCATCGCCGCGGCCGCTGGCGCCTGTATGGCACGGTCACCCCGGCCGAGCCGGGCGCGCTGGTGGGCTTTCAGCTGCTCGTGGCGGGCGGGCGCACGGTCAACGTCGGCGGCACCGGCGTCAAGCCCGGGACCCCCACGGTGTCGCGCTTCTCGCGCACGGTGCGCCTGCGCCATCGCGGGGTCTATCGCGCGCTCATCCAGGTCAACGACGGCGCGCACGTGGCCGCCTACAGCGCGCCGGTGCTCGTTCGCTGAGCCGCCGGGCGCCCCATTTGTGGGGTGAGAGGGCTATTCCCCGAGCTCGCGCAGGTCCATCAGGTCTTGCTCGCGGGCGGCCGTTCGCTTCATGGTGCGCAGATGTTCGATCCCGCAGACCCGGATTCTGGTGCCTCGAAACGCCACCTCGATTGCCTGCCCGACCAGCTCGGTATACGCGGGATCCGTGTCGATCCCGGGCACCCATTGCATGACATCCAGCGCTCCGTGGTTGGTGTCGAGGCGAAAGTTCGCCCCTTCAGCCAGCTGCGCCGGGTCGGTGGGGTCGTAAGGGAACTCCTCGGGTGAGAACTCGCCGGTGCCAACTTGCCTTGCCTCGATCTCCGCGAGCAGGCGAGCAAGCCGCGCCAGGTTCTCGGGAGCCGGATCGGGAACGATGTCGAGGTCTTTGGTGGCTCGCACAAAGCCGTGCACGCCCACCGCCACCCCTCCGATCACAACGAATTGGACCTGCGCCTCGCTCAGCGCCAGCAGCAGGTCATCGGGCTCGAACATCGCTCTGCACGCCTTGCCTCAGCTCGCTCATGAAGCGGCTGAGACGAAGCGTCTCCCGCAGGCGCTCCTCCGGAGTCATCTTGCGGTCGCGCTTCGCGCGGATCTCACGCACACGCTCCTCCCTTTCGCGCTCCTCGCGGGTCCAAAGCGGCGGACGCTGCCCGGTCATGCCGGTCATGGTAGTTGAGTCCGGTGCGAAGCTCGGCGGCGAGGGCATTGAGCAGTGGCGCCGCGAAGCGCCTGCGCTGCGCGCGAAGAGCGCACGGGTCGCCACACGCCTCGAGCCCGCTCGACGCGAGAAGCCGCGCAACGCCACCGAGGCCGAGTTCCTGCGCAGCATCGGCACACCCGAGCGCTTGATCGGGCCACCCGCGCCCGAGTCGACTCAACACTGACTCGCCGCCCCTCAACAGCCCCGTGACCTTCGGGAGCCCCTTCGTGGTCGAGGGCACCCTTTCGGGCACCGGGGCGGCCAGCCACGCCGTCGTGCTGCAGGCCAACCCCTTTCCCTTCCTGGGCGGCTGGTGGGCTGTGTTGAGGGCACCGCGGGCGCGGCGGGGGTTCTTGCGTGAGCGAGTCCCTGGCGCTACCATCGGCTCTGTGGCTACTCGCGAAAATTTGATGCGCGCCGTGCTTGACCTGCCCGAGGAGGGAATCGACCCCACGCTGGACTTCATCGCCTCCCGGTACCAGGACCCCGTCCTGCGGCTGCTTGACAACGCACCCGATGAGGATGAGGAGATCACCGCCGAGGAGGAAGCGGCGGTAGCCGAGGGTCGCGCCGATATCGCCGCAGGGCGCACCATCTCCCACGAGGACATGCTCCGCAAGTACGGATGAGCGAGGAACCCACGGGCAGCTGGACTGTCAGCTACGCCAAGCGGGCCGAGAAGGACATCGCACGACTCGACGCGAAGTTGCGACAGCGGATACTCCTGGCGATCGGGCGCTTGGTCGCAGATCCGGACAACGTCACCGGCGTGCGAAAGCTCACCGGCCGCCCCGAGTGGCGCCTGCGCATCGGTGGCTAGCGGGTGCGCTTCATCCGGGACGACAACACACGGGTCATTCACATAACACGAGTCCGGCCGCGCGGAGATGCCTACGACCGGTAAGGCCGGTACCGTCACCCTGTCCTCGCTGCTGGGGCCAGACAGGCGGGTGCCGCGACGGTCGGCGATGGCTACCTCCTGCTGGCGTGGTACCTGCAGTGAGGGTGAGGATTCCTCGGCGGTTGTACCGGCGCCGGCGCTTCCCTGCTGGGCATCGTGGCCAACGGTGTCAAGGCGAGCGGGCCGGGCTCCTGCGCGTACGCCTATGACTACGCGCAAGCCGTGCCCACCACGCGGCCACCCTCTCCTCCCCTCCCTATCCCTTGGACAACGGCGGCTCCGCCTCCGACGTCCCGGCCGCGAGGACCTGAGACCCTGGGGCGGTGCCGGCGCGTGATGGTGGCACCGTCACCCCGGGTCTGCTAGGGAGGACCTATTCGCCGAGCTCGCGCGGGTCCTTCTCAACCTGGAGTGCTGTGTCGTCCTCCTGCTGTCCATTGTGAGCGTCTATCCAGTGCTCGACACCGTCGATGAACCGCTCTGCCGCCGCGATCGAGTCGTAGTCATCCGCTTGTGGTGTGTCGAGCCATGAGTAATCGGCTGTGTTGCGCAGCTCAAAGAGGCGGCGCAGCTCGCCTCCAAGCGCTGCGTCGAAGCCGCCTTCCTTGATGATCAGGAGGCCAAACGCGGACAGGACGCCTGAGTGCTTGGACCGAGTCTCGCCGAGCGTGAGCAGCGCGGCCTCCGCTGCGTAGAACGCTCCGTAGTAGGCGCGAGAGATGGCCTGCTCGGGAAATTCCGCGGCCGCCAACGCACGTGCTGCCCGAACCTCGGTTCGTGCCCGAGCGAGCAACTGGTCGCGATGGTCGCTCAAGCGACCGGCACGCCCTCGGCGCGCGCGCGCAGGATGAACGGCTCGACGGGCTCTCGATACTCGGCCTCGGAGACGGGGATCTCGGTCACGACCGTGTTGTTCTCGAGCGAGTGCCGCCAGAGCACGCTGTTCATGCGCGCCAGCTCCCGCTGGCGCGAAGGCACCTCGTCGAGCACCACAAGCAGGTCGATGTCCGAGTCCGGGTGCGCATCTCCCCGCGCCCAGGAGCCGAACAGCAGGACGCTTCTGAGTCGCTCTCCGTACATGTCACGCAGATCCCGTGCGACCCCGCGTGCCACCTCCTGGGCGTCAAGCGTCGCTTCGACCTTGGATGTCGCCATTGTCTATCGAAGGATACCGCCACAGAGCTCGATGAGGTGCGCACGAGGCTCCTCGAGCGCGTGGCACGGCGCGCGCCCGAGATCCTCGAGAGCCGCGCGCGCGAGCAGTGAACCCGCGCCTTGCCAAGACGGTGGACAGCCCCGCGGCCGGCCTGTAGCATGCGCGCTCGCCCGCAGGTTCGCGCGAGCCCGAACAGTCGGAGCCTCTCGCATGCGGCGCGGATGACCATGCACATCGATCCCTACATCGTTCTCGGGAGCGCTGTCGTGGGGTTCCTCGTGGGCATGACCGGCGCCGGCGGGGGAGCCCTGATGACGCCCATGCTCATACTGCTCTTCGGCGTGCAGCCCTCGGCGGCGATCTCTAGCGATCTCGTCGCCGCCGTGGTGATGCGGCCGATCGGAGCCGCCGTGCACCTGCGGCGCAGCACCGTCAACCTGCGCCTCGTCGGCTGGATGGTCCTCGGCTCGGTGCCCATGGCGTTCGCCGGCGCCTATCTGCTGCATCTGATCGGTCACGCCAAGGCGGCTCAGTCCAACGTCGAGCTGGCGCTCGGCGTGGCGCTGCTCATCGGCGCGGGCGCGCTGGTGCTGCGCTACGTGCTCGATCGCCGCACCGGACAGGCGCGCATGGGCCTCGTGGGCGATGTGACCCCCCGGCCGGCGCCCACAGTCCTGATCGGCATGATCGGGGGGCTCGTCGTGGGGATGACCTCCGTCGGCTCGGGCTCGCTGATGATCGTCATGCTCCTCTTCCTCTATCCGCTGTTGGGCGCCGGGCAGCTGGTGGGCACCGACCTGACCCAGGCCGTGCCGCTGACGCTCGCGGCCGCCCTCGGGGCGCTCGCCTTCGGCCACGTCGAGCTCGCCGTCACGGCATCGCTCATCATCGGCAGCGTTCCGGCCGTGTTCGTCGGCTCGCTCGTGTCCTCCAGCGCCCCCGATCGCTACATCAGGCCGGTCATCACATTCGTCATCGCCGCCTCGGGCCTGAAGTACGTGGGGCTGGGAGCGACCGCCCTGGGCTGGGTGCTCTGCGGCGCGCTCCTGCTCGCGGCCGCCATCTGGCTGACCTACCTGCGCCCTCGCCAGCGAGAGCGCCTGCTCGAGGCTCCGCCGGCGGCCGAGGAGGACTCGCCCGTGGTCGAGTCGAGCCGGCTGGGTTGACGCGCCGCGGTCGGAAACCTCCCATCCCGTTCGTATAAGCTCGCGGGGGAGTAATCTGTCGTACCCTGAGGAGGAGGGGTGCGGGGCCGTCGTGAGGGCCGGCTTTGCGTTTCCCCGTATGGATGCGGATGCCGATTCAGACCAGCTACCACCTGTCGCACCTGCGCACCCTGGAGGCCGAGGCCATCCATGTGATGCGCGAGGTGGCGGGCGAGTTCGAGCGCCCGGTGCTTCTCTTCAGCGGCGGCAAGGATTCGATCGTGCTCCTGCGCCTCGCCGAGAAGGCCTTTCGCCCGGGGCCCATGCCGTTCCCGATCATGCACGTGGATACCGGCCACAACTTCCCCGAGGCCATCGAGTTCCGCGACCGCCGCGTGGCGGAGCTGGGCGAGCGCCTGATAGTGGCCTCCGTGGAGGAGTCCATCCGCAGGGGGAGGGTCGTGGACGAGACCGGCCCGCGGGCCTCGCGCAACGCCCTGCAGACGGTGACCCTCCTGGACGCCATCGCCGAGCACGGCTTCGACGCGGCCTTCGGGGGCGCGCGGCGCGATGAGGAGCGCGCGCGGGCGAAGGAGCGCGTGCTCTCCTTTCGCGACGAGTACGGCCAGTGGGAGCCCGCGCGCCAGCGCCCGGAGGTGTGGAGCCTCTACAACGCGCGCCTGCGCAAGGGCGAGCACGCGCGCGTGTTCCCCATCTCCAACTGGACGGAGCTCGATGTGTGGCAGTACATTGCCGAGGAGGATCTGGATGTGCCTTCGATCTACTTCGCCCACGAGCGCGAGGTCTTCGCGCGCGATGGCATGCTCTATGCCGTCGGCCCCCACGTGCGGCTGGGGTCCGATGAGGAGCCCTTCTCGACGTGGGTGCGCTATCGCACCGTGGGCGATATGACATGCACGGGGGCGATCGAGTCCCGGGCGGCTACGCTGCGGGAGGTGGTGCTGGAGATCGCGGCGACGATGGTGACCGAGCGGGGGCAGACGCGCGGGGACGATCGCGTGAGCGAGGCCGCGATGGAGGATCGCAAGCGCAGGGGCTACTTCTGATCGCGATGTCCTCCTCGTCCTCCTCATCCTCATCATCATCGCCGGACGGCCCCGCCGTTCCCCTGTCCCCTTCCAACGGCTCCGCCGCCGCCCTGTCCGCGCGCAATGGCGGCGTGGCCACGCGCGAGCGCTCCGAGGAGGTCTTTCGGCAGCTCAGCGAGCGCCCGGTGGAGCTGCTGCGCTTCGCCACGGCCGGGTCCGTGGACGACGGCAAGAGCACGCTCATCGGCAGGCTTCTGTACGACAGCAAGCAGATCTTCACCGACCAGCTGGAGCACCTGGAGCACACGAGCCGGCGCATGGGGCACGATTTCCTGGACCTCTCGCTGCTCACCGACGGCCTGCGCGCCGAGCGCGAGCAGGGCATCACGATCGACGTGGCCTATCGCTACTTCGCCACGGCCCACCGGCGCTTCATCATCGCGGACACCCCGGGGCACGAGCAGTACACGCGCAACATGGTCACGGGCGCCTCCACGGCGGACCTCGCGATCGTCCTGATCGACGCGCGCAAGGGCGTGCTCGCGCAGAGCCGCCGCCACGCCTTCATCAGCTCGCTCTTGGGCATACCGCACCTGGTGGTGTGCGTGAACAAGATGGACCTCGTGGGCTTCGAGGAGGGCGTCTTCGATGCGATCGTGGAGGACTTCGGGGCGTTCGCGGCGCGCCTGGAGGTGCCCGATGTGACGTTCATCCCCATCAGCGCGCTCCTGGGGGACAACGTCGTGGAGCGCAGCGAGTCGATGCCGTGGTATCAGGGCCCGCCGCTGCTCTATCACCTGGAGCACGTGCACATCGCCTCCGATCGCAACCTCATCGACGTGCGCTTCCCGGTGCAGTGGGTGATCCGTCCGCGCTCCTCCGCACAGGGCGGCGGGGAGGGCCAGGAGGGCCATCACGGGGAGGGCCGGGGCCACGATCGTCAGCGCGCCTACGCGGGCCAGGTGGCGGGCGGCGTGCTGCGCGAGGGCGATGAGGTCGTGGTGCTTCCGGGGGGGCAGCGCAGCACGATCGCGGGCATCGACACCTACGATGGCCCGCTCGAGGAGGCCTTCCCGCCGATGTCCGTCGCGCTGCGCCTGGCGGATGAGATCGACGTGGGCCGCGGCTCGATGATCGTGCGCACGCGCAACCAGCCGACGGTGGCGGCGAGCTTTGAGTGTCTGCTCTGCTGGATGGGCGAGCGGCCGCTGGACCCCGGGCGGCGCTATCTGGTGAAGCACACCTCGCGCACGGCCGCCGTGGGCAAGGTGGAGGTGCGCTATCGCATCGACGTCGACACGCTGCACCGCGACACCGAGGCCACGGAGCTGGCGCTGAACGACCTCGGGAGGGTGCGCCTGGAGCTGAGCTCGCCGCTGGCCTTCGACTCCTACCGGCGCAATCGCGTCACGGGCAGCCTGATCGTGATCGACGAGGCCACCAACGAGACCGTCGCGGCGGGGGTCGTGCTGGACACCGAGACCGAGGTGGAGCAGGACGCGGGCGCGCACGTCGGCGCGGCCACCAGGCAGAGCCCCAACGTGAAATGGCAACGCACGACCCTCACCCGCCGGGCGCGCTGGGAGTCCCTGGGCCACCCCGGCGCGACGATGTGGTTCACGGGCCTGCCGGCGGCGGGCAAGTCGACGATCGCGGGCGCCGTGGAGGAGCACCTCGTGCGCGCCGGCCGCCCGGCGTTTCTGCTCGATGGGGACAACCTGCGCCACGGTCTCAACGGCGATCTGGGCTTCGACGCGGGGGCGCGCCGCGAGAACGTGAGGCGCACCGCGCACGTCGCCCGCATCCTCGCCGAGTCGGGCACGGTGGCGCTGGTGAGCCTCGTGAGCCCCTACGCGGGCGACCGCGAGGAGGCGGCGGAGCTGCACGCCGCGATGGATCTGCCCTTCATCGAGGTCTGGGTGGACGCCCCGCTGGAGCTCTGCGAGCAGCGCGACCCCAAGGGCCTGTACGCGCGGGCGCGCGCGGGGGAGCTCTGCGGCCTGACGGGGATCGACGCGCCCTACGAGGTCCCCGAGCAGCCCGATCTGGTGCTCCACAGCGGACGCGAAAGCGTCGAGGATGCCGTGGCGCGCGTGATGGGCGCGCTGGGCGCGCGCCTGCTGCACCCTCCGCGGGCCTGATCGGAGCTGGGGCGGGGGACTGATAGGGGCGGGTTGCGTTCCGGGTCATCCGGGAAGCGCCGTTTGGGCGTAGGTGTGTAGGAACTCGTACCCCACGTTCGTAGTATCTGGTGAGGACCTATTCGCGCACGCCGACCCTGGCGGGGGCCGCGGGTGGCCTTCGTTTCCCGTTGGCAGGACGAGGAAAGGGAAAGACATTGCGATCCGCCGCTCGAACGCGCCGCTACGTGGCGCGCCACTGGCTGCTGCTGCTGAGGCCGCTGCTGCGCTACAGCGCCACGCGCGATGCCTACGTGCTGCGCGTGGTGGGTCGCCGGGCGGGTCCCGTGCTGCGGGTGGACCGTCGCCGCCGCCGGCGCCGCCGCCAGGGTGCGTTCACGGGGGTCGAGCGGCGCGGGGTCGGGATGGCGTAGGGCGAGCCGGGGTGAGGCTCGGCGGGGCGCCGCGGGTAGGACCCCTCTCAACCCTCAAGGGACCGTTGCAGCGCCTCCAGCACGCGCACCACGCGCAACCCGCTCTCCCCGTCCGAGCGCGGCCGGGCCCCCGTGCGCAGGCACCCCACGAAGTGCTCGCACTCGACCCGCAGCGGCTCCACGGCGGCGATGCGCGGCGAGAAGCTTTCGCCGCTGCGCGCGACGTACTCGCCCCCGTCGAGGGAGTCCTCGTCGAAGCCCTTGTCCCACTCGGTGAGCTTGCCCTCGGGGCGCATGTCGTCGAAGGTGGCCATGCGCCGCGAGCCCACCACGGTCAACCGCCGCTCCTTGTGGGGATCGAGCCATGACAAGTGCAGGTGCGCCACCACCCCAGAGGGAAAGCGCAGGTAGCAGAAGACCACGTCCTCCACGCCCTTCCTCACGTAGGAGCGCCCGTGCGCGGCGCACTCCAGGGGGTCTTCGTCGATCAGGTGCAATACCACTGAGACGTCGTGCGCGCCGAGGCTCCAGAGCGCGTTCTCGTCGGCCCGCAGCTGGCCCAGGTTGACCCGGTTGCCATAGAGGTAGTACAGCTCTCCCATCTCGCCGCCGTCCACGAGCTCCTTCAGCCGCGCCACGGCGGGGTGGTACTCCAGGAGGTGCCCCACCATCAGCGTCCTCTCCGCCCGCGCGGCCGCCGCGACGGCGCGCTGGGCGTCCCGCACGTTCGTCGCCAAGGGCTTCTCCACGAAGCAGTGCCTGCCCGCCTCCAACACCCGCGTCGCCAGATCGGCGTGGGTCGGAACGGGCGTGGCCAGCACCACCGCATCCAGCTCCGCGTCCTGGAGCAGCTCCTCGATGTCCTCCGCCAGGCGGGCCTCCGGGAGGGTCCTTGCCGCCTTCGCGCGGGCCTCGGCTGAGGCGTCGCAGAGCCACCTCACCTCGCACCCCGGAATGGCGGCGAAGTTGCGCGCCAGGTTGGGACCCCAGTAGCCCAGGCCCACAACGCCGACGCGGATCGGCAGCTCGCTCACGCCGCCGGCGCCCCGATCGTCCCGATCGCTCACAATCTCAGCTCCCCGATCGTCCCGATCGCCTCAACGCAGCGCTCCGCCGCGTGCCCGTCGCCGTACAGCCGCGGGCGCTCCGCCGGGGGCTCGCGCTCGAGCGCCGCCCGCGCCGCGCGCGCGTCGAGATCCACCAGCGTGTTCCATCCCGCCTGCACGGTCTCCACCCACTCCGTGCTCGCTCGCAGCGTCACGCATGGCACCCCGGCGAGGTAGGCCTCCTTCTGAACGCCGCCCGAGTCGGTGAGCACCGCGCGTGCGCCGCACAGCAGGTCGGTGAACTCCGCGTAGCCGAGGGGCTCGGCGACGTGCATGCCCTCGATCTTCAGCAGCTCCTCCATCAGCCCCGCCGCCTCCAGACGCGCGCGCGTGCGCGGGTGCATGGGGAACACCAGCGGCGTCTGCTCCGCCACCGCCCCCAGCAGCTCCACCAGCTTGGCCAGCCGCTTGCGGTCATCGACGTTCCCCGCTCGGTGCGCCGTCACGAGCAGATAATCCCACGGGCGCACCCTGTGTCCCCTCGCCACGGCGTCGATGCTCTCCCTGGCCTTCAGCTGCCAGCGCAATGCCACGTCCACCATCACATCGCCCACAACGACGACTGGGCTGGGCGCCCCCTCGCCGAACGCCTCCTCGCCGGGGGCCCTCTCGCCTGGAATCCCCTCGCGCGCGAGATTGTCCCTGGCCACCTCCGACGAGCACAGCAGCAGCGCGCTCATATGATCGGTCAGCACGCGGTTCAGCTCCTCGGGCATGGTGCGGTCGAACGAGCGCATACCGGCCTCGACGTGCGCCACCGGCACCTGCGCCTGGGCTCCCGCCAGTGCCCCCGCGAGGGTCGAGTTCGTATCCCCATACACCAGCACGGCGTCGGGCGCCACCTCGTTCAGAACCCCCTCCAACGCCCCCAGCATCCGCGCCGTCTGCGACGTATTGGAGCCCCCGCCGATCCCCAGCTCCCGCTCGGGCCGCGCCAGCCCGAGCTCGGCGAAGAAGACCTTCGAGAGCGAGTCGTCGTGGTGCTGCCCGGTGTGCACCAGCACCTCCTCGTGCTCCGCCCGCAGGGGCCCCGAGACCGCGGCGGCCTTGATGAACTGCGGGCGGTTGCCGACGACGGTGAGGATCTTCACGGCCGCCAGCCTAAAGCCTCAAATCGGCTCACGGGGCGAGCATGTCCCGCGGGGAGAACCCGAGAGCGCCTTCACGCGCGACGCTGTCCTCCACGCCTCCCCGCCCCCACAGCGCGAAGATCGGCTCGGGCACGGGTCGCGGGACTCGCGTGGCCTTCTCCCTGAGGCGTGCGAGCTCGCGGCGTCCCAGCGGCTGAGATTGCCAGCGGGCCTCGCCGAGGAGGACCGTCCCCGCCGCTCCCAGTCCCAACACGTCCACCTCGCAGGGCTCTCCGCGCACGGTCCACCAGCGCCCTACGACGAGATCCTCGGGCAGTTCGCCCCGCCGCACGAGCCGCTGGGCGTGGGCTCTGGCGGTCTCCTCGAAGACCGCCCCCAGCTGCCGCTGCCACTCGGGCGCCTTCCTGCGGATCGCCGCGCGGCCCTGGCCGGCCTCGATCTGCGGGATTTCGGAGTAGAGCACGCCGAACCAGAACGCCAGATAGGAGTCGGCGATCTCATAGCTCGCACGCGCTCCTCTGGGCGCGCCGACGGGAAGCACCTTGGCGACGAGGCCTGCTCGCGCGAGGATCTCCAGGGGTCGCTCCACCCGCTGATCGCTCTCCGCTGCGATCTCCCCGAAGCGCGTTCTGCCGCGCCCGATGGCGGCCAGGATGCGTGAGTATCCGCTGTCCTGGGGCAGCTCCTCGGCGAGCATCCCGGAGGCGTCCTCGAGCAGGACTCCCCCCGGCGTTCCCGCCAGGCGGACGAGGTTGGCCTCTGTGCCGGCATGCTCGTCCCAGTCGCGCAGATGCAGCGGATAGCCTCCGCACGCTGCGTACGCTTCGAGGAAGGCCGCTGGGTCCAGGCTGGGGAGGAACGTGCGCGCCTGCGGCGGATCGAGCGGGCCGAGCCTGAGCGTGAGCGTCGGGCGGCCGCGCAGCGCCCCGCCGGCTCCGACCATCGCCTCCATCATGCCGATCGCCGAGCCTGTCAACACGAGCATCAGCTTGGTGTGAGCGGAGATGTGGTCCCAGACGGCCTGCACGATGCTCGGCAGCCCCGGTGTGGAGCGAGTGAGGTAGGGAACCTCGTCGAGCACAACCGCCAGGGGCTCCTCGCCGGCGTGCGCCGCGAAGAAGCGCAGCGCGGCCTCCCAGCTCGCGAAGCGGCTTCCCGCAAGATCGGCGGCCTGGTCGCCAAGGTCCCGGCGCACGGCGTCCGACAGGCGGGCAAGCTCGATGCTCTCGGCCTGCTGGGTGGCGCCGAAGAGCACCGCTCGCCGGTTTTGCACGAAGTGGGACAGCAGAAAGGTCTTGCCCACCCGGCGCCTGCCCCACACCACCACGAGCTGGGGCTGCCCGGCGGCCGCCCCCTCCCACGCGCGCGTGAGGCTCGCCTGCTCCCGTTCGCGGTCGATCAGCCTCAGAAGCGCCACCCGCCAACCATACTACAAACCCTTTGTACTACAAACCCTTTGTACTACAAACCCTTTGTACTACAAACCCTTTGTAGTGGTCGGCCCGCCGGGCGTCGACCCCACGTGAAGCAAGGCGCTCGCCCTTGCGCCGAGGGCCTACGCCGCGGCGCCCACCACAGCGGAAGACCAGTCGATCACGGAGGTGGGCCGGATGACGTGGCGGCTGAGACCCAGTTCGCCCGGATCCAATCCCAGCGCCAGCCCCACCAGCTGCGGGAGGTGCAGGACGGGCATGTCGAGCTCGCGCCCGACGGCCTTGGCCGCGAGCGGCTGCTGG
>Ga0116217_10003451_pt1 | contig 14313 bp, 13 predicted proteins | sample Sb_taG_6_FD_89697 | JGI IMG/M metagenome (GOLD analysis project Ga0116217, IMG submission 89697) | Peat soil microbial communities from Weissenstadt, Germany - Sb_50d_4_PS metaG | ecosystem: Environmental > Terrestrial > Soil > Wetlands > Peat | place: Germany: Weissenstadt | collected 2010-09-21 | reverse complement strand
TATCCATCAGTCGATCGGCTCACCCTTTCGGCGCCAATCAAGCCGGCGGCGAAATCTCAGGACGTCCACTTTTGTGCACTGCGGCGCAATGTTCAAGCGAAATTCGTATTCGCTCTCGGCTCTGCGCCGCCAAGGCCGTCAATCGCTCTTCGACCGCCAGCGCCTGATCGCACACGCTGAGGCCGGAATCCAGCGCCAGACGGGGCAGCCTGACCTCGCCGATGGTCAGGCTGTCGGAAATGTCCGGCATTCGCGGCCATTGTCGTCCCCGCTCGCAGAGTTCGACGGTGAGCCGCACGATTGCCGCCGGCTCGTGCGGGACAGCGATCAGTCCCGCCATGCGGCGCTCGATGATTCCGGCCATATTGGCGGCCCCAGACGCGACGAGTCGACCCTCCGCGTTGCGTACAAAAATTCGGTCGTCGCCAATCAGCGCGCCAAATGCGCCAGCGGCGCTGGCGCGCGCCATGAGAGCGAGCGCCAGCGCGCTCTTGCCGGAACCCGAAGGTCCAAGGATCAGAACGCCGCTTTCGCCATGGACCACGGCGGTTGCATGGAGGCTCGTCCGTCCCGGCGCGGCGTCGCCGGTCATGCCGCAGACGCCGGCAGTTCGACCACAAAACGCGCGCCTGCGCCGTGCCGCGTCGGCTCGTCCGGATCAACGCATTGCGGCGCCGCGACCCGAACGGAGGTCGATTGCGCCAGCCGGTTGCACGCCCAAATCCGTCCGCCGTGAGCCTCGACAATCTGGCGCGAAATCGACAGTCCCAGGCCCGAGTTTTGACCGAACCCCTGCTTCGGGCGATCCGTATAAAATCGTTCGAATATTCGCTCCAGCGCATGCGGCGGGATTCCCGGGCCGTCATCGTCGATCGTGATGACGACGCGGTCGACGGGCGCCTCCCCCTCCTGCTCAGCCTGGGCAGGCTTCCGTTCGAGCGCGACGCGCACGACGCCGCCGGGCTCGGAGAAGGAGCAGGCGTTATCAATGAGGTTGGTGACGACTTGGGCAAGTCGAGAATCATGCCCGAAGACGAAATAGTCTGCGCGGGCGCTCCTGCTCCGCCCGACCGGGATCGACAGTTCGATCCGCGCGCCGTTGCTGCGCGGAGAATCCTGCGACATGGACACGACGGCGCGCAGAAGGGCCGCAACGTCCACAGGGCCCGCGTCGCCGCGTGCGAGCTCCGCATCGAGGCGGGAGGCGTCGGAGATATCGCTGATCAACCGGTCAAGCCGGCGAACGTCGTGTTGCATGACGGCGATCAGCCGATCGCGCGAGTGGCCGGCGTTCACCCTCGGCAAGGTCTCTAGCGCGCTGCGCAACGAGGTCAGCGGATTCTTGAGTTCGTGCGCGACGTCGGCCGCGAAACTCTCGATCGCGTCGAGACGATTGTAGAGCGCCTGCGTCATTTCGCGCAGCGCGCGCGACAGATGGCCGATCTCGTCCGATCGCGCAGTGAAATCGGGAATCTGCTGTCGCGACCGGATGCCGCGCCGCACCCGTTCAGCCGCGTCGGCGAGCCGGCGGACCGGTTCGGCGATCGTATTGGCGAGCGAAACCGACAAAAGCAGCATCACGAGAGCGAGCACCAGAAAGAAACGCAGCTGGGCCCAACGCGCGCGGGCGATCACGTGATCAATGTCCCCGCCCTGGGTCGAGAGCAGAAGCGCGCCGCGGGTCGCCATCATGCGTTGGATCGGCACCCCGACGGACACGATCGTTTCGCCCTCTTTGTTGACGCGCACGAGAGATTGCGCTTTGCCCTGCAGCGCGGCGGCGACTTCCGGCATCGTCTTGCCGTTGGTCGCCCACGGGTCTTCGGCCGGCGGCGCGACCGACGTCAGGAATAAACTGCGAACGCGGGCGGCGATCCGATCCAAAACCCCGCGCCGCTCCGACGCGTCGGGCAATTCCGAGCGGACGACCGCGCCGCGAGCCGAGAACGATCGCGAGTCGAGCAGAAGCCGGCCGTCGCTGTCGTAAATGCGCGCGCGCGTCCGGGTTGGGGTCACGAGCCGATGCAGGAACGGCCCCACGAGCGCCGGATTGATGGAGAACTCGGTCGCGTCCTCGTCGCTTTGCCCCGGCGCGACGCTTTCGCCGGGCGCCAGTTGCAACAGCTTGTCCGGATCGAGCGTGATCGAATCGGTGTCCCCGGTCGCCGAAGCCGAGATTGCGGCGGCAATGATGTCGGCCTGGATCGTCAGACTCTGCACCCGCGCCTCGATCAGGTCGGCGCGAAACTGATCCATCAGGAGGAAGCCGATGACCAGCACCACGAGCCCGCCCAGATTGAGGACGACGATTCGGCGGGTGAGCGACGACGAGAAGCGCGCCGTCAGAAAACGCCAAGCGACGCGCGCGCGTAGCCTGAGCCACCGCTTCCCGCGCGACGGCGCGGCGGCGACGCGTTTTTCAAGCTGCGTTTCGGTGCTCATGAGGCTGCCCGAGCCGCCTATCCTTCCTTGAACCGGTAGCCGACGCCATAAAGCGTTTCGATCATTTCGAAGTCCGGCTCGACCACCTTGAACTTCTTGCGCAGCCGCTTGATGTGGCTGTCGATGGTGCGGTCGTCGACGTAGACCTGATCGTCATAAGCCGCATCCATCAAGGCGTTGCGGCTTTTGACCACGCCTGGCCTGGTCGCCAGCGCTTGGAGGATAAGAAACTCCGTGACCGTCAAGGTCACCGCGGTATTGTCCCAGGTGCACGTATGGCGCTCGGGGTCCATCTTCAACCGGCCGCGCTCGAGAATCTTGGCCTCGGTTTCCTTCTGCGTCCCCGCGTCTTTAGGATTGGAGCGGCGAAGAATCGCCTTCACCCGCTCGACCAGAAGGCGCTGCGAGAACGGTTTGCGAATGAAATCGTCGGCGCCCATCTTGAGGCCGAACAATTCGTCGATCTCCTCGTCCTTCGAAGTGAGGAAGATGACCGGCAGATCGGACTTCTGCCTAAGGCGCCGCAACAGTTCCATACCGTCCATGCGCGGCATCTTGATATCGAATATGGCCAGATCGGGCGAATTGGACTTTAGGCCCTCGAGCGCGCTTGCGCCGTCGGTGTAGGTCTGCACCCGATAGCCCTCCGCCTCCAGCGACAGGGAGACTGAGGTCAGGATATTGCGGTCGTCGTCGACCAGGGCGATTGTGGGCATGAAGCTCCCGCCTTTATGCGACCCTGCCGCCCATTTGGGCAGGCTGGCTCAATGAGCAACCATTGATCGGCTGAATGTGTTCCAACAAGGGCGATTGTCCCAGCCGGCCGATCTCAGTTGGGGCACCTGCTCGAATTATGCAAGATTACCATGAAGTTGGACGCGTTGGCCAGGGATGGGGGCTGGCGCCTCGGCGGGCGCTCTTGACCCCTTGGGTCGGCCGGGCTTGTGTGCGGCGATCCGCCCAGAGCCTCAAGGCAGCCATGGCGAACGCTCCACCCGATTCGCGTGAGGCCCATGCCGAGGCCGTCGCCGACGCCAAGCGGCTGATGCGGCTCGCCCGGACCGGCGCGTTGGCGACGCTCGAGGCGGCGGGAGGCGGTCCGTTGACGACGCTGGTCGGCGTGGCCAGCGATTTCGACGGCGCGCCCCTGTTCCTGATGGCGACGCTGTCGCGCCACACCAGGAACCTCGCCCAAGACCCGCGCGCTTCGCTTCTTTTGACCGGCGCCCAGGAACGCGGCGATCCCCTCAACCATCCGCGCGTAACGCTGGGCGGCCGGATCGAACGCTGCGACGGCGCCCGAGCCAAGTCGCGCTATCTCCAACGCAATCCCAAGGCGGGGCTGTACGCGGGCTTTGCCGATTTCGCCAATTTCCGCCTCGCCGTCGAGAGCGTGCATTTCAACGGCGGGTTCGGCCGCGCCGGCGCGCTGACGCCGCCGGACGTCCTCGCCTCGCGCGTCGGCGAAGCGGCGCTGGCGGAAGCCGAAGAGGGGCTCATCGCCGAGGTCAACGCCTTGGGCGACGCCACGGTCGCGCGGCTCGCGGAACTTAAAGCGATGCGGCCGGCCTGGCGCGCGATCGGCCTCGATGGCGAGGGCCTCGACCTGGCCGCCGGCGGCCGCGCCGCTCGCGTCCAGTTCCGCTCGCCGGCGCATGACCCGGCGGAGTGGCGGGCGCGGCTGAACGAGCTGCTCTCCGCGAGCTGAACGGCGGGGTTCGCGATTCTTGTGCGCGCCGCACGTCTTTTCATGGTCTTGGGCGGTTTTTTTTTGCAACTCCTACGGGCCCGCCGCGCAGTCGCCGGCTCTTTAGATTTGACATGGGGGCGACGGCCTTAAATTTCGTTCTGGCGTTCCGGCCATTCAGGCCCCATACTTTCACAATGCCGGATTCCAAGCCCAAAGTGACATTCGGGCCAATCCCAATGAAGAACGGGAAGGGCTGGTGTGTGCGCGTCATGCTCCCGCACGGGCGTCAACCGCTGATCGACGGGTTCAACAAGAAGGCGGAGGCCATCGCTTGGATTGAGCATGAATCGGGCGAGTGGCTAAAGCGATATGAAGGCGGCAAATACGCCTGAGCATGCGACCGCCCTCCAGCCGCCTCGCCGAGCGAATGCCGATACTCGTCGAGCGTCGCCCTTGGGCGCTGGTGCATAATGGTCTGGAACGGACCTCGATCCCCGGCGAGCGAGCCGATTTCCAGCGCGGCGAGATAGCGCTTGCAGTCCTGCGGCGCGACAATCTCCTTCAGAACGGCTATTCGTTTCCCCCAATGGCGCCGGGTCGCCGCCGAGACAACGACGCCGCCCGATTCGACAAGGCCCTGCAGCCGGGCGGCCAGATTGGGCGTGTCGCCGACCACCGCCTGCTCCTGCGCCGAGCCATGGCCCACAAAATCGCCGACGACCACAAGGCCGGTCGCGTCCCGACCCGCACGCCGAATTTTTCCCGCGCGCGAGTTTGCAGCGAGGCGGCGACTTCAGCGATTTCGAGCCCCCCGTGGACCGCTCTCGTTGCGTCATCCTCATGCGCGCGGGGGAGGCCGAAATAGGCGAGAACGCCGCCGCCCGGCCTCCGCCGCGGCGACGGACGAAGCGTTCAGCGCCTTGATCGTGGACATGATCTTGCGCCGGTGGCCGACGACGGCGACGCGCAGATCCTTGAGGTCCTCGACCGTCAGCTTCGGCAGCACTTCGCCGTCGATTTCGTTGTTGCGGAACGCCGCCCCATGTTGCCTAAGGCCGAGGCTCCGCAGCCAAACCCCGACATTCATCCGCGTTTCCTGAGACCGGCCGAGGTCGATGATGACCTGATGGAGCCGAAGTGTCCATGGCGTTGGTCAGGAACGGCGGCTCTGGGTAGATTTGACCCGTTCGCCGCGAGATCGGGCAATGACCGGTATTAGCGCATTGCCCCGTCCGCTGCGGCGCCCTCGTACGGACGAAATCCCCTCAAAGCGGCGCAAGGATTCGGGTATTATCCGCGGCCATTATACTCCTTCACCGCGTCGAATATCGCCACCATGTTCTCGACCGGCGTGCCGGCCTGGACGTTGTGGATCGAATCGAACACGAAACCGCCGCCGTCGGAGAAGATTTCGCAGCGCTCCAACACCTCGCGGCGCACCTCGGCCGGCGTCCCGAACGGCAGCGTCTGCTGCGTGTCGACCCCGCCGCCCCAGAAGACGAGACGGCCTCTGTATTTCGCCTTCAGCATCCTCGGGTCCATGCCCTTGGCCGAGCACTGCACCGGATTGATGATGTCGATGCCCGCATCGATCATCGATTCGAAGAACCGTTCGGACGAGCCGCAGGAGTGCTTGAAAATCTTCCAGGTCGTGTTCTTGTGGATCCAGCCGCAGAGCGCGGCGTAGTGCGGCTTCCATAACGCGTCGAAGGTCTTCACCGAACAGAAGCTCGACGTCTGGATGCCGAAATCGGCGCCGCAGAGAAAGAGGACGTCGATGGCGTCGGCGACGCGGGCGTGGATCTTCTCGAGGTTGGCGATCCCGACCTCGACCTGACGCTCGAATATTGCGTGCACGACCTCGGGGTGGCTCGCGGTCAGCATGTACCATTCCGCCACGTCGCGCACGCCCTTGGGATCGGTGAGGTCGGGGCCGGGAACGAAGGCGATGTCGCCGAGCGCGGTGTTGATGAGCGAGGCGAAGACTGCGTAGTCGCCCGTGTTCACCGCACGCGCGTCCTCCTCGATCCCGTCAAGCTGCGCGTCGGTCAGGAGCGTGTACTGCTCGGTGTTGTCGTCTGGATTGAGATTGTCGGGATCGATCGGCTTCTGGCGGATGATCGAATCAAAGAAATAGCCGTCCTTCGGCATGTGTCCGCTCGGGCGCGCGCTGGTATCCCCTTTGGGGTAGATCAGGATCCCGCCCTTGTCGGGCTCGACCGTCACGCGAAAATCCTCCGGCACCAGCACGTCGAGGCCGTTCAGGGTCCAGGGCTTCCAGTCGCGGTTGTCGAAGCCGAACATGTTGGTGCGGCTCATGAGGGGGGTCACGTCGATGCCGATCGCCTCCTTGAGGTCGTCCTCGATCAGCCCGAGCATCTGATAGGGCTCGCACACCTTCACGAGCCGCTTCTCGAGGCCGTAGTGGTCCCTGAGCTTGGCGACGCAGCTCACATGCATGCCGGTCACGGCCGAGCCGCCGAAATCCATCGGGACGCGGTCCGGCTGGCGATGGTTGATCGCGTCGAGAACGCGCTTGCGCCTCGGTCCGATTTTTTTCTGCGCGGTCATCAGCATGGATGTCCCTCCTTGCCTCACCCTCTCGCCCTGCGGCAGAGGAGCCCGTCGAAAGAAGGGCGTTCCTGCGAATGCCCTTTGGGATGCGGGTCCGGCGCGCAAGCGCCTCGAAATAGCACGCCTGTCGTCGCTGACCCCTCATCCGGCCGCCCCCGGACCTGATCCGAGGGTCGCCGGCCACCATCTCCCGCCATAGCCGGTCTTCAGACGGGCGTTCTAAAAGCACGCCCTATCGGGGGAAGGAGAAACCTCAATTCGCCAATCCTACCTGTCTCCGCGCGAGCGCGACGGCGTCGGTCGCGGTCGCGCCGTAGCCGTCGGCGCCGATCTCCGTCGCGTACCTCTCGTTGAGCGGCGCGCCGCCGACGAGCACCTTGACGGAACGGCGGAGCCCCGCCTCCCGGATCGCGTCGATCGTCGTCTTCATCCCCGTCATCGTGACCGTCAGCAGCGCGGAGAGGCAGAGGATCTGGGGCTGATGCTCGCGGATCGCTTCAACGAATGTCTGTGGCCTCACGTCCGTGCCGAGGTCGTGAACCTTGAAGCCCGACCCCTCGAGCATCGAGACGACGAGGTTCTTGCCGATGTCGTGCAGATCGCCCTTGACCGTTCCGGCGACGATGACGCCGACGGGCTGCGCCCCAGCCGCTGCGAGCAACGGCCTCAAGGGCTCCATCGCCGCCTGCATCGCCCGTCCGGCGAGCATCAGTTCGGGAACGAAAAATTCCTCGTCCCGGAAGAGAATGCCGACCTCGTCCATGGCGGGGATCATGGTTTCGCTGATCAGCGTCAAGGGGTCGGCGCCCCCGGCCAGCTCCTCCTCGACGAACGATTTCGCCAGCGGCGGCTTGCCGTTTACGATCGCATCGAACAGCCTTTGCGAGAATGCCATCGTGGGCCTCCCATGGCGCCGCTCGCCCCCAAAAAGGGCGTTTGCTTGACCGGCTGCCCGTTCGCGGTCAGCATGATCAACACAAACTCTGCCATGACCAGCTCGCGCCATATTGTGCCACAGCCGACGCTGCATGACCATGTGCTTTGGCCGGTCTCCCCGGAACCTGGCCGCCAAATCCCGGGGCAATCGGTGAGTTCGCCCGTGTTCAGGAGCTGCGCTGGCGCCGGTAACTGTCCCGCATCTCCCGCTTGAGCACTTTACCTGCGACGTTGCAGGGGAAGGCGTTCATGATGACAACGTCGCTCACCCGCTGAAACTTGGCGTCCACCCGGCCGTTGGTCCATAGCTTCAACGGTTCGGGTTCGATCGTCTCTCCAGGGTGCAGCACGACGGCCGCCACCGGTGTTTCTCCCCATTTTTCGTCGGGAATTCCAAACACAGCCACTTCGGCCACCGCAGGATGCTGGATCACCACTTCCTCAATGTCCCTGGGATAAACATTGACTCCGCCGGTGATGATCATGTCCTTGATCCGGTCGACCAGGAAGAGATAGCCGTCCTCATCCACATAACCGGCGTCGCCGGTGTGCAGCCAGCCGTCAATTATGGCCTGTTCGGTCAGGTCGGGACGTTTATAGTAACCCGCCATCATTGTGGGGCCCTTGCCGCAGATTTCACCCACCTCGTCAGGGGCGCACTCCGTGCCGTCCGCCCGCAGGATGCGCATCTCAAAGAAGGATGATGGCGCCCCCACTGACCCCTCTTTGCGGATGGCGTCATGCTTGTCGAGCACGGTCATGAAACCTTCGGTCAGCCCGTAGAGCTCATAAAACTTGCCTGGCAGCAATTCATTCAGCCGATGCTTGTATTCCCGCAGTAGTGGGCCGCCGACATTGTGGATCATCTCCAGGGACGCCAGCGCCTTGGGGGTGAAGGCCGGGCTGTTGAGCACCGCGACAATCTGGGATGGCACCATGACGGTATGGGTCACCTGCTCCCGTTCGATATCCCGGATCACCCGCTCCGCATTGAACGCCTCGTGAAGTATATACGTGCCGCCCAGGTACATCCAGGGCATCAGATCCAGCATGGCGCCGTTGAAGACAATGGCGCCGGCGTGCAGGCACACGCTCTCCGGCGTCATGCGCCAGGCCGAACCGAACAGCGTGCAGTACATGGCGCGCACGTAGTGAGTATGGACGATGCCCTTCGGGGCGCCCGTGGTGCCGCTGGAGTACATGACGTTGTACACGTCCGCGTCAGTTAGGCCGGAATCCGGGGGATTCTCTTCAGCGGCCCCGGCGGTGAAGTCCTCATAGGTGCGGAAACCCGGCGGCGCCTCCCCTTGACAGCCCACCAGCACGAAGAGGTCAGCCCGTAGCGCCGGCAGCTCTCCGCGAATCCGGTCCAGGGTTTGGGCGAAGGATGCCTCGGCGAGCACGGCGACTGAATCGGAATCCCGCAGCAGGGTCGCCAGCCCATGGTCCTGCAGCAGAGTGCTCATGGGGACAATGACGATGCCGGTCTTGGCCGCAGCCCAGTAGGCGGTCATCAACTCGAGACAGTTGGGCAGAACAGTGGCGATCTTCTCGCCCTTGGCGACGCCGTTGGCCAGCAGGGCGTTCGCCAGGCGGTTAACGACGGCGTTCAGTTTTTTGTAGGTCAGCCGCTGGTCGCCCACCACCAGCGCCAGATGATCAGGCCGGTAGCGGGCGTGACGCGGCAGCAGTGCCCCAATGTTCATGGATAATTCCTCCAACCCGTTGTCGTTACTTAAGCAAGCCGTCGCCGCTATTATCGCGGGGAATGATCCGTTTAGCCACCGTGCCTGATTCTGCCCAAGCGCCTGGGCCGTCTCCGGTGGTCCCTGAGAGAGACGTCCCGGCGCCACCGTGGACGCGCGCGCGCTTGGCGAGAAGCCACGCACGCTAACCCGTATGAAGGGTGTGCTGACTCTATTCTTGACGGCGATAAGGCCTTTTTGCGCGCGGTGAACGCCCAACTCGCGCTGCGGCCACCGGGCTATCCCGTGTCCGCCGACGCCGCGCGCCTCCGCCTTCGGCCGCGCTCGCTTGCGGGCTCCTTGCGCGCCGGCAGGTCGATCCGCTTGGCCAGGTTCGGAAAGGCGTCCTCCTTGTTGGGGAACGCCATCGCGGCGACGAAATGGCGCTGGAAGGCGGGCTCGATGGCGGTCTCGATCTTCTCGATCCGACGTGCGACGCCCTCGATCTCGGTCCGCGCGGCGAGGTTGAGAAGCGCGATTCGCGCGCCGGTTCCGGCGGCGTTGCCGGCGCTTGCCACCTTGGCGAGATCGCAGTCGGGGATGAGGCCGAGCGTCATCGCGTAGAGGGGATCGATGTGGCTGCCGAAGGCGCCGGCGAGGGTTATGCGCTCGGGCGCGGCGCCGGCGCGGCCGATCAGAAGCTTCGCGCCCGCATAGAGCGCGGCCTTGGCGAGTTGGATCGCGCGCACGTCCATCTGGTAGATGAGGAGCCGCGGCGCGCCCTCGCTCAGCACATAGGCGAAGGTGCGGCCGACCTGTTCGACCCGCTTCGTTCGCTCCGCGAGCTCGCCGTCGATGACGCCGTCCTCAGAGACGATCCCGGACAGGAACATCTCCGCGATCGCCTCGATGATGCCGGAGCCGCAGACGCCGGTGACGCCGAGATTCGCCGTCGCCTCCGCGAAGCCGGGCTCGTCGGACCAGTGATCGCAGCCGATCACCTTGAAGCGCGGCTCGAGGTTCAAGCGGTCGATGCGCACGCGTTCGATCGCGCCCGGCGCCGCGCGCTGGCCGCAGGAGACTTGAGCGCCCTCGAAGGCCGGGCCGGTCGGTGAGGAACAGGCGAGCAGCCGCTCGCGGGCGCCGAACACAATCTCGGCGTTGGTGCCGACGTCGACGAGAAGAGTCAGCTCGTCCTTGAGATGCGGACCCTCCGACAGCACGACTCCGGCGGTGTCCGCGCCGACATGGCCGGCGATGCACGGCAGCGCGTAGGCGAAGGCCCCCGGCGCGACGTCAAGGCCGAGCTCGCGCGCCCGCGCCTCATAGGCGCCGTCGATGGTCAGCGCGAAGGGGGCGCCGCCGAGCTCGGTCGGATCGAGGCCGAGAACGAGGTGGTGCATGATCGGATTGCCGACCAGCGTCACTTCCAGGATTTCGCTCCGCGCGACGCCCGCCTCGCGCGCAGCCTCGCCGATGAGATTGTCCATGGCCTCGCGCACTGTGCGCGTGAGCTCCTTGTCGCCGCCCGGGTTCATCATCACGTAGGAGACGCGGCTCATCAGGTCTTCGCCGAAGCGGATTTGCGGGTTCATCGCCCCGCAGGAGGCGACGACCTCGCCGCTGACGAGATCGCAAAGGTGCGCCGCGATCGTCGTCGAGCCGACGTCGATGGCGACGCCGTAGGCGCGCTCAGTGAAGCCCGGCGTGACCGCCACGATGTCGCGATCCTTTCGCAGCGCCGCGGTGACTTTCCATCCTCCCGCGCGCAGCGTCTTTTGCAGGCCTGCGAGCGTGACGAGATCGGCGTTCGTCTCGGCGAGGCCCCATTGCTGGCTGAGCGCCTGTTGCAAGCGGCGGAAATCGCTCGACGGATCGTGCATGTCCGGCTCGGCGACCTCGACGTAGTGGAGGCGCACGACGGGATCGATTTCGATTGCGCGCGTCTCGGCGCGCTTGCGCACGACCTGCCGGTGGACCTGGCTCTCGGGCGGCACGTCGATGACGAGATCGCCGCAAATCCTGGCCTGGCATCCGAGCCGCCGGTTGGCGGCGAACGGCCCGCGCTTGTCGGCGTAGCGCTGCTCGACCTCTCCCCATGGCGTCAAGTGATCGGCGCCGGAGCGAATCGCGTGTTTGGCGAAGGCGCCTTCGGCGACATCGACCTGGCAGCGCCCACAAATGCCCCGCCCGCCGCAGACCGAATCGAGATCGACGCCGAGCGTGCGGGCGGCGGCGAGCAGGCTCGTCCCGTCGGGGAACTCGCCGCGCTTGCCCGAAGGCGTGAAGACGACGCGATGCGCGCTCAATCTCAAGCGCTCAAACTCGGGCGCGCCGGCGTCCCTCGCGCCGCCCGCCGCCGCCCGCGCCCGCCTCTCCCTCCGGCGCGGGCTCGCGATATTTGCGGATCCAGGCCCCGCAGTTGGGATCGTGGCCCATCACCACGTCGGCGCCGAGAATCGCCTGGATGTCTTCGGCGTGCAGCGGATTCATGATCGCCGACGTCAGGCCGGCGCCGATCATCATCGGCAGGAAGGTGGCGGCCAAGCCCCGGCGGTTGGGAAGGCCGAAGGAGAAGTTCGACGCGCCGCAGCTCGTGTTGACCTTGAGCTCGCCGTGCAGACGGCGCAAAAGATGCATGAGCCGCGCGCCGGCGTCGCCGATCGCGCCGACCGGCATGACCAGCGGATCGACGACGACGTCTTCGCGCTTGATCCCGTGATCCATCGCCCGCTCGACGATCTTCTTGGCGACCGCGTAGCGGACGTCCGGGTCCTCCGAGATGCCGGTCTCGTCGTTGGAGATCGCGATCACCGCGGCGTCGTATTTCTTGACGAGGGGCAGGACGCGCTCGAGGCGCTCCTCCTCGCCGGTAACCGAATTGACCAGCGGCCGGCCCTTATAGACCGCTAGGCCCGCCGCGAGCGCCTCGACAATCGAGGAATCGATCGAGAGGGGCGCATCGACCGTCTCCTGCACCAGCTTGACGCATTCGGCGAGAATTCGCGGCTCGTCGGCGAGCGGAATGCCGGCGTTGACGTCGAGCATTTGCGCGCCGGCTTCGACCTGAGCCAGCGCCTCTGCGACGACGCGGCTATAGTCGCCCGCCGCCATCTCGGCGGCGAGCGACTTGCGCCCGGTCGGATTTATGCGCTCTCCGATCATGACGAAGCGGCGCTCAAAGCCGATCACGACCTCTTTCTTGGCGGAGGAAACGACGGTGTCGGTCATGGGTGAATAGTCCTTTAAGGGTCGGCGATAGGCGAGCCCTCACCCCCGACCCCTCTCCCAGAGGGAGAGGGGAGCGCGCCCCCTTCGAGAAGGTGGCCGGCGCCGGCCGGCCGGATGAGGGCGTCTTGAGGCAACTATCCCGCCTCCAAGCTCTCGACCGCCTGCATCTTCGGGATGAAGTCGCGCCGCCAGGGCGCGCGGCCCCGCAGCACGCCGGACTCGTGGACGATTTCGGCGACCGTCTGCTCTTGCCTATACGCCATCACATGGACCCCCGCGACGCCCGGCTCCTCGCGCAACTCACGGATCATCTCGATGCAGATGCGCTTGCCCTCCGCCTTCTGATCGGCCGCGCGGTCAAGCCGGGCGACGACCGCGTCCGGGATATGCACGCCGACGACATTGGCGCGCATCCAACGAGCCGCCTTTGCGGAAGCAAGCGGACCCACGCCGACCAGGATGAAACATCGCTTGTCGAGGCCCATGTCGCGCGCCTTGGCCATGAAGCTCTTCAGCATCGGCAAATCGAAGCAATATTGCGTCTGAACGAACTGCGCGCCCGCGTCGATCTTCTTGGCCAGCCGGATCACGCGAAAGTCATGAGGCGGGGCGAACGGATTCTCGGCGGCGCCGAGAAAAACGCGCGGCGGCGTGGTCAGTTTCCGGCCCGACAGGAACCGCCCCTCGTCGCGCATCGCGCGGATGATCGAGAGCAGCGAGATCGAATCGAGATCGAAGACGGGCTTGGCCTCCGGGTGGTCCCCGCATTGCACGCCGTCGCCGGTGAGACAAAGCACGTTGCCGACCCCGAGCGCCGCCGCGCCGAGAACGTTGCCCTGGATGGCGATGCGGTTATAGTCGCGGCAGGAAATCTGCATGACCGGCGAATAGCCGATGCGCGTCAAGATCGCCGAGACCGCGACGCTCGACATATGGCAGTGCGCGCCCGAGCCGTCAGTGGCGTTGATGCCGTCGACCCAGCCTTCAAAATTGCGCGCCCGCACCTCGACGTCCTCGAGGTTGGCCGAATCCGGCGGACTGAGCTCGGCGGTGACGGCGAATTCTCCGCGACGCAGCACGCGCTCGAGCCGCCCGCGCGAGGAATGGCCGGGCAGGTCGACGAGCGGGGCGGCCGGATCCGCGCCGATGTCATGGGGGTGAGGGAGCGGGGCGGCCGTCATCGCGGCGCCTTGGCCTTCTCGCGCGCCAGCCGCATCCAGGTCGAAGAGCCTTTCAGCGCGTGATTGATCGGCGGCAGAACGTCGGCGATCGAACCGCCTTCGCGCATGCGAAGGCTTCCCTCGTAAGCCTCAGCCCAGACGCAGCGCATATCGGGATAGACCTCGCAATTGCCGTCAGCCCGGACGCCGCCGCACGGGCCGTTGCGCAGCGCTTTCGGGCAATTCATCGGGCACGACATGCCCGTCTTCGACAGAACGCAGTCGCCGCACATGCGGCAGTCGAAGAGCAAGCCCTTGACGCCCGCCTCCAAGGCTCCCACCGGACGTTCGAGGCGGTGAAATCCGATGCGCGCAAGGATCGGCGCGGCGATGGCGAGCGCCGTTTCGAAGCTCCGGTAGAGGCGCTCCATGAAGCCGGAATGACGGACGCTCCAGGTCCTCATCCATGGATCGCGCTCCGGCGGCGGCCGCTTGCCGCGCGGCTCGAAGGCGGACGGCGTCAGGAACGCGGTCAAGGCGAGCCTTCGCGCCCATCGTGCTTGGCCAGGACCGCCAGGCGGTGGGTGTCGTATTC
>Ga0116217_10003448_pt1 | contig 14325 bp, 14 predicted proteins | sample Sb_taG_6_FD_89697 | JGI IMG/M metagenome (GOLD analysis project Ga0116217, IMG submission 89697) | Peat soil microbial communities from Weissenstadt, Germany - Sb_50d_4_PS metaG | ecosystem: Environmental > Terrestrial > Soil > Wetlands > Peat | place: Germany: Weissenstadt | collected 2010-09-21 | reverse complement strand
TGGGCGTTGCGGCCGTCGAATCGGGTCAGACGGCGTCGCGAAATAGGATGTAGTCGAAGCTCCCGGCGTGATTGTGGGTCCCGCCCGCGGGGCAGGGACCGGGGGACGGGCTTCCGGCGTACGCCAGTCCCTGGCACTTCTTGCACCACCGCCAGTTGCCTTGACTGGTGGACGTCACGATGCCATCGTCGGCGATCGAATAGTCGGCGCTGCCGACGTGCGTATGGTCGCCGCCTGCGGGGCAGGCTCCGGCGGAAGGATTCCCGGCGAACACCAATCCCTGGCACTTGCTGCACCACTTCCAGTCGTGCTGATTTCCGGCGGGCATGGGAGTCTCCCATTCGCGGTGACGTGGACGATCCTCGTCGCCGTCCCAGTCGCTGCGCCGGGCCGCGCCCTGCCGCGTGGTCGGTGCGCGAGGGCGTTGATGCGCTCAGTCGATCAGCCCGAACCCATAGCGATCCAGCAGCGCTCCGAGCGCCGCGCGGTCCGCCGTGAGGGCGCGGCGGCGCGTCGTCCGCAGCGCGGGGCCGGCGCGGTCAAGCACCGCTACGGCCAGGAGAGACGGATCGTGCCGCGAGCGGTAGAGGATTCCGTCCGGCCGGTCGGGGTGGCCCCACAGCCCGAGCGCCCACCGCCGCGAGTACGCGTAGTCGGCCCCGCCCGTGAGGCGCGCGTCGGCGCCGAGCTGCCGCAGTCCGGGGCCGGTGAGATCGACAAGCCGCAGCGGCCGGGTGACGCGGACCTCGGCCAGGCAGTACTGTTCGAGGACGTGGAGGCTGAGGAGCCGTACGTCGAGTGGATCGCCGAAGACCTCGACGAACGCGCACGCCTCGTCCTGCCCCGCGTACAGGACGCCGAATTCGGCGTTCGGCGCGTCGAACCGGTGGCGCCGCCCCCGGCCGAAGTGCTCCGCGGCGAGGCGGCACCGGTGCAGGCGCACCCACGCGCGGTCCGTGGTGGTCAGCTTGAGCGGGCGGGCGTGGAGGGTGCTGGGGGGTCCGCTCGCCGGCGCCGGATCACGCCGCGCCATGCTCGCCGTAGGCTTCCGCGGCCCTCACAACCGGCTCCGCGCTCCCGCGCCGGAGAAGATCCAGCGGACGGCGCGATCCCAGGCGCGCGTTCCGGCTCAGGACAAAGGCCATGACCGTCCACGGCGACTGGACGCGGAGGACGCGGAGGACCTCGGGCAGGCCCGGGAGCACGCGGCCGTCGGCGAGCTGCCACGCCGGGTACCGCCACGCGGCCCCCTCGCGGACCGCCAGGAGGCGCCCCCGCTGGCGCTGCTTGTCGACGGCCTGACGGGAGACGCCGAGGGCGGTCGCGGTCTGCTCGCCCGAGAGGCTGCCGCCGTCCGCCCGCAGCAGGGTCTGCCGCTGCTCGGCCCCGCGCAGCAGCGCCGGGAGCAGCGGCGACTGTTTGGCCGCGGCGGGGAGCGCGGTCGAGTGCAGCGCGGCCTCGATGAGCACGCGGGCGCCGTCGCCGTCCCGAACGAGCCGGTGGCGCACCGGGCGCGCCAGGTTCGCGACGGCGAGGGCGAGCGCCTTCGTGCCTTCGCCGATGAGGGTCGTGATCTCATCGCGCTCGAGCGCGGCGCTACGGTGCGGATGGGCTGCGCGGGTGACCATCGTAGTTGCTCCAGTTGTCAGTATAAAACCTTTTGTCAACCAGGTCAATCTGCTAGCGGGCGGGCACCAGCGCGAGGATCTGGGCCAGCCGGTTGCGGTACGTATGCCCGCCGGTGATCACGCGCCGGTGTCCCGCGTCCGCGATCCGCCGGCGGGCCGCGTCGCGGGTGAGATAGTAGCGCACCTGCTCGGCGAGCTCTTCCGGGGTGTTGAAGAACGCCGCCTCCGCGCCGCCTTTGAACAGCTCGCGGTGCTCGTCGGTGTCCTCGGCGAGCATGAACGCCCCGCACGCCGGGATCTCAAACGTCCGCATCACGTGTCCGTCCCGGTTCGCCCGGCGCACCAGGCACAGCGCGATGCGGGCGCCGCCGAGCGCGAGCCGGTACTCGCGGCCGACCGCGAAGCCGCGGGCGCGCGCGCGAAACCGCTCGTGGCGCTGCCAGTAGCCGCCGTAGAGCGCGAGCGTCACGTTGGGCAGCGCGGCGATCGCCTCCACGTAGGGGAGCCGGTCGGCGTCCGCGCCGCCGATGAACGCCACGTCCGCGGCGAACCGGTCGCGTTCGTCCGTGGAGAGGGGCGCTTCCGGAAAGTGCAGCTCGGGCTTGTACGCAAACCACGTGTGCACGGGGCGCAGGCAGCCGGCCCGGTCCAGGTCGCCGAGGATGGCGCGCTTCGTCGAGCAGTACAGGTCGTACTGGGGGATCGCGCCGAGGAGGTCCGCCGACGCGTGCGCCGGGTTGAACGGGTCGTCGGTCATGTAGTTGATCAGGTAGGCGCGGGTCTCCCGCTTGATCGCGGCGAGCGTGTCGGGAGCGACGTACGTGCCCTTCACGATGAGCGCCACGTCGGGGCGAAACGCGCGCGCCTCGTCGAGCAACGTGCGGTTGAAGCGCCCGAAGCTCAGCGGCCGCCGGCGCCGCAGCCGGTAGGCGATCTTGTGGACGAGCGAATGCTCCAGCGGCTCGAGGAACGGGCCCTCGTCGATGAACCGCAGCGTGTGCCCGAGTTCCACGACGGCGTCCCGAAACAGCGGCGTCGTCGGCCGGTACTGCGTCGTGTCGACGAGGAGGATCCGCATCAGAGCGTCACGCTCGCATAGGCCCCCCGGCCTGGCCAGCGGCGCGCGCGCGGCAGGAAATCGCGGCGGTTCATCGAACGCCCGCGGTCGTGAGTGTGATCAGCGCGAGGCGTCGGTTCGAGCGGTGCGGCGTCACAGCGGGCGCGCGCCGGTGAGGGCCGCCAGGCGCGCCCAGATCTTGGCGCGCAGCGTGCTCCGGAAACTTCGACCGTCGCCGGCGAACGCGGCGAAGCAGCGCGTCGTCCTCGAGTACGCGCGGCGCGGCCGCCTCGAGGTGCTGGTCGAGACCGGCACCTACCTCGGCGACATGCTCGCGGCGTCGCGTCCGTCGTTCCGGGAGCTGTACTCGATCGAGCTCGACGAGGACCTCTACGACTGGGCCCGCTGGCGGTTCCGCCGCGCGCCGGAGGTCCGTCTGTACCGCGGCGACAGCGCCGACGTGCTGCCGACGATCCTGGCCCGGGTCTCGGAGCCGTGCTTGTTCTGGCTGGATGCGCACGCCTCCGGCGGGATCACGGCGCACGGCGAAGCGGTCACCCCCGTGATGCGGGAGCTCCAGCTCATCCTCTCTCACGGCGTGCCCGGGCACGTCATCCTGATCGACGACGCCGAGGCGTTTACCGGCGCGCACGGCTACCCGAGCCTGGACGAGATCGGGCGGGCGGCCCGCGGGCGGCACGTCGAGAGCGCGGGCGGCATCGTGCGGATCACGCCCGGGCCGTGACCCGGCGCGGCGGCCGCCGCCTCGCGCGGTCACGACTGCGCGATGATCTTCGTGCCCTCGAAGTCGAAGCGAAACCGGACTTCCGGCAGCCCTGCCTGCCGCATCGCGCGGCGGAGCCGGCCCTTGTCCTCGGCGTAAAACATCAGGAAGCCGCCGCCGCCGGCGCCGATCAGCTTGCCGCCGAGCGCCCCTTGGCTCACGCCGAGCGCGTACCACTCGTCGATCGACGGGTTCGACATCCCGCGCGAGCGGCGCCGCTTGTGCTCCCAGTGGACGTTCATCAGCTCGGCGAACCGCCCGAGATCGCCCTGCTCGAGCGCGTCCCGGCTCTCCAGGCCGAGGCGCTTGACCAGGTGCAGCTCCTCGAGCATCGTGGCGTCGCGGCCCCGGCTGCGGGTGTCCTGGTCGCGGAGGATCTCCGACGCTGCCCGGGAGTAGCCGGTGAAGAACAGCAGCAGGTTGTCCTCGAGGTTGTAGAGCGTGTCGGTGTCGAGCTTCAGCGGCTGCGCGTCGACGCGGCCGTCCGCGAGGAACCGGAAGCACGTGAGGCCGCCGTACGCCGAGGCGTACTGGTCCTGCTTGCCGACCGGTTCGCCGAGCAGGTCGATCTCGATGTGGCACGCCTGCTCGGCCAGCTCTTCGGGGTGCACGAGGTTCTTCTTGAAGGTGTGCAGCACTTTCAGGAGGCCGGTCGTGAAGGCCCCGGACGACCCGAGGCCGGTCCCCGCCGGGATGTCGGCCATGCTCGTGAGCTCCAAGCTCGCGATCGGGACCTCCGTCAGGCGCAGCGCCTCGCGGATGATCGGGTGCTGGATCTCGTCGAGCGCGCGGACGCGCTCGGTCTTGGAATACTTGATGATCAGCTCGGGGACAAACGTCTGATGGAGGGTCAGGTACACGTACTTGTCGATCGCGCCGCCGATGACGAAGCCTTCGTGTTCTCGATAGTACGACGGCAGGTCAGTCCCGCCGCCGCCGAGCGAGATGCGCAGCGGGCTGCGCGTGATGATCATACGGGGCGAATCGTTCGCGAGGTACCCCCGAGATCCTGCCGGGCCCGAGCGGCGGGGGGCGTTGCGCGGACGCGTTGCGGTATACTGAGGTGACGCCTTGGGAGGTGCCGGGGTGTCGAGGGGGTGGGGGGACGCGCAGGTGGGACAAGCGCCGGAACTCGCCGGGCCATTGGGCGAGTTGACGAGGTAGGGGATCTCGAGCGGAGCCGCAGGCTCCCATTCGGCGGGTGACCCTAGGCCGGTCCAGGCCTCAAGGATGCTGCCAAAACCCGGGGGCGACCCCGGGGACAAAAGGCGTCCGGGACAGCAGCGCACCGCGGCGGGCGGTCCGGTGGATCCCCATCCACCCGGGCGCGCGCGGGCACACGCCCGGCGCCGCGCGTGCCACCTAGTGGACTCATCGTCGCCCCGGCTCCCGGCTTGGCATGCGCCTGCGCGGGCTGCGGGGGCGTTCCGGAGGCACGTCATGTGTGGAATCATGGGCTACATCGGTGAGCGGCCGGCCGTGCCGATCCTGCTCGACGGGCTGCGCCGGCTGGAGTACCGCGGGTACGACTCCGCGGGCGTCGCCGTGATGAACGGCAGCGGCATTCAGGTGCGCAAGGCGGCGGGCAAGCTCGCCCGCCTCGCGGAGCTCGTTGAGCGGCAGCCGGTCGAGGGCCACGTGGGGATCGGCCACACCCGGTGGGCGACCCACGGGCAGCCGTCCGACGAGAATGCGCACCCGCACCTCGACTGTCGCGGCCGCGTCGTGGTGATTCACAACGGGATCATCGAGAACTTCCTCGCGCTGAAGGACGACCTGGTGGCGCGCGGCCACCGGTTTCAGTCCGACACGGACACCGAGGTGCTGGCGCACCTGATCGAGGACGCCTATCGGGGCGACCTGCCCGTGGCGGTGGAACAGGCCGTCGCGCAGACCCGGGGCGCGTACGCGCTCGTGGTGCTGTGCGCGGACGACCCCGGCCGGATCGTGGCCGTGCGCCGCATCAGCCCGCTGATCGTCGGTATCGGCCGGGGCGAGACGCTGCTCGCGTCGGATATCCCGGCGCTCCTCCCGCATACCCGCGACGTGCTGGTGATCGAGGACGGAGAGATGGCGGTGCTGACGCGCGAGGCCACGTCGATCAGCCGCCTCGGCGGGGGGCGCGTCGCGCGCGCGCCGATGCGCGTGGACTGGGACGCCGAAGCCGCCGAGAAGGGCGGGTACGCCCACTTCATGCTGAAGGAGATCCACGAGCAGCCCCGCGCCCTCCAGGAGACGATGATGGGCCGGCTGCCGAACGACCGGACGGTCGCGCTCGACGGCGTGACGCTCGACCCCGAGGCCGCGCGGGCCCTCGAGAAGGTCTGGCTCGTCGCGTGCGGCACCGCGTACCACGCGGGCCTCGTGGGGCGCACGCTCATCGAGCGGCTCGCGGGCGTGCCGGCCGAAGCCGATCTCGGCAGCGAGTTCCGGTACCGGAATCCGCTCGCGGGCGACCGTCAGCTCGCGGTCGCGATCAGCCAATCGGGCGAGACCGCGGATACGATCGCCGCCGCTCGGGAGGCGCGCGCGCGGGGCGCGCGCATGCTGGCGGTGGCGAACGTCGTGGGCAGCACGCTGGCGCGGGAGGCCGACGACGTGCTCTACACCCGCGCCGGGCCGGAGATCGCGGTGTGCTCGACCAAGGCCTACCTCACGCAGCTGGCGGCGCTCACGATGCTCGCCGTCCACCTCGGCCAGGCACGGGGGACCCTGTCCCCGGCCCGGGTCGCGTCGCTGATCCAGGGGCTCCGGGCGCTGCCGACGCACGCCCAGACGGTGCTGCTCGGGGAGCCGGAGATCGCCGCACTCGCGGAGCGCCTGTACCAAACGGAGGACGTCTTCTTCATCGGCCGGGGGTTGGACTACTCCGTCGCGATGGAGGGCTCGCTGAAGTTCAAGGAGATCAGCTACATCCACTCCGAGGCGCTCGCCGGCGGCGAGCTGAAGCACGGCACGCTCGCGCTCGTGACGCCGGGCGTCGTGGTGGTCGCGCTTGCGACGCAGCCGGACCTGCTCGAGAAGACGGTCAGCAACATTCAGCAGGTGCGCGCCCGCGGCGCGGATGTCATCGGAGTCGCGACCGACGCGACCGCGGCGGCCCTCGGGCCGCACGTCAACACGCTACTGCGCGTGCCGGCGACGGATCCGGCGCTGGCCCCCGTGCTGTCGGTGATCCCCCTGCAGCTGTTCGCGTACCACGTCGCGCGCCTTCGCGGCAACGATGTCGACCAGCCGCGCAATCTCGCCAAGAGCGTGACGGTCGAATGAGAATTCTCGTCACCGGGGGGTCGGGATTCATCGGCTCGCACGTCGCCGAGGCGTACCGCGACGCGGGCCATCACGTCGCGGTGGTCGACGTGCTGCTCGGCGGGCGCCGGAACAACGCGCCCGCGGGCGTCGTGTGCTACCAGGTCGACATTCGGAGCCCGCAGCTCGCGCAGGTGTTCCAGGACGAGCGGCCCGACGTCGTGTCCCATCACGCGGCGCAGGCGAACCTGCGGCGGTCGATCGCGGACCCGATCTTCGATGCGGACATCAACGTGCTCGGCACCCTCCGGGTTCTCGAGCTGTCGGTGCGCCATCACGTGTCGCAGGTGATCTTCTCCGGGACGGCGGGGGCGCTCTACGGCGAGCCGGAGCGGCTACCGGTGACCGAGGACCACCCGGTCCGCCCGATGTCGCCGTACGGGCTGCACAAGTATCTGGACGAGCAGTACTTCGAGTACTACCGGCGCGTGCGCGGCCTCAACACGGCGGTGTTCCGCTACGCCAACGTGTACGGGCCGCGCCAGGACCCGGAGACCGAGGCGGGCGTGGTGGCGATCTTTACCGCCGCGTTCCTCGCGGGACGGCACCCGACCGTGTTCGGAGACGGCTCGCAGGTGCGCGACTTCGTGTACGTGAGCGACGTCGCCCAGGCGAACCTCCGGGTGCTCGGGCGGCGCCTCGACGAGCCGGTGCAGATCGCCACGGGGGTCGGGACGTCGGTCGCCGAGCTCGCGGTGCTGCTGCGGCAGCTGACCGGCGCGTCCGTGCTCCCGCACCATGCCCCGGCGATTCCCGGCGAGGTGCACCGGATCGTGCTGGATCCGAGCCGGGCCTCCCGCCTGCTGGACTGGCGCGCGAGGGTCCCGTTGGAGGAGGGCCTTCGCCGCACCGTCGAATGGTTTCGAGAGCACGGTTCGGTGCGCGCGTGACCGACGGGAACACCGCGGCGGTATCGTCGCCGGGAGGTTCGGGCCGATGATTGACCGTGAACTGCTGCAGATCCTCGCGTGCCCGGCGTGCAAGGCGCCGGTCGTCGAGGAGGGGGACCGGATCGTCTGCACCGCGTGCGGGCGCCGCTATCCGATTCGCGATGGAATCCCCGTGATGCTGATCGAGGAAGCGGAGCCGCGGCGGTCGTAGCGCCGCGGGCAGCCGGCCGATGATCCGAGGATGCATGGGGTCGGCGTCGGCCTCGCACACACAGGGCCGCCCGGCCGCCGCGGTCGCGCTCGGAGTGTGACCGCGTTCGAGCATCGCCGCGCGATCGGACGGCCCGGGGACGGGGCGCGCCGCCCGTGAAGCTTCCCACGCCGTCCGAGATGGCGGCCCTTGAGCGGCAGGCGCAGGACGTGCACGGCATGTCCATCCCGTCCCTGATGATCCGTGCGGGCGCGGGCACGGCGGACGTGGCCCGGCGTCTCCTCCGGCCGCGCGGCGGCCGCCGCGTGGTCGTGCTGGTCGGCAAGGGGAACAACGGCGGCGACGGGCTCGTGGCCGCGCGCGACCTCGACGGGGACGCCGCGGTGGTCGCGCTGATGGTCGTGCCGGATGCGTCGCTGCGCGGCGATCCGGCCGCGCATCTGGCGGCGCTGCGCGGCCGCCGCGCGCGCATCGAGGACTCGGCCCACCTCGACGACGCGGCGCTCGACGGGCTGCTCCGCGACGCCGACCTGCTCATCGACGCGATCTTCGGCACCGGGTTTCGGGGACCGGCCGCGGGCGAGCCCGCGCGCGTCATCGAGGCCGCCAACCGCTCCGGGACCCCGATCCTCGCCGTGGACGTCCCGTCCGGCATCGACGCCGCGACGGGTGGGGCCGCGGCGCCCTGTGTGCACGCCGTGGCGACGGTCACGATGGGCCTTCCGAAGCGCGGGCTGATGCAGTATCCGGCGGCGGCGCACGCGGGCCGCGTGTACGTCGCGGATATCGGTCTGCCCCACGCCCTCGTCGACGCGGCGCCGATCCCCGTGGCGCTCGCGACCGGCCCGTGGGTGAACCGGACGCTGCCTGTCAGGCCGGCGGACGGCCAGAAGGGGCAGTTCGGCCGGGTCGCGCTGGTCGCCGGCGCGCGCGGGTTCGTCGGCGCGGCGATCTTGGCCGCCCGCGGCGCGATCCGCGCCGGGGCGGGGCTGGTTACGATCGGGCTGCCGGGCTCGCTCGCCGCCGTGCCGGCCGGGTCGCTTCCCGAGGCGATGACGCGCGCGCTGCCCGAGACCCCGGAAGGGACGGTCGCGGCGCGCGCGCTCGAGGAGATCGTCGAGTGGGCCGCCGCGTCGTCGGTGCTCGCGATCGGCCCGGGGCTGACGATGCACGCGGAGGTGGCCGCGCTCGTGCGCGGGCTGCTGCCGCGCCTCGACCGGCCGCTGGTCGCGGACGCCGACGCGCTGAACGCCCTCGCCGGCGAGCCCGAGCGCCTCGGCGCGGTGCGCGGGCCGGTCGTGATCACGCCGCATCCCGGCGAGATGGCGCGCCTCTTGGGCTGCGAGATCGCCGATGTGCAGCGCGATCGCGTGGAGACCGCGCGGTCGGCCTCGGCGCGGCTCGGCGTGGTGGTGGTGCTGAAGGGCGCGCGCTCCGTCGTCGCGTCGCCGGACGGGCGTGCGCTCGTGGTCCCCACCGGCAACGGCGCGATGGCGACCGGCGGGATGGGGGACGTGCTGACCGGGGCCACGGCGGCGTTTCTGGGCGCGGGGATGCCCGCGTTCGAGGCCGCGGGCTGCGCCGTGTATCTCCACGGCCGGGCCGGCGATCTCGCCGCCCGCTCAGAGCTGGGCCTGCTGGCGCACGAGGTGGCCGACGCGATCCCCCGGGCGCTCGCGCAGGTCCGCGCGGGCGAGGTGGACGATGGCGTCACCGCCGTCCCCTGAGGCCGCGCCGCCCGAGGGGCCGTCGCGGCCGGCGTGGGCGGAGATCGATCTCGACGCGATCCGCGACAACCTGGCGGCGCTCCGGCGCGCGGCGGCGCCCGCCGCGGTGCTCGCCGTGGTCAAAGGTAACGCCTACGGGCACGGTGCGGTGCCGGTCGCGCGCGCGGCGATGGACGCGGGCGCGTGGGGACTTGGCGTCGCGACCGTGGACGAGGGCGTGGAGCTCCGCCGTGCCGGCATCGCGGCCCCGGTGCTGGTGCTCAGTTCGCTCCTGCCCGACGAGGCCGGCCGCGCGGTGGCGCACGATCTCGCGCTCACCGTGTCGGACGACCGCGTCGCGGACGCCGCGGCCCGGAGCGCGGGCGCGACCGGTCGGACGGCCCGCCTGCATCTGAAGGTGGATACGGGGATGGGCCGGATCGGCGCGGCGCCGCACGACGCGGTGGCGCTGGCGCGGCGGCTGGCCGCACTGCCGCACGCGGTGTTCGAGGGCTGCGCCACGCATTTCGCTGCCGCGGACGCTGTCGATCTCGGCTCCGCCGAGGCGCAGCTCGAGCTGTTTCGCGGGGTGCTGGATGCGCTTGACCGCGGCGCGATCCGTCCCGTGTGGAGGCACGCCGCGAACAGCGCGGCCACGCTGGCTCTTCCGGCGTCGCATTTCAATCTCGTGCGCTGCGGCATTGCGCTGTACGGGGTCGCACCCGCGCCGCACCTGCGGGGCCGCGCCCCGCTGCGACCCGCGATGCGGGTGCGCGCGCGGGTCGTGCACCGCAAGCGGGTCGCCGCGGGGACCGCGGTCGGCTACGGAGGCAGGTACCGCGCGCCGCGCGAGACGACGATCGCGACGCTGCCCATCGGGTACGCCGACGGGTATCCCCGGCTCGCCGGCGACCGCGGGACCGTCCTGATCGGGGACGCCCGTCTGCCGATCGCGGGTCGGATCAGCATGGATCAGATCACGGTGGACGCCGGCGACACGCCGGTCGACGTGGGCGATGCGGCGGAGCTGTGGGGTGCCGGGCTCCCCGTGGACGACGTGGCGGAGGCGGCGCAGACGATCGCGTACGAGGTGCTGGCCCGCACGGCCCGGCGCCTGCCCCGGGTGTTTCTTGAACACGGCCGCGTGCGCGCCGTGCAGACACTGCTCGACGACTGAGCGTCGGGAGGGCGGCATGCGGGTCGCGTTTCAGGGAGAGCCGGGCGCCTACAGCGAGGAAGCGGTGATTCGCCTGTGCGGGGAGGTCGAGACGGTCCCGGCGCCGCGCCTTCCCGACGTTTTCGAGGCGGTCGCCGCCGGGCGCGCGGACCGCGGCGTGGTGCCGGTGGAGAACTCCCAGGCCGGCACGATCAACGAGACGTACGACCTTCTGCTCGCGCACCAGCTCGTCATCGGCGGCGAGCTGGATCTGCGCGTCAGCCACTGCCTGATGGCCCTCCCCGGACAGACGCTCGGGGAGATCCGGCAGGCGTACTCGCACCCGCAGGCGCTGGCGCAGTGCGAGCGCTACCTCAAGGGGCTTGGCGTGGAGCCGGTCGCCTTCTACGACACCGCCGGCAGCGCCAAGATGATCCGCGCGGAGCAGCGCCTCGGCGCCGCCGCCGTCGCGTCCCGCCGCGCGGCCGAGATCTACGGGCTGACAGTCCTGGCGTCCGAGATCGAGACGAACCCGCACAACTACACGCGCTTCTTGGGGATCGGCCTGACCCCGGCGCCGCGGACCCCGCGGAGCAAGACGTCGGTGGTGTTCGTCGTGCAGAACCGGCCCGCGGCCCTCTACCGGGTGCTCGGCGCGCTCGCAGCGCGCCAGATCAACATGGCCAAGATCGAATCGCGCCCGCTGCGCATCGGGTCCTGGGAGTACGTCTTCTATATGGACTTCGACGGCCACGCGGACGATCCCGATGTGCAGGCCGCGATCGAAGAGATGCGCGCACACACCTCGATGCTGCGCGTGCTCGGGTCGTACGCGCCCGCGTCTGAGCCCGCGGCTCCGTGACCGGGGCCGCAGCGGGACCGCGGTTCCTGCCGCTCGGCGACTCGGGACTCGTCGTGGAGTTCGGGGGCGACGAGATCTCCGACGCCGCGAACGGCGCCGTCCTCGCGCTGCGGGCGACGCTCGAAGCGGAGCGCCTGCCGGGCATCCGCGAAACGGTGCCGACGTACCGCTCGCTGCTCGTCGTGTACGACCCCGCGTGCGTCGGCGCGTCCGAGCTCCGGGCCTCGGTGACGGCACTCCTCAGGCAGGCCGGCCGCGTGTCGCTCCCCGCGGGCCGGCGGATCGAGATCCCGACGGTCTACGGCGGCGTCCACGGGCCCGATCTCGCGGGCGTGGCCGAGGAGACCGGTTTGTCCGAGTCGCAGGTGGTCGCGGTCCACGCCGGGACCGAGTACCGGGTGTACATGACCGGGTTCTCGCCGGGGTTTCCATACATGGGGACGCTGCCGCCCGCGCTGCGGGTCCCCCGACTGCGGTCGCCCCGGACGCGCGTGCCGGTGCGCTCGGTCGCGCTGGCGGGGATGCAGACAGGCGTGTACCCGACCTCGACGCCGGGAGGATGGCGGCTGCTCGGCCGCACGCCGCTTCGGATCTACGACCCGGCGCGTCCCGAACCGTTCCTGCTGGAGGCCGGCGACCACGTGCGCTTCGCTGAGATCTCGGCCGAGGAGTACGAGCGCCTGGCGCCGGTTGACGAGTCGGCGCCCGCTGCGGTCCCGCCGTCGCGCGCCGACCTGGTTGTCGAACGCGGCGGCCTGCTGGCGACGGTGCAGGATCTTGGGCGGCCCGGCTACCGGCGGCACGGGATGCCGCAGGGCGGGGCGATGGACCCGCTTGCGCTGTCCGTCACGAACCTGCTCCTCGGAAACCCGGCGGGCGCCGCCGCGCTCGAGTTCGCGTTTCCCGGACCGCGGCTCGTCGCGGCGCGCCGCACCGTGGTCGCGTTCGGCGGCGCGGACTTCGGGGCCCGGCGAAACGGGCGTCCCGTGCCGCTTTGGAGCGCGTGCGTCCTCGAAGCGGGCGACGTCGTCTTCTTCGATGCCGCGCGGGCCGGACAGTGGGGCTATCTCGCGCTGCCCGGCGGCATCGATGTCCCCGAGGTGCTCGGCAGCCGGTCGACGTACCTGAGGGGCGGCATCGGCGGGTACGGCGGCCGCAGGCTCGCGCAAGGCGACCGGCTCGGCGCGCTTCACCGCGCGCCGTCCGCGGCCCTCCGCCTCGCCGGGCCCGACGCTCCGCCTGTCGGCGGCGACGTGGAGGTGCGGGTCGTGCTCGGTCCCCAGGACGAGTACTTCACGCAGGAGGCGGTCGAGGCGTTCCTCAATAGCGAGTATGCTCTGAGCGTCGAGGTCGACCGGGTAGGGTACCGGCTCGACGGGCCGCTCCTCGCGCGGCGCGCACCGGGGGAGCTGCTGTCGGACGGCATTTTGCCGGGCGGCATCCAGGTCCCCGGCGGCGGGCAGCCCATCGTCATCATGCCGGACGGTCCCACGGCGGGCGGATATCCGAAGATCGCCGCGGTGCTGCGGCCGGATCTGCGGCTCCTGACCCAGGCGCGGCGCGAGCGTGCCGTGCGGTTTCGCGCGGTCGGGTGGGACGAATCTCGCCGCGCCGCGCAGGCGGAGGCGGCCTATCTCGCGGCGCTTCGCTTTGATCGGACCGATGGCGGCGGTTCCGCGCGTCCCGTGTAGGGGCGGCCTGATTGCGGCTCCGCGATCACGCGTCCGCGGCGGACGCGCCCCGTGCTGCGATGGCGAACGGAAGTTTGGGTGTTGACTGTTGCACACAGCGCGCGCCTGAGGGTGTATACTACGGACAATTCACGGTGTCGGACGCGGGTCGGTGCGGCGCCGGTTGGTCGGCTCGGACGGACTGTCTGCGCAACGCCGGTTGGGCGCATGGGGGGATCCGTGATGAGGACGAGAGAAGCCGGGTACACGTTTATCGAATTTGTGGTGGCCTTGACACTGCTGTCCCTGCTGATCCTCTTGATCATGCCGTCCTTGCAGGGCTATCAAGCCAATGCACAGGTGCGCTCGTTCGGCGAGCAGATCGTCGAGCAGGCACGCGCGGCCGAGCTCGCCTCGGTGTCGACGGGTCAATGGACCCAGTACGTCGTCGCCAATGACTTCCCGCCGTACAGCATCAAGTTCCTCAACTCGGTCGGCACGGTGCTGTCGCAGGTCAATCTCCCGCCGACCATGCATGTCACCGCCGCCTGCTACAAGGGGAAGTTTGAGCCGCAGGGGACGGCCAACGAATTCTGCGCCAATCCAAACGCGACCTTCAACATGATCTGCTTCGACAGCAACACCCCCTCGAATCCGCTTGGCTTTATTGTCACGGTGGTCGTGGCGACCGGCCAGGTGATTGGGACCACCCGGGGCGTGTGTAACTAGGCGCAGGCCTGCGCTCCGGTCACGCAAGAGCTTGATGGGGCGTTGCCCCGGTAGCTTCCGAGAAAGGCTTCAGGCGGTAGGCCGCCGGCGCGTGTGCCCGCGGCCTGCCACATTTAATCCCTCAGGCGAATCCAAGTAGTGGTTCCGCTGCCCGAGTTCCCTGTCTCCTTGTGATCCGCCGATCTCTAAGGCGAGCGAGTAGCCGGCCTCGCGCGGCCTGTCGCGGCGGCGCGCTGAAATCGGCTGCCTGACCGATATCGGCGTCGGCCCGGCAGCGGTACCTTGCGCGAACAATCTGACGTCCCAGCGCGGATCGTCGCAGC
>Ga0116217_10003445_pt1 | contig 14332 bp, 13 predicted proteins | sample Sb_taG_6_FD_89697 | JGI IMG/M metagenome (GOLD analysis project Ga0116217, IMG submission 89697) | Peat soil microbial communities from Weissenstadt, Germany - Sb_50d_4_PS metaG | ecosystem: Environmental > Terrestrial > Soil > Wetlands > Peat | place: Germany: Weissenstadt | collected 2010-09-21 | reverse complement strand
GCTGCTGCGGCCGAAGCGCGCCATGGCTAGGTCAGGCCGCGCGGCGTAGCGGCTGGAGCGCGGCCTCTCAGGCTCGAGCGAACGCGCCGCTCGCCTTTGGTCCTGTGGGAAGACCCTCCCTTCAGCCACGCCCGCGATAGGGAGCAACGCCTTGATCGGGCAGCCACACGCCTTTCGGCAGCCGGCCGCTTTGCCAGAACACGTCGATCGGCATTCCGCCCCGCGGGAACCAATAACCGCCGATTCTGAGCCAGCGAGGCTTGAGCAAGCCCACGAGGTCCTTGCCGATGCGCACGGTGCAATCCTCGTGGAACGCGCCGTGGTTGCGAAAGCTCGCGAGGTAGAGTTTCAGCGACTTCGATTCGACGATCCATTTGTCCGGCGCGTAGTCGATGACGAGATGGGCGAAATCGGGCTGGCCGGTCACCGGGCAGATCGAGGTGAACTCCGGCGCGGTGAAACGCGCGATGTAATCCGTGTCGGCCTGCGGATTTGCCGCCCGGTCGAGCGTCTTTGCGTCCGGCGCGCCGGGAATGCGCGAGGGCTGCCCCAGGTGCGCGAAAGCGGGCTGGGCTTTTCTGCTCATGGCCCCCTATTGTAGACGCGGTCGCTGACCGCGTCAGCTGCGCTCGAGCCAAGCGCGGCTACAGCGGCGAGCCTACTTCAACTGCCCCGCGCTGACGCCGGACGAGATATAGCCGCTCATCCTCACGCACACGCCGTTCGCCGCCAGGATGCCCGGCGAGCCCGCGATGTCGCAATGTCTGACCGGTTCAGCCTGCTTCGGCTTCTTACTTTGCGTGTTTTGCGCCGGCAGTTCGGCCGCCTGGCCGGCGATCGCGCCAAGAAGTGCGACCGCGAACGCGAAAGCGAAGCATCGTTCGAGAGTCATGAGCCTCCTCATCAGGATGCCGCGCCGGAAAGAAGTCTAGGCCAAATCCCAAAGGCGCCCGCTAGGCGCATAGACGCCATATTGGGCGGCTATGGGGCGGCCGGCTAGCGCTCGCAAAGGGGCTTGCGACTCGGGGAGCAATCCGCAAGGAATGGGCCTTAAGGGATGGGGGAGCGCAGGGCATGGAGATGATTGTCCCCTTTGCGCGCCGGTCCGTCGGGACGACGCCTTTGGCGCTGGGCGGCGTGGCGCTGCTCTCCGCCGCCTTTTACGCAGCGATCGCGGCGCGCGAACCGATCGCCGCCGCGCTCGCCGGCGCCGCGGGGCTCGCTCTCCTGCGCTGGGCTCGCGCCGAGCGCCCATATTCCGCGGCGCTCATCGCGATTGACGCGGCGGCCTTCGTGATCTTCGCCTTTGAGCGCAATGATTCGCTCGGATTCTGGCAATTGCCCGGACCTTGGGCGGATGTATGGCGGTTCAACGCGCACGGGGCGACGATCGCGCTGATCGTCTATTCCGGCGGCGCGATTATGGCTCTTGTCGGAGGATTTCGCGGACTTCGGCTCGTCGAGGCGTTAGGCCTGATTGCCACCCCCTTTCTGTTCAACATCCTCCTCGCCGTCGGAGCCGACTGGCACATGGCCGAAATCGGCGCCCTTGTGTCCGCCCATGCCAGCCTGCCGTTTTCCGCGCAGGTCGCAATCGGGCGCGCGCTGACGCTGTGGTTCATCGGCGAGGCGATGGCGACGCTGATTACCCTCGCCAGCGTCAATCGGCTCCCGCGATCTCCGCGGAGGCACGGCTTGTTTGCGCTGAGCGGCGCGGTCGCCGCCGCGACGCCATTGTTCGCCAACGCGGCGCAATTGGTCGCTCAGCCGTTCCTGGCGATATTCTTTTCCAGTTTTTGCGCCGCGCTGGCTCAAGCGGGCCTGTGGGCGATCGTCTATCTTCTGACCGGTATCATCTTGGACTGGCTTGGCGGCCGCCCGCCTCGCTTTGACGCGGCTTGGGAGCATTGGCGAACCGGCTTCGTCAAAGGCGCGATTTACGGCGCGCTGTTCATGGGTTTCATTCTTCTCGCGGCCCTTGTCCTGCGCGCGCCCGGCGCGGCGGCGATCCTCGACCGATATGCGCTCCTCGTCGGCGCGTTCGGCGGCGCGCTCGCGTTTCCGCTGGCCAAGACGATCATCGGCAGCGCCGACGGGACGGCGCCGTTCTTCGGCCGTCTCAAGGCCGCCTATCGCGATCCGCGCGGGCCCGCGCGTGGGGTTGTCGCGGGGCTCGGCCTTGCGCTCGCCTACCGCGCCGGCCTTGCGGCTTACGACGGCGGCGAGCGCTTTCTGGCGATGGCCGCGCTCGGGGCGCTCTGCTACGGCGGCGTCGATTTCGGGTTCGACGCCTGGAGCGTCGTCAAGGGCGAGCGGCGCAAGCTGCAGAACTGGCGGCTCTATGCGCTCGGCGTCTTGCTCGGCGGCCTGGTCGCCGGCGCGCTCGGATGGTATTTCGACGCGGCCCAGCTCAAAGTCGTGATCGCCAAATTCTGGGCCTACGCCGACATCAATTACCGCCTCGACGGCCGCCAGCTCGGCGATTTCTCGACCTATCCGATCTTCAACAAGTACGGGATGATCAACCTTGGCGAGGTCGCGGGCGGGGTCAGGCTGTTCTGGGCGGAGTCGGTGGCTGGCGTCATCAACTGGTCGCTCGCGGCGCCGCTGTTCTCGATCAACTACGTGCTGCTTGATGCGGCGCTGCAAAGGAGCCTGAGGCCGATCAGGACCCTGGTCAGCCCAAGCGGGGTCGAAGGCCTCGTGGAGCAGGGCGTGCGCGTGTTGCGCTGGGGCCTGTGGATGGCGCCGATTATCAACTCGTTCCTGCGCCAGTCGCCGGATCCAAGCTGGTACAACCAGGACGGCGCGGTCCGCTCGGCTGTCGCCGTCGGGACCGACGTGAGCCACAGTTCCGGCGACTTCCGCCAGTTCAGCTTGACGATTTTTCTTGGCCTGCTTGCCTATGACTGGCTTCGCATTCTCATCTGGTTCGATCACATGGGGCTCAGGGTGGCGAGCCTCGTCAATCTGTCGTTTCTCGGGGGCGACCGCGCGGATGAGGCGGCCGCACGTTTCATCGGCCACAATGGGCGCACGCGCGCGATTCCCGACGGCATCCGCCGATTCGGGACCTGGGCGCCGTTGCTCATTCCCTTTTACATCCCGCGCGGCGCCGAGTGGGACAAGGCCTGGACGGGGGCGGAGACGCTTGCGCGCGGCGGCGCTCCGATGCCGGACGCGATCAGGACGCTTGCCTTCGCCTATGGCGCGGCCATCGCCGGCATGGCCGCCGCGTCTCTCGCGGCGGTCGCGAAGGAGCGCGCCAAATCGGGACCGGCGGCGCCCTGGCTCGAAGGCGCTCCCCAAGAGCTCGGACGGCGGCCCGAGCGCTACATCTTCAACAACGGCGCGGTCGGCGTCGAAGTTCTGCGCGACGGGCGGGGCGCGGCGTTCGTCATGGGCGCCGAACGCGGCGGCGGCCCGATCGATCTCTTCCGCCGCCCGCTCGATCCGCTGCAGGCGCGCGGCCATTTCTTTTACGTGAGCGAAGAGGGCGGCGCGCCATGGTCGATCGGCTTCGAGCCAGCGCGACGCGCGGGCGACTATCGGCTTGAGGAGCCGGGCTTCAATCGTCTCGCCATCGTCAATGCGTTGAATGGAATTGAGGCGCGGATGGACGTCGCGCCCGATCCTCAGGGCGCGATCATCAGTTGGCGCGTCAGGCTCGAGAACAAGTCGGACCGGCCGCGGCGGCTGTGCCTGACGAGTTTCTGCGAAATCGCCGGCCACGAAACCGCGGCTTACGCGCGCGATCTCGATTTCGCCGGCATGCACGTCGAGACCGTGTTCGTGGGCGCGCTTAACGCCATTCTGGCGCGCAATCGGCTCCTGCGGTCGGCCCGCGCCGATCGCGGAGAGACCGCGTTCTTCGCGGTGAAGCCGGGCGCAGGGACGGAACTCGTCGGCTACGAGGACTCCCGCATCCGTTTTATCGGCGAAGGGTCGCTCGCCAGTCCCACCGGCTGCGAACCGTGGCGCTGGCGCAAGCCGGACGACGAAGGCAAGCTCTGGACATTCGATCCGGCGGCCAGTTTCACGCTTCAAGCGACGCTTGCCGCCGGCGACGCAACCGAGGCGGAATTCATCGTCGGCCGCTCCGACAACGCGGTGTGGGCGAGCGAATTGATCGCGCGGCGCCTGGGCCTCGACCCTCTGCCCGAGCCCGAGCTGCAGACGCGTCTCTATGAGACGCGCGCCGTCGAGCCCTCGCCCGCATTGCCGTCACGCTGGCCTTTCGAGTTCTCGCCGGACCGCAAGGCGCTGCGCCTGACCCATCGCACGCCGCGCCCTTGGGCGCATGTGATGGCCAACGAACTCGGCATGGCGACGATGGTCTCCAACGACGGCGAGATTTTCTCGGCCTTTGGCAACGCCCGCCAGAACGGGCTCTCCGCTTTTCGTTTTGACAGCGTGACCGCCGTCCAGCCGGGGCAAATCGTTTATCTGCGCGACCTTGATACGGGCGAGATCGACGCTCCCGGCTTCGCGCCGTTCCAGCGCCAGGACGAGACGTACGAGGTCGTCTACGAGCCGGGAGTGGCGACTTTCGGCAAGGCGCGCGGCGACCTTGCGATTGAGTATGTCGTCTTCGTCCCGCCGGACTATCCCGGCGACCTGCGCCTCCTGACCTTGCGCAATGGCGGGGCGCGTCCCAAGCGCGTCCGAATCACGCCCTTCTTCGATCTCGCCCTCGAGGACAGTCCGAATTCCAGCGTGGATAAGATTCGTGACGAGACGGTCGGCTCGACTCTGTTGTTCCAGAATCCCCATAACGACTTCGAGCGCGGCTTCGCGTTCGCCGTGACGACCCTGCAGGGGCCGACGACCGAGACGATCCGCGCTCGATTCTTCGGGGGGCCGGGGCGCAACATCCTGACGCCGGCGATGGTCGAAACCGGCGCAAGCGACGCTTCCGTTCGCGATGATGGGCGGCGGGTGGCCGCCTTCTGCGGCGAAATCACGCTTCCGCCCGGAGGCGAAACGAAAATCGCCATGGGCTTCGGCCAGGCGTCGAGCCGGGACGAAGCGCTCGCGGCCGCCGCGCGCGTCGGCGTCGCCAATGCTCAGAGCGAACTTGCGGCGACCCGCGCCTCCTGGGCCGACCGGCTCGGCAAGGTCGAGGTCCGCACCAACCGGCCGGATTTCGATGGCCTCGTCAATACGTGGCTGCCCTACCAGCTTTACGCCTCTCGGCTGTTCGGCCGCCTTGGGCCCAACCAGCTCGGGGGAGCGACCGGCTATCGCGATCAGTTGCAAGACGTGCTGCCGCTCGTTCTCCTCGAACCGCGGCTCGCCCGCGCTCAGATCGTGCTGCATGCGAGCCAGCAATTTCGCGAAGGCGACGTCCTCAAGTGGTGGCATCGCGCGCCGGGTGGCGGCACGGGTCTCGGCCAGCGGACCAAGGGGAGCGACCCGCATTTGTGGCTGCCCTACGTGCTGGCGCGCTATGTGCGCGAAAGCGGCGACCGGACCGTGCTTGATGTAACGACGCCATTCCTCGAAGGCGAAGCCGTGCCGGCTCACGAGGACACCTGGATCGTCATTCCGCGCGTTTCGCCCGAGACCGCGACCGTCTATGAGCATGCGCGCCTCGCAATTGTTTATACGCTCGAGTATCTCGGCGAGAACGGCCTGCCGCTGTTGCGCGCTGGCGACTGGAACGACGGCATCGACGTCTTGGGCCGGCTCAGCGTCGGGACAAGCGTTTGGATGGGCTTCTTTCTAGCCAACGTGCTCGACGGCTTCATTCCGCTCGCGCGCACGAAGGGGGACGAGACGTTCGAGAGTCGGTGCGAGGCGGCGCTCGCGGCGCAGCGAAAGGCGCTCGAGCTCGGCTGGCGCGGCGATCATTATGTGCTCGACTTCGCCGACGACGGGCGTGCGGTCGATTTGCGAAACGCGATGACGTCGGGCTGGGCGGCCTTTTCCGGAGCCTGCGACGACGAGCGGGCCGTTGCCGCGCTCGAGGGCGGCCTGAACGGGATCGAGCGGCCAAACCGCGTTTTGCTCATGGAGACGCCATTCTACGAACATTCGCAGCCTTATCCGGGCCGCATCGCCGATTATCCGCCGGGCGTACGCGAGAATGGCGGCCAATATAGCCACGGCGCAACCTGGATCGTCGATGGCTTCGTGCGCTTGGCTGCCTCGGCCGGCGCCAAAGGCGACGGCGAATTGGCCTCGCGCCTGCGTGCGCGCGCCTTCGAGATATTCGAGAAGATCTCGCCGCTGAAGAAGACCGATCCCGACAGCATCGCGACTTATGGGCTCATTCCCATTCAACAGCCGGCCGACATTTACGACGGTTGGGGCCATGGCGGGCGAGGGGGTTGGTCATGGTATACCGGCTCGGCGGCGCGCATGTTGTCGGCGGCCTACGCGCTTTTGGGCGTCGAACAAGCGGACGGCCGTATCGCCGCGCGCGACGATCTCTTTGACCCAAAGGGCGAGATTGAGGTCCAATCGCTGCGCATCGGGGATTCGACCTGGACGCGCGAAGGGCGGAAGAGCTGAGCCTTTACGCAAGGCGGTTGAAGCGCGCTGGCAGTGCGCCGCACTGCGACCTTGGTGGCAAACCATCGCAAATTCCGGTAATGGGTCAATTTGAAAATTTGAATCGTGGCTATAGATTCTCGCGTAGCCGCGCCGCCAGGTGCGCAAGGAGCGCTCCCGCTTCCCCCTCAATCGGATTGCTATGCAATCCGGCCTTCGACCTTTTTGCTTCCGCGAGGGCGTCATACATGTCAATCGCCTCGTTCTTCGTTAAAACGTTCTTAAGGACGAGCTTTTGAATCAGAGCAGCTATCAGGCTCAGCGCACAGACGCATTAGCTTCCGCGCTAACTTCAATCACCGGAATCATTGTGATCTCCTTGATTGAGCAGCTCGATGTTTCTTGTACGGGCCGCGCTTTGCGGGCTTGGCCTCGGCGGCCTCAATAAGCTTCACGATATCACCGATTCCCCAAAGCGTCTTGCTCACGCCAGCGGCAATCGCGCGCGACGTGCGCAGCGTCGAATGTATCTTGACGAAATTGTAATACATCATGTGGAGCGCGACGCGTAAGCGTGGTTCTCGACCTTCTTTGAAAAGCATTGGTGAGTCGAGTGAAGCGGCGCATGTGCATCCGCATCGTGAGGTTTTGGCGCTCTTGGCCTTTAGGTCCGCGAGGCATCGTCATTTCCAGGAACCCATAGATGCACTTCACGTCCAGCGCTATCTATGATCCTAACAGCATAAGCCCCTGGCTTATGGATCGTTGCAAATAAATGCCTGGCATGCTGCTTAATTGCATCATCGTCCGGCGCCCTGTCGGCGACCCGATCGATAATTTCCGCACCTCCTGCGCGAGGGGGGCCAATCCATTGAATTTCGTACAGCCTCATCGATCCGCTCCGGCCTTGCGCTGAGCATACAAGAGCCGCCGCCGAAGCACGAGCGGCAGTCAAGAGCGGTAAATTTCAGACTGACCCACTACCCAAATTTCGGTTGACGCGTTGCGGCAGGGCGCGGTTTCTGGCAAGAGGCGCCCAGAGAGAGCGCTCGCGGCGCGCGAAAGGACCTTACGCTATGCTTTTGGGCTTGATTATCATCTGTGGGCTTCTGTCCATTGTCTACGGCGTCTTTACGGTCAGCAGTCTGATGTCGGCGGACGCGGGCTCGCAGCGGATGCAGGAAATTTCCGCCGCGGTGCGCGAGGGGGCGCAAGCCTATCTGAGGCGGCAATACACGACTATCGCAGGCGTCGGCGTCGTCGTCTTTATCGCCCTCGGGCTTCTGCTCTCGTGGACCGTGGCGATCGGGTTCGCAATCGGCGCGACCCTGTCCGGGGCCGCCGGCTTCATAGGCATGAACGTCTCGGTGCGCGCCAATGTGCGGACTGCGCAGGCGGCGACAAAATCGCTGGCCGGCGGTCTCGACATCGCTTTCCGTTCCGGCGCGGTGACCGGAATGTTGGTGGCGGGGCTCGCGCTGCTCGGCGTCTCGGGATATTTCGGCGTCTTGACTGACGGTCTCGGCTACGCGCCCTCCGACCGCACCGTGATCGCCGCCCTGGTTGCGCTCGGATTCGGCGCCTCGCTGATCTCGATCTTCGCCCGCCTAGGCGGGGGCATCTTCACCAAGGGCGCCGACGTCGGCGCCGACCTCGTCGGCAAGGTCGAGGCCGGCATTCCCGAAGACGATCCGCGCAACCCGGCGACCATCGCCGACAACGTCGGCGACAACGTCGGCGATTGCGCCGGGATGGCCGCCGACCTCTTCGAAACCTATGCGGTGACGGTCGTCGCGACGATGGTGCTCGCCTCCATCTTTTTCGACGGCACGCCTGCGCTGCTCCCGACCATGATGTATCCGCTGGCGATTTGCGCCGCCTGCATCGTGACTTCGATCATCGGCACGTTCTTCGTCAAGCTCGGCGCCAACAACTCGATCATGGGCGCCCTCTACAAGGGCCTCATCGCCACCGGCGTTCTGTCGATTCTCGGCCTCGCCATCGCGACGCAGTTCGTCATCGGATGGGGCGAGGTCGGGACGGTCGCCGGCAGCGCGGTTACAGGCAAGAGTCTATTCGTCTGCGGCCTCGTCGGTCTCGCCGTCACCGGCCTCATCGTCGTCATCACCGAGTACTACACCGGCACCGGCAAGCGCCCGGTCGTTTCGATCGCCCAGGCTTCGGTCACCGGCCACGGCACCAATGTGATCCAGGGCCTGGCGGTCTCGCTCGAAGCCACCGCGCTGCCGGCGCTCGTCATCGTCGCGGGCATCGTTTCGAGCTATCAACTCGGGGGCCTGTTCGGCATCGCGACCGCGGTCACCACCATGCTCGGGCTCGCCGGAATGATCGTCGCGCTCGACGCCTTCGGACCGGTCACCGACAACGCCGGCGGCATCGCGGAAATGGCCGGCCTGCCGAAGGAAGTGCGCCAGTCGACCGACGCGCTCGATGCGGTCGGCAACACGACAAAAGCGATCACCAAAGGCTACGCAATCGGCTCCGCGGGCCTCGGCGCGCTGGTGCTGTTTGCGGCCTACACTAACGACATTCGGCACTTCACCGAGACCGGCGCGCCGTATTTCAAGGACGTCGGCGTGGTCGATTTCAACCTCTCCAACCCCTATGTGGTCGCCGGCCTCATCTTCGGCGGCCTCATCCCCTATTTGTTCGCCGGCATCGCGATGACCGCGGTCGGGCGCGCGGCGGGATCGGTGGTCATGGAGGTGCGCCGCCAGTTCAAGGAGATGCCCGGCATCATGCAGGGCACGCAGCGCCCCGACTATGGGCGCGCGGTCGACATGCTGACCAAGGCCGCCATCCGGGAAATGATCGTTCCCTCGCTCCTGCCGGTGCTCGCGCCGTTCGTCGTCTATTTCGGCGCGCTTTGGATCTCCGGATCGAAGGCCTCGGCCTTCGCCGCGCTCGGCGCTTCGCTCCTCGGCGTGATCGTCAACGGCCTCTTCGTCGCCATCTCGATGACCTCGGGCGGCGGCGCGTGGGACAACGCCAAGAAGAGCTTCGAGGACGGCTTCATCGACAAGGACGGCGTCAAGCACCTGAAGGGATCGGAAGCCCACAAAGCCTCGATCACCGGCGACACGGTCGGCGACCCCTACAAGGACACCGCCGGTCCGGCAGTCAACCCCGCGATCAAGATCACCAACATCGTCGCGCTACTGCTGCTAGCGATCCTGGCGCACTGACAATTGTTTGGCGCAATGTCCGAATGTGATAGCGTTCAATAATGCCTGGCTTTCGGACTTACCCGTTGACGATCGAGGCCCATCCTCAGGACGGCGGCTATCTCGCTTATTTTCCGACATTGCCCGGTTGCCAGACCTGGGGCGATACCTACGAAGCGGCGGTGCGAAACGCGGAAGAGGCCCTGGCTGTCTATATCGAGACGCTGATCGCCAACGGGGACCCGGTCCCCGAACCGGAGTTGAGCGCCAGTCCGACAGCGCTTGGAATTATCGTGCGGACCGACATCGCGGCCTGAGCCGATGTCGGCACGGCTTCCAAACCTCAGCGCGAAGGACGCGATCCGCGCTCTGGAACGTGCGGGATTCGTCTTTCAGAGACAAAGGGGCAGTCACGCGACATGGCGTCATCCCGTGTCGCGCCGGACGATTGTCGTGCCGATGCATGCCGGAGACCTCAAGCGGCCGCTGTTGAAAGCGATTCTGCGGCAAGCAGGTCTCACCGAAGCCGAGTTTCGGGCGCTTCTGTAACCTGCCCCGGCTTGAACCTGAGTTCCGGCTGTTCCGACAGCGCGATCGCTTACGCTCTTGTCGCGGGCAAACGCAGCGGTAAATTGTGACTCACGGCCTAACCGGAGGCAATTCGGAGAGCCGCGCGTCTGAACACAGGACTATGATTCGGTGATGACCAAGCAACGCTTTTCAGATCCCGCTCCGATCCCTGAGGGCTTGCGATTGATTACTTGGGAGATCGGCGATGCTGAACTGCAGAAATCGCTGATGGCTATTGAAACGTTCGAGGCGCTCTGGGGCGGCCAAACTAACGTCGAGCGGATCCGAAACAAGATCCACGAAAAAACGACGGTTGCATCCAGGGCGGCGGCGATATATATCTTAGATATATAGCATTGAGGAGCGCCGATGGAAACGGCCAAGATATTCTGGAGCGGACGATCGCAAGCGGTGCGGCTGCCGAAAAGCTTCCGCTTTGAGGGCGACGAGGTTCGAATCCGCCGCCATGGGCCCGCCGTCATTCTCGAACCTCTGGCCAACGATTGGAGCTGGCTCGATTCCCTTGCCGGTCGGCTCGACGATGACTTCGTTCGAGCGGTCAATGAACAGCCTGAGCCCCAGGAACGGCCCGCGCTCGGCAAGCTGTTCGACTGATGCGCTATCTCCTGGACGCGAATGTCGTCATCGCGCTTTTGAACGACGTCGCCTCCAAGGCTGCGAAGCGTGCGCGGCGAGTGAAGCCCGGCGACGTGGCGATCCCCGCCATCGTGGCGCATGAGCTTTTCTATGGCGCGTTCAAGAGCCAACGGGCGGACCGGAATGTCGCCCTCGTCGACGCGCTCCGCTTCGTCGTCCTCGACTTCGACAGGGAGGATGCAAGGCAATCCGGCCAGATACGCGCCTTATTGGCCGGCAAGGGGACGCCGATCGGCCCCTACGACGTGCTCATCGCCGGACAAGCGATCGCACGCAGCCTGACTCTGGTCACTCACAATACCGGCGAATTCCGCCGCGTGCCGGGATTACGGATCGAGGATTGGCAAGCCTGATGGCGCGCTGCGCCTCGCCCGGCTGGCCTTGCGGCCGCCCGGCAGAATGAGTGAGACTACGCGCCGCTCATGCCCGAATTCGCCTGAAGGGCGCCGGCCTCAGGTCCACTTGAACAGGCCGCCCATCATGTTCTTGAGAAAGTCGGGCTCCTGGCCGCCGGTCGGGGTGGTGCGGCTGACGAAGTCGAACACCTTGCCGTCCTGCATGCCGTAGTTGGCGATGCGGTCGACCTTGCCGTCCTTGTCGAAATAGACCGCGAGCACGTGCTGGTCGGTCATCTGGACCGGCATGAAAGAGAGCGTGTGCTTCATCTTCTGGCCGATGTAGTACCAGGCGTCGCCGCCGACGGTCGAGGTGGTTGACGGGGTGCCGAGCAGGGCGAGCGCTTCGGGCTTGGTCGTCGCGCCGATCTTGAGCTGCGTCAGCGTGTCCTCGTCGACCTGATAGCCGCGATCGAAGTCGCCATCGTAACCAAGACAGCCGCTGACCGTGAACGCGCCGCAAAGGACGACGCCCAGCATCGCGCGACGATGGACCTTGGGCGGCATTTGCATTCAACCTCTCTTTAAACGACCAGCCTCTCGGCTTGCCAGACCGGGCGGGGACGCCTAACTCATGCCGCGCTGCGAAAGCAAGGCGCTCGCCATGAATTGCGGCTTGCGGCGCGCGAGGCCATCGGATGATCTTCGCCCACTGGCGCGCGCGGCGCGCGAGCAAAGCACTCATCGAGCAGATTCTGGGCGAGATCGTGGCCGCGGCGCGCCGCCCCGCGCTATATCAGGCGCTAGACGCGCCCGACCGCTTGGACGGCCGATTCGAGCTCCTGACGCTGCATGCCGGGCTCGTCCTGCGCCGCCTGGCGGCGCTGGGGGGGCTGGCGGACGCCATCGCCCAGGATCTCGTCAACAGCGTCTTCACCCATTTCGACGACACGCTGCGCGAGATGGGATTGTCCGACATCGCCGTGTCGAAGCGCCTGAAAACGATGGGAAGCGCCTTCTACGGCCGCAACGCCGCCTACGCCGCCGCCCTCAACGCAGGCTCGAGCGCCGAACTGGCCGCGGCGCTGGCGCGCAATGTGTACGGGGCTAAAGATGCGAACGCCGCTCCGAAGGCGACCGAGCTCGCCTTCTATGTTAGATCGCTTGACGCCGCCCTGGCCGCGACGCCAATCGAGGCGTTCGCTACGGGGCGCTTCAGTTTTCCCGAAGGCTCAAGCGCGGCCGGAGGTTCTCATGACTGAATCCGCGCCCTTCAGTCGCATCGTTCGGGTCGACGCCCTTCCCAGAGGGGGCCAGAACATGACCATCGAAGCGAGTCCCTCCGAACGGGAGGCGTTGGCGTCGCTCTATAAGGTTCCGGCCATCTCCGCCTTGACCGCCGCGCTGCGCCTCGAGCGAGCGGGGCAAGACGGCGTGCGCGTGTCCGGCGCTGCCCACGGCGAATTGACCCAGACCTGCGTCGTTTCGCTCGAACCGTTCGCCGCGACCGTTGACGAGGACATCGACGTGCGGTTTGCGCCTCGATCGGAGGTGGATTCCGTGCGCGGGCCTAAGGGCGAAACGGCGTTTTCGATCGCGGACGAAGACGAACCCGACCCGATCATCGAGGGAAAAATCGACGTCGGCGCTTTGGTGGCGGAATTCTTCGCGCTCGGCCTCGATCCCTACCCGCGCAAGCCGGGAGTGGAATTCGTCGCGCCGGCCGAATCGCCGCCGGCCGATTCGGCGTTTGCGGCGCTCGCCGCCAAACCCGCCAAGCAATAGCCGGTCAAACGACCGGCGTGGCTTCGAGCGCCCTCAAGCCCTGCTGGTAGAGTGCGAGAACGGGCGCGGGCAAGCCGAAATCAAGTCCGGCCGCGCGGCCGCGCGGCGACATTTTGCGTTGCGTCTTGATGAGAATGTCGAGCACTTTCTCGCCTGGGTGCTTCGCGGCGAATCGCGCCGCGTAATAACGCAGGAAAACCAGGCAAGCGACGTCCTCGAGAGTCTGCGCCTCGCCGTCGCTGCGCAACTGCTCCTTGCGCGCCAGGGCGCCGACGCGAGCGATCACCGCCTCATCGTAGCCGCAGGCCGCCATGATCTGGCCGAGCCGTTCCGCGTGGCGTTTCTTGGCCGCGTTGCGCCACGCGAAATAGCCAGCCTTGCCTTCGGGATAAGCGCGACGCGGGCTTAGCCAGCGCTCAATATGTTGCCCGCGCACGGCCATCTGCAGAGGTTCGGAGGCGTCCGGCGCGAACGCCGCGAGCGCCTCGCTCATGCGCCGACCATAGAGCAACTCGGCCGGCTCGCCGGCCTCATGGGTCGGATCGCGCGCGTTCGCGGCGTCGATGGCGTTGAGCGCGCATTGCAGTCGATCGGACACGAGACTCCTGAAGCAACGGGGCGCCATGTCGCCGTGATACTCGCACGTGCGCTCGTCGAGGAAAAGCCCGACCGGATGGCGCAGGCGCGCCGACTATTGAATGCGGCGACGGCCGCCCGATCGGCGGGGGTGGAGCCCGAACCCGCCGCCGACGCCGCGCGGGAGAAAAAAGCGAAATTGGGCGCCCGATCGCCCGCCGCGGCCCGCGCCCGAGGCCGTCTCGGGCGTTGCCTTGCGCGGCGAAGCCGCTATTGTCGCGCCGCGCCGGGCGCCGCCCGATGAACGCGCCGCGGGCGGTCGGACCAAGGAATGGCGAGCGAGATTCGCATAGCGCTTGACGCGATGGGCGGCGATTACGGCCCTGCCGTCGTCGTGCCCGGTGCGGCGGTTGCGCTGGAGCGCCGGCCCGACGTTCAGTATCTGCTGTACGGCGACGAGAGGGCGATCGGGCTCGTTCTCGCGCATCATGCGAGGCTGGCGGCCAAGTCGCGTATTATCCACACCGATGTCGCGGTCAAGATGAGCGACAAGCCGAGCCAGGCCCTGCGCATGGGGCGGCGCGTTTCATCGATGTGGCAGGCGATCGAAGCGGTGAAGTCGGGCGCAGCCGATTGCGCGGTTTCGGCCGGCAACACCGGCGCATTGATGGCGATGGCGAAATTCTGCCTGCACACGATGTCGCCGATCGAGCGACCCGCGATCGCGGC
>Ga0116217_10003443_pt1 | contig 14338 bp, 13 predicted proteins | sample Sb_taG_6_FD_89697 | JGI IMG/M metagenome (GOLD analysis project Ga0116217, IMG submission 89697) | Peat soil microbial communities from Weissenstadt, Germany - Sb_50d_4_PS metaG | ecosystem: Environmental > Terrestrial > Soil > Wetlands > Peat | place: Germany: Weissenstadt | collected 2010-09-21 | reverse complement strand
CTGTCACCTGTTCACCTGTGTCATGGTAAAGTCCACCAATGGCGGGACGTGATGGGCACAAAGAGTGACACCCGGCCGATGCATAATCTACCTACCGTTGCGACCACCGCCAGAATCCACCGAAGTCTCACCCTGCACCGCCGACTTAAGGCCTAGAGCGACAGCAGCCGGCCGAGCCGACGCTCGATCGCGGGAGTCGTCGCGTCGTGCTTTCCCCTCGCCGACGAGCACGACCCCGCCCACGACACACGCCCTGCAAAGCGCGCGGCATTCAGGGCGCGGCGGCACCCAGCCGGCGCCAGAACCACCCGTCCTGCTCGTCGCGAATTGCGGCGCTGCGGGTAAGAAGGGGACTCAGACCCGCTTTGATTAGCCCGCATCACACGGGGGCTAGTTGGCGCCAACGACCTTGAAGCCCTGGTTGACGAAGATGTGGTGCGGCCAGTTCACGCCGATGTTGTGGACCTCGTACTCGCCGTTGCTCAGCTGCACAACACGGTCGACGACGCCCCCGGGGTAAGCGGCCAGCGCCGCTTCGGTCGCCTGGTTCGCTTCCGTTCCGCCAACGATCGTCCCCGACCCCTGACTGTAGTTCGCTGGGATCTGACCGATCTGCTTTGACGTTGACGGTGCACCGCGCTTGAAGGGGACCACCCCTGCCGTCGAGGAAGTGGCAGATCCGCCGCCGCCAGTCGGTTGCACGATGACCTGGCTGGCCGTGATGGTTGTTCCGCTGGTCGTCCCAAGTACCAGGACGTTTTCGCCCTTGGCAATGGTGCTCGCCGACGTCGGGCTTGTTCCCTTCTGGTATGTCGTGGAGGACGCCTTGTTGACGCTCACCTTCTGACCCGCGGATGTCGAGATTGTGAAGCCCGACGCGGAAACGCTGTCGACCGTGCCGGATGCTCCCCCTGCGGCCGGTCCAGAACGAGCGTTGGATCCCCCGCTACCGGGCGCGGGTTGCCCTTGTGTCGCAGACGGTGACGCGGCCGTCGCCGCGTGAGCGCTCCCGCTGCTCGAACCGGATTCGGCGATCGCGTAGCCGCCGGTCGCAAGCACGATCACTGTGGCGCCGGTAGCGATTGACCTCGTGAGCTTGTGCCTACTCAAAATCGTGGGTTTGCGGGTCATGGTGGTTCATCCCTTGCATTACGTGTTGGCGGTTGATCTCACTATGCGACGAGCCTGTAATGCATCTGTGTGATGAGCATCAGCACAGCCTATGGAGGTACTAAGAGCGGCTCTTATAGATGGGGACCGCTCTCATTCGCAAGCGATCAATCCGACGTGCGGACCGCCCGCGCCGGAGGTCAGCTCCATCTCGGCGCTGTGCTCAGCTCAGCGGCCGACGACACCCTTGAGTTCGTTCCACCCACCCGACCGCCGTATCAGGCTGCGCGCCCTGCTCTCGTCGAGCCACGAGCGCCTGCCCCCCGGTGCTGATCACGGTCCCAGATTGCGCGGAGGTCAGGTTTTGGTGGCGAGGACCGTGCCGCATCGTCTGGTGTCGCGTGCGGGTTGGTCTCGTTTCGGCGCGGCTGGTTCACGCCGTGAGTGCGGTCGTGAGCGGCGCACGAAAGTGGGAACGCCGGATCGTCTTCCGGCGGGTCGGTCTGACCTGCTCGCGGCTCGAGCCGGCGTGTCCGACCGGCGGGCGTGAGCTCCCGGTGCGCACGGTGACGCCGAGGACGTCCTTCTTGTCATACGTGCTGATGCTTCAGACGGCTTGCAGTCCGCCTCCGCTGATGCACGAAGCGACTCGTGTCGAGGCCGACCACGATGCGGCGGCTCACCGCCAGATGAAGTACTCGCGGTGGATCGCTTTCCGGGGCACGCCGGCGCGGTGGAGGTCGGTTTGGAATGTGCGGACCATGCCCTCAGGCCCGCAGAGAAAGACAGACAGGGAAGCGGGGTCGTCACCCGCGGTCGTGAGGACCTCGTCGGGAGTGAGGCGCCCATCGACGGTCGAGTTCACGAGGTGCAGGCGAAGCTCCTGGTGGCGGTCCGCAATTCCCTCAAGCTCGGAGGCGAAGGGCGCACCGCCGTCCGTCGAGGTGTAGAAAAAGTCGATTCGGCCGGGGCCAGGCTCATCGTCGAGCGCGCGCAACCAGCTGAGGAACGGTCCTATCCCAACGCCGCCGGCGATCCACACCTGATGATCACCCCCCTTGCCGTGGGTGAAGCGACCGAAGGGTCCGCGGATCACCGCGGGCATACCGGGCTGAACCGACTCGCGCATCGCCATCGTGTCGTCACCGAGTGCCTTCACCGTGAACCGCAGGACATCGGAGCTGGGCGGGCTGGCGATAGAGAACGGATGACGACGCCAGCCGGGGGCAGCCTCGAGATACAGCATCGCGAACTGGCCGGGGACAAAGTGCATCGGAGCGCTAAGGGGCTTAAGGGAGATTTCCATCATCCCGTCGTCGAAGAGCTCGACGCGCTCGACCTGGTAGTCGTGGAGCGCGACGAAATGACGGGCAAGGAACTCGCGGTATAGGTAGAACGCGAGCCCGATTCCGCCGATCGTGACGTAGATCCACCGCAGCGCGGGCGCTCCGGGGAAGGGCGTCGCATCGAGAATCCCGTGGACGAACGCGATCGCGACGAATACGCCGGTCAGGCGGTGGAAGGTCCGCCATCGCTCGTAGCCGCCGAGCAGAGCACGCGCGTGGCGGAGCCCGGGGAGGTCCCGCACGGCGACGACGGCGGGCCGGACGAAGCGTGGCAACACCGACCGCCAACGAGGAACGATTGCCCACACAACAAGCGCCAGCAGCCCGAGCGCCCCAACCACACCGAGAGATTTCCCGGATCCACCCGTAGGGGAACTCTTCGACAGCAGGATGTGAGGAACAAGGAGCACAACCCCCGTGATGGCGGCGCGGCGATGCCATATCGCCGCACGATCGATTCCGTCGAACCACACCTCCACCCACGGCAGAGTGCTAATCAGGACGAGTGCGATCGAGAGGAGAAGGATCGACTCGGCGCCGCACAGCTGTCCGACGTAGCTGGCGCCTCCTTGACCGGGGGGCCGGAGCGCGAGCCAAATTGCTCCCCAAGCGACCACGAGGACGACAATGGCCGCCGGACCGGCTTCACGCGCAGCCGTCGAGCGGTGAAACGCCACGCGAAGAACATAGCTCGGGGGCGGCCGAGGATGGACGAGCCGCGCAGCCGATCTCCTTTCATCTCATCACCGGCGTCTCCGTGCCCGTGGTTGCGGTTCCGCTAAGCGCGCATGCGGCCGGACGAGAGCTTTCGCAAATCGAGAGCTTGAACCCGGACAATCGCAACGGCGCGACGTTCCGCTCGTTGCGATGCCCGCCGTCGGCGGTTCGATGAACCTGCGTTCTTGCCGGATCGATGATGCCGGCCGGTAGGCCAGGGATCAGCGCGGGGCCGGGCGTGCGCGTGCGGTCGACGACCTGATCAGTTGGCGTGATCGCGGCGTGATCGCGTTCCTGGCACGTCGTGGTCCGAGTCGTTCGGCCGTCGCTTGTCGCTGGTGAGCTCGCGGGATGCTCGGTGCTCGCCGCGTAGCCCGGCCGTGGCTCGGTGGGATGTCGGGGCCGGCGGACGTGGTCTATGAGTGCGGATGCGGAGGTCGGGGTTCCCGCTTGGCGGGTTGACCCGGTCGCTTCCGGCCAGGCGGGGCGTTTGATTGTTGCTGGTCGTCGGTGCGCCGTTGGGTAAGGCTGTTCGAGATCGTTTCCAGCGCGTCGAGCGTGTCGGGGAGGAGAGGGTGTAGGCGGCCGGGTGGCAGTAGGGCGTATACGTCTCGCGCGATGTCCGCGTCGGCGATCGGTCGGAGCGCGAGTTGGTGGAACGGGTCGGCGAGGAATTCTGGGACAAGCGTGACTGCGAGGCCCCGGATGATCAGGGCGCGGATCGCGAGCTGGTCGCGGGTGATGGAGACGAGGTGGGGCTCGAATCCGGCGGCGCGGCACGCTCTGACGATCACCCCGTCGGTGAGTGCGGCGGTCCAGTCTTCATTGCGGAGGTCGGCGAGGCGTACAGCGGGCTCGGCTGCGAGTGGGTGGTCTGGCGCGAGCGCGACCATGAATCGCTCCCGCAGGAGGTGATGGACGCGTGGCGCGTTGGGAGCAATGCCGGCGTCTTCGTAGATGATCGCGAGGTCGAGCTCGCCGGCGCTGAGCTTGGCGGAGAGCTCGTCGGAGGTGCCCTCGTCGAACGTGACCTGGATGTCCGGGTCGGTCCGGCGCAGCCGCTCGATCGCCGCCGGCACGAGATCCGCCAGTGCGGTCGGCAGCGCGCCGATTCGTAGCCGTGCGCGCCGGCCGGCGCTCGCGGCCGCGATCTGGGTGCGCGCGAGCTCGAGGCGTCCGGCGATCGCGTCGGCGTGCTCGAGCAGGGTCTCGCCCTCGGGGGTCAACCCGAGCCCGCCCGGGCGTCGCTCGAGCAGCCGCGCACCTAGCTCGCGTTCGAGCTGGGCGACTTGGGTGGAGACCGACGGCTGCGACAGAGAGAGCTCACGGGCAGCACGGGAGAAGGAGCGCTCGTGCGCGACCACGCGGAACGTGAGCACCCGCCTCGGATCCATAGGACGAAACTATAGGGACTCCAAAACAATTATTTGAGGTTATGCCGGTCGCGGTCCAGACTGAACACGTCGGTCTTCTTCACTTCGAAAGCGAGCAGCAGATGAGCACCTCAACGAGCACGAGCATCGTCCCGTCGATCACTCTCAACGACGGCAACCCGATCCCGCAGCTGGGCTTCGGCGTCTTTCAGATCCCACCCGAGGACACGGCGCGCGCGGTCGATTCCGCGCTCCATGCCGGCTACCGGCACATCGACACCGCCGAGATGTACCGCAACGAGCGCGGCGTCGGCGAGGCGATCCGCGCCTCGGGACTCGACCGCGAGGACGTGTACGTAACGAGCAAGCTCAACAACAGCTACCACCGCCCCGCCGACGCACGGCACGCGTTCGCGCAGACACTGTCAGAGCTCGGGTTCGACTACGTCGACCTGTTCCTCATTCACTGGCCGCTCCCGACTCTCTACGACGGCGACTTCGTCTCGACCTGGAAAACCCTCGAGGAGTTCCAGCACGAGGGTCGAGCCCGCTCGATCGGCGTCTCCAACTTCCAGGTCGCGCATCTCGAGCGGCTCGCCGCCGAGACCGAGACCGTGCCCGCGGTCAACCAGATCGAGCTGCACCCCTACCTCCTGAACGAGCCGGTCCGCGCCTACGACGAAGAGCACGGCATCGCGACCGAGGCGTGGTCCCCGATCGCTCAGGGCGCCGTCCTCGGTGACCCCGTTATCACCAGCATCGCGCGCGAGCTCGACCGGACCCCCGCCCAGGTCGTGCTCCGCTGGCACCTCGAGCGCGGCAACATCGTCTTTCCGAAGTCCACGACGCCCGCCCGGATCACCGAAAACTTCGACCTCTTCGACTTCCAGCTCGAGCCCGGACACAGCGAGGCGATCGAGGCGCTCGACCGCGGCGCGGACGGCCGCACCGGACCCAACCCCGACACCTTCGCGTACACCCCTGCCTAGCCCTGGCTGCGGCCGACGCTGATCGAGGGCGCATCACATGCGCAAGCAGTCAACACCCACACGCGGGGCCTTCGCGGCCGCCGGCAACTCTCTTTTCTCGCTCAGACCGGGGCTCTGCCGCCCCGCTGGGGTGATGCAGTGGCTAGGCCCAACTCACGTGAACTGGCGATGGCAATCGCGCTTCCTTCCTCACTCTCCTTCGACATCGTGAGCGGTTAAATGCATTCCCGCAATACAGGACTCCCGCTGCTTGACGCAGAGTGGGACTTCCGTCGCGCTCGCCGCGCCTACCGCGTCGCAAGAATCGGGGGCTGGATGTTCAGGCGTCGATTCTGCAGGCACCCCCGGGCACTGTCGCACTCGACGACGCTCGCAGCCGGGCCATCACGACTCGAGGTGGTGCCGCTGCATGCAATCGTCGGCACGCTCCAGCCAACCGCCAGTTTCGATTCAGACTTCCGCCCCGCGTCAAACGCACTGCGCGGGCGCTGGGAACGGATCGCACTGGCGCACCGCAAAGGCCACGCGCTACCGCCAGTTCTCCTGCGCAGACAACCGGACGGCTATTACGTCGTCGACGGCCGCCACCGCGTCTCCGTCGCGCGAGCGTTGCAGCACCGCGACATTGATGCTTGGGTCACAGGCCCTCGCCGGTAGCACCCGGCAACCCGCCCAGCCCTTCGCGAAGCGGTGACAACTGGATCCACTAAAAAGTCGCTGCTCGCTGGGATTCGGCCGATGCCGAGCGCCCAACTGGCGCCGGTCCGCACGATCTCGCGTTCACCCATTCAGGCTCCCGGCGCGCCGCGGACTCGATTCTGCGCGAGGCCGGCGATAGCCTGACCCGGTTGGGAGTCGACGCGATCAATCTCTACCAGATTCACTGGCCGATCCCGGCCTCGGACATCGAGGAGGGTTGGGCGGCACTCGCCGAGCTCAAGGAGCAAGATCTCGTTCGCCACATCGGTGTGTCCAACTTCGATGTAGAGCAGCTGCGTCAGATCCAGCAGGTCGCCCCGGTCGAGACGTTCCAGCCCCAGTACTCGCTGATCGAGCGCGACGTCGAAGCGCAGATCCTGCCCTACGCACTGCAGGAGCACATCGGGGTCATCGTGTACTCGCCAATGGGGTCGGGGCTGCTGGCCGGGGGGATGACCCGCGAGCGGATCGAAAGCATGGCCGACGACGACTGGCGGGCGCGCGATCTCCGCTTCCAGGAGCCCCAGCTATCGCGCAACCTCGAGCTGGTCGACCGCCTGACCGCGGTCGCCGAGCGACACGACACCACCCCCGGTGCCGTCGCCGTCGCCTGGACGCTCCACAACTCTGCCGTCGACGGTGCGATCGTCGGCTTCCGTCGGCCCGATCAGGTTGACCCGATCCTCATCGCTGCCAACCTCGAACTCAGTGCCGAGGACGCAGCCGAAATCGAAGGGAGCACACGATGAATCCTGAGCACTCTGAAGCAGCGAACGCTCGCGTCGGTCTGTTGGGTGTCGGCCTGATGGGCTCAGCGATGGCCCATCGACTTCTGGATCAGGGCATCCCGGTCATCGCCTGGGATCGTGACGGCGGACAGGTCCGTACGCTCGGAGATCGCGGGGCGGTAAAGGCCAGCGGACCGGGCGAGGTCGTGGGCGGCGCCGGGGTTGTGATCACGATGCTCCCGACCGCGGAGATCGTGCTCGAGGTGATCGAGCCGCTGCTCGATGACTGGCCCGACGGCACCATTTGGTTGCAGATGAGCAGCGTCGGAGCGGCCGAGGCAGACCGGCTGACGCAGGCAGCCGAGGCCCACGTAGTAACGATCGTCGATGCGCCCGTCTCCGGGAGCACCTTGCCGGCCGAGCACGGCCAGCTGACGATCCTTGCCTCTGGGCCCGAGTCCGCGAGGACGGTGCTAGAGCCGGCATTTGATGCGCTGGCGTCGCGGGTGATGTGGGTCGGGGAGGCGGGGATGGGCTCACGCCTGAAACTGGCCGCCAACCAATGGATGATCTCGATGGTCGCAGCGCTGGCGGAATCGATGCACCTGTGCGACGCGATGGGCCTAGATCAGCAGCACTTCATCGAGCTGCTCGACGGCGGTCCGCTGGGGTCCGTCTACGCGGTGCAAAAGCTCCAGGAGATGCGACGCCACCAGTACCCCGCCGGCTTCCCGGTGCGACTCGCGCTCAAGGACCTCGAACTCGTCCACGAAGTCGAGCAGAGCTCGAAAACGACGATGCCCGTCCTCGACGCCGTCCTCGCGCGCTTCAACACTGCCGGAGAAGACCTCGCCGACCAAGACGTCGCGGCCGTCTACGAACTCGACGGGTCGGCGGCGACCTAGTGGTGCGTCTCGGTTTTAGTTGGCGATTGCATCGAGGGTGACTCGACCGCGCCGGACTTTGTCGAGGATCTGGTCGGTGGTAGCGGTCCATTGGAACGGCTCGGGGTTCTCGTTGTGGGCGGCGAGGTAGGTCTGGATCGCGTCGATCAGGTCCGGGACGCTGTGGAAGATTCCGCGGCGGATTGCTTTGTCGGTCAGCTGTGAGAAGAAGATCTCGACCATGTTCAGCCAGCTGCTGGAGGTCGGGGTGAAGTGCAGCTCGAACCGTGGATGCTTGGCTAGCCATGCCTTCGCGTTGGGGTGGTTGTGGGTGGCGTAGTTGTCGAGGATCAGATGGATGCGCAGACGTCTGGGGACCTCGCGATCGATCGTTCGTAGGAACTTCAAGAACTCGACGTGGCGGTGACGGGGCAGGCACTGGCCGATTACCGAGCCGCTGAGCACGTCCAGCGCAGCGAACAGCGTCGTGGTGCCGTTGCGCTTGTAGTCGTGGGTCATCGTCCCGGCTCTGCCGGGTTTGATCGGCAGCGACGGCTGGCTGCGGTCCAGCGCCTGGATCTGGCTCTTCTCGTCCATGCAGAGCACGATCGCGTTCTCTGGCGGGTTCAGATACAGACCGACGACATCGACGAGCTTCTCCTCGAACTGCGGGTCGTTGGACAGCTTGAACGTCTCGACCCGATGCGGCTGCAGACCCCGCGCGGACCAGATCCGCTGCACCGTCGCCGGCGACACACCAGCACGAGCGGCCATCGTGCGGCAACTCCAATGCGTCTCCCCAGCCGGCGTCTCGTGCAACGTCAACCGGACGATCTCCTCCACCCGCTCCGGCGGGACCGACGGCTTGCGACCACGGCCTGGCCGCACGCTCGAGAAATCCTTGAGCCCGCTCTCTGCGAACCGATCGCGCCACGCCTTCACCGTCATCGGCGCGACCCCGACCTCGCTCGCGATCCGCGTGTTCGCGAACCCGTCCGAGGCCATCAACAGCACCATCGCGCGTTGCACATCACGATGCGGCGCGGTATGCGAGCGGATCAACCTCTCGAGCACCGATCGTTGCTCGTCGGTGACGGGGAGCGGGGCAGTCGGGGAGCGGATTCCCCATCCTACCGCAATCCCTAGCTAATTACGAGACACACCACTAGATACCCGCACGTCGCGGTGGCGGCGTCATCGCCGCTGCGACCGCCCGCTGAACTTTCGCTCAACGACGCGTCACGGCTCGAGCCGGCACTCAAGCGTGACTTCCGTGGTACTGCCGCGTGCGGCTAGGAGCCCGGAGACCTCCTTTCGCGCGGCGGCGCGCATCCGATTGCTTTCGGCCGGCGCCCTGCCTTGCGCGGAACGCGCGCTGGGCGACCACGAGGACGCCACCCGGAGCTCGGTCCGCCCGGTGCTTGCCACGCGATCGAATCCCGCAAGTAGCAGAGCAGCAGCGCCGCCGCCGGCGCTCTCGCTGCCGGGTATCGGACACGACGGGTCATCTCGGACTCGCCAGCGGCGACATCGGCGGTCAGCTCAAGCGACCCGTCGCCCAGGCGCCACCGCTCGACGCCTTTAGCGGCAGCGCCGATGTCGGCGCGGTCGTGACCGCTTTGACGTCTTGCAGCTTCACGACCTTCGGTTAGCGCCCGAGCAGCGGTGGACCGATCCGTCGGCGACGCGCAACGTGCGCGCTTGTCGCGAATACGGGGTCTTTTTGGATCGCGCGTTGCGAGACCTGCCTTCGTGCCGGCGCGGGCATTTGCCGCCCACGGCGGTCGCATGGCTCCCGATGTCCGATTCCGACGGCGGGCGGACGTGAGCCTACGGCTGCTTGCGGACGAAGCGGATCGCGGTCGCGTTGCCCCTTTGGCTAACGAGACTCGGCAGTTTCGGAATTGTGCTACAGTTCCTTTACGGCACCCGTCGGTGCCGTAAATAGGGACCAGCCGATGCGAATGAGAGGTGGAGTGAGATGTCAAGCGATCGTTCACCTGCGCGAGCGATCGGGAGGCCGAGAGACGTCAGAGCGGACCGCGCAATCCTGATGGCGACGCTGGAGTTGATGGCCGAGCGCGGGGTCCGCGACCTGCGGATGGACGATGTGGCCGAGCGTGCGGGTGTCGGGAAGGCCACGATCTACCGTCGCTACCGGTCGAAGGATGAGCTCGTTAGCGACGCGGTGGCGACGCTGGTGAGTGAGATCACGATCCCTGATACCGGATCGACGCGCGCGGATCTGATGGCGTTGATGTCCCAGGCGGTCGAGCTCTACAGCGGCTCGCTCGCGGCTCGGCTGATGCCTGCGGTGCTGGAGGAGACGCGCCGCAACCCGGAGCTGGCGAGCACGGTTCGCGATCAGTTCCTCGCCGGACGCCGCGCGGCGCTGAGCGCGGTCCTGAAGCGCGGGGTGCGGCGCGGGGATCTCCGGCGTGGCCTTGATCTCGAGCTTGCGCTCGACGTGCTCGGCGGGGCGATCTTCTACCGGCTGCTGGTGACCGGCGGACCGATCGATGCGCCTCTCGCGGAGGGCATCGTCGAGCTGGTCCTGCGCGGCTTCGCGCCCACGCGCAAAGGCGTCGCCACCTGACGCGCGCCGATCCGCCACCCACACACCCGCCGCCTCCGGACCCACTCCCGGCCGCAGCGCGGACAACGCAGGACCGCACAGCATGACTACCCCTAGATCGGAGCACCACATGAAGATTTACTCCCTTACTACCGGAACCGTGAGCGTCAAGCACAGCTTCCTGTTCCCTCGCCATGGCGCGCGCCGGCAGCTGGATCTGTTCGTGCCAGGCGCGTTCTCAGAGCCGCTGCCCATCCATTGCTGGGCGATCGAGCACGACGGGGTCCTGCGACTCGTCGACACCGGCGAGACTGCCGCGGCGCGGAACGTGCCGTTCGCGCGGATGCATGTGACCCCCGAGCAAGAACTCCCGGCCGCGATGGCCCAGGCGGGCCTCGAGCTCGATGACGTCTCGGAAGTGGTGCTCACTCACGCCCACGGCGACCATATGGACGGGCTGGTCCATGTCCGCGGGCGGGTCCTGATCAACGAGGTCGAGTTGCGGTTCCTCGCCTCGCCGATGGCTCGAGTCATGCGTCGCGTGCTGCGCCAGCCACTCCCGCAACGGTTCGCTCCCGAGCCGTTCGCGCTCGACAGCGGCCCATTCGGCGCGTTCCCTCACAGCCGGGCGCTCAGCGATGACGGACGGATCGCCGCTGTCGCGACGCCCGGGCACACCCCCGGTCACATCTCGGTGATCTGCATTGATGACTCCGGCCGGCATGTAATGCTCGCCGGTGACGCGACCGACACGCTCGAGCAGTTGCACGCGCGACGCGCCGACGCGATCGGACCGAACCCCGAGGTCCACGTCGCGACGCTCGACACGATCCTCGCCCACTGCGCGGAGCATCCGACCGTCTACCTCCCGTCACACGACCCCGAGTCGCTCGCCCGGTTCAACGCCGCAACGACGGTCGCCGTCGCCGGTGCCAATCGGACCGACCGAGTGCCCGAACTCGTCGCTTAGCAGTTGCCCGCTTCCAGTCGCTGCCGGCTCCGAGCAGCTGCGACCACCCAACCACTGTCAGGAAACATCATGCATGCAGTCGTCGTCAACGTCACGATCAACGACCCAGAAGCCGCCGAACGCGCACTCCGCGAGCAGCTCGTGCCGCGAGTCTCCCAACTGCCCGGATTCGTCACCGGCTACTGGACGCTGAAGGACAACACCGGACTGACAATGCTCGTCTTCGATTCTGAAGACGCGGCCAACGCCATGAGCGGGCAGGCGCAGGCAACCGTGCCGTCTGCGATGACCTTCAGGGATGTCGAAGTGCGCGAGGTCGCGGCGCATGCCTGAGAAAAGCCGTGGCAGCTCCGGTTGCCGCCGGTGCGGGGTTAGTCGCCCTGCCCGCGACGGTTGCTTTCGGGCGTGCGAGGGCGGCATGCGCAGTCGGCCGTGCCCGGGCCAATTGCTCCTCTAACCGGGGTGTATGATCGGCGTCGGCCTGCTCCAACCTTCGGCGGGCAAGTTGTTCCGGCTCCAGCGATTGGCCGGTGTGAGCGTTGACCTGACGGTCAGCGCTAAGCGCCCGACTAGGAGTCGACCTTGGAGAAGCGCGATAGTCGGTCATGTGTCGGCCTCGGCGCCGCCCGGTTGACTGCGCGGGGACGCGCTCGCTGCGCTGGTGGTCGTCGCGACGTGCTTCGCGCCGCCCGCCCGAGTGATCCTCGGGCTCGTGCTGAGCGAACCGACGTCGACCAGCTTAGAGCCGTGCTGAGGCGCAGCCGACTGCAGGTGTGTGGAGAGCAAGAGAGGGAAATGACATGACAGGTGTACGAGGGACCGCGCTAGTTACAGAGCGCCGAGTGGAGCGCGCCGCCGCGAACACGTCGGGGGATAGGAACGGGGACGGTATGAGCGCAACGACGGGCGGCGCTGATCTGACGCCCACGGCCGCATGGTCCAGGCGGGTTCGGTGGGTCGGAGGGCTGATTCAGGCGGCCTTTGCCGCGTTCTGGCTGGTGCGGGGGAGCGTCGTGCTCGGGGGCGGCGTGGCCGCCGTATTGCTCGTCGTGTTCGGAGTGATCGTGATCGGCGTGTTTGTGTACGCGATCAGGGCGGCGGCGGGCACGGCCCCGCGGCCACGAAGCCAGGAGGGGAAGCGAATCGAGCGGGCCGTCACGATCGCGACAGTGATCGAGTTCGCCGCGGCGATTGTGCTGCCGGTGATCGTGAGCGGGGCTGGTCATTCGGACTGGGTGCTTCCGTCGATCGCGATCACGATCGGACCGCTACTGCTGTGGCTCGACTACCGAGTCCATATCCCGCGATACCGGCCGGTCGGATGGGCATTGACCGTCGGGCCAGTGATCTTGGTCGTTGTGCTGTCAGGCACGGCGCTCGTGGCGACGACCGGCCTGGGCGCGGGTGCCCTCCTCCTGGCGACGGCCGCGGCGGGCTTCCACGACCTCGCGGGAGTTCGCCGCGCGGCGGATGCCGCGAAGGCTGAAGATGTTGTCGCCCGTGCGAGCGCGGGGGCCGGGGCATGAGTGGGGATCGGCTTCATGTGGTGTTCGGGGCGGGACAGGTGGGGCGTGCGCTGAGCGCACGCTTGGCTGACATGGGACTGTCGGTCCGGGCGGTGTCGCGGAGTCGGCCTTCGGAGTTCGGCGAGGGGGTCGAGTGGCGGGCTGCTGACGCGGCCGATCCGGTCGCGGCCGCGGATGCGGCCGAGGGCGCGTCGGTCATCTACCAGTGCCTGAACGCGCCCTATACCGACTGGCCGGAGCGTTTCCCACCGCTGCAGCGAGGGGTGCTGAGCGCAGCCGAGCGCAACGGGGCGCTGCTGGTGAGCCTCGAGAACCTGTACGGGTACGGCCCGACCGCCGGAAAAGCGATGACGGAGGACCTTCCGCTCGCCGCGACGACGGTCAAAGGCAGAACCAGAGCGGCGATGACTCAGGAGCTGCTCGCTGCGGCGGCTGCCGGTCGGGTCCGCATCGCGATCGCGCGTGCTTCGGACTTCTTCGGTGCCGGGATCACCACGGGCACGACGCTCGGCGACCGGGTCTTCGCCAACGCTCTCGCCGGCAAGCGCGCTGACTTCATCGGCAACCCGGACCTCCCGCACACCTACAGCTACGTTCCGGACATCGCCATCGGTCTGGCCACACTCGGCACCGACGAGCGCGCGGTTGGGGGCGTGTGGCACCTGCCGGGCCCGGAGACGGTCACCACCCGCCAGCTCCTCGAGCTGCTGGCCGGCGACGTTGGACACCCGGTCGGCGTGCGCAATCTGCCGAAGCTGGCGGTGCGCGTCCTGGGCGTGTTCAACCCACTGTTGCGCGAGCTCGTCGAGATGTCCTACGAGTTCGACGAGCCCTTCGTGCTGGACACGACGAAATACGAGTCTGCATTCGGGAACACCGGCACCCCGCTCGCGACCGCCATCACCACGACCGTCGATTGGTACCGCACGCAGAACGGCTCCACCCCTGCCAAACGAAAGACCTGATCCCATGACCACCACAGATGCCGCGACCGCCCGATTCCGCCAGTTCTCCAACCCGGCCACCGGCGAGACGATCACGTTCACAGCGACCGCTCAGGACGGCCAGGAGGATGTCGTCCGCTTCGACTGGACCAGCCGGCCCGGCGGCTCGATCACCGAGCACCTGCACCCTCACCAGGAGGAACGCTTCATGATCACCGCAGGCGAAGCGCACTTCACCGTCAACGGCCAGAAACGCGTTATCGGACCGGGCGACACGATCGTTGTCCCCATCGGCGTCCCTCACTCCGAGTCAAACCCGGGATCGGTGACCATCGAGGGCGTCGTCGAACTTCGCCCCGCACTCCACTCCAAAGAGATGCACGAAGCCTTCGGCGGTTTGGCGTCCGAGGGCAAGACCACCCCCCGGGGCGCGCCCAAAAACCCGCTCCAGCTCGGCGCGACGCTCTGGCACTTCCG
>Ga0116217_10003439_pt1 | contig 14345 bp, 17 predicted proteins | sample Sb_taG_6_FD_89697 | JGI IMG/M metagenome (GOLD analysis project Ga0116217, IMG submission 89697) | Peat soil microbial communities from Weissenstadt, Germany - Sb_50d_4_PS metaG | ecosystem: Environmental > Terrestrial > Soil > Wetlands > Peat | place: Germany: Weissenstadt | collected 2010-09-21 | reverse complement strand
TCGGGGCTGCCTACTACGCCTCCTCGACGCTGCTCTGCACCCCCGAGTTCGTTGTCGCAGGAGGTCGGTTCCGCGCCGGGCGCCCAATCGGGAGAGGCCAGGCTGGGCGAGATCGTGGCCGGCGCGGTTTCGGGAGCTTTCGACGAGTGGCGGAGACGCCGTTCAGCATCGTCCTCGAGGCCAGGCCCTGAGCGGCCCGAACCGAGAGCACCACGACTGGCCCGGAGGTTGGTTCCGGCCTCGTCAGCCGCTTTGAACGCGAGCCTGCTCTTCGCGTTCTGATTGCGGCGTCAATCTCGCCAGGCCGGCCATGGCGAGGCGGAGAGCCATCGGTGGGCCGATCGGCCTGACTCTGGGTCTACGGCCCTCGTCCTGGGCATGGGTGGCGGCCGCCGTCACCACCTCCACCAAGCGGCGCGGGGCCACCGGCTTGCGCAGACATTCGAACACGACGGGCCCGAAGGCCTTGCGCACCTCGGGCTCTTCGAAGAACCCGAAGGCCGAGAAGACCACCACCGTCGAGGTCTCCTCCAGTGACTCCAGCACAGCGGTTCCGTCCATCCGCCGCAAGTGCAGGTCGAGGAGAAGCACGTCGATGTTCCTGCTTGCCAGGATCCACGTCGCTGCCGCCCCGTCCCCGGCTTCGAGGACGTCGAACCCCTCGCAACGCAAGACGGCCGCCGTGGACTCACGTACCGCCTCTTCGTCGTCGACAACGAGAACGGTGGCGGTGCGCTGGGGTTCCCGTCCTGGTCGTGGAGATCCGGTTGTGCGCGATCCCCCCGAGCGAGATGGATCGAGTCTCTTCGTCGCATCCATGGCCGGTCTCTCGGTCGACGAACATCGTGCGGGCGTTGTCTCTTATCGGCACCGCGCCGAGAAAGCTGAGGGCAACAGGAACCCAAAACGGCGCCCCGGGACCAGACGGGCCCGCCGTGGCGCCTAGCGCCGGCCGCGCCGACCGGCCGAAGACAACAGGGAACGGAAGCCGTCGAGCACGTGATGCCGTTGTGGCGTCGGCACCCGCCGCGTCGTTTCTGCTCCGTGGCGACGGCGTGTGCCCGGGTCGTCGGGAGCTGCGCTGATGCCGCCCCCCTCGGAGAGGGACGCGAAGGGGGTGGAGGATGAGTCCGCTGCTTGGTGCATCTCGCCATTCGACTCGGCGCGGCCGAATCGTCGTCCGGTGGTTTCCACGCGCCCTGTCGTGTTCCCCATGGTGCCCGTCGCTTCGATTCCGGGATCCGGTGACAATCTGGGCGATGCGACCCAGACGTGTCGAGTCATGCGAACCCCCCTTCGTGATGTGGCCCCGGTGCGTTGGGCGGTCCGGGCCACTCGACGTACACAACACCCACCCAATGTGGTGGTGACTCAGAATGCCCTACTTGAGCCCGGCTGTCACGCGGAATTCATCGCCGACGTTCCCGATGAAATCACCCTACGTCAGGAGGTTAACGCCGAACGTGCTCGCCTCTGGCATGACGCCTCGGCCTTTCGGCCTGGTTCACGGCCGCATCGTGCTCACGATGCACTCACACATCACGACGAACCGGATCGAGCCGTCTGATCGATGCGAAGTTGGAGCTCGGAGGGCCCACGCGTCATCCACCGTTCACGCGCCCGACACACCCATTGACATCGTGGGATTCGGCGAGAAATATTGCGCCATTGTGGCTTATGTGGCTGATGTTCTTCTTGAGCTTGCCGTTGGCTGTAAGGGGACGGTGCCGAAGAATGCCGTCGGGCCGAAGCATCCCCTCTGGTCGTGTGGGGTCGTGCCCAGGTAGACACCTCGCCCGGTCGCATCACGGTCCTCAAGCAGACCACGACATGTTCCTACATCAAGAGGAGGGAAGTCCGATGCGAGATGTTCAATCCTCCGCAAGGAGACCGAGGTCCCTGGCGACGTGGATACGTCACAACGTGATCGACGCCGCTCCGCTGTGGGCCGAGTTCTATCGAAGCGTTCTTGCCAACGTCCGCATCCATTGGGAACGACCATGACCAATGCGCCCCTTTCACCGTTGCGACCCAGTCGACACATCGAAGCGCTCTTGGCACTTGGTGCCGAAGAACCTCAGTGCGCCCGCCCCGACGACACTCCCGGGCGCGATCCGATGGTCGACCCGAATTCCGAGGGCAATAAGAGGCGAGTTCCCTACAGCCCGAAGGCCCATCCGGTCCAATAGGTCATAGGCGGAGGATCCACCCTGTCGCGAGGTTCGGCCAGCAGGTCATGAGGGCCAGCGCCGCGCCGTCCAGGGATCTCACGTTGCCGTCCGGAGACGGCAGTCTCCGCGCACCCCTCTTACGCCGAGGTCAGATCGAGGAGATCAGGCCATGGCCCCTCTGGCAATGCGGGCCACCCCAGTGCTCGACGATCTGGCCGTCACGGATCCGGAGGATCGCCGTGCCGTTGATGATCACGGGCTGCCCCGAGGCCGGAACGTCGTAGAAGCTCGTTCCGGTATGGGTACCCCGCACCGTCCAATGCGACACCACCAGGTCACCTGACTCGATGAGCAGGTCGACGGTGAACGTCATGTCCGGGAACGCCGTTCTCGCCTGTCGCCACCACTGCTGTTCATCGCCCCGCAGGTCGGTGCCGACTCGCTCCGGGCTGACGCGCTCGACCACATGGCTGTGAAAGTCGTCCGAGAAGAACTCATAGACGGCCTCGCCGTCGCCGGACTCCATGGCGGCGCTGTACTTCCCAAGGACCCGGAGGTTCTCCGACATGCATCGCCCCTTCCTTCGCAGGTTCTTGAACGGTCATCTCTCGCCGGGAGTGGCGCAGGTCCTCCTCCCATCGCAAGCTGGATCATAAATGCCTCGGCTCCCCCTGGGGCCGGTGCCCGCGTCATCGCCCGCCGAGAGATTTGGCCTGCCGTGGCCATCCCTCCGGCCTGCCGCCCCAGGGACTGTTCAGGGACTCCCACGGTGGCCGACGGCTCCCACAGCGCGATACTGGTGGACGTTCGATCTGGCCTCACCAATTGGAGGTCGTGATGGCAGTCGGAGTGCTCGTTGATTACCGAGGTGTCACGCTCGATCAGTACGACGAGGTCGTGGAGATCATGGGACTTCTCCCCGGCGGCCCCCCGCCGTCAGGGGTGCTCTTTCACTGCGTGACCAAGACTGACGACGGGATTCGCATCATCGACGTGTGGGAATCGCGCCGGGCATTGTTCGAGTTCCAGGAAGAGACGATTGAACCCCTCTTCCGAAAGATCGGCGTGCTGGAACCACCCCAGATCAGGTTCTTCGAGGTGCACAACTACTTCGTCACGAGAAGGAGAGGCCCATAATCGACCTCATGCGCCATCTGCGCGGGCCAACGGTAACGCTGCCCCGTCACCACCAGGTGTCGGAACATTCCGTCGGTCAGATCCGCGGACCCCGCGGTGGAGCCCAAGGTGGGGGCGGAGGGAATGGCCCCCACGTGGGTCTCCCTGGCCCGTGGCCGCGACCGTCCCGACCCGGGCCGATGAACTAAAAGTTGACTTCCATCGCACTGCTGATTGTGGCAGGGAGGCCGAGAGTCTCACTAGGCGCATAGACAGCCACACTGGGAGCGGGCTGCGTAGGTTGGACGCTGCTCGCCCAACCTAGGGTGATCGTCAGGGTGTCGGTTCCGTCCCAGTGGATGGTCGAGCACCCGGTTGTCTGCCCGTTGGTGCATCCGTTCACATTCCCCCCGAACGAAACGGTGCCGCTGAAGTAGCCGGCCTGACCAAGGTCGATGGTGCCGAAATGGAATTTTCCGTTGCAGTCCGCCCCGTCGGTGACCGTGACGATGTCATCTCCTGACGATGCCTGGGATCCGTGCACCACCACGTTGGAGTCGATCAGGTCGGGATACGAAGTGGAGCTCCAGCTTCCGCACAACGCACTAGGTGAAGGCGCCGGAGCAAAGGTCACGATGATCTGGTCCCCCACCTGGGCCCGCCCGGCCTGGGTACCGCCGTTGACGATGCTCAGTGACGGGGGGAATGGCGTGGCCGGCGGGGAAGGGGCCGACGGCGGGCTCGATCCCACCGCGTTGGCGACCGCCACCGTGAACGTGTAGGTGGTGCCATCGGTGAGCCCCTTGACGACGTGAGAGGTGGCCGACGAGGTGAAGGTTCGTTGCCACTGCGTCACACCGCCGGCGTAGCGCGTCAAGGTGAACGAGGTGATGGGACTGCCGCCGTCGCTGGGCACCGACCATGACACGATGACCTCGCCGTCCCCGGGGTTCACACTGACCCCCGTCGGTGTCGACGGCGCCGTCGGGAGCGACACACCCAGGGTGGTCGTCGTGCTCGAGCCGGTGCCGGAGCCGGAGTCCGAGCCCGCGCCCCCCGAGCCTCCCGATCCGGAGGGCACCGAAGTCGTCGACGTGGTCGACGTCGACGTCGAACCCGTGGGGTCCGGCCCGATGCCGACCGAACCATCGAGCGTCCCGTGTCCGATCGGTGCGCTCTGCTTGACACCTCCCGACACGCCTGGTCCCGACGCTTGGGGGCCGGCACTCGCGGGCAGTGCCACTGGGCCCGAGGGAGGTCCGACCGTCGGGTGCGAGGCGACGTTCAGGGTTCCCGCCGTCACCGCCCCTGTGGCCACGAGGGATGCCGCCCCCACCCGCCCCAGCACTGCCGCGGTCTGACCGAGCTGGGGGATGGCGCCCACGAACGGCAGCGAACCGAGCCAGGCCAACGGCCCCGCCAGCGGTCGAAGTCGACCGATCGAGACGTCGAGAAAGGCGCGTACCACTCGGGGGTCGAACTGCGATCCCGAACAGGCGGCGAGTTCGGCCCGGGCGGCAGCGGGGCTCAGCGCCGTCTTGTAACTGCGGACCGTTGTCATGGTGTCGTAGGAGTCGGCGACCGCCACGATGCGACCGCCGAGCAAGATCCGGTCGCCCTTCAGCCCATAGGGATATCCAGAGCCGTCGTACTGCTCGTGGTGCTCGGCGATGGTCTTCGCCCACTCCCCGAGCCAGGCCGCCAGGGGGGCGGTCAGCTTGGCCCCTTCGAGAGGGTGGTTCTTGATGATCTCCCACTCGTAATGGTCGAGCTTGCCGGCCTTGTTGAGGGTGAGGGGGTGGACGGCGAGTTTGCCGATGTCGTGGAGAAGCGCAGACCAGCGCAGGCGGTCCCGGTCGTCGGGGGGAAGGTCGAGTTCCTCCGCGATGAGGTCGGTCAGGACGCGCACCCGTTCGCCGTGCCCGCGCGTGTAGCGATCATGGGCATTGAGCGCCCCCGCCAACGCCAGGATCCTCTCGGCGGCCACGACAGGCTCGTCCTCGATCCCCTGGGTGCGAGCCTCCTCCACCCGCCGGGCCAGGTTCCGGGTGCTGCCCGCCTTCCGGACCACGGCCAAGCGCTTGGGGGCCCGGTCGGGAAAGACCATCGTCATCTTCAACAGCACCGCCAGCGGCAGGGCCCGACGGGCCAATCTTTCGGTCACCACCATCACCACGGTCGGCACGACGAGGACGGTGACCCACCATCCCGCCAACCACCCTGCGCTCCGGGGCCTGGGGAGGAGGTGCGCAGTGATCGTTGCGGCCACGATGGAGAGGGCGATGGGAACGACGAAGACCGCGCCGCTCACCAACGCCGACAGGACCGGTCGACCACGCCAGCGGTCGCGGGGAGCGCTCCGTTTCGACTTCTTGCGGGCCATCTCCATTGTGACCGTCCCCACTCGGCCGATGTGCTACGACTCGCCCGTGAGCGAGTTGAGTTCGGCTTGTGCCCCTTGGCGCTGAGCTCGCAGTTCCCTGATCTCGGCGTCGAACTGCTTCAGGGCGAGTTGGAGCTCGGCCACCCTCTTGGTCTCGGTGCGCGACAGCTGCCTGATCGTGGGCCTTTCCCCCTTGTCGAGCCGCCTGAACGGGCGCATGGAGTCCAGGTATCGGCACGGGGTCGCGCCAGCCTGAGTGTCCGGGCACCCCGGCCTGGAGGTCCCTCGCCCAGCCTGGGACACCAGCCTGGGACACCAGCCCGGCCGCCAGCGCTTTCCCGGACCACCCCCGAGCGGCACCCCAGGGCGGTGGCGGGCACGGGAGCCTGACACATCTCCCTACGGGCGGGTCACCTCGGCGATCTCGAAGTGCGTCCCGACCATGCGGTGGTAATAGAGGGTGGTGCGATCGGCACTGATCGAGGGAGCTTCGTCGAACCCCGTGACGGCGGCGACGCGTTGCACGTCACCGAAGGGCTGACCGAGGGAGGTGCGCACGGCTCGGTAGATGCCGGGGCCTCCCCCTGTGGGGTCCACCCTCGTGAAGAAGAGCTCCAGCCCGTTGGTGGAGATGGAGGCCGCATACGTGAGTTTCCCGGGCTGGTTGACGGCGCGTAGGACCATCGAAGCATCATGGTCAGGAGTGAAGTGGTCCCCGCTCTTGTCGAAGACGGCGAGGCTGGCGCTCGTGGGGGCCGACCCCCCGTTGAAGCGGCCCACGCTGACAAAGAGGGTCGTGCCCTGGGCGTTCACCTCGACGTCGAAGTCCACGACCCCGGGGGTCCGGGGTGAGATCCCGGAGGCGAGATGCAGACCGTTGAGACGTCCGGAGTCGAACCGGCCCACGTAGATGGTCGAGAGCGTCGTCGAGTAGCTGCGCGGTGAGACGAAGTACAGATCTCCGCCTCTGTCCATGGTGGGCGTCCCGGAGAGAGCGTCGGGCTGGTTGGCACCTTGGACCGCACCCTGGTACACGAATGTCCGCGCGTCGGCGCGCGAGGCATATTGCAAGGCCGCGATGTGGGGCGCCACGTTCGAGGTGTTGAAGAACAGGTACGCACCGTCACGTGTGACGAACGGCTCCATGGCGTCGCCAGAGTATCCACGAATGGTGACCGCCTGGGGGTCGGTGAAGGCGCGATAGAGGCTCTGAGATGGTTTCGACCGGATCACGGACTTCGGCGAGCCCACACATCCCAGGGTGGGTATCCAGAGGGCGGCCGCCACCAAGGCGGACACCATGGTGAGGGGCAGACCCTGGCGAAACCCCCGTGACATCTTCGAAACAAGCAGACGCTCCGTCAGCTCGAGGAGGGAGCGGCCTCCGCCGCCGATTTGAGGCGATCCAGCGTCTGCTCCATCGTGCTCCGGTTGTGGGTGGCGCGGTCGGCGACTCCGCTTATGGGCTTGGCAAGTGCCTTAGCCAGACGACCGCGCTCGTCGATCCAAGTCTCGGTCACGCGACACCCGATGGCGGTGGGCTCGAACGCATAGCTCCACCTGGCGACCTTGAATCCCGACACCGTGACACGGAAGGTGAGCAGGCGTCCGGGCTCGGCGGCGACGATCGCTCCCGCTGTGTTCCACGTCTTCGTGCCGTTGCGGTTCGTGCCCCGAAAAGTCGCGCCGGGCGTCGGGCCCGTGGCACCCCGCAACCATGTGGCCCCCTGGTTCTCGGGCGACCACTCCCCCATTCGGGTCACGTCCGCGACCATGGCCCACACGTGCTCGGCGGGTGCCGCGATCTCTGTGGTCACGCTTACCTGATCAACCATGGGTCGCATGGTACTTCCGAGGGCATTGTTTCGCTCGCTCCCACGAGAACCGCTGAAATGCCGACGGCCAGCTCGATCAGGGAAGACCGGCCAGATCCACGGCTTCCAATTGGTTCGAGGCGTAGTTGGTGACGAGCAGCGTGTTGGCGCCCGGAATCGCCGTCATCTCCCGGGGGAAGAGGCCGGCCGGGATGACCCCGAGCAGGGCCGGCTGCGACGCGAGGGCTGCCTTCGTACCGACAACGGCGAGGTTGGAGACCGCTCCCCGGGCCGAGAACCGGTTGGAGTCGGCCACGACGATCTGCTTCCCACCGTCGACGAGGGCGAGTCCCACCGGCGCCTTCCCCACTCCTACGTCAGCGAGAAGGGCGTGATGCGGGTCGCTCAACAGCTGTGCGGCCGAGAACCCGAGCAGCGAATCGCTCCCCCGGGCCGTGACCCACACCACGCTCCCGTTGCCCGAAGTGATCACCCGCACGGGGCTACAGCCGGCGACCACCGTGATGGCCACCGCGGCGGCAGGGTCGGTCTCGGCTCGCGCCACGTTGATCACCGAGAGCGATCCCTCAGCGGTCCGCGTGGCGGACCGTCCCTCCACCTCGCTGGTGGCGTAGAGCCACTCTCCGTTGGGAGACATCGCCATTCCCACCGGAGCCAATCCCAGGGGAACAGTGCCCACGAAGTCCGACGGCCCAAAGCCGTTGGCCAGGGCCTTTCCGAGGTTGAAGACGGCGAGGTCATTGCTGTCTTCGAGTGTCACGAAGGCGTATCGATTGTCACGGGAGCCAAGCGCTTCGATGGCCCCGCCAGACGCTCCGGCCGGGCTGGTAAGCATCCCCGTCACCGCGTTCGGACTGCCGCGCTCGGCACCTTGCACGCTGATCACGGCGGCGCCGCTTTCGTCGGCGACCAACAGGTCACGACCGTCGTGGGTGAGTGCCTCACCGAGGGGCTGTCCCGGCACTTGGATCGAATGGAACCGACGGGAGACGTGAGGCCGGTCTGAGAACACCGCGATCGAGTTGTCCACCGAAATGAACGACCACGCGCCGTTGGACGTCGTGACCGCACCGAAGGGACGACCGGGAACCGGGATCATGGTCGTGTGGATGGCGGACAGCCTCGGTGCAGCTGCGACGGCGGTGCTGCATCCCGTCCCCGTTGATGGCCGAGCGTTGGCACCAGTACTCGCACCAGTGCTGGTCGCGGCACCGCACCCTGCGCAGGCACCCGCCACGAGGAGTCCCACCACGACCTTCCTCAGGCCTTGCACCTCAAGATTGTGGCAGCAAACGTTGACCCGAATGAGATACTGACGGCGTGGAGCTTCTCCCCGCCGGCGCTCGGCTTCCCCCGGGACCACCTCGACCGCCCGCGCCACCGACCACCGGCTGGAACGGTGATCCTCCTGGAGCGCCGAGGGGACCTCGACCTGACCCCCCGCAGGTTCCGGCCGGCCGCCGGCGCCACATCCTCCGCCAATGCATTCGCGAGCTGTTGCAGGTGGTCTGGCCGACCTGTCGGTCGACGCAGCGCAGCGTACGGGCGACGCTGGTCACAGCCGTCATGGTCACGACCTTGGTCGCAGGGCTGAACGTGGGATTCGCTCACGGCGTTGCGCCCTTGGTCCACTGACCGGTCCTCGAGCACAGCGACGACCTCGCTCCGGGGCTGCCCGGCCTCGGAGAGGTCACCCAGACCCTTCGGGCCGCCGGCGCAAGGATCACGTGGCTCCCGACCCGCTCCGAAGGTTCGAAGGTCGTGGTCAAGTCCGCCGAGCAGGTGCCGACGACTCCTATCGCGTCACGCCGCTGAATACCGGACCGCGGCGGTGCCCGGTGGGTTCTGCACCCCGGGAACCGCATCGGGGTTGGCCACGCACACCTCGCCCTCGAGACCATCGGGATCACGGAAGAACACGCTGAGAATCGGCCCGAAGTCGGTGACGAAGTCGTCTGCTGCGCCCCGGGCCATCAAACGGTTGCGGATCTCCTCGAAAGCTTCCAGAGAGGCCGCTTGGAATCCGAGGTGGTCGATACGACCCCGACCGAACATGGGGGTCTGCCGATCGGGCTCGGTGTTTCCTTCCACCTCGAACACATTGAGCTCGGCAGCCTCCCCGACCCGCACGAACGTCAGACGCACGTGCGGATTCTCCTGCTGCTGTCCGTCGACCTCGGCGTCGAAGACGTCACGGTAGAAGGAGACGAGTCGGTCGGTGTCGTTCGTGAGCAGCGCGACGTGGTTGAAGCCGTTGAGAAGCATCGATCCTCCTCGAAGTCGCGGAAGCAGATGGGTCCGGCGTTCGACCAGGATATCGGTGGTGCCGGAGCCCGGGACAGGCGCGGTCGTCGTCGAGAATGGCAGGGTGGCAAGAGACCGATGAGTCGGGGAGCTGGGCGACGTCGTACCCAGAGGGGTGACATCGCAGTCTGGGGAGGATCGTCAATTGGCCACCTATGTGTTGATCCATGGCGCGGGGTCGGACTCGTGGTACTGGCACCTGGTCGTTCCTGAGCTAAGGGCGCGAGGCCACGACGTCGTCACGCCCGATCTCCCCTGTGACGACGACGCCGCGACGTGGTCGGACTATGCCGACACCGTGGTCCACGCCATCGCCGATCCGACCGAGCTGGTGGTGGTGGCCCAGTCTCTGGCCGGGTTCACCGCACCGCTCGTGTGCGACCGAGTGCCGGTGAAACTCCTGATCCTGGTTGCGGCCATGGTGCCGCTCCCCGGCGAGCTGCCCGCAGACTGGTGGGCCAACACCGGGTGGGAGCAAGCCCGGCGTGAGCAAGCCGAGCGCGACGGGCGCGCTATCGACGGAGAATTCGACCCCGTGGCCGAGTTCTTCCATGACGTCGGGCCCGAGGTGGTGGCAGAAGCCTTGGCGAGGGGGGAACGGAGACAGTCGGGGACCCCGTTGGCGACGCCGTGGCCACTCCAGGCGTGGCCAGACGTGCCGACGGAATTTCTGCTCTGTCGGGACGACCGCTTCTTCCCTGCCCCGTTCATGCGGCGCGTGGTGCGGCAGCGACTGGGCATCGTGCCCGACGAGCTGGACAGCGGTCACCTGCCTGCATTGAGCCATCCAGCGCAACTCGTGAACCGTCTCGAGGAGTACCGGACCCGGCGCGGGAGAGGCGACCCGGGTGCCCTGAACCCATAGGCGCTCTCGGGACCACGCGCCCGAGCCGCTGTTCTCGTTCGTGGCGCGTGAGCTTCAAGGGATCTGGGGGATCCCACCCGCGGCATCCAGGTCATGGGTCAGGCGCGGCCAGACGTCGGGGTCGTGGCCGGGGACGAGCCGGAGGTGCGCGCTGGCGGCAATGGCCTTGAGCCGTCGGATGTGGTGGACCGTTTCGGCGGGGTCACATCCCACCACTCCCCCGATGGGAAGTTCGTGCTGGATGTTCTCGGCCAGATCGGCGGCATCGAAGGCGAAGACGAATCCACCGCCTCCCAGGGAGTCGTCATAGCGGACGATGAAGCTCTGATGCCCCGGCGTGTGACCCGCCGTCTTTATGGCGGTGATCCCGGGAGCCACCTCGGCGTCACCGTCGGCCAGGCGCCAGTCGATGGCACGGTCGTCGAAGTCGATGCGGAAGATGCCATGGCCCTCCGCTTCGGGGCTGAGTCCGAAGGTGAGCTCGTCGCGCTGCAGGTGGACCGGGGCGCGCCCCGCGAAATGCCGGATACCCCCGGCGTGGTCGTTGTGAAGATGGCTCACCGCCACGGCCGCGATGCCGTCGACATCGAGACCGGCGGTCGCCAGGGCGTCGAGGAGTGGGTCCGCGCTCGGAGGGAGGAACGGCACGATGGCACCCAAGCGGTCGTGGAAGCGGCGACGAAGCTCGGGGTCCCGCACGAGGACGGGGTTGTACCCGGTGTCGAGGAGCACCCATCCCCCGTCCACCTCGACGAGGACCCCGGGAACCGGCTCGCGCAGCCGCTGCTCGGGGGGCGCCCCGTACACCGACCACGACTTCGGCAACTCGACCCATCCCAGGGTGAGCAGCACCACCCGTTTCACACCCGTCGTCGTCCGTGCGCTCATCCCACCACCTCCCGGCGCCGGTGTCCGGAGCCCGAGGGGAAGACGTGCTGCACACCCCGGTCAGCCGCGGACTCGGCGAGCGAGTCGTGCTCTGCGACGGCCGGCCTGATCGTCTGCATGTCCCTCCCCTCGAGAAATGAAGAAGCCCGGAGAGCGCTGTGGCCTCCCGGGCTTCTTTCCCGCCGAACCACACAGGCATCGTTGTGGAAGCCGGTGCGTGCAACTCTCGGACCAGGCCACCGGACGACTCGGGGGAATGAATCGCCCGATGCGGAACCCTGGATGCGCTCTATTCGACGATCGTCATCGTAAGGACGCAGTGTTTCCCGTCGGTATCTCGCTTGTGAACATTTTGTTTCACGTTCTGGAGGGTTGGCGTGGGTCGCCGAGGAGCCTTCCGGTGCGCTCGACGTAGAACGCATGTCCTACGTGAACGCCTACCGCAGGCGATTCGACCACCATCCGTCGTCACTTGGGGTACCGCCGGGCGCCGCCGAAGGCGGCTGGCGCGTAACGTTGGGCTTCTCTCCTGGGCCACTGGGCTCGTGGGAGCGGCCGAGACCCTCGGCCAGATCGTGCCGACCTCAAAGCGGTGAGCCCACCCTCGAAACTGGCCCAATTGCGCTGAAAAGCCCTGAAGTTCGATCGGGTTGCTGTCGAAACAATGGACAAAGCGCAGCTATGGCCGCGTTGAGTCGTCGCCCAGCAGGAGGCTTGACCGAAGATGAGCGAGATACAGGGCCCTGGGCGGCCGCCGCCATCAGACTACGAGTGGCAGCGACCTGAACAGTATCCCCCATATTTCGCCCCGAAGCCGTCGTCCCCGCACGCTCCGGTCAGTGCCCCGACGATGGAAGTTCCGCTCCCGGCGGGATTGGACGGATGGCAGCCCGATCCGTTCGGCATGCACGAAGAGCGGTTTTTCAGGCAGGGTGAGCCGACACCACTGGTACGGGACAATGGCGTGGGTTCCTACGACGAGTCACCAAGGTTCCTTGCGCCGACGGCACCTCCAACCCAGCCGGGTTCCTACGCGGTCTCCTCGGTGAACGGCAACGCTTCGGCGGTGCCCACTCCTACGCCAAGGGAGCGTGGTTGGTATCAACTCGCTGACGAACCCGATATGGCCCGCTACTGGAACGGGCGTCAGTGGGAGGGGGCTCCCCAGTTGGTCGAGGCGATCCAGCATGGCGCCACGCCGGGGGAAGCCGAGGGACCAAGCGCCCCGCCACACCCGAAGGGAAGTGCTCTTCGCCGGGCCCATCGTGGGGCGAAGATCGCTTCGACCGTCTTCAAGATCGGGGCGTGGCTGGTGATTCTCGGCGGCGCCTTCGGAGCGGTCGCCATGGACAAGGTGTTGCACGACCACGGCACGACCGGGAGCCGTGTTGCCGAGGTCCTGGCCGGCATCGTGGCCGGCAGCCTCGTGATTGCTGCTGGCCTTGGTTTCTTCGCCTTCGTGCTCGCGCTCCTCATCGAGATTTCGTCGAAAACCGAGTGAGCAGACCGGCGTCAGGTGGGCCGGACCCGACATTGCGGTCCCCATGGCGTCCCCAGGAGTCAGGTGCTCCGGGTCGGGGCGAAGGGCCAGAGCCCGATAAACATCCAGGTCACCACGTATTTCAAAGCACGGGGGAATCACGTCTCGAGTTCTGCCCTCTCTGAGCCGATACCACCGATCAGCAGTCTCGAATTGTCTGGGGCGCGGCAGCGCGATCCGGCCCCACCTTCGGGTGGGCTAATGGCAAGGGCGACCCGTGCCGATATTTCCTTCTATGAGGCGACGCCGCGCGACGGACACGACCGAAACCGAGGCTTTGGGTGCAACCGACACCTTCTTCGCGGCCGCCAAGCCTGTCGAGGGTGACACGTTGTTCGTGACCCAGACGTCCGCCCATGCCGACGGCATCGACACGCTCAATCCGAAAAGCAAGCCCAAAGCCGTGCGCAAGCTCCGGGGCCGGACCAAGACGGTCGACACCCATGAGGTCATCGACACCCCTGAGGTCTCTGACCCGGGCCCGGAAGCTGACGCCCCTGGCCCGACCGACACCGTCACCGCCGGCGCCGAGACGCCTGCCGAAAGCGGCACGTCTTTGGTGACCGACATCTTCGAGGACATCGAGACCGGCGATCCGACGGAGGCCCACAGCAAAGCCAAGGGCTTCAGCCGGTTCCGGACCCGGTCCAAGGTGGTCGACACCCCTGAGGTCACCGACACCACCGACATCACCGCACCGTCTGAGACCACGAAGACCGAAGTGGACGCCGACACCCACGTGGCCAGCCGCACCGCGGAGGCCACCGCCACCCCAGAAGCCATCCGCACCGCGGAGGCCACCGGCGCCGCTGAGGAACGCGACACACCCCTCGCTGCCGAGGATGCCGGCCCGACCGACTCCGCCGGGGCCGAGATGTCTCCCGAGAGCGATCGGTTCTTGGTGACCGACATCTTCGAGGACATCGACACCGCCGACCCGACCGACGCCAACGGCAAAGCGAAGGGCTTCCGCCGGTTCCGGGCACGCTCCAAGGCGATCGACACCCCTGAGGTCACCGACATCCCTGAGGTCGACGAGAGCGCACTTGCCGCTGACACCCACGTGGCCAGCCGCACCGCGGAGGCCATCGTCACCGCAGATGCCAGCCGCACCGCGGAGGCCACCGGTGCCGCTGAGGAACGCGACACACCCCTCGCTGCCGAGGATGCCGGCCCGACCGACTCCGCCGGGGCCGAGATGTCTCCCGAGAGCGATCGGTTCTTGGTGACCGACATCTTCGAG
>Ga0116217_10003436_pt1 | contig 14357 bp, 9 predicted proteins | sample Sb_taG_6_FD_89697 | JGI IMG/M metagenome (GOLD analysis project Ga0116217, IMG submission 89697) | Peat soil microbial communities from Weissenstadt, Germany - Sb_50d_4_PS metaG | ecosystem: Environmental > Terrestrial > Soil > Wetlands > Peat | place: Germany: Weissenstadt | collected 2010-09-21 | reverse complement strand
GCCCGTCGGCACGTCGCGCATTGGCCGCATCCCCCCGTCGGGCAGAGCAGGGCGGCCCCGAACGCCTGCGCGGCGGGGCGGGCCCCGGCGCCGTCGGTGCCGAGGAACAGGTAGGCGTGCACCGGGTGGCGCGCCGCCGCCCGCAGGGCGGCGACCGCGGGAGCCTGCCCCACCACCCCGGCGAAGAGTTCGGGGACCGGCGGCCGCTCCGCCGCGGTCACGCGGGCCACCCGAGTCGCGACTCCACGGCCGCGGCCACCGCGTGGGCCACCTCGTCGGCACCGCGGTCGCCGTCGACCACCGCCCAGTGGCCGGGGTCCCGGCCGGCCAGCTCCTTGTAGCCGAGGGCGACCCGCTCGTGGAAGGCGGCGTCCAGGCCTTCGAGGCGGTCGGGGACCCCGTCCAGGCGGGCTCGCGCCACCGCCAGCGGCACCTCGAGGAGGATCGACAGGTCCGGGTGCAGCCCCTCGGTGGCGAACTCGAGCACCGGCGCGAGGGCGTCGGTGCCGAGCCCGCGCCCGGCGCCCTGGTAGGCGAGGGTGGACCCGCTGAACCGGTCGGTGACCACCCAACGGCCGTCGGCGAGCGCCGGTCCGACCACCTCTTCGATGTGCTGGGCGCGGTCCGCGGCGAGGAGGAGCGCTTCGGCCCGGGCAGAGAGCTTGCCGTCCGATGCCAGCACCAGCCGGCGGATCTCGGTGCCCGCGGCGGTGTCGCCGGGTTCGAAGGTGAGGAGGGCGCCTAGGGACTCGGCCAGCCGGGCCGCCTGGGTCGACTTCCCGCAGCCGTCGACCCCCTCGAGCGCGATCAGCCGGCCCCTCTCCCGCGCGCTCACCTCTCTATTCTGCGCGCTCAGGCCTCGCCGCCGTCCGGGGTCGCATCGGTCTTCGGGGACGCCTTGCTCGCCGCCGCCTTCTCGGCCGGGGCCCGCTTCTTGGCGGCCTTCTTGGCTGGGGCCCGCTTCTTGGCGGCGGCCTTCTTCGTGGTCTTCTTGGCCGCCCTGGCCCGCCGGGGACGCGGGCCGGCGGCCCGGCGCTCGGCCAGCAGTTCGGCGGCGCGCTCGATGGTGATCGACTCGACGTTGTCGCCCCGCCGCAACGACGCGTTGGTGGTGCCGTCGGTCACGTACGGGCCGAATCGCCCGTCCCGCACCACGACCGGGAGGTTGGTCTCGGGGTCGGCGCCCAGCTCCCGGAGCGGCTGAGCCGGGGCCCGCCCCCGCCGGGTCTTCGGCTGGAGGAACACCGCCTTCGCCTCGTCGAGGCCGATCGTCAGCAGCTGCTCCTCGGAGGTGAGGCTCCGGGTGTCGGTCCCCCGCTTGAGATAGGGGCCGAACCGGCCGTTGTGGGCGACGATCTCCTCTCCGGTGTCGGGGTCGATCCCGACGACCCGGGGGATCGAGAGCAGCTGGAGCGCCTCTTCGAGGGTGAGCGTCGCCGACGTCATCGTGGCGAACAGCGACGCGGTGCGGGGCTTCGGCTTCCCGTCGACCACCTCGCCCATCTGGACGTAGGGGCCGAAGCGGCCGGCGCGGACCTGGACCTCGAGGCCGGTCTCGGGGTCGGCGCCGAGCACGCGGTCGTCGGACGGCGCGTCGAGCAGCTCCTCGGCCCGTCGCTCGGTCAGCTCGTCGGGGGCCAGGTCGTCGGCGAGCGAGGCGCGGTCCTCGCCGCGCTGGAGGTAGGGGCCGTAGCGGCCGACCCGCACCACCATCTGCTCGCCGTTGGAGTCGGCCCCGATCGGGATCGAGTTGATCTCCCGGGCGTCGATCTCTCCGAGGTGCAGCGCCACCGCGGCCTTCAGCCCGAGCCGCAGGGTGTCACCGCCGAGCTCGACGGCCCCGTCGTGGGTTCCGTTGGCCTTGCCGTTCGACCCCTGCGAGCCGTTCGCACCGCTGGACGCGTGCAAGCCGTTGGAGCCGTTCGAGCCGTTGGAGGCCGACTTCGGGGACCCGAAGTAGAAGCGGGTCAGCCACGGCAGCACCTCCTCGCGCCCGTCGGCGATCTCGTCGAGGTCGTTCTCCATCGACGCGGTGAACCCGTAGTCGACGAGCTCGCCAAAGTGGCGCTCGAGCAGGCCGACCACTGCGAACGCGGTGAAGCTCGGCACGAGGGCGGAGCCCTTCTTCCAGACGTACCCGCGGTCGACGATCGTCGAGATGACGCTCGCGTACGTGGACGGCCGGCCCACCCCGAGCTCCTCCATCGCCTTCACGAGCGATGCCTCGGTGTAGCGGGCCGGCGGTTGGGTGGTGTGCCCACCGGGTTCGAGACCGAGCGCCGTCGCCGACTGCCCCTCGCGCATCGGCGGCAGCATCACCTCACGGTCGGCCAGTTCCGCCTCCGGGTCGTCCTCACCCTCCACGTACGCGCGCAGGAACCCGGGGAACGTGATCACCCGACCATTGGCCGAGAACTCGGCCTCCCGGCCCGTCCCGAGCGCCGCGCCGTCCGGCACCGTGGCGACCAGCCGGACCTGCGCGCTCGTCCCAGTCGCATCGACCATCTGGGACGCGACCGTCCGCTTCCAGATCAGCTCGTAGAGCCGCAGCTCGTCGCCGTGCAGGGCGGAGGCGGCCTGGTCGGGGGTGCGGAACGTGTCGCCGGCCGGCCGGATCGCCTCGTGGGCCTCCTGGGCGTTCTTCACCTTGCGCTCGTAGCGGCGGGGGGCGTCGGGCACGTACCCGCGCCCGTACAGGGCGGTTGCCTGCGATCGGGCCGCCGAGAGCGCCTCGTCCGAGAGCGTCGTCGAGTCCGTCCGCATGTAGGTGATCCAGCCCTGCTCGTAGAGCCGCTGGGCCACCTGCATGGCCCGCTGGGCGCTGAACCGGAGCTTGCGTCCCGCCTCCTGCTGGAGCGTCGAGGTCATGAACGGCGGGGCCGGCGAGCGGCGGAACGGGCGCTCGGTGACCGACGTCACCCGGCCCATGGCGCCCTGGAGCGCCTGGGCGAGGGCCGTGGCCAGCGCCTCGTCGAGAACCCGGACCTCCGCGTTCGACTCGACCTCCCCGTCGGCGTTGAAGTCCCGGCCGGTGGCGACGGCGGTGCCGTCCAGGGCGACCAGGGTCGAGGTGAAGCTCCGCGGGGTGGTGGTGTCGTCCTCGTCGGGGGGTTCGGGCGACGCGAACGTCGCCTCGACCCCCCACCAAGTGGCGGCCCGGAACCGCATCCGGGCCCGCTCCCGCTCCACGATCATCCGGGTGGCCACGCTCTGGACCCGCCCGGCGGAGAGCCGGGGCATGACCTTCTTCCAGAGGACGGGCGACACCTCGTAGCCGTAGAGGCGGTCGAGGATCCGCCGCGCCTCCTGGGCGTCCACCAGCCGGCGGTCGAGCTCCCGGGGTTGCTCGACGGCCCGCTGCAGCGCGGCCGCGGTGATCTCGTGGAAGACCATCCGCTTGACCGGGATCTGCGGCGCGAGGACCTCGTAGAGGTGCCACGCGATCGACTCGCCCTCGCGGTCCTCGTCGGTCGCGAGATAGAGCTCGTCGGCTTGCTTCAGCTGGCGCTTGAGGTTGGCCACCACCGACTTCTTCTCCGAGGAGACGACATACAGCGGCTTGAACCCGTTGTCGACGTCGACGCCGAGGCGCGACCACTCCTCGCCCTTGTACGCGGCGGGGATCTCGTCGGCGCCACGCGGGAGGTCGCGGATGTGTCCGACCGACGACTCGACGACGAAGTCGGGCCCGAGAATGCCCGCGATGGTGCGTGCCTTGGCCGGTGACTCGACGATGACGAGTGCCTTAGGCAAGGTCGTCTCCTGCGCACGGCGGCGCGATCGCGATGGGGGCCGGGGAGCCCGTCGCACGGACACCATCACGGGCATCCGGTGGCCCTGTCAATACCCTCCCCGCGACCAGGGAGAAACGATCCTGGTCAGGGGTGCTGTCGGGAGCCCGATGGTACCGGTACGCGACCGGCCGCCCCGCGGATGCCGCCAGTGGCCCGCTGCCCCTACTCGGCCGCAGCCGGCGCCGTCTCTACCGGCGCCGGGGCGTCGCTCACCATCAGTCCCTCGGTCCGTCGCTTCGAGAAGGCGACGGCCGACAGCAGGATCAACAGCGCCACACCGGCGATCGCGAGGCGCGCCCCGGTGTTGTGCCGCAGCGTGATCACGGCCGGCAGGATGAGGAGCGACACGAGGTTCATCACCTTGATCAGCGGGTTGAGGGCGGGACCAGCGGTGTCCTTGAACGGGTCGCCGACGGTGTCGCCGATGACGGCTGCCTTGTGCGTTTCGGAGCCCTTGCCGCCCTCATGGCCATCCTCGATGTACTTCTTGGCGTTGTCCCACGCGCCACCCGAGTTGGACAGCGTGTTGGCCATGAGCTGGCCGGTCAGGATGGCGGCGGCGAGGAACGCACCGAGCGCCTTGTAGTTGATGCCGAAGCCGACGATGGCCGGCGAGAGCACGGCCAGCAGGGCGGGCGTCGCCAGCTCCCGCTGCGCCGCCGCCGTGCAGATCGAGATCACCCGCCCGTACTCGGGCTTCTCGGTGTAGTCCATGATCCCCGGGTGCTCCCGGAACTGGCGGCGCACCTCTTGGACCACCGTGCCGGCGGACCGGCCGACGGCCCGGATTGCGAGCGAGGAGAACAAGAAGACAACCGAGCCGCCGATCAACAGGCCGATGAAGATCGTCGGCTCGGACACGTTGATCTGGGTGGCGATCTGGTTGAACACGGCCGACCCGGTGGCGTGCAGGTTCAGCTGGGTGCCGATCGTCTCGATAAACGAGGCGAACAGCGCGACCGCTGCGATCACGGCTGAACCGATGGCAACCCCCTTCGTGATCGCCTTGGTGGTGTTGCCTACGGCGTCGAGGCTGACCATGATCCGCTCCGCCTCGCCGGTGAACTCGCCCGACATCTCGGCGATCCCCGCGGCATTGTCCGATACCGGACCGAAGCTGTCCTCCGAGACGACCATCCCGGTCGTCGCGAGGAGCCCGATCCCGATCAGTGCCACCAGGTAGAGCGAGAGCTCGATGTTGCCATCGCCGAGGCCGATCGCCACCCCGATCGCAATGGCGATCGCGATGATCGCCCACACCGAGGACTCGAGACCGATCGAGATTCCTGAGAGCACGGTCGTGGCGGGCCCGGTCCGGGCGGACTCGGCAATCTCGCGGACCGGGCTGCGCTCGGTCGAGGTGAACTGCTCGGTGATCTGGCTGACCACGAGCGCAAGGATCACCCCGGTCAATACGGCGTAGAAAACCTTCAGGTTGTGGACGTAGTACTGGGCCACGAAGAACGTGCCGACGACGGTGATACCGGCGGCGCCCCAGAACCCCCGGTTGATCGCCGAGAGCGCGTTGCGGTCCTTGGCCCTCGACCGAACCACAAGCACGCCCACCACCGAGGCGAGAATGCCGATGGCCGGGATGATGAGCGGAAAGAGCACCGCCGGCGTCGGGTTGCGATGGATCGTCCGGAACGCCGCGAACCCGAGGATGAGTGACGAGATGATGGTGATGATGTAGGACTCGAAGAGGTCGGCGGCCATGCCGGCGCAGTCGCCCACGTTGTCACCCACGTTGTCGGCGATCGTGGCGGCGTTGCGGGGGTCGTCCTCGGGGATCCCGGCCTCCACCTTGCCGACGAGGTCGGCCCCGACGTCGGCCGCCTTGGTGAAGATCCCGCCGCCGACCCTCATGAACAGAGCCAGCAGAGACGCGCCAAAGGCGAACCCGACGAGCACCGCGGTGGCCGTGTTCTGGAAGATGAACACGATCGCAGTGGCCCCCAGCAGGCCGAGGCCCACGCACAGCATCCCGGTCACCGCGCCGGACCGGAAGGCCACCTTAAGCGCCCCGGGCAGCTTGCCGCCGGTGGCGGCCGCCGCCGTCCGGACATTGCCCCGCACCGCCACGCTCATCCCGATGAACCCGGTGAGCCCGGAGAACGCCGCGCCGAACAGGAAGCAGACGACCCGCAGGAGACCGGCCTCGGCGAAGGAGAAGGCGATCGTCCCGTTCGGCCTGGTCACTTTGGTGGCGGTGAAGAAGATCAGCACCGCCAAGGGGACGACGATGATCACGATCACCCGGAACTGGCGCTTCAAGAACGCCTGCGCGCCCTCCTGGATCGCCCGGGCGATCTCGCGCATCTTGGCGCTGCCCTGGTCGGCCCGGAGGACCCCCCGCATGAGGGCCAGGCCCGACAGGATCCCGATCAGGCCGGCGACGAGGGCGAGGACCAGCCACACCTTGTCGGTGCCGCCGAGGTGGAAGTTCTGGTAACTGCCCTCGGCGGCGAGTTGGGTCAGGGCTGGCATACGCGGAGTGAGTCCCTTCCGATTGCTGTTCTATTGATTCCGATTGCTGTTCTATTGATGTTGTCTCGTACCTGGCGGTGCATGGACGGATGGTCGGACGATGCCCACCCGCGCCGCGTCCTGGGAAGCGATCCTCGGGCCACCGCGCCGGTCACGGTCGGAGTGCGGTACCGCACGGTCCGCGAACCCTTGATGGGCGGGGCGACGATAGCGACCGGATCCGTCACGGGGCAAGAAGGCCTAGGTGCCGCCGGGCTCGGTGGCCCCCGCGACCAGCTCGTAGTCGGGGTTGAGCAGGGCGAGCCGTCGGTCCCAGGAGCCCACCATCCCGGCGGCCACCAGGCGGGCGCCGGTCTCGATCCCCGGGATGCGGGGCCGGCCCTGGAACACGAGCAGGATCCGGCCGGTGTCATCGACGAGGACGCATTCCAGGTTCGAGGTCCCGCCTCCGGGCTGGACCCGCACCGACTGGACCCGCCCCGCCACCCGCACCCGGTGGCGCCACTGGACGCCCCCGATGGGCTCAGTGCCCGCGGACCGGCGGGCCAGGGCCTCGTCGACCGCGAAGGACTGGCCCTTGGACGCCGGACCGCCGGCGGGCTCACCCACCACCCGGGCCATCCGGCGCGCCGCCGTCCGCACCGACAGGGCCCGGCCCGACACCACGTCGCCGACGTTGAACGGCACGATGGTCGGGCTCACATGCGGGACCACGCTCAAGGTGGCGGCGATGCGGTCGGCGGTGCGGTCGTGGAGCAGCCGCTGCCAGGCCGACCGGAAGCTGCGCCGAGGCAGGAGCACCGTGCACTCGGTCTCACCGTCGGCCACCGCGTCGGCCACGAGTTCGAGCGCGGCCCGGGTGAGCCGGCGATCCCGGCACTCCACGATGTCGAGCGGGATCCGGGACATGCCGAGCCGGCTCCAGTCCTCTTCCAGCTCCTTCGCCACCTTCGAGTCGATGTCGAAGTGCACCGCCCGCAGGTCGTCGGGGGTCAGGCTCCGGGCGTACTGGAGCGCGCGCGCGGTGGCCAAGTCGAAGTGGTCCACGAACACGACCACGACGTTGCGGCTGAGGATGGGCGCCTGCTTGGCGTTCGACGCGCCGAGCTCGAGCAGCTGCTCCTCGGCGACGTAGCGCCGGTGCAACCGGATGAGGGCGATGAAGAGAATCGGCCCGACGACCACGACGACCCACGCCCCCTCGGTGAACTTCGCCACCGCGAAGATAAGGACGACCGTCGCCGAGAGGAAGGCGGCGAATCCGTTGATCGCGAGGCTTCGTCGCCAGTGACGGCTGCGGTGCGTCAGGTGGTACTTCACCATCCCGGCCCCGGCCATCGTGAAGCCGCTGAACACGCCGATCGCGTACAGCGCCACGAGTGACGTGACCCGCGACTGAGTGGCGAGCAAGAGGGCGATGGCCACGGCGGCCAGCACCACGATCCCGTTCGAGAAGGCGAGGCGGTGGCCTCGCCTCGTCAGCTGCCTCGGGAGGAACTGGTCGCCCGCGACGAAGCTGGCGAGGTAGGGGAACCCGTTGAAGCTGGTGTTCCCCCCCGTGTAGAGGACGAGCAGCGTTGCCGCCTGCACGACGTAGAAGAGCACCTTCGCGACCCCGCTGCTGCCGAGGACGTAGCGGACCTCCTGGGAGATCACGGTCGGCGATCCCGCCGCGTACGGGATGGCGTGGGTCCAGCGGGCGAGCAGGGTCACCCCGGCGAGGAGGAACGCGAGGGTCACGCTCATCGCGGTGAGGGTCCGGCGGGCGTTGAAGCTCTCCGGGCGCCGGAAGCTGGCCACGCCGTTGGAGATCGCCTCCAGGCCGGTCAGCGACGACCCTCCGTTGGCGAACGCGCGCAGGAGTGTGATGAAGGCGAGCCCCATCAGCAGGCCGGACCCCGAGTGCCCGATCCGGCCGTCCACCAGCAAGCGGGCCGGCGGGAGTGCGTGGGCGTGGAGGTGGCCCAGCGCCTCCTTCACATACCCCACCACGATCACCGCGCCGACCGAGAACACGAAGAAGTAGGTCGGGAAGGCGAAGAGCTTCCCGGCCTCCCGGATGCCGCGCAGGTTCCCGTAGAGGAGCACGAGCACCACGCCGACCGAGATCGGGACGGTGTAGGGGACCAGCCTCGAGAAGGCGCTCGTCAGCGCGTCCGTGCCGGCCGCCGTCTGCACCGCGACCGTCACCGTGTAGTCGATGAGGAGCGCCACCGCCGCGATCTGCGCGATCTTCGGGCCGAAGTTGTCGCGGGCCACCACGTACGCTCCGCCCGCCTTCGTGTAGCGCTGGATGACCTCGAGATAGGAGAGCGTCACGAAGAACAGCACGCCCAGGATGGCAAGCATGATCGGGACGACCAGAGTGAAGGCGGCCAGACCGATGGCCGGGACCAGCTGGGTGAGCGTCTCCTCGGTGCCGTAGGCCGAGGACGAGAGGCAGTCCGGTGCGAGCACGCCGAGCGCGATCGGGCGGCTGAGCCGCTCGGTCGAGAGCTGCTCGCTGACGAGCGGGGGGCCGAGCAGCTTGTTCTTCAGGCGGTACCGGAACGACTCGGGGAACTGTGCCGCCGCGTCGATCGACATGGCCAGGGGGGCCCGGGGGGACGGGGCCGGGCGGGGAGCACCGTCGGTCGCGATCCCGGTCGGCGCGGTCGCGTCGGCCGTGTCCAGATCCCCTCCCGGCGGGCCGCTCACCGGGCAAACCCTAGGCAGATGAAGCCGCCGCCCCCGGGAACCGACCGACCCGACCCTTTTGCACCCCCGACCGGCCCGTGTTGCACTGTGCGGGTGCACTTCGTCATCGTCGGGTGCGGCCGGGTCGGCTCCGGGCTGGCCCTGACCCTCGAAGGTGACGGCCACTCGGTGGCGATCCTCGACCAGAATCCCCGGGCGTTCCGACGGCTGACGGAGCGCTTCCAGGGCCAGAAGCTGGTGGGGTCGGGCTTCGACCGGGACGACCTCGAGAGGGCCGGCGCCGAGCGGGCCGACGCGCTGGCGGCGGTCACGAGCGGCGACAACACCAACATCCTGACCGTGCGCATCGCCCGGGAGAACTACGGGATCGCCCGGGTGGTCGCCCGCATCTACGACCCGCGGCGGGCCGAGATCTACCAGCGGCTCGGGATCCCGACCGTGGCCACGGTCCCCTGGACCATCGACCAGGTACGCCGGAGCCTCGTCCCCGATCGCATGTCGGCCGAGTGGGTCGACGCCAACGCGAAGCTCGTGCTCGTCGAGCGGCGACTTCCCGAGGGATGGGCCGGCCGCGCGCTGGCTGACGTCGAGGTGGCAGGCAGTGTGAAGCTCGTCGCGGTGACCCGCGCGGGCAACCCCCGAATCGACGTCACCGACCTCGTCGGCCAGGAGGGGGACGTCCTGCACATCGCGGCCACCAAGGACGCGCTCGACCTCGTGAGCGAGCGGCTCGACAGCGCCGCCGCGGTCGCCAGCGGGCCGGAGCGGGCCCCGTGAAGGTCGCGATCTGCGGGGCCGGCAGCGTCGGGACGACCATCGCCCGGGACCTCCAATCCAGCGGACACGAGGTCCTGGTCCTCGAGCGGGAGCCCGACATCGTCGAACGCCGCCGCAACGAGCTCCACGAGATCACCTGGATCGCTGCCGACGCGTGCGAGGTGGCCTCGCTCGACGCGGCGGGGCTCGCGACCGTCGACGTCGTGGTGGCGGCCACCGGAGACGACGAGGACAACCTGGTGATCTCCCTGCTGGCCAAGCAGGAGTTCGCGGTGCCGCGGGTCGTCGCCCGCGTGAACCACTCGAAGAACCAGTGGCTGTTCAACGAGGGCTGGGGCGTCGACGTCTCCGTGTCGACGCCCGGACTGATCACCGCCCTGGTCGAGGAGGCGGTGTCGGTGGGCTCCCTCGTCCGGCTGCTCCAGTTCGAGGGCGGTACCGCGCACCTCGTGGAGGTGACGCTGGCGCCGGAGTCGCCGGCGGTCGGCGACGCCATCGCCGGCCTCGGCCTGCCGCGGGAGGCGGCCGTGGTCGCGGTCGTCCGCGACGATCACCTGGTCGCCCCTCGGGGCGAGACCGTGCTCCAGAACGGTGACGAGGTCCTCGTGGTTGTCACACAGGACGCCGAGACCGAGGTGCGGCGGGTCCTCGTCGGCGAGTAGGTCCGCGCTCCATGCGCGGATTGCCAGTCGCAACCCCCGTAGCATGGACCACGTGGAGAGCGCGGCATTCTTCGACCTCGACAAGACGGTCATCACGAAGGCTTCCATCGCCGCGTTCAGCGGGCACTTCCGCCGCGACGGGCTCATCAAGCGGCGCACCGTCCTGCGGGCGATCGGCTCCCAGCTGATCTATGCCCAGATGGGGGCGGGCGAGGACAAGATGGTGAAGGTCCGCGAGGCGGTGCTCGCGCTGACCAAGGGGTGGGACCGCGACCGGGTCCGCCAGATCGTGCGCGACCAGCTGCTCGGCACGGTCGAGCCGCTGATCTACGCCGAGGCCCTCGAGCTCATGGCGAGCCACCATCTGGCCGGTCAACGCGTGTACCTGGTCTCGGCCTCACCAGAGGAGATCGTCCTGCCGATGGCCGAGCTCCTCGGAGCCGACGGCACGATCTGCTCGCGCGCCGAGGTCGACGACGACGGCCGCTACACGGGTCGCATGGCGTTCTTCGCCGACGGTCCCCACAAGGCGGAGGCGATCACCCAGCTGGCCGAGGCGATGAGCCTCGATCTCGCCGCGTCGACCGCCTACTCGGACTCGGTGACCGATGTGCCCATGCTCGAGCTCGTCGGGCGACCGGTCGCGGTCAACGCTGACCGGGCGCTGGGCAAGGTCGCGCGCGAGCGTGGCTGGGAGACGTGCCAGTTCACGAAGCCGGTGCGACTCCGCGATCGGGCCGCCACCGCGGCGCCCATGGTGACGAGCCTTACGCTCGCCGGGGCGGCGGTCGCCTTCGGGCTGTGGGGTCGCCGTCGGAACGCCGCGCTGGCCCCCGAGCCAGAGACCGCGCTCGTCCGTTAGGAGCGGCTCAGGTTTCGCGGAGCCGCCGGGCGGCGACCGTGCCGACCACGGCGAGCAGGAGCAGTACGAACAGCAGCTTCTTCATTGAACCGATGCTATGCCTCTCGGCGCGGCGGTTCAGACAGTCAGGAGATCGCGTGCGCCAGTGTCCGAAGACGGGTGACGCAGCTTCGACATCGCCCGGGCCTCGATCTGGCGGATCCGCTCGCGGGTGAGGTTGAAGTGCTCGCCGACCTCCTCGAGGGTCCGGGGCTCACCCCGGTCCAGGCCAAAGCGCAGGCGGAGGATCTCCCGTTCCCGCTCGTCGAGCGGTGAGAGGAGCCGGCCGATCTCCTCGGGCAGGAGCGACACGGCCGCCACCTCGAACGGGGACTCAGCCGAACGGTCCTCGACCACGTCGCCGAGTTCGGCGTCGCCGTCCTCCCGGAGCGGCTCGGAGAGGGAGAGCGGCTCGGCCCGGAAGCGCAGGGCCTCCACCAACTTGTCCTCGGGCATCTCGACTTCGATCCCGAGCTCGGCCAACGTCGCCGGCCGGCCCAGCTTGAGCTCGAGGCGGGCCTGGGCCTTCTGGACCCTGGCCAGGGTGTCCCCCGCATGCACGGGGAGGCGGATGGTCCGTCCGGTGTTGGCGATCCCCCGGGTGATGGCCTGGCGGATCCACCAGGTGGCGTAGGTGGAGAACTTGAAGCCCTTGCGCCAGTCGAACTTCTCGACCGCGTGCATGAGGCCGAGGTTGCCTTCCTGGATGAGGTCCAGGAGCGGGAGACCCGAGGCCTGGTACTTCTTGGCGATCGAGACCACCAGGCGGAGGTTGGACTGCACGAAGGTCTGCTGGGCCTGTTCGCCGTGGATCACGGCCCGGCGCAGCTCCCGCCGCTTCGAGGTGGTGATGCCCTTCGGCGCCTTGCGAAGCTCCCCCTCGGCCTCCCTGCCGCCCTCGATGGCCTGGGCGAGCCGGACCTCGTCGTCCTTGGTGAGCAGCGGGTACTGACCGATGTCAGTCAGGTAGAGCCTGACGAGGTCCTCGTCGTCCCGTTCGATGCGTTCTTTCGCCAAGGCTTGCCTCGTTCTCCGTACCCTCGGGCATCACCCTCGGCGCCAAGGCTGGGGGATCCACTACACCGGTCGCCCATCACGTCGGCGACGTGACAAATGGTGTGTTGCTAGTTTACCGGCGCCGTCAAGCCCTTCGACCAGGCCAGGGCACCAACCCGGTGCCCACACCCGCTTCGACCAGCCGCGTCTCGAGGGTCACGACGACTCGGCCGGCCGCCGAGACGGCTTCGGGGGAGGTGAGCAGCCGCTCCACCAGGGACTCCCCCATCACCAAGGCCTCGGTCTCGTCCCGCAACACGAGGCGCAGGGCCCGCATGGTGGGAGCCTCGGACACCGGTTCGGCCGTCTGGGAGTGATGGGTGTAGGAGGCGACCAGCCTTGGGAGGACCACGCGGAACAGGCCGGCCAACCGCTCGAGGTGGGTCCCCGACCACAGGTCCCCGAAGAGCCCCTCGAGCGGCGGCGGGAGGACGACGAGCTCCCGCGCGTCGACGCCGCTCAGGACCGGGAGCCGGTCGGCCCACAGCTCGGCGTGCCAGGCGTGCTCGCCGCTCAAGGCGTCGAGGGCGACCTGGGTCCCCGGCTCGGCCTCGGGGTCGGCGGCCAGGAACCCGCACAGCTCGAACAGCCGACGCTCCACGGCGCAGTACCCGCCGAGCAGGGCGGCGGCCCGATGCATGTCGAGCAGCGCCCGCTCGGGCGCGATGTCGCTCATCGCGGTCCCGCCCCGCCCTCGTCGGCGCGGTACCGGTTGGTGATCGGCACCCGGCGATCCTTGCCGAAGGCCTTTGCCGTGATGCGGACCCCCGGGGCGAGCTGGCGGCGCTTGTACTCGGCGGTGTCGACCAGGCGGACCACCGCGTCGACGACGGCCGGGTCGAACCCGTCGGCCACCATCTCGGGTTTGGTGCGGTCCCGTTCGACGTAGGCCTCGAGGACCGGGTCGAGCACCTCGTAGGGCGGCAGGCTCTGGTCGTCGCGCTGGTCCGGGCGCAGCTCGGCCGACGGGGGCTTCTCCAGCACCGCGGCCGGGATGGGCGACAGGGGCGGCGGGCCGGGGCGGGCGTTGCGGTACCGGCAGAGCTCGTAGACCTGGGTCTTGGCGATGTCCTTGATCGCTGCGAACCCCCCGACCGCGTCCCCGTAGAGGGTGAAGTAGCCGGTCGCGATCTCGCTCTTGTTGCCGGTGGTGAGGACGATCGAGCCCTTGGCGTTGGACACCGCCATGAGGAGGAGGCCGCGCAGGCGCGACTGGAGGTTCTCGTCGGTCAGGCCCTCGGGCTCGCCACCGAGTACCGGTCCGAGCACCGCGGAGAGCGCGCGGTGGGCCGGGTCGAGGGGCACGATCTGCATGTCGATGCCGAGCCGGTCGGCGAGGTCCTTCGCGTCGGCCACCGACCCCTCGCTCGAGTACCGCGAGGGCATGGACAACCCGTGGACGTGCTCGGCGCCGAGCGCGTCGACCGCGATGGCCGCCACCAATGCCGAGTCGATGCCGCCGGACAGCGCGATGACCGCGTCGGCGAACCCGTTCTTGTGCAGATAGTCACGGGTGCCGAGCACGACGGCCTCGTAGATCTCGGCACTGGGGGCGAGGGGCTCGGGCGGAGGGGGTGGACCGAGTGTCTCGCGGGCCGGCGCCGGGCCGCTCACCTCCACCAACCCGAGCGACCGCGTCCTCGGACCGGCCAGCTCGAGATCGACGACCAGCAGGTCCTCGGCGAACTGCGGAGCCGCGGCGAGGAGTTCCCCGTTCGCGCCGAGTACGACGCTCGCACCGTCGAAGACGAGCTCGTCCTGACCGCCCACCAGATTGCAATAGGCGAGGGGGCAGCCGGCTTCGGCGACCCGTCGTCGCAGCATCGCGAGGCGCTCGTCCCATCGGCCGTGGGAGAAGGGGGAGGCGTTGATGTTGACCACGAGGTCGGCCCCGCCACGGCCGAGCGACGCCACCGGACCGTCGTCGTACCAGACGTCCTCGCAGATCGACACCCCGACCGCGGCGCCGCCGATCTCGTAGAG
>Ga0116217_10003432_pt1 | contig 14361 bp, 12 predicted proteins | sample Sb_taG_6_FD_89697 | JGI IMG/M metagenome (GOLD analysis project Ga0116217, IMG submission 89697) | Peat soil microbial communities from Weissenstadt, Germany - Sb_50d_4_PS metaG | ecosystem: Environmental > Terrestrial > Soil > Wetlands > Peat | place: Germany: Weissenstadt | collected 2010-09-21 | reverse complement strand
TCTGCGGGGCATTGCCTTCCCCGGCGGGGGAGTTTTCGTACACGTAGCTCGTCAGCGTCGAGCCGGTGCCGCGCAGCGTCGAGAGGACCGGCGCGCCGCCCGCGCCTTCCAGGTGCAGCGAGGCTCCCAGCAGGATCACCACGATCGCCGTATCGCCGATGATCCTGCCCATGCCCAGCGTCGTGCCGCTGGCGATGTTCGGGCGGATCGCGGGCAGCAGCACCCGTCGGATGGTCGTGGCGCGGGTCTTGCCCAGCGCGTAGGAGGCCTCGCGCATGTGCGCCGGTATCTGCGCCAGCCCCTCGCGCGTGGCCGCCACCACCAGCGGCAGCGCCAGCAGCGACATCATCGCTCCCGCCGCGAAGAACGAGCGCCCGTACACCGCGCCGCCCGCCGAGGTCTGCGAGAGGAACGCCAATGCGGGGCGCGCGAAGAGGAGCAGGCCGAAGAACGCCAGCACCACGCTCGGCGCCCCCGCGATCATTTCGATCCCCGACTCGACCGCCTGCGCCAGCGCCGCCGGGCGGCGGTACTCCGACAGCCACACCGCCACCGCCACGCCGATCGGCGCCGCCAGCGCGATGCCTATGGCCGTCAGCAGCAGCGTGCCCTCGATCGGATCCAGAAAGCCCCCCGTTGCGCTCTGGCTCGGCGCGGCGCTGGGGTGTTCCAGCAGCAGCCCCGGCCGCAGGTAGGAGATGCCTTTGACCAGCATCACCCCCACGATGATCGCCGCCAGCGCGCACAGCAGCAGGCCCGCCGCCCAGCACAGCACATAGCCCGCGCGATCCAGCAACGGCCAGGAGGAGATCGAGTCCTTGCCCTTGCTCGCCATTAGGCGCGTATCCCATAACGCTTGAGCGGCTGCTTTACCGCCCAGGCGGACAGCGAGAGGAACGCGGTGAACACCAGCACCACCGCGGCTATCGCATACAGCGTCTGGGCCATCGGCACCACGGTGAGGTTGTCCCGGTAGTGGATGATCGCCGAGGCCGCCGGCAGCACCGGCTCGAACGCGGCCGTCAGGCCGTCGCCCAGGTTCACCGGGAAGATGCGACCGCCGCCCACCATCGCCAGCATGATCGCCTCGCCCAGGGCGCGCGCCGTGGCCAGCACCGTCCCCGCCAGGATCGCCGGGCGCGCCGCGCGCACCGACACCTGCCACATCGTGCGCCAGCGGTTGACCCCCAGTGCCGCCGAGCCCTCCGTCCACGAGCTCGGCACGGCCGCCAGCGCGTTGGCCGTGATCGCCACCATGATCGGCACGATCATCACCGTCAGAATCAGGCTCGCCGTCAGCAGGCCCGCGCCGTTGAGCTGCACCACTTCGGCCACCGACCGCTTGCGCGCTTGGGAGATCAGGTGTTCGTTCATCCACGGCACCACCACCAGGATCCCCATCAGGCCGTAGATCACCGAGGGCACCGCCGCCAGCAGGCGCACCACCGGTTCCAGCACTCGCTTCACCGCCGCGGGCGCGAACTCCACCAGGAAGATCGCGCTCAGCACCGACAGCACCAGCCCGAGCGCCACCGCGATGCCCGTGCTCAGCAGCGTGTCCCACAGCAGCGGCCACGCGCGCAGGTGGTAGGTGTAGTGAGCCGGGTCGGTGGGGCTGTTGACGATCGCCCGCAGCTGCTCTTCGGTGTCCCCGCCGGGGAAGAACCATTTGATGTAGCCGTTGTGCGCGAACGACGGCCAGGCCTTCACGAACACCGTCACCAGCAGGAGGGCCACGAACACCAGCACCCCCACTGCCGCCGCGCCGAGCATCAGCTCGGCGCGGTTCTCAGCTGAGAAGCTCAGCCGCGGCCTCATCGGGGAATCGTGGCCCGAATCGCGGCCCGGCAGGGAATCGTGGCCCGGCAACCCCTCAGTGGATCGGGATCCACTGGCTGCCAACGATCTTCTCGACGATCTTGTTGTGCGCCTTTACGACCCAGGCGATGAACTTGGCCGCGGCGCCCTTGGGCACGCCCTTGGTCACCATCCAGAAGTTACGCACTCCCTGGTATTGGCCGGATTTGGCGTTGGCCAGCGTGCACGATATGCCCTGGTAGCCCACCGAGTTGGTCCCCGCGGTGAAGGCGAAGGAGGCGAAGCCGATCGCGTTCTTGTCGCCGATGACCGCCTGGCGCATCGTTCCATTGGATTCCTCCGCCGAGGCGCTCGGCGAGATCTTCAGGCTTTCGCCCAGGAAGATGTTCTGGAAGGCATCCTGGGTACCCGAGGAGCTCACGCGCTGGAAGAGGTCGATCGGGCCGGTCACGCCGCTCGCGCCGGGGACTTCGCTCCAGTTGCGCACCTGGCCCGTGAAGATCTGCCGCACCGTTTCCGTGTTGAGGTTGCTCAGATGATTGGCGGGGTTGGTGATGATGCACACGCCGTCGCGTGCGATCTTCGTGAATACGAGCCCCTTGGGGTCCACGCCGATGATCGGATCGCGCGATACGTCGCCGATGTCCACGCGGCCGGCGGCCACATCGCTGATGCCCACTCCGGAGGTTCCCTGACCGACCTTCGGCGTGGGCTGGTGCGTGGCCTTGTGATAGGCCGCCGCGAGTTGGTTCATCAGCGGGAATACAGAGGTCGATCCGTCGATCAGCAGCGCGCGCGCCTGAGCCATGGCGGGCGTGATCCCCAATGCCAGCGCGATGGCCAGCGGGGCGATTAGCGAGGGGCGCTTCATCATTCTTGGCACGTGCGTTGCTCCTTTGGTCGAGGACCTGGGCGGACGGGAGGGAAGAGATGAACGGTGCGCAGGGACACCGAACTGGGAGGGGTAACTCCGCAGAGCGCCCGAAGTCTCGGCCGTGCGCTCACAAGTAAGGTGAACAACAGGTGTCTCTCTGGATAAAATCTGGATAACACCGGGTCGATTTGGTGACCGATTTGTGAACGGGGATTGTTTTTGCCCGGCGGCGCTGTGACACTGCCCCGCTCCGGCGCTGCGCACTGCCCCGCTCCCCTGCCATGAACGACCAGCCATCCAAATCCAACGGCGCCAACGGCGCGCACGCCAACGGTCGCAAACCCGCGGGGCAGGTGCGATCGGGTCTGGCCCAGCGGCGCAACCCCGTGCTGGTGGCCATGGAAGGGTTCCTCAACGGGCTTCTGCGGGTGCTCTTCCGCGATCCCCTCGCAACCTTCCTGCTGACGGCCTCGATCTGCCTGGCGATCGCCTTCGCGCTGCTGCTGGGCTCGATCGGCCCCTCCAGCTCGGGCAGGCAGATCCCGATCTCGAGCGTCGAAACGCTGGCCAAGGAAAAGCGCATCGCCACCGCCACGCTGCTCGACCACGACAGCCGCGTGGAGCTCACCACGCTCGCGGCGCCTCCCACCGCGCCGATCGAAGGCGCCACCAAGGTTGCGAGCACCCCTGGGGGCGCTGGGGGCGCCACCACGCCCGCGCCCGCGCTCGCCACGCCCCCCGAAAGGCTCTGGGCCGCCTATCCCTCCTCCGGCGCGCAGACCCAGGCGCTCTACAGCACCCTCGTCAAGAGCGGGGCCGTCGTCAACATCGATCAGCAGTCCGGCAAGCCCCTGCGCGCGATCGTCGTGCAGTTCCTCATCCCCATCCTGCTCTTGGTGTGCCTCTTCGCGCTCTTCACCCGCATCGGCGCCGACGGCGGCGCCGGGGGCATCGCGGGCTTCTCGCGCTTCACCGGCAAGGGCAAGCGCAAGGGCAAGGGCACAGCCGAAAAGATCTCCTTCGCCGACGTCGCCGGCGCCGGCGAGGCCGTGGCCGAGCTGCGTGAGATACGCGACTATCTCGCCGAACCCCAGCGCTACCTCGACGTGGGCGCCGCCGCGCCCAAGGGCGTGCTCTTGGTGGGTCCTCCGGGGACGGGCAAGACGCTCCTGGCCAAGGCCGTGGCGGGCGAAGCGGAAGCCCACTTCTTCTCGCTCTCGGGCTCGGACTTCGTCGAGTCGTTGGTGGGCGTCGGCGCGGCGCGCGTGCGCGATCTCTTCGCCAAGGCCCGCAAGGCCGCTCCCGCGATCATCTTCATCGACGAGTTCGACGCCGCGGGGCGCAAGCGCGGCGCGGGCATCGGCCAGGGCAACGACGAGCGCGAGCAGACCCTCAACGCGATCCTCGTGGAGATGGACGGCTTCGCCGGCGACGGCGGGCTGGTGGTGATGGGGGCCACCAACCGCCCCGACGTGCTCGATCCCGCGCTTCTGCGTCCCGGGCGCTTCGATCGCCAGGTCACCATCGACGTCCCCGATGTGCACGGGCGCCTTGAGATCCTGCGCCTGCACGGCGCCAAGCGGCCGCTGGGCTCCGACGCCTCGCTGGAGGAGATCGCGCGCCAGACCCCCGGCTTCTCCGGCGCCGAGCTCGCCAACGTGATCAACGAGGGCGCCCTTCTGAGCGTGCGCGAGGGACGCGCGGAGATCGACCAGGCCACCCTCGAGGAGGCCATCGACCGCGTCGTCGCCGGCCCCGCCAAGAAGCACATCCTCACCCGCGAGGAGCGCTGGCTGATCGCCATCCACGAGTCCGCCCACGCGGTCGTCACCGAGGCGCTCGGTCAATCCACATCCACGCGCAAGCTCTCGATCGTCTCGCGCGGGCGCACGCTGGGCACCGCCGCGCACATGCTCACCGACCGCGACCAGGTGATCCAGTCCGAGCTCGACCTCCTGCGCCAGCTCACGGTGATCGTCGCGGGGGCGGCGGGGGAGCGCATCGCCTTCGCCCATCTCTCCACCGGCGTCAGCGACGACCTGCACGCCGCCACCAGCCTCGCCCGCAGCATGGTCACCTCCTTCGGCATGTCCGACGCGCTCGGCCCGGTCACCATCGGCGAGAAGGGGGGCGAGGTGTTCCTCGGCGCCTCCCTCCAGGATCTCGGCTCGGTGGGACCCTCCACGCTCGATCTCATCGACCGCGAGGTGGAGCGCCTGGTCGGCGACGCGCAGGACCGGGCCACGGTGGTGCTCGACGCCAATTGGCAGGCCGTGGAGGAGACCGCCAATGCGCTGCTCGAGCACGAGACGCTCTCCGGGGTGGCCCTGGAGGCGGTGCTCTCGACCGTGCAGGAGAGCACCCTGGAGGCGCTCGACACGGCCATCGGGGAACTCAAGGACGCGCGCCGCCGCCACCGCATCGTGCCCGACGCCGACCCGCGGCCAGAGGGGCGATGAGCGAGACCGGTGGTCCGAGCGGCGATGGGCGGCCGGGGGGTTCGAGGGGCGATGAGCGACCGGGGGTCCGAGGTGAGATGAGCGACCGTCCGGCCCGAGGGGCGATGGGCGACCGTCTTTCCCGCCACGCCTCCAAGGCGTCGCTGGCCATCTCGATCCTGGCGCTGATCCTCTCCACCACCGGCCTTGCCGACGCGGCCCGCCACGCCGTCGGCCACGCGATCTCCAGCGTCATCGCCGGGCACCGCGTCAGCGCACGGCCCCTGCCGGGAGGCATCCTCGTGCTGGGCAAGAACCGCAAGTTCCCCGCCGCCGCGATTCCCACCGTCGCCAACGCCAGCGCCGTGGGCGGGCTCACCGTGGCGGGCCTCTCGGCCTGCCCCCCCACCACGGCCGACCTCGGCACCTGGTGCCTGGAAGAGTCGCCCTATCCGCTGCTCACCCAGGATGCCGGCAAGAACAACTACTTCTGGGCCAGCCAGGCATGCGTGGAAAAGGGCGGCTGGCTGCCCACCGCGGGGCAGCTCATCGGCGCCGCCAAGCGCGTCAAGCTGGAGTCCACGATCCACGACAACCAGGGTACCTCCACGATCCAGCTCGACCCCTCCGTCGGCCTCAAGGACCAGCGCGAGATGAGCGCCACGCTCATCACCACCGCCGCCGGCTCCGACGCCGCCGGCTTCGAGGGGGTCAGCCAGGGCTCGCTGGGGAACCCGCGCACGGGCGAACCCAACCCCGTGCCGCTGCCGGCGGTTCCCGAGCCGGCCACCCTGCAGTACGTCACCGTCTACTCCAACGGCCAGAAGGGCGGCTTCGCGGGGTCCGAGCCGGTCTCCCAGCCGGAGAACTTCCGCTGCGCCTACAACAAGGTCCCGGGGGCCAACACGGCCGAAAACGGCTGAGGCGGGCTCGGAACGAGCCGTGGCTGAGGGGGGCTCGGAACAGTTGTGGGCCGTGCGGGCTCGGAACGAGCTGTGGGGCGGTCGCGCTGACCCGCCCCACGTTGCCCTCGTCAAATGGCGGCCTTCAGCGGCCTATACCCATTTGACTCCTTCCTCGGTCAGAGTCGCTTTCTCTTTTGCTTCTTTGGTGGCTTTTACGCCGGGGCAGGTCCCTTTGGGTTCGCTGGTGATGCCGGTGTCTTCGGCTGTGACCAGCAGGTTGTTGCCGCTGTTTTCGAGTTGATTTTTTTCGAGATTGAAGTTCACTCCCGTTTCTTCGTTCGCTGCGGGCGTTGAGAGTTTGCAGGTGAAGAATAGAACTTTTGTTTCTATTTCACATACATTCACGATGGCGCCCTTGGCGTGCGTCGATCCGAGTTCTTGAGTGAGGTGAAGGGTACACGCCTTCACTGTCGGTTTGAGTCCTTTCATTTCACTGGTTTTTGCCAAGCAGCCATTGAACTTGGTGAGTGGAATGAATTGTTGTGGGCCTTTCGTCGACGCGACTTGTTTCCCTTCTTTTTCGTGTTCTTTGAGTTTCCCTGCGGTTTGGATTTTCCATTCGCCTTCGGCGCTGGTGCATTCCAGTGTCGCGCCTCCACCTTCGATGACGAGCGGGCCGGTCTTGGCGGTGCCGGACGTCGCGGAGGAGTTGGACTGGAATTCAGCAAAGGCAGGCGCGGCCGAGAGGGCCAGCACCGCGACTATCGCGGAGAAGACCGCCAATAGCTTTGCTTTGATCATGGTGTGTTGCTCCTGTCTGTGGTTGTTGGTGTCGGGGAGCGCCGTGGCGCTCCGTTGGAAGGGCGCTGCCGGCTCCGAGGGGCCGGCGTTGCCTTGAGTCCTCTCTCTGAGGCTCGCTTCCCATCATGCCCCTCAAGGACCGGTTCGTCAAGGCAAATATTGGAAACATTTTGTTGAATCACGCACGCGGGGGCACGTGGCCGCAAAAAGCCTTGCGGGGCAAGGGTTTTCGGAGCCGATTTTTCTCGGGTAGTCGGAGACATGAAGCTGTCGGAAACGTTTCCGACAGTCATCGGTGGGCCAAGATCCGCTGTGCCTCGGCGCGATGAGCACCCGGCACGCTGCAGGCCCGGGGCCGAATCGGCCGCGGCAGCTGTGGGCCGGGAGGGGCGCTGAGGCCAACTGCGACGTCAACGGTGATCACCGGGCAGGCTGTCGCCGCGGGCGCCTCAACGGTCCAGCGCGCTGGGGCCAACCGCAAACGCGAGCGGCTGATCGCCACCAGCAGGTTGAACGAAACGTGGGGCGGACCAGGTAGGCCCGCCCCACACGCTGCACCTCAGAGGGAGCGGCAATCTATACCGCTTTGGCTCCTTGCTCGGTCAGGGTTGCTTTCTCTTTTGCTTCTTTGGTAGTTGTTACGCCCGGACAGGTCCCTTTGGGTTCACTGGTGATGCCTTCGTCGGTGGCAACGACTTCCAAGTTGTTGCCGCTGTTTTCGAGTTTGTTTTCTTTGAGACTTAAGTTCACTCCTGTTTGTTCGTTTGCGGCCGGCGTCGAGATTTTGCACGTGAAGAATAGAACTTTCGTTTCTATTTCACATACATTCACGATGGCGCCCAAGGCTTTAGACGACCCCACTCCTTGTTCGAGGTGAAGGGTACATGCTCCCACCCTGGGTTTGAGTTCTTTCATTTCAGCGGTTTTTGCCAAACAACCATTGAATTTGTTGAAGGTGATGTATTGTTGCGGGCCTTTCAGTTGTTTGACTTGTTTTTGTCCTTGTGTTTCGTGTTCAAAGAGTTTTCCTTGCGATTGAATTTTCCATTCGCCTTCGCTGCTGGTGCATTCGAGAGTCGCGCCTCCACCTTCGATGACGAGCGCCCCGGTTTTGGCGCCGCCGGCCGTCGAGTTGGAGTTGGACTGGAATTCAGCAAAGGCGGGCGCCGCCGAGAGGGCCAGCACCGCGACTATCGCGGAGAAGACCGCCAATAGCTTTGCTTTGATCATGGTGTTTGCTCCTGTCTGTCGATTGTTGGGGTCGGGGAACGCTACGGCGCTCCGTTGGAAGGGCGTTGCCGGCTCCGAGGGGTCGGTGTTGGCCCTGAGTCCTCTCTCTGAGGCTCACTTCCATCATGCTCCTCAGAGACCGGTTCGTCAAGGCAAATATTGGAAACATTTCGTTGAATCGCGCACGCTGGGGCATGTGGCCGCAAAGAGCCTTGCGGGGCAACGGTTTGCGGAGCTGATTTTTCTCGGATAGTCGGAGACATAAAGCTGTCGGAAACGTTTCCGACAGCCGCTCGCGGGTCTGCTTGGGCGCCTGTGGGTCTGCTCGGCTGCTTGCGGGTCTGCTCAGGCGCAGGCGCCCGCGGGTCTGCTCAGGCGCCCGCGGGCTCGACGGCCGGGGCGCCAGTCGGTGCCAGCGCGGGTGGGGAGCCGCCGTTGCCCGGCGGGGTGGCCGCGAAGCGATAGCCCACGCCGAAGTGGGTGTGGATGTAGGCCCAGCCGGGCGCCGCCTGGGCCAGCTTGGTGCGCACCTTGCGCACGAACACATCCACCGAGCGGTCGCGGTGCTTCATCTCGCCACCCCACACCTGGCTGTAGATGTCGCCGCGGCGCATCACGCGGTCCTCGCGCTGGGCGAGCACCAGCAGGACCTGGAACTCGCGCACCGTCAGGCCCACCCGGCGGCCGTCCACCAGGGCCTGGATCTCGTCGGGGCGGATCTCGAGGTTGCCGTGCACCAGCGCGAAGCCGTTTGCGCTGGGATCGCGCAGGGCGGTTGCCCCCTGATTCCCGCTTGGATCGCGCAGGGCGGTGCCGTCCTGGTTCGGGCTGGAATGGCGCAGGGCGGTTCCCCCCTGATATGAGCGCAGCAAGTGGTCGTCCACTGGCCGCGCGAAGCTATTACGCGCCCTCCTCGCCACGGGTGAAAGGGCGGTGACGTAGTGGATAAGAAGTGGTGAACATTCTCCAGTGGTTCACAAGATCATCACGCCTGTGCGGGGTCCTGGCTTGGACCATGATCGGCTATGGACGCTGCGGATCCGTGTGCCACCTGCGGCGCTCCAATGGCCCCCGATCAGCGCTACTGCCTGGAGTGCGGCACGCGCCGGGCGCACCTGGGCGGCGTGCGCGAGGGGTTGCGCGCGCTTGCCCCAACCGCCTCAACCGCCACGCCCGCGGCCGCCGCCGTCCCCGGTTCTGCTTCGGCGGGTCCTGCTGCGTCGGGCGCTTCGGGTGGCGCCGGCGGCGATGCCGTGAACGGAGTCCCTGCGCCGGCCGTGCGGGGCAGCGGGGCGACCGCGGTGATCGCGGGTGTGGGCGTACTGCTGCTCTCGATGGGCGTTGGCGTGCTGATCGGGCGCGCGGGTTCGGGCGGCGGCAAGGCGGCGGCTGCGCCAGAGGTCATCAGCGTGGCCCAACCCGGGGCCGGCGCGACGGGCACAGCCGGCGGCACCCCCACGACGCCCACCACGACGACATCCACCCCCTCGCACTCATCCGCGCCCAAGCAGGGCAAGGGATCGTCATCGTCCAACGGCGTGGGCCAGGAACTCAGCAAGCCGGCGCCGCCAACGGTGCTCCAGAACCTGCACAAGGGTGGCGGCGGCAGCTACGAGCAGAAGTCCAAGAACCTTCCCAACGTGGTCTCCACCGGCTGATGGACGCCGCACCGCCATCGCCGCCGCCCGCTTCGTCCTTGCCCTCGGGTCCGCCTCTGCGCGAACGCCGCGACGAGCTGGCCGAGCAGGTGGCCGAACAGCAGTGGGACCTCGGCGGGCTGGCGTATGAGATGGCGATCCGCGACCACTTCCGCCTGGACGTGCTGGTGCGCCGGGCGGCGCTGCTGCAGGCGTGCGACGCCGAGCTGGCCGAGGTGGAGCGCCTGCTGCGCCTGGAGGATGGGGGGAGCATCGGCGGCTGCCCCTCCTGCGCGGCCCCTCACAGTCGCGGGGCGCTTTTCTGCTGGCAGTGCGGCGCCACGCTGATGGAGCGCGCGCCGAGCGCGGCGGTGGCTGCTGCGCAGGAGGACACGCTGATCATGAATCCCGTGGCCGCCGCTAAGGGATAGGCGCTGCGCGGGTGCTGCGCAACCTCGACCAGCTGACCCTGCCGCCACCGTGGGTGCGCGGGTTGCTCGTGCTGGTCTTCCTGGGCTTCGGGGTGCTGGTGGGAAATGCCACCTCCGACTCCGCCACCTCCGCGGCCTCATCTCCAGCGCACCTGAAGCTGATGCTGCCGGCCACCGTGGCATCCGCGTCGCCGCCCACGACGTCATCCATGCCCGAACTGCCCGCCCAAACGCCCACGCCCCCCACGAAACCGGCCACGGCGGGAGGGACCGAAGGCGCCTCGGGCGGCGGCGCCTCGCACGGCTCGGGGAGTCCCAAATCGAGCGGCAGGGAAGGCGCCGGCGGCTCCGGAGGATCTGGCTCCAGCGGCTCGGGCGGCGGCTCCAGCGGCTCGGGATCGGGCTCCAGCGGCTCGGGGGGCGGCGAAGGCGGCGGTGGCGGTGAAGGCTCCGGCGGCTCCACCAAGCTGCCCGCCGTCAAGCACGTCTTCCTGATCGTGCTCGCCGATCAGCCCTACGCCGCGGTCTTCGGGCCGGCCTCCAAGGCCACCTACCTGGCGCATACCCTGGAGAAGCAGGGAGAGCTGCTGGTGCGCTACTACGCGGTGGCCCACGACGAGCTGGCCAACGGGATCGCGCTGGTGAGCGGGCAGGGGCCAACGGCGCAGACCGCCGTCAACTGCCCCACCTTCGCCGACATCGCACCCGCGGGGATGGGAAGCCCGCCCACCCCCAGCCCGCCCACCCCCAGCCCGCTCGCGGCCGACGGGCAGGTGAGCGGGAACGGCTGCGTATATCCCAAGGCCACCGAAACGCTGGCGGGACAGCTCACCGCCAAGCACCTCACGTGGCGGGCCTATGTGGAGGGCATGACCGGAGGGTCCGGCATGAGCGGGGGGTCCGGCGCCTGTGTGCATCCCGCTCTGGGCGCCGCCGACCCCACGGTGGGCGCGGCACCGCCGCCATCCACCGGGCCCGGCGCGGCCAACCAGGAGACGCCCGCCAACCAGGCCGCGACCGGGGAATACACGACCTTTCGCAACCCCCTCGTGTACTTCCACGGAGTGATCGACTCCACTTCGGCGTGTGCCGCCAACGACGTGGGTCTGGGACAGCTGAGCTCGGATCTGAAGAGCGCCAAGGGCATGCCCACCCTCTCCTACATCGTGCCCTCGCTGTGCCATGACGGCGGCCCCACGCCGTGTGCGCCCGGGAAGCCGGCGGGCGTGGTGCCCGCGGATGCCTTCCTGAAGAAGGTCGTGCCCGAGATCATGGCCTCCAAGGCATACAGGAACGGCGGGCTGCTGGCGATCACCGTCGATCAGGCGCCGGCCACGGGCCTCGAAGCTGACTCCAGCTCCTGCTGTGGGCAGCCGCGCTTCCCGAACCTTCCTGCCCCAGCGCCAGCGTCTGGTGGCCCACCCACCACCCCCACCGCCGGACAGCTGCCGCCCTCGGGCGGCGGGCAGGTGGGCGAGCTGCTGCTCTCGCCGTTCGTCAAGGCGGGCAACGTCGATCAGGACCCCTACAACCACTTCTCGCTGTTGCGCACGATCGAGGACCTCTTCGGGCTGAAGCACCTGGGGTACGCCGGGGCGGCGGGGGCGAGCTCGTTTGGGGCTTCGGTGTTCAAAGGGTAGGAAGCGAGGTGGTGGCGCACATAGCCACTCTAACTGACATCTGATGTAACTGACGTTAGGTGTAACCGACGTGGGGTGTAACCGACGTTGGATGTCTGTTAGGATGATCGGGTGTTCGTAAACCGGTCGGTGGAGCTGGCGGCCCTGGGGGAGTGGTGGGACGGTGGGCCGCGGGGGCGCATGGCGCTGGTCTGGGGGCGCCGGCGCGTGGGCAAGACGGCGCTGCTGAGCGCCTTCGCCAAGGATCGAACCGCAATCTTTCACACCGGCGCCGGCCGACCGGCACGGGACGAGCTGAGGATTCTCAGCCGTATGGCCGCCGAGGCTCAGCAGGGTGGGACGCGCGACCTCCACACGCGGCCGTTCGCCGATTGGGACGACGCGTTGGAAGCCCTGGCGGGGGCCGCTCGGAGCGAGCCGCTGCTGCTGGTGCTCGACGAGTTCCCGGAGCTTCTGCGCACCTCGCCGGAGCTTCCGGGTGTGCTGCGGGCCTTCTGGGACCGCGCGCGCGAGCACACGCTGTTGCGGATACTGCTCTGTGGATCGGCGGTGCGCACGATGCGTGCTATCCAGGAGGAGCGAGCGCCGCTGTACGGGCGGATCGATCTCTCGCTGGCGCTGCATCCCTTCGCGCCCCATGAGGCGGCCGAGATGCTGCGCAAGCTCACCCCCACCGATCGTGCCTTGGTATGGGGCATCGTTGGGGGTGTGCCCCTCTATCTGGAGTGGTGGGATGAGCAGCGCAACCTCCGCGCCAACCTGCGGCGCCTTGTGTGCCGGCCGGGCGGCCAACTACTGGATGAGGGTCAGCTGGTGCTGGCCACCGAGGGCGACACAGGTGATCTGGGTCAGCAGGTGCTCCGTGCGATCGCGGCAGGCAGAACCAGGCACAACGAGATCGAGCAGGCGGTGCGGGCCGAGCCGGCGCGCACGCTGGAGCGGCTGATCGAGCTGCGCCTGGTGGAACGCATCGTGCCGGTGACCGAGGCCGGCTCGCGCACACGGCGACGCAGCTACCGACTCGCTGACAACTTCCTGGCGTTCTGGTTGGGCATTGTCGAGCCCTACCGGGCTGAGATCGAAAGGGGGCTCGGCGAGACGATCCTCTCGCCGATGATCGAGCGGCTCGGCGATCACATGGGCGGCCGCTACGAGGAGGCGTTTCGGGCCCATCTTCGCCGGCTTGCCACAGCGGGAGCGCTGCCCCCCGACATCGTTCGCATCGGCGCCTTCTGGTCAGAGCATCCCGCCGTCGAGATCGACGCGGTCGCGTTGGCGGGCCGGCGCGAAGAGGCGGTGCTGGTGGGCGAGGCGAAGTGGGCGCGCACGGTCGATGGGGCTCGGCTCGTGCGCGAGCTCGAGCGAAAGGCCGATGCCCTGCCGTGCCTGGCTCCCGATGTGGGCTACGCGGTGTGCTCCAGGGAGCGCGTCACCCGTGCTCCGGCGGGCGTGCTGGCGCTCACCGCGGCAGATGTGTTCGCTTGAGTGGGGATGTGGAACAGCGCAGAGCACACGGCCCTCGGTGCGAGGGAAACCTGCTCAGAGGCTCGCGACGAGCTCGTCGTAGGTGATCGCGGTGCGTCGCCCGCCGGCGCGCGAGAGCACCCGCTCGAGTGCAAGCATGTGCCGCGGCCGGTCGAGGTCGGCGGGGTGCAGGTCCAGGCGCAGGGTGCGGCCTTGCACGAGGCCCCCGGCGCGGATCAGGGAGGGCGAGAGCGCGCGGCGGATGACCCCTTCGCCGCCGACGTCCCAGGCGGGCGCCAGCAATCGGTGGTGGGCGCCCGCGCCGCTGCCGCTATCGCTGCCGTCGTTGTTGCTGGCACCGGTGTTGGTGCTGCCGTTGTTGCTGGTGCTGTGGTTGCCTGTCAAGGCGCTGTGCAGGCGCAGCAGCCCCGCCCACCAGCGGAAGCGCACGCTGAGCCTGCCCTCGGTGGTGAGCGTGGTGCGCAGCGCACGCGTGTAGGCGTAGGCGGGAGCGACGAACCCGTCGGGCTCCACGCCGGCGAGCTTGAGCACGCGCCATCCGGCCTCCACGGCGCGGCGCGTCTCGGGGCCGTCGAGCCCCACGAACTCCGCCGCGCGCTGGTGTCCCGTGGCGGGCGCGCGCAGCCGCTGCGTCCAGTCGGGTCGGCGCAGGCGCTGGTGTTGAAAGCCGTGTTGGGCGATCGAATCGCCGCGCAGGCGGCGCTCGGCGAGCCACTCGATCATCTCCGGCGAGCGCTCGCCCAGGGGGTGCAGATCGCGCGCGGGAACGACCAGCAGCGTCACCCGGTCCACGCCGTGGTCGTCCAGCCAATCGCGGATGCGCGCGCAGCGCTCGAAGGTGGCCGGCTCGACGTCGTGCAGCGCGACGGCAATGGTGCCTCTAGGCGCCATGGGGCTCCTCAGCGCTGTCCTCAGGACGCATCGCGCCGGGGGTGTGCTCAGGCCGCATGGCGCTCCCCCTGCGTGTCGTTGCCATGGTGAGCGTCGGCGGCCGCGAGCACGCGCTCATAGCCATCCGCGAGGCGCTCCAGGGCGCCCTCCCACGTGCGCTCGCGCACGGCGGTGAGTCCGGCGGCGGTCAGGCGCCTGCGCAGCAGCGGCG
>Ga0116217_10003429_pt1 | contig 14368 bp, 11 predicted proteins | sample Sb_taG_6_FD_89697 | JGI IMG/M metagenome (GOLD analysis project Ga0116217, IMG submission 89697) | Peat soil microbial communities from Weissenstadt, Germany - Sb_50d_4_PS metaG | ecosystem: Environmental > Terrestrial > Soil > Wetlands > Peat | place: Germany: Weissenstadt | collected 2010-09-21 | reverse complement strand
GATCGTCGAGCCAAGCCCGCCCATCCCTAAGGTAATGAAGCTTTACGCGAGCGCTACTGCGAACCTGTGTCCGACCGTCGAAATCTCGGGCGAAGACGCGCGCGCGGCACGCCGGCCTCAGCTCTGAGAGAGCGGCAGGAGCAGGAGCTGGGCGACCACGACATGGGGCGGTTGCTCGAGCGCGAAGACGACCGCGCGCGCCACATCGTCCGCCGTGAGCAGGGTCTCGAACGAAGCGTAGAAGCGCTCCGCCGCGGCCTTGTCGCCACGCCGACGCGCTTCGGCGAAGCCGGTACGCACGGTGCCGGGCATGATCTCGCTGACGCGCACGCCCGTGCCCTTGAGATCGGCGCGCAGCGAGTCGCTGAACATATGCACCGCCGCCTTGCTCGCGTTGTAGGCCGCACTTGTAGCCATGGGCCGCAAGCCGGCGACCGAGCCGAGATTGACGATATGCCCGCGTCCGCGCGCGAGCATGCCGGGGAGGATCGCATGGGTCATGCGCATGAGGCCCGTGACGTTGGTCTCGATCGTGTTTGCCCAGTCCGCGATGCCGCCCTCGTCGAAACGCCGGCGTCCGCCCACGTCCGATCCCGCATTGTTGATGAGGATGTCGACCGCGCGCCACTTGGCCGGCAGGGCCTTCATGACCCGTGCCGTGGCCTTGGCGTCGATCACGTCGAGAGCCAGGGGAAGGATGGCCTTGCCGTGGCGAGCGACGAGCTTGGCAAGCCGTTGGCTCTTGCGCGCAGTCGCGATGACGCGAACGCCGCGGGCGGCGAGGGCGCGCGCAAGGGCGGCACCGATGCCGCTCGATGCCCCGGTTATGAGGGCGATCGCTCCCGGGCGGAGAATGGGCTGGTCGTCGCTCATCGCAAGCTATCTACCATGCCGAGCGGATGGACTTCCACCTCCCCCTGCCGCAAGATCGCGCACCCGCTTCGCATTGAGAGACTGCGCTCGCGGACGACGGAGAAAGGCGAGGAGCCGAGGCCATGGCGTACGAGACGCTTGCTATCGAGAGACACCGCGGCGGCATCGCAAGGCTCACCCTCAACCGGCCCGAGGTGCACAACGCGCTTTCCGGCCGCATGCTCGAGGAGCTGCCGCAAGCGGTACGGGAGCTGGAGTCCGAGCCCGGGGTACGAGTCGTGGTATTGACGGGGGCAGGGGAGAGCTTCTGCGCAGGCGCCGATCTGCGCTGGATGCAGGACGTGAGCAAGCTCGATCGCGCGGGGCGCATCGCCGCTTCCGGCGGGGTCGCGGCAGTGCTCACGGCCCTCGACCGCCTCTCCAAGCCGCTCGTCGGACGGATCAATGGGCAGGCCTATGGCGGAGGCGTCGGCCTCATTGCGGTCTGCGACATCGCGATCGCCGCGCGTGGCGCGCGCTTCGGGCTCAGCGAAGTGCGCCTTGGCCTGATCCCTGCGAACATCGGGCCTTACGTCATGAAGCGCCTGGGCGAGGCCAGGACCCGCGAGATCTTCTTCAATGGCAAGCTCTTCGATGCCGAGGAGGCGGAGAGGCTCGGCCTCGTCTCGCGGGCCGTCGATGCGGCGTAGCTCGACGGCGCGGTCGAGCGCGAGGCCGGCTATTTCCTCAAATGCGGACCGCGGGCGGTCGCCCGCGCCAAAGCGCTCGTCCACCACATCGCGCGTCACGGGCCTTCCGAGAGCATCGAATACGCCATTGCGGGCCTGGCCGATGCCTGGGAAGGCGAGGAGAGCAGGGAGGGCATCGCGGCCTTCTTCGAAAAACGCAAGCCGAGCTGGGCCTCGTGAGGCGCCTCGGTGCATCGGCGCACGCTCTTCGCAGGCAGGTTCGAAGCTTGGCAATATAACGGCAATCATTGTATTCTAATGCTTCCACGCCGGGTGGCAGCGGGGCGGTCGTGGCCGGGCTCGGTTTCTCGGCGGAGCTCGGCGGCGCGAAAGTGGGGCGCAGGCGAGAAACGGTTGGGCGGGGCGGTGGGGTGGCCGGTCGGAAGTCCGGATCCGCCAACAAGGGGGGAATGATGAAGAGGGGCTTCTCCAAGGCTGCGGTTTCCGTCCTGGCTGTGGTTACCTTGTTGGGCGTGGCCGAGCGGGTCCACGCGGCCGGCTTCCAAATTTTCGATCAAAGTCCGAGCGGGGAGGGCGACGCGTTTGCGGGTGCTGCCGCAGTTGCCGAGGATGCCTCGACCATCTTCTTCAATCCCGCGGGCATGACCTACCTCAACGGGTATCAGGCGCAAGTCGGCATCAACGTCATCATGCCAGACGGGACTTTCAGCCCGAGCACGGCGAAGACGGCGCCTACGCCCATCAGCGGCCTTGCGCCGATGCCACTCACCGGACAGGGCAACCGCGATTTCGGCGAGGGCGTCGCTGCGCCGCACATCTATGCCTCGGCTCCCCTCGGCTTCGTGACAAGCGGCCTGTGGGCCGGGCTCGGGATCACCGCCCCCTTCGGCCTGGTGACGGATTACGGCAGCAACAGCTGGATCGGCCGCTATTATGCCGAGCGCACCCAGCTCAAGACGATCGATGTGAATCCTTCGCTGGCGTATAAGGCCACGGGTTGGCTCTCCCTCGGCGCGGGCGTCGATGTCCTGCATGGCAGCGGGCTCTTCAAGAACGCGGTCGACTTCGGCTCGATCTGCTCCAACGCCGCAGGGGCCGGACTTTGCGGACTGTTCGGTTTGGCCCCGCAGGCCGACGACGGGCAAGTCAAGCTCACGGGCAGCGACACCACGGTCGGCTGGAACGCGGGCGCGATCCTCCAGCCCTTCGAGGAGACGCATATCGGCCTCGCCTATCGCTCGGGCTACACGATGCGGTTGAGCGGTACGGCGAGCTTCACGGTGCCGACGGCGTACCGAACCCTCCAGGCGACCGTACCCGCCTTCGGAGGGAACTTCCTGAATACCTCTGCGCTCGCCAAGTTCAATCTGCCGGCGACGGCCAGCCTGTCGCTTTCCCAGCAGCTTACGCCCAAATGGACGCTCTTGGGCGACGTCAGCTGGACGGAGTGGAGCCGATTCAATGCCTTCACCGTGACGTTCGCAAATCCGTCGCAGCCGACCCAGACGACCGTCGAGAAATGGCACGATACGGTGCGCGAGTCGATCGGTGCCACCTACGCGGCGAGCGACAAGGCCAAGCTGCGCTTCGGCGTCGCCTACGATCCGACCCCGGTGCCCAACGCCTACCGGACTCTGAACATTCCCGACGACAGCCGCGTATGGCTCTCGATCGGGTATGGCATGCAGCTATGGGACGGCCTCTCCATGGACGCCGCCTTCAGCCACCTCTTCGTCGTGGGCAATTCGCCGGTCAGCCTCAGCAACGCCAACCAGGGCACGATCGCCGGCACATTCAGCTCCTCCGTCAACATTTTGACACTCGGCCTCAAGTACGTGTTCTAGCCCGCCGCGTCGCCGCCTCGACAAGGCGCCGAAGGGGGAGGTCGTCCGAGGGCTGATTGACGTTAACGTTAGAGACTTGACGTTAACGTAGGGGCGCTTATTCTTTGCCCCACGCGCAGTCGGGGAGGGGCTTGGTGGACGAGACTCGGAGCGTTGCAGACGAGCCGTGGGCAAAATCCTATCCGCCCGGCATCGCCCACGCGCTGAAGGTGCCTAAGGAACCCTTCTGGCGCCTGACCGACGAGGCGGTCGCCGAGTTCGCTGAGCTTACGGCACTCGATTTCCTGGACCGCCGCACGAGCTACCGCGAGCTCGGGCATCTCATCGACCGGGCGGCGGCGGGCTTCCAGGCGCTTGGCGTGGGCCGAGGCGTCAAGGTAGGCTTGCTGCTCCCCAATTGTCCCTATTACGTGATCTGCTATTTCGCCGTGCTCAAGGCGGGCGGCACGATCGTCAATTACAATCCCCTCTACGTGCCGCGCGAGATCGTGCACCAGATCGACGATTCCGAGACCGAGATCATGGTGACGCTCGATCTCAAGCTGCTTTACGACAAGATCGCGTTGTCGATGAGTCAATCGCGCCTCAAGCGTATCGTCGTTGGGCGCATGGCCGAGCTCTTGCCCTTTCCGCGGAACCTGCTCTTCTCGATCTTCAAGCGCGGCGAGCTGGCTCAAGTGCCCGAAGACGAGCGGCATGTGAGGTTCGACCGGCTCGTCGCGAACGACGGCCGCGTGCGCGAGGTGCCGGGCGACCCCGAGCGGGACATTGCGGTCCTGCAATATACGGGAGGGACTACTGGGACTCCCAAAGCTGCTGCGCTCACGCACGGCAATCTGTGGGCGAACCTGAGCCAGATCGAGGTCTGGTTCCCCGAAGGCGAGCGCGGCAAGGAGCGCACCTTGGCCGTGCTGCCGTTCTTTCACGTCTTCGCCATGACCTCGGTGATGAATTTCACGCTCCATTGCGGCGGGCTCTTGATCCTGTTGCCGCGCTTCGAGCTCAAGCAGGTCCTCAAGACCATCGACCGCAAGCGGCCGACGCTCTTTCCCGGGGTTCCCACCATCTACACGGCGATCAACAACGCGCCCGATCTCGCGAAGTACGATCTCTCTTCGATCAAGCTGTGCATCTCGGGGGCGGCCACCCTGCCGGCCGAGGTCAAGCGCCAGTTCGAGGCGCACACGGGCTGCAAGCTGGTCGAGGGCTATGGTCTCAGCGAGGCCTCGCCGGTGGTGTGCTGCAATCCCATCTACGGGCTGAACAAGCCGGGCTCGATCGGCTTGCCGGTCCCGGGGACGGAAGTGCGCATCATGTCGCTCGACGAGCCGCACCGGCCGCTGCCGACCGGCGAGCGCGGCGAGGTTTGGGTGCGCGGGCCGCAGGTGATGGCCGAATACTGGCATCAGCCCGAGGAGACCGCGCATACGCTGATCGACGGCTGGCTCCGCACCGGCGACGTCGGCTACATGGACGCGGACGGCTACTTCTTCATCGTCGACCGCCTCAAGGAAGTGATCATCGCCGGCGGCTACAAGATCTATCCGCGCACGGTCGAGGAGGCGATTTACCAGAATCCCGCCCTCGCCGAGGCAGCGGTCGTCGGCGTGCCCGATCCCTATCGCGGCGCCACCGTCATGGCCTTCGTCGTGAAGCACAAGGGCGCGTCGCTCGATGAGGAGGGCCTGCGGACGTTCCTCGCCGACAAGCTCTCGGCCATCGAGATGCCAAAACTCATCGAGTTCCGCGATGAGCTGCCCAAGTCCGCCGTCGGCAAAATCCTGAAAAAGGCCCTCATCGAGGAGCGGGGGACCGCGCCGGAAAGCGGGAAACCGTCGAGCCCGCGCCATGGCTAAGCTGACCGCGATCGAGGGCAAGGAGCCGGCCGGCGTCGGCGAGCAGGAGTACACGATCAGCGAGCTTGCGGCTGAGTGCGAGGTGACGCAGCGCGCGATCCGCTTCTACGAGGACCAGCACCTGTTGGCGCCGCGCCGGCTCGGCCAAATCCGCATCTTCAGCCGCCGCGACCGCGTGCGGCTCGAGCTCATCCTGCGCGGCAAACGTCACGGCTTCTCCCTTGCCGCGATCAAGGAGATGCTCGATCTCTGCGAGGTGGACGGCGACCATGTGCAGCAGCTGCGGGTTGCCCTCGACAGGGGGCGCCGTCGCATTGCCGAGCTCGTCGGCCAGCAGCAGGACATCGCAAGTGCCTTGGCAGAGCTGCGCGAGCTCGAGCGGCACCTCGCGGCACGCCTGCGCGAGAAGGGCATCGACCCGGAAGAGATCGTCAAGAGCGACGCGGCGTGATTTGCCGGCCTTGCCGCGGAGGTTTTCGAGCACCAGTTTTCGAGGGGTCGAGCGTCACCTCCACTTCGACCCTTCCCCTTAGAAGGGGGAGGGCCGGGACGGGGTCCATCTCGCGCCCCTGAGTCCGAGCACTACAAGGAGACAGCCCGATGAAAAACGTGGTGATCGCCGGCTATGCCCGGTCTCCCTTCCACTTCGCGAACAAGGGCGAGCTCAGGCGCGTGCGGCCGGACGAGCTGGCGGCGCAAACGGTGGCCGGTCTCATCGAGCGCACGCGCCTCGATCCGGCCGAGCTTGAGGATCTCATCGTCGGCTGTGCGATGCCCGAAGGCGAGCAGGGACTCAATGTCGCCCGCCTCATCGGCTTCCTGGCACACCTCCCGATCTCGGTCGCGGGCAGCACGGTCAACCGTTTCTGCGGCTCCTCGATGCAGGCGATCCACATGGCGGCCGGCGCCATCCAGCTCGGTGCCGGCGAGGCCTTCATCTGCGCGGGTGTTGAATCGATGACCCGGGTGCCGATGATGGGATTCAATCCGCTCCCCCATCCCCGCCTCGCTAAGGAATATCCTCAAGCGTACGTCTCGATGGGCATCACCGCCGAGAACGTCGCCCAGAAATACCAGATCACGCGCGCGGAGCAGGAGGCCTTCGCGCTTCTGAGCCAGAAGAAGGCCGCCGCCGCCGAAGCCGCGGGAAAGCTTGCCGGCGAGATCGTCGCCATCAAGCATGACGGCAAGCTGGTCGAAAAGGACGGCTGCATCCGCGCCGATGCGTCGGCCGAGGGTTTGGCCGCACTCAAGCCCGCCTTCGACGAGCACGGCACGGTCACGGCCGGGACCTCCTCTCCCCTGACCGATGGGGCTGCGGCCACGGTGGTGTGCACGGAGGAATATGCCGCGAGGAAGGGGCTCGAGCCGCTTGCGCGCGTGAGGAGCGTGGCCGTCGCCGGCTGCGCGCCCGAGATCATGGGGATGGGTCCGGTCGAGGCGAGCCGCAAGGCGCTCGCGCGCGCCGGCCTCGAGGTCAAGGACATCGACATCGTCGAGCTCAACGAGGCCTTCGCTTCCCAATCGATTGCCTGTATGCGCGAGCTCGGCATCGACGCGAGCAAGGTCAACCTCGACGGCGGCGCCATAGCACTCGGCCATCCCTTGGGGGCCACGGGAGCGCGCATCACCGGCAAGGCGGCCCAGCTCCTCAAGCGCGAAGGCAAGCGCTATGCGCTCGCCACTCAATGCATCGGCGGCGGCCAGGGCATCGCCACCGTGCTGGAGGCCGTGCGATGAGGATCGAGAGGGCCGCCGTCATCGGCGCCGGCGTGATGGGAAGCGGCATTGCCGCGCACGTCGCGAACGCGGGCGTGCCCGTCCTGCTGCTCGACATCGTGCCGCCCCAAGCCAACAACCGCAATGCGCTGGCGGAGGCTGCCGTCGAGCGCATGCTCAAGGCCGAGCCGGCGCCCTTCATGTCGAAGGCGGCGGCAAGGCTGGTGACGGCGGGGAACCTCGAGGACGACCTCGCCAGGCTCGCGGAGGTCGATTGGATCGTCGAGGCGGTGGTCGAGAACGCGGAGGTGAAGCGCGCGCTCTATGCCAAGCTCGAGGCTCTGCGCAAGAAGGGCTCGATCTTGTCCTCCAACACCTCGACCATCCCGTTAGCTAAGCTGACGGAGGGACTGCCCAAGTCCTTCGCCAGGGACTTCCTCATCACGCACTTCTTCAACCCACCGCGCTACATGCGCCTTCTCGAGATCGTGGCGGGCCCGAGCACGCGCAAGACGGCCACGGAAGCGATCCGGCGCTTCGCCGACGAGCGGCTCGGCAAGGGTGTCGTCGAGTGCAAGGACACGCCCGGCTTCATCGCCAACCGCATCGGCACGCTGTGGCTTCAGGTCGCGGTCGGGAGCGCCTTCGAGCTCGAGCTCTCCGTCGAGGAGGCGGACGCGGTGGCGGGCCGTCCCATGGGCGTTCCCAAGACGGGCGTGTTCGGCCTCTTGGATCTCGTCGGCATCGACTTGATGCCGCATGTGGCGGCGAGCATGCTCGCCTCGCTTCCGGCGGGCGACATGTACCGCAGCCTGTTCAAGGAAATCCCGCTCGTCGGCAAGATGATCGCGGAGGGCTTGACCGGCCGCAAGGGCAAGGGCGGCTTCTACCGCCTTCAGCGCAAGGACGGCGGCGAGCGGGTCAAGGAGTCGATCGATCTCAAGACCGGCGCCTACGCGCCCTCGACGAAGCCGCAACTCGAGAGTATCGGGGCCGCGCGCAAGGGCGGGCTCAAGGCACTCGTCGAGCATCCGGACAAGGGCGGGCAATACGCCTGGCGGGTGCTGAGCCACACGCTCGCCTATGCCGCTGCACTCGTGCCCGAGATCGCCGATACGATTCCCGCGGTCGATCAGGCGATGCGGCTTGGCTACGCGTGGAGATACGGGCCCTTCGAGCTCATCGACCAGCTCGGCACGGGGTGGTTCGCCGAGAAGCTCAAAGCGGCGGGCATGACGGTCCCGCCGTTGCTCGAGCGCGCGGGCGGCCGCCCCTTCTACAAGACCGACGCCGGCAAGCTCCATTATCTCAAGACCGACGGCGAGTACGCGGAGCTCACCCGACCGGCGGGCGTGCTTTTGCTCGCGGACATCAAGCGCGCCTCCGAGCCGCTCGCGCGGAATGCCTCCGCCGCCCTGTGGGACATCGGCGATGGTGTGGTGTGTCTCGAGTTCCGCAGCAAGATGAACGCGATGGACCCCGACATCCTCGATCTCGTCCAGAAGGCGATCAAGCTGGTGAAGGAGAAGTACAAGGCGCTCGTCATCTACAACGAGGCCGACAACTTCTCGGTCGGCGCCAACATCGGCCTCGCGCTTTTCGCCGCCAACGTGGCGCTGTGGCCGATGATCGAGGAGATGGTGGCGAAGGGCCAGGCGACCTACAAGGCGCTCAAGTACGCGCCTTTTCCGGTGGTCGCAGCCCCCTCCGGCATGGCCTTGGGCGGTGGGTGCGAGATTCTCCTCCATTCGAGTGCTGTGCAGGCGCACGCCGAGAGCTACATGGGGCTCGTCGAGGTGGGGGTGGGCCTCGTCCCCGGTTGGGGCGGCTGCAAGGAGGTCCTGACGCGCTGGCTTCGTAATCCGAAGCGGCCGGGCGGGCCGATGCCGGCGATCGGCAAGGCCTTCGAGATGATCGGGACCGCGCAGGTGGCGAAGTCCGCCTTCGAGGCCAAGGAGATGCTGCTGCTGCGCGAGAGCGACGCCATCACCATGAACCGCGACCGCCTGCTCGCCGACGCCAAGGCCAAGGCGCTCAAGCTCGCCAAGCGCTACAAGGCGCCCGAGCCGGCCGCGGAAATCCGCCTGCCCGGGCGCAGCGCCAAGGTCGCCCTCGAGCTCGCGGTCGAAGGCTTGCGCCGGCAAGGCAAGGCGACGGCGCATGATGTGACCGTGTCGGGCGAGCTCGCGACCGTGCTTTCCGGCGGCGACACCGACATCACCGAGACGCTCGGCGAGGACGATCTCACTAGGCTCGAGCGCCGGGCCTTCATGACGCTTGTCCGCAGCGAAGCGACCCTAGAGCGCATCGAGCACATGCTCGAGACCGGCAAACCCCTGAGGAACTAGCCATGGCCACCTACAAGGCTCCCTTGCGGGAGATGCGCTTCGTGCTCCAGGAGCTCCTCTCCGTCGACGCGATTGCCAAGCTCCCCGGTTACGAGGAGGCGACGGGCGACGTGGTGGAGGCCATTCTCGAGGAAGGGGCTAAGCTCTGCGAGAACGAGCTTATGCCGCTCAACCGGAGCGGCGACGAGGAGGGCTGCCATTACGAGAACGGCGTCGTGCGCACGCCCAAGGGCTTCAAGGAGGCCTACAAGCTCTTCGCGGACGGCGGCTGGCCGGCGCTTTCCTGCGCGCCTCGATATGGCGGCCAGGGGCTGCCGAAAGTCGTGAGCCTCGCGGTCGAGGAGATGATCTGCTCGGCGAACATTTCCTTCGGCATGTACCCGGGCCTGAGTGTGGGCGCCTATAACGCGATCGAGGCGAGTGCCGGCGAGGCACTCAAGGCGCTCTATCTCCCCAAGCTCGCGTCCGGCGCATGGGCCGGCACCATGTGCCTGACCGAACCCCAATGCGGCACCGATCTCGGCCTCGTCCGCACGCGCGCCGAGCCTGCCGCCGACGGCAGCTACGCGATCACCGGGACCAAGATATTCATCTCGGCGGGCGAGCATGACCTGACCGAGAACATCATCCATCTCGTGCTTGCGCGTCTGCCCGGAGCCCCCGACGGCACGCACGGCATCAGCCTGTTCCTCGTGCCGCGCGAGCTGCCGAACGCGGACGGCAGCCTCGGCATGAGGAACGCCGTGCGCTGCGGCTCCATCGAGCACAAGATGGGGATCAAGGCGTCGGCGACCTGCGTGATGAATTTCGACGCGGCCAAGGGCTGGCTCGTGGGCGAGCCCAACAAGGGCATGCGCTGCATGTTCGTGATGATGAACGCGGCACGTCTGGGCGTCGGCATCCAGGGCCTGGGGATCGCGGAGACGGCGTACCAGAGTGCCGTCGCCTACGCCAAGGAACGGCTTGCCGGGCGCTCGCTCGCGGGAGCCAAGCATCCCGACCGGCCCGCGGACCCGATCATCGTGCATCCCGACGTGCGGCGCATGCTGCTCACCATGCGCGCGCAAGTGGAGGCAGCACGGGCGCTCGCCTATTGGGTCGGCCTCGAGGGCGACAAGGCGGCGAAGCATCCGGACGCGGCGGCGCGCGAGGCGGCGGACGATCTGGTGGCGCTCTTGACCCCCATCGTCAAGGCCTATTTCACCGACATGGGCTTCGAGGCGGCGAACCTCGCGGTGCAGACCTACGGCGGGCACGGCTATATCCGCGAGAACGGCGTCGAGCAGCTCGTGCGCGACGCGCGCATCACCCAGATCTACGAGGGGGCGAACGGCATCCAGGCGCTCGACCTCGTGGGGCGCAAGCTCGGCTCCCACATGGGCCGCTCCTTGCGCCGCTTCTTCCACCCGGTCCTGGGCTTGATCGAGGCGTACCAGGGGGATGCCAAGATGGCCGAGTTCGTCCTCCCGCTCGCCAAGGCCTTCGGCCGCCTGCAGCAGGCGACCGCCTGGCTCGCCGAGCAGGGCCTGCGCGACCCGGAGGAGGCGGGAGCCGCGGCGAGCGACTATTTGCGCCTCTTCGCCCTGGTGGCGCTCGGCTACATGTGGTGCCGCATGGCCAAGACCGCACTTCAGAAGCTCGCGGACGGCGGCACGGAGGAGCGCTCCTTCTACGAGGCCAAGCTCGCGACCGCGCGCTTCTTCATGGCGCGCCTGTTGCCGCAGACGGGCACGCTGTTCGCCACCCTCATGGCGGGAAAGAAGCCCCTCATGGCGCTCGCGGAGGCGGCGTTTTGAGGGGCTCCCCCGAGCGCCCGCCATTGCCTAACTCTGAGGCCGCCATTATCGTGGCCCGTTCGCCAGCCGGCCGGCCTTGCGGCGGCAGTGCGGAGAGAGGGCGTGGAGGTAGGAGATGGCGGAGCCGAAGCGGCTCATCGTCGGGTTGAGCGGCGCCTCGGGCGTGATCTACGGCGTGCGCGCGCTCGAGCTGCTCAAGGGGAGCGGGGTCGAGACTCATCTCGTCATGTCGCGCTCGGCCGAGGTGACGCTCGCCTACGAGACCAAGCTCAAGGTGCGGGACGTGCAGGCGCTCGCCGATGTGGTGCATCCCATCCACGACATCGCCGCCTCGATCTCGAGCGGCTCGTTCAAGACCCTTGGCATGCTCGTCTCGCCCTGCTCGATCCGCACGCTCTCCGAGATCGCGACGGGGGTCACCTCGACGCTTCTGACGCGCGCCGCCGACGTCGTGCTCAAGGAGCGGCGCCCGCTGGTGCTCATGCTGCGCGAGACCCCGCTCCACACCGGCCATCTCCGCACCATGACCGCGCTCTCCGAGATGGGGGCGATCATCGCACCGCCCATTCCGGCCTTCTACTTCGGGCCCAAGACGCTCGACGATGTCATCAACCAGTCGATCGGCCGCGCGCTCGATCTCTTCGGCATCGAGCTCGGCATCGTCAGGCGCTGGGGCGGGGGGAGTGCCGAGCGCGGGCGCCAACGCAACCCCTCTCGGCGCCGCAAGAGCTAGACCGTTTGCACCGTCGGCTCCAGCGGCGCGGTTGAAATCTGATGAATTGCCTCGCTAGCTCTGTTATACGGAGCGCAAGTCCGTTTAAGAGGTCGAGAGTCGCCTAAGAGCTAACCTGACAGCAATCACCGAAGAGTCCTCGCGCGATGTTTGCTCGCCGAACCCTGTTGGCCGTGGCCGCGTGTGCCGCATTGAGCCCCTTCGCAGCTCCGAGCCGGGCCGCGGCGGAGGATTTGCCGGCCGAGGGCGCCAAATTTGTCGCCGGTATCGTCGATCAGGCACTCAAGATTCTCAAGGACAAGTCGCTCGGCGAAGACGAGCAGATCAAGCGCCTCACCGATTTGTTCATCGAGAATTTCGACGTGCGCGCCATGAGTCTCTTTGCGCTCGGCGTCTACGCGGGAAGGGCGCGGGGTGCGGAACGGGAGGCTTATTTCGACGCGTTCAAGAACTATATGATCCGGCACTATTTCTCGCGCCTGGAGTCCGTCGGCGACGTATTCTCGGTCAACAGGGCCTCGCTCGATGGCGAGAATATCGTCTGGGTGACGAGCGAGGCCGGCTCGCACGGAGAGAAGGGGTACCGGGTCGAGTGGCGCGTCCGCAAGCAAGACGGCTTGCTCAAGATTTTCGATGTTCTCGTCGAGGGCTCCAGCTTGATGTGGCTCCAGCGCAACGACTTCGCTTCCGTGCTTCGACACAACGACGGAAACATCGCGGAGCTGACGGAGCTCATGCGCAAACAGAAGGTCGGCAATGAGACCCCGTCGCAATAATAGTAAGGCGCGCGGCCGATATCGCTAAGGGCGAGGGCGGAGCGCCGATATCGGCTGCCGAGGGCCAACCCCGAGCGCGTGCTCCGATACCCATTGCGAAGCGTCCAGTGAAAGCGGGAGACTGGCGTCCTGCGCCGCGGGTCCGCGCCTAAGAGCCGGGGTCTGCGCGCGCCGCCGGATCGGCAGAGCCACCAGGGAGGGAGGGATGGCGCGGAGCCATATCAGCGATCTCGCGACGATCATCGAGGACCTGGATGCGCTCGGGCGGCTGGTGCGCATCCGCTCCGAGGTCGACCTCAAGCACGATCTCGCCGGCCTCGCGGCGAAGCTCGAAGGCGGCCCGCGCGCCGTCCTCTTCGAGCGGGTCAAGGGACACACGGCACCCGTCTTCACCGGACTCTACTGGTCGCGCGAGCTGCTTGCGGAGCTCATGCGGCAGGAGGAGCGCGCGCTCCCCCAATACGTCTCCGACTGCATCAAGGCCTGGCAGCAGCGCCCGCGGCCGCCGGTCATGGTCAAGAGCGGCCCGGTCCTCGAGGTCACGGAGAAATCGGTCGATCTCGCCAAGCTGCCGATCCCGATCCACGCGCTCAAGGACGGCGGGCCCTATTTCGATGCCGGCGTGGTGATCGCGCTCGATCCCGAGAACGGCATCCGCAATGCCTCGATCCAGCGCTTCATGGTCGAGAACAGGAACACGCTGCACGTCAACATCGACGCGGGCCGGCACCTCGAGCTCTATCTCAACAAGGCCGCGGCGATCGACCGCGCGCTGCCCTTCTCGCTCAACATCGGCGTGGGCCCGGGTCTGCATTTCGCGGCCGCCACGCCGGCCGAGGCCGCACCCGCCGACACGGACGAGCTCGGCATCGCGAGCGGGTTCCACGATGCTGCGCTCGAGCTCGTCCCGGGCAAGGTGCTGCCCGTGCACATGGTGGCGAACGCCATGTATGCGCTCGAATGCGAGATGATCCCGGGCGAGCTCGGCGAAGAGGGGCCGTTCGCGGAAGTGACCAACTACTACGCCAAGCGCGCGCCGCGCCCGGTCGTCCACGTGCGCGCCATCCATCATCGCGCCCGGCCCGTCTTCCAGACCATTCTCTCGGGGGTCGAGGTGTGGAACTCGGTCGGCCTCTTGGGCGAGGCGAACGTGCTCGCCCTGCTTCAGCGCCAGGTGCCGGGCGTCAAGGATGTCTACTTCAGCCACGGCGGCTGCGGCTTCTACCACGCGGTCGTCAAGCTCGCACAGCAGCGCGCGGGCTGGTCGAAGCAGGCGATCATGGCGGCCTTCGCGGCCTTCCCGCCGCTCAAGATGGTCACGATCGTCGACGACGACGTCGACATCCGCAGCGCAAGCGATGTCGAGTGGGCGATGGCGACGCGGCTCGATCCCGACCGTGGCATCCTGCGCATCGCGAACGTCTTCGGCCACGGCCTCAACCCGAGCTTTCCGGACTACATCGGCGCCAAGGTCGGCTTCGACTGCTGCCGCCCCTTCCCGCACACGCACGACTACGACCGCGCCTCCTACAAGGCGATGACGTTGGACGGCCTCGATATGGTCGTGCCGGAGATCAAGAAGTGCCGCGTGGCCAAGCCTGGAAAGACCGGGAAGAAGACGCGTCCATCCCGCGCTTCCGGCGGAAGCGCCATGTAGGGCAGAGCCCTCCCTCACCCGGCTCGCTGCGCTCGCCACCCTCTCCCGCAAGCGGGAGAGGGAAGGGGCCCGTCGCG
>Ga0116217_10003428_pt1 | contig 14370 bp, 11 predicted proteins | sample Sb_taG_6_FD_89697 | JGI IMG/M metagenome (GOLD analysis project Ga0116217, IMG submission 89697) | Peat soil microbial communities from Weissenstadt, Germany - Sb_50d_4_PS metaG | ecosystem: Environmental > Terrestrial > Soil > Wetlands > Peat | place: Germany: Weissenstadt | collected 2010-09-21 | reverse complement strand
CTTGACGTCGCGTGTGGCACCGGGCGTTGGCTCGAAAGGCTGTTAGCGAAGGGAGCACGCTTGGGGGTCGGCGTAGATTTCTCGACGGCGATGCTTGGGATCGCTCGAAGAAAAGTCGCGCTGACGGGACGACTGGCGAGAGCTGACTGCCGGCGACTTCCGTTTTGCGCTTCGGTCTTTGATTTTTCAGTCTGTTCCTTTGCCCTGAGCCACATCCAAGATTTGAAGCAAATGGCGCGCGAGCTGGCGCGTGCGATGAAGCCCAACTCCGACGTTTTCGTAAGCGATCTTCATCCCGAAGCCTATGCTCGGGGATGGCGCACTAGTTTCCGTGATGGTCAAGGCGCCTGCAAAATTGAGACGCTGCCCCGCGCGGCTGAAGAAATTGTCTCAGTGTTCTGTTCAGCTGGTTTTGAGTGCTTGACGCATGTGCCACTTTGTCTTGGCGAACCGGAACGGCCAATGTTTGCCGAGACGGGCAAGGATCACTGGTTTGCCGAAAGAATTGGGCTACCGGCGGTGATCGTCTGCCACTTTAGATGCAAGTGCTGAGACATCCTGGCGTTGAGAATCAGCCCTACGTTTGCACCTTATGCGATACCTTAGGCGAAGTCATGAAGCTAAAGCTCGCTGAAACAATCGTTGGGTTCTTAAGCTTCTCCGGCGAGGCACATGATCAAGCTGCGCAACTAAGGAAATTCAGTGAACGTGACTGGGATCGCACACTCGGATGGCTGGACGACACCGGATTGGCCCTCTACTTTCTGCAAAAGCTCAAAGACGCAGGCCCCGCGGGCGTAGTCCCCTCGTTGGTCTTATTTGGCCTTGAGAAGAGATTCACCGCCAACCAAGAGCGTGTGGCTAATATGGCGCGCCAGTTCGATTTTCTTAACGCCAGGTTCCGCGACAGCGGCGTGCGGTATGCAGTTGTGAAAGGTCTTTCCCTGGTTCCACAATTCTGTCCCGATGCAAATCTCCGGCATCAGGGAGACTTTGACTACTTGGTCGATGATAAGTCGCTGCCAATTGCGCAGCGCGTTTTGGTGGAAGCTGGATATGTTCTGAGGCCGTCATACTCCAGCCAGGAGTTCAAATTCCTGATGCCTTCAATGGGAAAGGCACCAGCCAATGAGGAGCAGTATGAAGCGCATGCGCCTTATGCAGTTGAGCTGCATCTCGACATCTGGGATAGCGATGCGCACAAGGTGCCTTTGCGACAACCACTATTTCTCCTGGACAACGCAACGACCCGTCAATGGGGGGGATTTGCGTTTCCTGTTTTTCCTGACGAGGATGCATTTCTAGTTCAAGTGTTGCATGCATGCCAGCACCTTTTCGGCTACTGGATACGGATATCGTGGCTATGGGAGATCGGTCATTTTCTGACTCGGCGAGCCTCTGACGCATCGCTATGGAGCCGGGTCGAGCAGCGGGTGGGAGAAAGTACGGTGCTGCGCGAGTTCGTGGTGGTTGTGACCGAACTGGTGGCGAAGCTCTTCGCAGCGCCAATTCCGGCCACCGTCGGAGTTTGGGGGCAGAGTATTCGCCCCGCAGCTCGAGTATGGATTGACAACTATTCGCGGCATTGGGTTTTCGGTGAGGTACCGGCTTACCAATTCCGTTTATTCCCAAGGGCCAAGCTGGTTTTGTTTCTGCAACAGCAATATGTCGGGGATGTAAGCGCCCAGAAAGGCTTCGTCAGGCGCCGGATCTTTGCTTCCACGCGGTTGTCGGGCATCGCACGGACTATACGAGATGAGCCTTCGACAGCTTTGAAGGCGGCCTGGTGGAGACGCCACCGGCTCGGTCGGCGGGCTGTCTTCCACGCACTTGCGGGATTCCGCTATCTGTGCGAAATCCCCCGCTGGCGGTGGTTGAACCGAGTGAAGACAGCGTCGGCTTCAGTCTGAGGTCTAATCACTGCTACGCGGAGCTTAGATCCATCTTGATCTGGCCGTCAGGCTGTTCTGTTTTCTAGGTGACGATCGGGAAGCAACAACCAGAGCACTGACAATTCCGCGGCGTGGACGCCGTTTTTGACATCCGTATGAGCCTGAAGATACAAGCCGCCAAGAACGTCAGCGCGACCTGGCTTAGCCTCGCGGTCCACGCGGGCGTGGGCTTCTTCTTGTCTCCGTTCATCCTTCACCGGTTGGGCGATGACGCATTTAGCCTATGGGTGCTGGTGTTCTCGCTGACCGGTTATTACGGACTCCTCGATCTGGGGATCCGCGCCTCCATTGTTCGATACGTCGCCAAGTTCGCAGCCACCGAGGACGAAGAGCAACTGACGAAGTTCCTCAGCACCAGCCTGGCATTTTACGTAGCGATAGGACTCGTGGTCTTGCTCCTCACGGCGGTGGGATTCTTCTACCTACCGGACTTGTTCCATATCCCTCGCAATCTCCTGCGAACAACACGAGTGCTGTTTTTGCTGGGCGGTGCGGGTATTGCATTGTCTTTCCCTTTAAGTGTATTCGCCGCGGTGCTTGAGGGCTTGCAGAAGTTTTCTTGGGCTCAGCTTAGCCAGATCGGAGTCACGCTTGTTCGCGGCGCTCTCATCGTCATCGCGCTTAGCCAAGGTGGAGGACTGATGGCAGTTGGGGCCATTACGGTCGCCATGAACCTCCTCAGCTATCTAGTTCTTACCTGGATGGCGTTTCGAGCCTTTCCTCTCCAACTTGCTCTCCGGCATTTCGATCGTCAAGCGTTTCGGAAAATGCTGGGATATGGTAGTTTCGCGTTCCTGATCCTCATTGCCGAGAGGCTTCGTTTTCAATCAGACTCGGTTGTGATCGGGGCATTCCTTTCCTCCGCTGCCATCACGTTTTTTTCGATAGGAGCGAGACTGGTGGAATATTCAACTTATGCATTGCGAAGCATGGCCCAAATCTTTACTCCAATGTCCTGCCAGTTCGCTGCGACTCGTGATTTTGCTCACTTACGGCGGATGTTGATAGCCGGCAACCGCGCTTGCGCACTCATAGTTTTTCCTCTCGCCGTGGTCCTGTTAGTTCTAGGTAAGCCACTAATCGAGGCTTGGGTCGGCGCCAGGTACGTTTCAAGCTATTCCGTGCTGGCCGTATTGATCGTGCCCAGAGCCATCTACGTTGCTCAATCGACTTCGACCAGAATCCTTCTCGGTATCGGCCGGCATCGGATGCTGGCTTTTGTCTTATTGCTCGAAGGTGGAGTCAACGTGATTCTGAGTATGATGTTAGTGCGCCGGTTCGGAATCGTCGGCGTCGCAGTAGGCACCGCGATACCGTTGACCTGCACCGGCCTGTTTTTTCTCCCCCGGCACATTTGTCGCCAGCTGCAGATACCTCTCGCGGCGTTTCTCAGGCAGACTTATCTCCTGCCGCTGGGTCTCTGCATTCCGTTGGCGGGCGTGCTGGCAGCCCTGCAGCACGAGTTTCCGGTTCACAGCTACGGTGGACTGACCCTTCAGGTTGCCTGCGGAGGGGCAATCTATTGCGCAGCGTTTTGTCTGGCACTGTTCGCCGTGAGACCTGTAAACGTCAACTCCTGGGAAGCCTTAACTCAGGTATTAGGCCACAACCAGAATGCACAGTCGGGAGGATCATCATGGGCGTTGTGAATGCCGCAAGAACTGCAGCGAGCCGCGTTGGAATAGTCGGCCAGCTGCTCTCATTCTTTTGGAGTAATAAGAGATGGTGGTTGGTACCGATGTTGGTCACTCTGTTCCTTCTGGGAGTTGTTATCGTTTTGGCGCAGAGTTCCGCGATTGCACCTTTCATCTACACGCTTTTCTAGGAGCACGGCTATGCCGAAACGCGCGCAGCGGACATGGAAACGTGTAGCCTACGCGATAGGAAACTTCCAGGCACGAATATTGTTGACCGTCTTCTACGGCGTCATCGTTTTTCCGTTTGGTATCATCGCTCGCTTGTTTTCAGATCCTTTGCGGATTAAGCATCCCCCAACCCAATGGCTGAATCGCGTTGCGGAAACGCATGACCTGCGGTGGGCTAAGAGGCAGTGAACCGTGCATATACTCGGTGTCTCCTGCTATTACCATGATGCGGCGGCGGCGTTGCTACAGGACGGCATGCTCGTCGCGGCGGCCGAAGAAGAGCGGTTCTCGCGGGTGAAGCATGACTATGGCTTCCCCAAGAACGCCATTCGATTCTGCCTGGATCAGGCCGGTATCCAAGGCAAAGATCTGGATTACGTCGTCTTCTTCGAGAAGCCGTTCCGCAAATTCGACCGGATCTTGATGACGACCCTGCAGACCTATCCGCAGTCTTGGAAAGTGTTTCGCGAGTCGATGATCTCATGGATGGTTGACAAGCTTTGGGTGGGCACCACAATCCAGACTGAACTCGGTATCAGCAAAGAAAAAGTGCTGTTTTGTGAGCATCATCTCTCGCACGCCGCCAGCGCCTATTTGTGTTCACCCTTTGACGAAGCCGCCATTCTCACCGTCGATGGTGTTGGCGAGTGGGTCACAGCGACTTACGGCGTCGGCCGTGGCAGTGACATCCGCATGTTGAAGCAAATTGAGTTCCCACACTCGATCGGACTACTGTACAGCGCCTTCACTGCGTTTCTGGGTTTCGAGGTCAATGAGGGCGAATACAAGGTGATGGGCATGGCTCCGTATGGCATCCCCCGCTATGTGGACAAGGTCTGGAAGCTGGTACAACAGAACACGGATGGGTCCTTCGCGCTCGACATGGACTACTTTTGTTTCCATTATTCAACGGACCGGACCTACAGCCAGAAGTTCGTGGCGCTCTTCGGCGAGCCCCGGCCGGCCGCGCTGCAATTCTTCACCAAGGAGACGGGTTTTCCGAAGTACTTCGGTGCGCCGCCTGCAAACTACACCGAACTATGTACCTTGAACCAGCATTATGCCGATATCGCGGCCAGCATTCAGCGGGTGACCGAAGAGCTGCTTTTGGGCATGGCAAATCACGTACACCGCGAGACTGGGCTCAAGCGGCTTTGCATTGCGGGTGGGGTTGGCCTAAACAGCGCGGCGAATGCACGCATTCTCAAGGAGAGTCCTTTTGAGCAGTTATTCGTCCAACCTGCGGCGGGCGATGGTGGAGGCGCTTTAGGAGCTGCCTTGTGGGTCCACAATTGCTTGCTCGGGAAAGCTCGCAAGTTCACCATGCAGCATGCTTATTGGGGCCGTAAGAACTCGGGTGCGGAAATCAGCGATTTTCTTCGCCAGAACGGCATTCCTTTTCGGCATTTCGAAAATGATGACCAGTTGCTCGACTGCGTAGTCGAGCGCCTTATCCAGGGAAAAGTTATAGGCTGGTCGCAAGGCCGCTTCGAATGGGGACCGCGGGCACTGGGAAATCGAAGCATCCTCGCCGATCCACGCAATCCCGAAATGAAAGACATCGTCAACGCGAAGATCAAGTTTCGCGAGCCTTATCGGCCGTTCGCCCCATCGGTGCTTGCGGAGTGTGCGGAAAAATACTTTGATCTGTCGCAGGCGCGATGCCACTATCCCGCTAGGTACATGCTATACGTCGTGCCGGTCTGGGAGAGCCAGCGCAACACACTGCCCGCAATTACCCATGTGGACGGTACCGGTCGGGTGCAGACGGTTTTTCGCGATCAGAGCCCGCGATATTACCGTTTGATCGAGCGCTTTGGACAGGCTACAGGCGTTCCGGTCGTACTCAACACTTCCTTCAATCTCAAAGGCGAACCCATCGTAAACACCCCGGAGAATGCGTTTAACACATTCTCCAAAAGCGAGATGGACACTCTGATCCTGGAGAATTTCCTGGTCGAAAAGAGGTAGGTAAAAGATATCCGTCCATGAACCACCCGGGCGCAACTAGAAACTCGGCGGAAACGCCAGAGAGCAACGAGTTGGGGCTGATCCCCAAGCTTGCCCCACCGAATCATCGGTGGCTGCCAATCGTAGAGTCGTTTGTGCTCGCCGGTCTCCTGGCGGCATTTGTCGGGGGTACCTTCTTGCCTGCGTGGCGAAACCTGAACAGCGACTTCCCCAATTACTACCTGGCTGCTGCCCTTTACCATCGGCACATTCCTCTCGACCGCATCTACGAATGGACCTGGTTTCAGCGTCAGAACGATCACTTGGGAGTGCGTGACGGCCTGGTGAGCTTTGCCCCCAACCCTCCCACCTGCATACTCTCGCTGGTGCCATTCACGATGCTGCGGCCGCTTGCCGCCAAGCGCGCCTGGCTGGTCTTGAATCTTGTGTTTCTTGCTCTGTGCTTGTGGCTGCTCGGTCGCGTGACATCGTTGAGTTGGCGCCGGCTCGGCTTAATATCGTTGTTGTGTGTTCTTCCCCTCCATATCGATTTCTTGTTCGGTCGCCACTATGTGCTCATTCTGCTGTTGATCTGCGTCGCTTACTACGCTTCCTGCTTAGGCCGCCAACGCACGTGCGGAGTAATATTGTCCGCAGCGGCAGCGCTAAAGTTGTTTCCTGCTCTTTTTGTGATTCTTTTTGTTTGGAAGCGGAATTGGCGGGCACTCACGGGGTTCGTGCTGGCCGTGCTGGCATTCGCAGCTGTTTCCCTGTTCATGTTTGGTATAGAAGTCCACCGGGTTTTTCTCTATGAAATCCTGAGCCAGGCTTCCCGAGGGGATTGGCTTGGCCCTTACGTTCTTTCGCAGAATTCGTTCATTACTTTGTGGAGCCATTTATTCCTCATTGAGCCAGAATTAAATCCTTCCCCTTTGATCAATTCACCCGCACTGTACGCGGCTGCACAGGCGGCTACAGTCACGCTTCTGGTTTTCACTTTCCTGCTATCGCCGAAGGGAATCGAAAGACTGCGCTGCACAGCATTACAATGGGCAGCTCTGATTCCCCTGCTTTTACTGCTCTCCACAACAACCGGTGCCGATTACCCATGCCTGTTGATCTTCACTGCCGTCGTCGGCTTCGATGCGTTGGTCGCGACTGGTAACACGAGCAAGGCGCTCACTCTCTTGCTCTTGTACGTTGCGGCTTGCGTACCGCTGCCAGACAGGATCTCGAACTGGTTCCCGTTGTCCCGCCTCGTAGCCACAACCGGGATTTACCTACTGTTGCTGTTCGCGGCAGGCGTGGGCCGCAGGATACCCTTCGGACGACGGTGGCTGGCTGCCAGCTTAATTTCGGTCGCGGTTTTAGCGTTCTACAACCTCCATACTGTTCGGAACCGAGTGGAAGATTTCGCCAGGCGTCTGCCGAGTCCTCCGATTGGATACCGAGCTGGCAATCCGGTCGCGACCGCAGACGGAGTGGCTTTTACAGAAATGCATCAGAGGAGGTACGGGGCGGTACTGTTTGCAGACGGAGCTTTCCGCGATGTACCGATGTCGGGCGATGTGCTTTCAATGGCTGGTGCGGAAACGAGCTCTGTACTCTATTTCGAACTTACCCAGCGTCAATCATTCATCGTGCGACTTCCCCTGGACCGGCCCGGATCCGCTCCCGAAACCCTGACCGAGGGCCAGGAGCCTGCGTTGTCACCCAACGGAAAGTGGCTTGCCTTCATCAGGGAAGAACAAGGGAGAGGCGCAGTGTGGCTGTCTGAGACCGGTTCTAAAGATGCCCCACAAATGGTTTTGCCAAGCACTTACCATCCCATCGATGTGAGCGTCACCTCCGAAGGGGATGTGATTGCAGCGGCCGGCAAAGTGAGCGATCCACATTTATTCCTCGTAAGGCGCGGGACGCGAGAGCTAGCCGCTCTACCGTCGCTTCCGCATCCCGCCCGATATCCGTCCATTTCCCCTGATGGCAAGCGATTGGCCTTCAGTCGGCGCGACAACGGATCCTGGCACTTAGTCGTGCACGAACTCGGAACCGGCTACGAGCAGCAACTGACTCACGCGCCGTGCAACGCCATTACGCCCTCATGGGAAAATACTCAGACGTTGCTGTACGCGACTGATTGCGGCCGGGGCGTCGGACTCAGCGCTATTGCGCGGGTAGTTCTGCCGCGGTGAGCCAATTGTCACTCTCATGACCGATTGCACCAAGCCCGCGCACGACGAGATGAGCTGCGATCGAACGCAGCGTTCTACCGACCGCCCTTTACCAAGGATCTTTGCCCTTCTCGGCTATGCAGTCTTCAGCTTGGTAGTGCTTGCGGTCTTGCTGGAACTTGCTTCGTGGGCGATCTGGTCGGTGGCTCATCGCTCGGAATATCCCGGGGGCTCCGAGCTTCAGGCGGCAAGTCCGGCATATCAGGGATACGAGTGGGCTGCGGAATTCTGGCAAGAAGAACCCCGACGACAAAAATCGCGCAAGCTTTACGTGCCGTTCCTAATCTGGGGCGTGACCAATTGGCATGGCAAGTATGTAAACAATGACCAGGGCGAGACCGGTGTGTGGCGGAGAACGATCAATCCAGTGCGCGACGACTGCAAAACGCGCCAAGTTACTGTTTGGACCTTCGGAGGCTCCACGATGTATGGCACCGGTGTGCCGGATTGGGCAACCTTGCCGTCGTCCCTGTCTCGTAACTTGAATGCCGCCAGTTCGGATTGCGTAGTGGTGTCCAACTTCGGGGTAGAAGGCTACGTAACCAATCAAGAGCTGATCCTCCTGATGGAGCAGCTCAAAGCAGGCGGCCATCCCAATATGGCGATCTTCTATGATGGGCTGAATGATGCCGGCGCTGCCGGACCGTCATTCGGGCCTCCCAAGCCTCACTTCTACATCGAGACAACCAAGGCTCGGATTGAGGGCTCCATCTCAGGACGCTTCGACTTCGTTCGCGATTCGTACACTTTACTCTTGGCTGGAGCAATCCGCGGTTTTCTTTTCCGGCGACATCCGTCTCGATCCGTACTTGACGAGTTGCACGCCAAGGCCGTGGCCACAGTAGACAATTATGAGGCGAATCTCCGCGTCGCGAAGGCGCTCGGCAAGGCCTACCACTTCCGCATCTATTGCTTTTGGCAACCCTCACTGTACTACGGTCATAAGCCCCTAGTTCCGTTTGAACAGCAACTGCCGATCAGCGATCCGTGGTCTCGAATCGTCACTGCGGTCTATCAAGAGGCGGAAACTCGTGCCGCCGCTACTGGAGATTTTATTTTTCTCGGAGGGATTTTTGACTCGGTTAAGGAGCCGCTTTACATCGATCAGGGTCATCTAGGACCTCTGGGAAACGAAGTGGCGGCGCAGGCTGTGGCCAAATACATCGAAGATCATCCTCAAAACTGACGTTTCGCATCTGCCATCGCCTTCCCAAAACGCAGCCGGGCACGCGATAAAATTCTCCGTGTGTGGGTGGCGGCGGACACCGGCGTCCTCGACGGATCGTTATGCCAGTGGGCTTCTGCATTATCACAACGATATTAATACTGCAGTGAAGAGCGCTCATGCCCTGACCTACGGCGTAAAGAGAGAAACTGATCCACATCCCCAAGCGCGAACGCGACAAAAGCAGAACGCCAAGACCACATGATCCAGCGCGGCACCGAAATATTGCCAAAACGCTGCGTTTTCTCCCGGATAGTTCGACGAGAATAATAGTACGAGCATATAAACCAGCCCACATACACTCGCGGTGCGCACCAGCACTCCCGAAACAAGTGCCAAACCAATCGCCACTCGCCATAGGCCACCAGGAAAGCTATTGCGGCTCCATGGACAAGGACAAAGTCTCGCAGGACTGGAACCATAAAGGGATAAGTCCCACTTGCCAAGAATTGATGTATCCACGACTGGAACCCGCCGCCCAACCTGAACTGCGTCCCAAAAACTTTATACTCGCCGAAGAGTAGAAAGAGCAGCCCTACTGCAACACGCAGACCAGCAAGCACGATAGCGTTAACGTCTTTCGGTGTGGTCGCGCTAGGCATTCGACAGTCCACTTGGTTATGCGAAAGGGCGATTTCCGGCCTCCCCAAGCAGGTCCACTTCCGGGCGAAATCTTCCACGATGCCGGAGCCCGCACTGAAGATACCAAAATACGTTCTCATCTCTCGCGTTTCAATTCTTCGGGAACCAGAAATCCGTGATTACCATAGGAAAGTCACAGCGATATTTTCAGTAGATTCCCGGAAGCACTCTTGCTGTTCTGTGTGAGTACGCTTCGTATCTGGAGCCGAAGAGGGTTCTGAGGTGAGCTTCTTCCACCGTGATTTTCCGCAGTAGGAGAATTGCCCACGCTGCCACCAGCACCCACCCCAAAACGCTGGCCAAGGCCAAGGCAAAAGCCACCTTGGCGACTATCGCAGCCGAGTAGCGGGGATGTCGCACGTACCGATATGGACCGTGGTCCATAGGAACCGTTTCAGGGTTTTCTTGACTGAAGTACCTGGCGAGGTAAGTATCCGTCCACGTTTGCAAAATCGCGACCGCCACATACAGTCCCAAGCCAAGGCTCTGAAGCAGGGGTTGTTGGAGTTTTGCGACCAACTGCCAGTGCCCGTAGTCCAGAAAGACGGTCAAGTCGGCCACCATAAGAAACATGACCCACTTTGGCCCCGCAGGGTCTGAATCCAGCGCCCACCACTCGCGCATGGTCGGCTTTGAATGAAAGACTCCTCGACTTGAAATCAGCGAGTGAATGGAGCCTAGGAATCGTAGCGCCAGGTAGCCGCCCGCGAAATAGTCCACTCGCAGCCACGGATGTGGAGCCCCAGGCTGGACTAGACAGCCGAGAGCCAGGACCAGGTAGCCCAGGGAAAACGCTAGCGTTATCCAAAACGTCTTCGGCATGTCTTAAGCTATTTCCGCATTAGGCCTTGATGGGTACTCGCCCCTGCTATCTCCTTTTGCGGAAGGTCATGATTCACCAACAGTCTCTGCACAAGAGTTGCAGCCATCGCCGGATCATCGCCGTAGGTCAGGTGATAGGCGGGCAGTTTCTCTAGACTGCGGAAAACAGCGGAATTCTGCGATTGAAACCGGTCGTCGTCTTTGAAAAGGATGCTTTCCATCAGCCGCCGAGAAAGTTCGGTTGAGTCAACAGATGCTACGCGCGATTTGATCGCGCCCATCCTGTCGAGAAAGACAGAACAAACCGGGGTTATGGGCCGTACTTGCGAGGCCTGAAAGGGACGCTTGTCCATATAGTAAAAAGTCAGATTGGCATAGCGAGATGGGTGCGCCAAGTCACGCAGTTCCGGAAGAAAGTGAACCGTATCGGGGCGGAAGACAGCAGGAAAAGGGTCCCCCCACATGCGCAGTTTACCGGTTCGGGTCTCAAGAAACACCGTCTGGTCGGCATGGAATTCGAGTCCAAGCTTCGTGGCTAGATAGCCGGCGGTTGTCTTACCACTATTCGGTGGCCCGAACAGCAACACTCCCGTTTCACCCGCCCCTACGCAGGCCGCTGATAGGGTGGTCAACCCCAAACTTCCAGCACTCATACAGAATAAGATATCCAGAGGAGGTCGGCCATGAAACCTTGGATCACCCTCGGCAAACTGTTCTCCGAGAAAAGCGACCCCCTGGCGCCGGTCGAGATCAACGCCGACAAAGCTTCTTTGTCCGATGTTGACGAGGCGAAGGCCCCGATCGGAAAAGGCAGAGATCTGGACTTCATAGGGGCTTGGTTGAGGATGGGATTCGCTGACAATGCGCCATGCGAAGTCGGGACTCCCACGTGGCCCTAGCCGATACTGCTTAAAGAACTCCTGCCCAAGTTGAAGGACTCGGGGGCTGTTCGTCTCCAACCGTACGGTCCTAGCCATAATGCGCAAGTCAGCGAAATAAGGCGTCGGGATGAAACGACGCAGAAGGTCTGGTCGCTTTGGTCTTGCTGCCGCGTTCTCGCATTCGGAATTCATCGTGTCAGCAGCCGTTATCGAAGTGAGTACTGGCGATTGCAGTTGATCAAAGTACGTGGATAACTCGCGTGCTACATCCTGGGGCTGACCACCATATCGCAGGAGGCGACAAGGCAGTTCGGTCAACTTTCCGACAACTTCGGTCTGCAAGGCAGCCGCTTCGGGCAGCTCCGCCACGAGATCTTCCTCAAGACGAGCCGCTGCCTCCGCCGTGGACATTTTGGTCAGGCAGAACCTCAGGCTCTCACTTCGTTCGAGAAAGACCAGCAATCGTGGTTCGCAACGTCTCAGGCGCTCAATGCCGAGTCCAAACTCCGGATCGAGTCGAAAGCTCCGTTCCCCGTTCTGGAGATCAGTCGGCTGTCGATCTTGAAGCTCTCTAAAATACGCTCCAGCATCGGAGCGTAATTTAAGAGTAGTGGCCAGTCCCCAAGCCAACAGCTTACCTTTTCGCCATGAACAGAACGTGCGGTCGTCCGCAAGAAACCCAAAACCCGCCTGCGCCAGAGCTACCGCTAAAGTCGACTTGCCGGAGCGACCTGGACCAACCAATAGCAGTCCGTTCTGTTTCTTACCTACGCACGAGCAGTGCAGCTCCGTAACTCCGACGGAACCGCCTACAATGGTAAGGAGTATCGGGAAAACAACCGTTTTCCAGTAGCTGCAATCAGCAGCCATACCCGCCGAAAAGCGTCCGATCACGCGGCGCGTGCGAAGATCTGCCAACATCGAACTTCCGGAGTTAAATCCCGCAAAGACGAGATGGTCGAGCCCGCGAACGTAGGGCTTCGGCCAAGGTGGTTGCGCCGAGTTGGTACGATCCACCCAGAATCGGACGGAGAAGTCCACGGAAACCGGCGGTGCTTCGACCGGTAGAAAGCTGTCACGCGCCGCTTGGAGAAGGGCCTCGCAGTTCGTGGAGAAACTGCACACGGCGCCGGTTGCAATGTAATGCTCACACAGCGGCGTCGCGGCGTCCTTGCAAAGAAAATTGCCGGTGCTCATAGCAGCGCAGACTCGTTGAACGGATTCAGATCTCTGGAGGTGCGGTGCATTCGATGAAGACCACAACCCAACCAGAACATGTTCCAATCATGCTCGCCAATGTGGATGGAACTATTGTCAATTTCTTGTCAATAAGTTGTAAAGATTTGCACGTGGGAGACAGCAGGCCGAGACCACCAGTACAAACCATTCGGCATGGCTTAGGACTCACCGCCGTATCCACCGCCATCCAATTCGTTTCAAGCAAAGCCATGATCAAGAAGTTTGGGCTCCGGCTCAACGTTTCGCTGATTCCCTCACTCGATTCAGCGTTACGCAGCCGGAGCCTAGAAGTTGCCAATGGCTGGCAATACCTATTTAAAGTTGATCACGCCGAACAGGCCGTTCGCATATTCGTTCGGGCCCGCCGTGAAGAACAGTTGATTGGGATTGCCGTTCATTCCGCCGCCTTGCCCGAAAGCCAGCGACCAAAGACCACTGATGCTGATAACTTTGTTGTTTGTGCCCTTGAGTTGGGTAATGAACGCTCCGGTCTTGGCGTTGAACGCATTGATCCGGCCGTCGCCCACGTTCCCCACCAGCAAGGCGTTGCTCGCCGGACCAAAGTTCTTTGGCGCCAACGCCACGCCCCAGGGTGCCTTGAGGTGGGCACTCTTGGTCAGGGTTTTGACCAGTTTCCCACTGGTGGTGAAGACATCCACTGCGCCCTTGCTGAAAGCACTGTCCGAGAAGGTCACGTACAGTTTGCCATTGATGTTCTGAACGCCGTAAACGACCAGGCCCGTCAGCTTCGAATCCGTGAACGAACCAACCAGCTTGAAGGTGCCATCATAGATGTCGACTTTGTTGTTCAGATTGTCGGCGCCAAAAAGGAAGTTGGCTCCGTTGTTGACACCAATGGCTAGCCCCGTATACCAGGCGTTCGCGCCGTTGACCACGACCACGGCAGAACTCGGATTCACCGATGAGTTCCAGCCGCTGATCGTGCCGGGCTCGAACGTGTCAAAGATGAATGCCGCGGCTCCCGACTTTCCGCCCTGCGAGATTACGAAATCACTCGTGCTGTTGGCCACCTGCCCGGTGACGGCGCAAGCCGGGGTGCTGCAGGTCGGAGGGACCGTGACTTGTCCCACCTTCACGCCCTTACCGCTGTAGAAAGTAGTGACGCCAGTGCCATTGTCGCTGATCCAAAACGGCCCGCCCGGGAAGAAAGACATTCCCCAGGCATTGACCAATTCTTTGTCCTGATGTTTGGCCTTTCCGACCTGGTTTGACACCAGATTAGTGATGGCGTATTGAGCCGCTACTGGGCTTGGAATCAACCCGATCAGGACTACCAGTGAAGCCACGAATGCGAGTGTGCGGCGAGAGTGATTCTGTGACACCATGATTCTTCTCCTTGAGTTGCGAAAGTTGACGGGAGTGGCTGATGCGCCGGTATGTGGAACTCGAGTGGGACCAAAACAAGATCATCCACTCACCCCGAATCAGGCGCATTCTCCCCGATCCAGCCAGCCATTATGTCAAGGGAGTGTCTCCGAATTGTAAAAATTTGAGCCGTCGGCGGCTATGTGGTCCTTGGTCGGCGGAAGGAAGAAGCGGGGT
>Ga0116217_10003425_pt1 | contig 14372 bp, 7 predicted proteins | sample Sb_taG_6_FD_89697 | JGI IMG/M metagenome (GOLD analysis project Ga0116217, IMG submission 89697) | Peat soil microbial communities from Weissenstadt, Germany - Sb_50d_4_PS metaG | ecosystem: Environmental > Terrestrial > Soil > Wetlands > Peat | place: Germany: Weissenstadt | collected 2010-09-21 | reverse complement strand
TGCCGTCGAGCTTGAGGCTCTGGCGATTCGTCCCGGGCTTGAACTGCAGCGGCAGCACGCCCATGCCGACGAGGTTCGAGCGGTGGATGCGCTCGAAGCTCTCGACGATCACCGCCTTGACGCCCAGGAGCTTGGTGCCCTTGGCGGCCCAGTCGCGCGAGGACCCCGAGCCGTACTCCCTGCCGGCGAGCACCACCAGCGGCACGCCCTCCCGCGCGTAGCGCATGGCGGCGTCGTAGATCGGCATCTGCTCGCCGTCGGGCAGGTGCAGCGTCACGCCCCCCTCAGGAAGAGCATCCCGGCCGCCCAGCTGGTTGCGCAGGCGGATGTTGGCGAAGGTGCCGCGCATCATGACCTCGTGGTTGCCCCGGCGCGAGCCGTAGCTGTTGAAGTCCCGCGGCTCCACGCCGTGCTCCTGCAGATAGTGCCCCGCGGGGCTCTCGCGCTTGATCGAGCCGGCCGGGGAGATGTGGTCTGTGGTGACGCTGTCCCCCAGCACCGCGAGCACGCGCGCGCCCTCGATGTCCTGAATCGCCTCGGGCTCGCGCGGGAGGTCGTGGAAGTAGGGCGGGTTGCGCACATAGGTCGATGACTCCTCCCACTCGAAGCGATCACCGCTGGGCACCGGCAGCGTGCGCCAGCGCTCGTCGCCCGCGTAGACGCCGTCGTAGCTGCGCCGGAACATGTCCGATTGCACGGCCTGCTCGATCGTCCGCGCCACCTCCCCGGCGGAGGGCCAGATGTCGCGCAGGAACACGGGCTCGCCACCTGAGTCCTCGCCCAGGGGATCGTGCTGGAGGTCGATGTCCATGGTGCCCGCGAGCGCATAGGCGACCACGAGCGGCGGCGAGGCGAGGTAGTTCATCTTCACGTCGGGGTTGATGCGGCCCTCAAAGTTGCGGTTGCCCGAGAGCACAGAGCACACGGCGAGGTCGGCGTCGTTCACGGCCTCGGACACCTCGGCGGGCAGCGGGCCGGAGTTGCCGATGCAGGTGGTGCAGCCGTAGCCCACGAGGTTGAACCCCAGCGCCTCCAGCGGCTCGATCAGGCCGGCGCGCTCGTAGTACTCGGTCACAACCTTGGAGCCGGGCGCAAGCGAGGTCTTCACCCACGGCTTGCTCTTCAGGCCCTTGGCCACAGCGTTGCGCGCCAGGAGGCCGGCGCCGAGCATGACCGATGGGTTGGAGGTGTTGGTGCAGCTGGTGATCGCGGCGATCACCACGTGGCCGTGGTCGAGCTCCGTGCGGGTGCCATCGGCGAGCGTCACGGGGACCTCGGTGCCGGCGGGCGCCGTGTGTCCAGGCGACCCATTGGCCGGAGGATCTGAGGCCGGATACGAGTCCGCGCCGTTGGTCTGCACGTAGTCGCCAAGCACCCGCCGGAAGGCATGCCGGGAATCGCTCAGGGAAATGCGGTCCTGCGGGCGCTTGGGGCCGGCGATGCTGGGCACGACTTCCTCCAGATCCAGCGTCAATGTCTCGCTGAACGTGGGCCGCTCGCTGCGCTCGTCGTGCCATAGGCCCTGCGCCTTGGCGTAGGCATCGACCAGCTCGATCTGCCACGCCGGCCGCCCGGTGAACTCGAGGTAGCGAAGCGTCTCGGCGTCGATGGGGAAGATCGCGCAGGTGGAGCCGAACTCGGGGGACATGTTGCCGATCGTGGCCCGATCGGCTAGCGGCAGCCGCGCGACGCCGGCGCCGAAGAACTCCACGAACTTGCCCACCACGCCGTGCTCGCGCAGACGCTCGGTGACGGTGAGCACAAGATCGGTGGCGGTGGCCCCCTCGCGCATCTCGCCGGTCAGCTCAAAGCCGAGCACCTGCGGGATGAGCATCGACATCGGCTGGCCAAGCATGGCGGCCTCGGCCTCGATTCCCCCGACGCCCCAGCCCAGTACGCCCAGGCCGTTGATCATCGTGGTGTGCGAGTCGGTGCCGACGAGCGTATCGGGGTAGGCCACGCCGTCCGCCACGAACACCACCCGCGCGAGGTACTCGAGGTTGACCTGGTGGACGATCCCCGTGTCGGGCGGGACGACCTTGAAGTTGTCGAACCCCTGCTGCCCCCAGCGCAGAAAAGCGTAGCGCTCGCGGTTGCGCTCGAACTCCAGCCTGGCGTTGGTGTCGAAGGCGTAGCGCGTGCCGAACTCGTCGACCTGCACGGAGTGGTCGATGACCAGCTCGGCGGGCGCGAGCGGGTTGATCCGGGCGGGATCCCCGCCCATGGCGGCCATCGCGTCGCGCATCGCGGCGAGGTCCACGATCGCGGGCACGCCGGTGAAGTCCTGCATGACCACGCGCGCGGGCGTGAAGGCGATCTCCTGGGAGGGCTGCGCGGCGGCGTCCCAGCGCGCCAGCGCCTCGATGTCGCGCGCGCGGATCCCCTCGCCGTCCTCGTTGCGCAGGAGGTTCTCCAGGAGCACCTTCAGCGAGAACGGCAGACGCGCCACGTCAAAGCGCGCCTGGAGCGCGTCGAGGCGAAATATCTCGTACTCGCGCCCGCCCACCGCAAGCGTGTCCCGGGCGCCGAAGCTGTCGTGCGACATGGTGTATCGCAGTTTCGCAGGTCGGCCCTGAGGCCGCCCGCGCATAACCCTGAGGCCGCCCGAACAACCCCAAGGCCGCCCGCGCAACCCTCAGGCCGCTCGCGTGACGCGCCCCTTGCCCTCGCGCTTGCCCTGCAACAGCGCGGCGTCGCAGGCATCGAGAAGCATGTCCGTGGTCATGGGCGCGCGCCACTGGGCGACGCCGATCGAGGCCGAGACGCCGGGAACGATGTCGAAGGAGGGCACCTCGAGCATGCGCTGGCGCGCGCGTTCGGCGGCGATGGCGGCGCTCTCCAGGTCGGCGCCGGCGAGGATCACCACGAACTCGTCGCCGCCGTAGCGAGCGACGCGGTCAAAGGCGCGGAACTCCCCCATCAGAGATTGAGCGACCTCGCGCAGCAGCGCGTCGCCAGCGGAGTGGCCGTTGCGGTCGTTGACGAGCTTGAAGTTGTCCAGGTCGATCAACAGGCAGGCGAGGTTGCCGTCGGTGCGCGTGGCGCGGCCGATCTCTTCGTTCAGGCGCCGGCGCATGGCGCGGTGGTTCATGCAGCCGGTGACGGGGTCGGTGCCCGCCTCGGCGCGCGCGCGCAGAAGGGCCAGCGCGGTGGCCGCCTGATCGACCAGCGTGGCGGCGCGCTGGATGGCGTGCTCGTCGAAGGGATCGAAGCGCCCGCCCGCTCCCCCGCCCGCGCGCTCGCTCCCCCCCGCGCGCCCGTCGATCCGCCGGCGCACGAGCACGATCGCAGCCTCGATGTCGCCGTGCACGGCCACCGGCAGAAGCAGCGCGCCGTCGACCCCGCCTGCGGACGCCAGGCGCGGCATGCTCGCGGCCAGCTCGCGCCCGCCGTGAACCACCACGTGCTGCCCCGTGTCCGCCACCCAGGCCACGCCATGGGGGCGCTCGCCGGCTGGAGCGAGGTAGCTTAGGCTGCCCTCGCCGCCGAAGACGTACACCGCGACCGTGTCCTGGTCCTCGCCAAGGTGGTGCACCTGCACCTCCTCCACGCCCAGCTCGGCGAACAGCTCGGCGGCGAGGGCGCGGAAGATCTCCCTTGGCTCGGTGGCGCTGTCGGCGAGGTGGGTCAGGCGCCGCACGCCCGCAAGCAGCGAATCCATCTCGGAGGCCTGCTCGTCATAGGTATCCATACCCGCGCCTATCATCCCCTGCAATGTAGGAGATGGCGCGGTCGCGCGTGCGCTCACCAGCGCTCACCCCCGGAAGGTCACCGTCGCGTGCGTCACCGAGCTGCGCCCCTTCTTGAGCGGGATGAAGCCCACGCGCACCCTCAGCGTGAGCGTGTGGTTGCGGCGCAGGACCTTGATGCCGTTGTTGGAGAGCGGCACCTTGAGCGTGATCGTCTGCGCCTTGCGGGTGTGCCTGTAGATGGTCCTGAGGTTGGGCCCGCTGCCGCTCACGCGCCCCGCTTCGGGCGCCTTCACGGAGAGGATGGCGGTGATGCCGCTGGCCCTGTGCGAGCCGACCCTGACCCCGCAGCCGCCGATCGTGATGGGGGTGCTCTGCTTGATGATGGTGCCGCTCTGCGCGGTGATGGTGGTGGGCATCGTGAGCGTCTGCCCGCAGAGGTTGACGCCGTTGGCGGTGAGCGCGGAGTTGGGCCCGGTGGGGAGGTTGAGTTCGAAGCTCGACACGGGCACGTCGGGCACGGCGGCGAAGGTGGAGGTGGTGATGCCCTTGGTGATGTTGGTGTTGCCCACGAGGATGATCTCCAGGCCGTTGCCGGTGACGACGAGGTCGAGGTCGGGGAATGCCTGGCCGCCGTGGGAGACGAAGAAGGCCGGCCCCGTCATCTTCGCGGGCACCACGGGCGTGAACACCGTGGCCCCGCCCACGCGCGAGTTGGATGGGCAGTTCCAGGGGCTCGCGTTGAAGGTGGCTTCCGGGCATGCCCTCTGGAGCGTGGTCAGGCGCGAGGGGAGCTGCTTGGGCAGCTGCGCGACGACCGAGCGGATGTTGTCCTGCGGCCCCGACGAGTAGCCGATCTTCACCAAAAGGCTGGTGCCGGCCCGCTTGGAGGAGCTGGCGGCGTTGGTGGAGGCGGTGAGCTTGGGCTTGAACGCCAGCGCCGTGCAGTTATTCACCTGGAATGGCGTGGAGAGGCTCTGCGTGGCGCCGAAGGTCGAGCCGAGCACGGTTTCGGTGGCGAGCGGCCCGCAGTTGGTGGGGTTGACGAGGAAGCCCTGGCGGTTGATGGCCATGGTGAGCGTGCGCAGGCGCAGCGGGATGCCCTTGACGATCGTGGGCACGTTCCCGCTGACGGTGATGCGCGCGGTGTAGGGATCGACGTTGATGCCGGCGCGCACCACGACGGTGCCGAGGTTGAAGGGGCCGGTGGTGGCGGGCACGGCCACCGTCATGCCATAGGGCGCGCCGCCGACGGGACCCGTCAGGAAGACCGGCCCGGAGAACTGCGTGGGCGTGGCCCCGGAGCCGACCTGCACCGTAGCGGTGCCGATTTCGCTGTAGGCGGCGCAGGTGCCCTGCGCGGCGAAGGGTTCTTCGCAGAGCTTGACCTTGGGGATCAGCCCCACGAGCCCGGCGGGCAGCTTGGCGGAGATGCTTGAGAGGTATTGCTGCCCTTCACCCCGCGTGAGGTTGAGCGTGAAGGAGCTGCCCGACCCACCGGTGGGGGGCGCGACAGTGGTGGACTGGCCGAGCGAGAAGGGCAGCGGCGAGGGACAGGCGCCGCCGGAGCCGTTGCTGTCCACGGTGAAGGCGCTGACCAACTGCGCCGGCGGCTGGCCCGACCAGGGGCTGAGCGAGGCGCTGGTTTCGGCGGCCCCGCACGAGAGAGGGTTGGCCAGCGGCGCCAGCGGCGGGCCGGTGAAGCGCAGCGCGAGGCTGCTGAAGGGGCTCTGCGGGTTTTCGTTGAAGGTGGCCGTGAGGCGGCCGGTCGTTTCGTTGGCCGCAACGGAGCCCACCAGGCGCAGACCCGAGCCGTAGCGCGGGGCTTCGGCGTTGAGGAAGATCGCGTAGGGAGGCCCGGTGATGGACCCCGAGGCGGGCTTGCCCAGGTAGATGTTGCCCACCAGCGATTCCGGGGGCAGCAAAGGCGTTTCCACCGCGACGGTCCCGATCTTGGAGCTTTCCGGGCAGGCCGTGGGGTTGGTGGTGCCCACGCCGAGCTGCGCTTCGGTGCAGCCTTCCAGGCCGTGCGCGGCGGCGGGGTTGATGGTGAGTCCTTCGGGGAGCGTCACCTGCGAGACGTGCAGATGGGCGGAGGCGATGTGCGCGGGGTTCTGATCGACGGGCACCGTGACTTCGACCTTGGCGCCGTTGGCCGCGTCGGAGCGGGTGGTTTCCGGGGTCAGCGCGATGCCGGGGGCGAAGGGCACGGCGTTGCAGCCGGTGGTTTCCAGCGGCGAGAGGAAGGAGTAGTGCTGGAACTGACCCGGGCTTTCGTAGGAGTCGGTTTCAAGGCGCGTCGTCGGCGGGCCGGTGCAGGAGGTGGGAATCGTGACGAAGGTGGTGTTGGGGCTGCTGAAGTAGATCTGCGTGTAGGAGACCAGCGGGGGCGAGGGCGGAAGGTTGCTGATCGTCTGGCTCTGGTGGTAGTCCCCGCCCCAGCTGACGCCGCCGATGATGTCCACGCGGTGGCCTTCGACACGGAAGGCGAAGTCCGAAGGCACGCCCGTGGGCGGCACCATGTTGTAGATGTTGAACAATCCTGGAGGCGCCGCGGCGTTCCCGCGTATGAGCCTGGCGACGCCCATCTGGGAGGTCGGTGGGCACGTTTCTGCTTCAAATAGGCTGTCGGAGCATGTGGGGACCGCCTGCGGATCGATGATCAGTCCGGGGGGAGCGTCGACGCGCGCGTCCTTGGGGGTCCCTTCGGGCACGCCGCCGCCGTTGAAGTTGTAGGTGAAGGTCGTGAAGACGATCGTCGGGTGCGCGCCGGCCTGCGTGGCGGGTATGGCACAGGGTTCGGGACTCGTGCAGGTGCCCGATGCGAAGCTTCCGGGCCTGACGCCGAATTCGGCCTGTGCGGCCGGGGCGAATACAGCCATGAGCGCGCCAATCGACAGCGCAAGGAACGGGTGACGAGCGGGGGACCTCATTCCAACACCTCCCTTTGGACAGAAGGTCTATACCCCGTTTGCCGCGCCTCTAATCGTCTGCAAGCCGTGTTCCACGAGGCCCCGGCGAACGCCGGGGAGATCGGGGGTCTTCACCTCCCGGCGGGCCAGAGCAGAGAAGGGCTCACCACTGCAGGAGCATCAGCCCCACGGTGATGCCGGGGCCGATGGTGACCATCAGCCCGCGCTCCCCGACCCGGGGCGAACGCTGCTCGATGGTCTTCTTCAGCACATAGAAGATCGAAGGCGTACCGACGTTGCCGTGGTTGGCCAGAACGTCGTAGCTGACGCCGACCTGCTCGCGGGACAATTCGAGGGTCTCCTGGACGCTCTCGATGATGCGCCGCCCGCCGGGGTGCACGACCCAGTGGTCGATCTCCGCGCGCGAGACCTCGTTGACCTGCAGGAAGTCCTCGACGAGCTCGCGCAGCCCCGCGCCGGCCTGCTCGGGAAGATCGCGGTCGAGGTGCAGATAGCTGTCTTCGGCGTCGAGCGTGAGCTTGACGGCGCCGAGGGTGCGGCCGATCTGATGCACCTTGGAGGCGACGATCACCGGCCCGTCGGCCTCGGCATCCCCATCCAGCAGCGCCGCGGCGCAGCCGTCGCCGAAGAGCGAGGAGCCCACGACCTTGGCCTTGGCGTCGTCCTCGGAGGCGCGCATGAGGATGCCGGCCATGCTCTCGGCGGCGACGATGAGACCCTTGCGGCCGGGGTGGTCGCGCATCGACTGCGAGGTGAGGCGCATGAGCGGCACGGCGCTGGCGCAGCCCACGCCGAGCACGTGGTACTTGTCGGTGGAGGGGTCCATGTCGTAGTGATCCACGAGGCGGTGCGCGAGCGTGGGCCCGCCGAGCGAATAGAGCGTGGCCGTGACCACCGTGCCGATCTCCATGGGATCGACTTCCAGGCGATCGACGGCCTGCACGGCGAAGGCGAAGAGCTCCTCCTCGATCTGGACGGTGCGGCCCTGGAGGGTGGTGGCCAGCGAGGCGCTGGTGAGGCTGAGGTGGCGGCGCTGCACGCCGCAGCGGCTGAAGATGCGCTCGGCGAACTCGTCGCCTTTCATGTGGAGCATGGCGAGCACCTGATCCTGCGAGAAGGAGGCCTCGGCGTCGGCGAGCTCCAGAGCGCTGATGCGCGTGCCCGCGGGGCGCGCGAGGCGCGCGGCGATGGCGCCACCGGAGGCGGTGGGCTGCGGTGCGCTTATAACCTTCAACGGCAAACGACCCCCGAATCAAATTGAGCAGAGCGTGCGGCTGAGGCCGAGACGATACCGGAGCAACCCCCGGAGGGGACGAAAGGAGCGGTGGATGGCGATGAGGGTGATAGGCGCGGGCCTGCCGCGCACGGGCACGCTGACGCAGAAGGTGGCGATCGAGATGCTGGGATTGGGGCCGTGCTACCACTGGGTGGACGTGCTGGCGGACCTGAGGCGGGTGGAGCAGTGGGGGCGGGCCCTGGACGGAGAGGGCCCGTGGGAGGAGATCTTCGCGGGCTTCCATTCCACCGTGGACTGGCCCGGGGGCTACTTCTATAGGGAGCTGATGCAGGCATACCCCGAGGCGAAGGTGCTGCTGAGCGTGCGCGAGGGCGCGGCGTGGGAGCGGAGCTTTCGGGAGACGATCTGGGACATGTGCCACGGCGAGTCGCTGCTGCGCCTGCTGTCGAGCGCGCGCGCGCAGGTGGATCCGCAGTGGCGCGACTACCTCGCGCTGGTGGATCGCATGTTCTGGGGCCCAGGGGGAACCTTCGCCCAGGGCCACGCGACGCCGGCGGAGCTGATCGCCGAGATGGAGCGCCACAACGAGGAGGTCAGGCGAGTGGTGCCGGCGGAGCGCTTGCTGGTGTGGAGGGTGGGAGACGGATGGGAGCCGCTGTGCGAGTTCCTGGAGGTGGATGTGCCCGAGGAGCCCCTGCCCCACGTGAACGACCGCGAGACGTTCGTGGGCAGAGTGGCCGATGGGGCCATAGCCACGCTTGCGGCGTGGCGCGAAGGGCAGCTGGCGGGAGCTGAGACGTAGGCTCCCCACAGCCAGGCTCCCCCACAGCCGTCACGGCCAGGGAGAGAGGTAGGCGCGAAAGCTCTGGACGTTCTTGCCGAGGGTGGCGTCGAAGAGAACGTGCCCGGAGGCGTCGTACTCGGTGAGGTTGGGCAGCCCGCCGTAGCCCATCAGCCAGTCGCCGCCCGGCAGGGCGAGCAGATTGCCCTGGCTGGAGGCCAAGAGCGTCTTGGTGGGATTGACGAAGGCCCTGCGCAGCGTGACGGTGTGCGTGGCGAGATCGGGAGCGAGCAGAAGACCGCGCGAGGAGCGCTCCTTGGGCGGGCTGGAGCCGTTGTCGAACACCGATATGAGCCCCCCGGGCTGGAACTCGGCGTCGTGCTGCCAGTAGAAGCGCACGCCCGCTCCAAGGTGAAGGGAGCTGTGAACGCCACCGAGGCGCCACTGGATGAAACCGCTGCGGAGGTTGACGTCATACAGCGCCCAGCTGCTGCGCCCCGACAGAAGCACATCTTCGGATGCCCCGGGGGAAATCGAATTGATGTGAATGTAATCCCAGGGATAGCTGTTGCGGGAGACGGGCAGGTTGTAGGACTCGCTGAGGGCGATGTGACCGAGCGCGTGCCACTCCCACATGACCAGGCCGGTCTTGATGTCGATCTGCTGCACGACGGAATCGGTGAGAACACCGCTTGAGGAGCCGTGCACGGAGGCGAGGCTCATGTGAATCGGATCGAAGGCGTCGATCCAGGCGGTGCCCTGCGGCGTGAGCCTGATCTCGTGCAGGTCGGCGTGGTAGCCGTTGCCGGCGCGAATGGTGGCCAGCGGATGGTAGGAGGAGTTGTAGAGGATGTCTTCGCCTTCGCCGAAGCCCACCTGCAGGACATGGCCCTGCCACCAGGTGAGAACGGGCCGGCCCTGATAGGGCTGGACCTGGAAGTTGGTGGCGATCTCATGCGGCGGGAGGGGGTGAAACCACACCAGATGACCCTGCTGGTCGACGATCATCGGTCCGGGCGTGCCATCGCCCTGATAGGGCGCGAGGAAAAGATCGCCCGGCGCCGCCCCCGGGCGGGCGGGCGTGGTGATGGTGAGAGTGGAGGGCGTGAGCGAGGGGTCGGGAGGGTAGTGCTGAACCGCGTGTGGATCGCCGGGATTGATGGGAAATTCACTGTGGCTCACGGCGGCCTGATGGGCAATGGTGAAAGTGGTGGCGGCCGCCTGCACCGAGCCCCCGATGCTGACCTGCGCCTTGACCGTCACGCGCTCACCCGCGCTGAATGAACGTGAGGGCAGAAAGCTTTCACCCGTGCCCGTGGAATAGGCCGCGAGGCGCCCGGGGTGAGCGCCGCTGCGCGAGCCGCTCACAGCGATCGACACCACATGCGTCCCCGGCGGCCCGAGAAAGCTGATCTGCGTGACGGGCGAGGCGTCGGGCGTGCCGGGAAAGGGCGAGACCGCGATCGGATTGACGACGGCCGTCGAGGCGGAGGAACCCCCGCAGGCGGACACGAGCAGCGCCAGGAGGGCGGCGCCCAGGGGCACCCCCGCGAGCCATCTCCCCCGCCCCCGCGCCATCAGCCCCGTCGCGCTCCGGACGTGAAGGAGCCGCCGGTGGGCCAGATCTGCCCGCCGCCGAGCGCGAAGACCACGACCGCCGGACGGAGCGGCGCATTCTGTTGTTTTGGAGGAGGGGAGGGGGCCGCGTGGTGGGGAGCCGGGGCGGATGGCGCGGGCACCGGCAGCGGGTGCACGGTGGCCTGCTGGACGGCGGGCACCGGGGGGACGCCGGCCGGCCCAGACGCGGCGGCGGGGGTGCCTGGTCTCACCCGCGGTATCAACCTGAACGCCGCGATGGCCCCCACGAAGGTGAAGGCCGAGGCGATGAGGAAGGCCAGGCGGTAGCCGTCGTCGAGCGCGAGCAGCGGCGCGCGGTAGTCGCTTTCAACGAGGTGCGTGGTGTACTGAAAGGCCAGCGAGGTGAGCACGGCCAGCCCCAGCGCCCCGCCGATCTGGCGCGAGGTGTTGACGAGGCCCGAGGCGAGCCCGGCCTCCCCGGGCGCGGCGCCCGCGGTGGCGGCGATCGTGGAGGGAACGACCGAGAAGCCAAGGCCCACCGAGACGAACAGGCCGGGCAGCAGCAGATCCGAGATGTAGCCGCCGTTGACGGCGACGCGCCCGAAGAGCGCGAGCCCAATGGCCATCAGCGTGAGCCCCCCGCCCAGCACCGGCCCGGCTCCGTAACGCCCGACGAGGCGCCCGGCGCGCGTGGCGCAGACCATGATCGTCATGGCCATGGGCAGGAAGGCGAGACCAGCGCCGATGGGCGGCATCTTCAGCACGAGCTGGAGGTAGAGCGAGAGGAAGTACCACATCGGAAAGAGCGCGGCGCTGAAGAGCAGCACAATCAGGTTGGAAGCGCGCAGGAGCCTGCTGGAGAAGACGCGCAGCGGCACGAGCGGCGCGGCGGCGAAGCGGGCCTCGATAACGAGGAAGGCGACGAGCAGGGCAACGCCGACGGCGATCGGCCCGAGCGCTTCCGCGGAGCCCCAGCCGGCCACGCCGGCCCTGACGATCCCGTACACCAGCGCCAACAGGCCCCCGGTGATCGTGAGCGCGCCGGCCAGGTCAAAGCCCCCCCGCCCGCTCTGATTGCGCCGTTCGGACACCGCGGCCCAGGCGACGAGCGCCGCGGCAATGCCGATGGGGATGTTGATCAGGAGGATCCAGCGCCAGCCGAGGCTCTGCGTGATGATGCCCCCGAGCAGCACCCCGGCGGCGCCGCCGGCGCCGGCCATGGCCCCCCAGAGGCCGATCGCGCGGTTGCGCTCTGGCCCGGGGGCGAAGGAGGAGTTGATGATCGAGAGCGAGGCAGGCGCCATGATCGCCCCGCCGAGGCCCTGGAGGGCGCGCGCGCCGACGAGCATCCCCTGCGTGCCCGCGAGGCCGCCGGCGAGCGAGGCGAAGGCGAAGAGCAGAAGCCCCGAGGCGAACACGCGGCGCTGCCCGATGAGGTCCGCGGCGCGCCCCCCCAGCATGAGGAAGCCGGCGAAGGTGATGGTGTAGGCGTTGACGATCCACTGGAGGTCGTTCGCGGAGAAGCCGAGGCTGGCGCGGATCGAGGGCAGCGCGACGTTGACGATGGAGACGTCGAGGATGACCATGAACTGCGCGGTGCAGCAGACCGCGAGCAATAGGGCGTGGCGGGAGGCCCCCTCGACCCCGGCGTCCGTCGAGGCGGCGGCGCCCCGCGCGCGGGCGGCGGTAGTGGGAGCAGCGAGGGTGCTCATGGCAGTGGACTGTAATGGGGATCGCGGCCCCGCAGCGCGGATCCCGCCCTGCGGCAGGACCTTCAACCCGCCGGCTTAGCGGTGGGCGGCGGAGTTGCCTGGATGGTGGCGGAGGTGCCGAGGAGCTGACCGGCGGGACCGAGCGCCTGGACGGCCACATAGCCGTCGTTGCCGGCCTGCGCGCCGTAGTTCTCGGGGAGGGTGATGGAGCTCTCAAAGCCGCTGTCGGGCATCGTCGCCTGGGGCTTCAGCGAGCTCGGAGCGGACCCCGCGAGCACCCGCCAGGAGGCGATTTCGCTGGCGCCGTTCCAGCTGGCGAAGACGGCGGTGGAGTCGCCCGTGCTGAGGATCCTCGCACTCACCGCTGGGGCCGTGAGCGGGTGGCCCTGCCAGGGAAAGCGGAAGGCGCGGTAGGAGGACATGCCGGGCGGCAGGTGCGCATCGAACAGCAGCGAGCCGTTCGCGGCGAACTCGCTGACCTCCGGCACGGCGCCCCAGCCGACCACGACGCCTTCGTCGGCGAGCGTCTGGGCGTCCCCCTGCGAGTCGGCCATGAGCGCGCTGGGGTGCGTATACACGCGCGCGAGGGTGGCGGTGTGATGAACGAAGCCGAGCTTCACGCGCAGCGCGCGCGACTGGTAGTGGATGCGCGGGTTGGAGCCGTCGTCGAAGAAGGTGACTTCTTCCCCACCCGGCAGCAGGCGCGCGTCGTGCTGCCACGCGGTGGCGCTGCCGGGCTCCATGGTGAAGCTGCTCCTGGTGCCCCCCAGGCGCCAGAGAATTTCCCCGGAGCCTCGCTGCACCTGGTAGGCGGCCCAGGTGGAGCGCCCGGAGATGAACAGGTTGCCGTCGGGCTCGGTGTCGATCGAGTTGAGGTGAAAATAGTCCCAGGGCGCGGGCTTTTCCTTCGTGGGCACCACGGCGTGGGACTCCCACACGCCGACGTGGTCGAGGCTGTGCCATTCCCAGCGCACGAGGCCGGTCCTGATGTCGATCTCCTGCACGGCGGTGTCGACGATGACGCCGTTGCGCGGCCCTTCCACCGCGCTGAGGTCGCAGCGGATGAGGTTGTAGGCCGTGGCGTAGGCGACCTGATCGGGCGCGAGCTGGAAGTCGTGGAGGTCGGCCTGCAGCCCGTTGCCCCCATGGATCCGGGCGAGCACCTGGTAGTTGTGATCCATGACGATGTCTTCGCCCTGGCCGAGGCCGAGCGAGAGCACGCGGCCCTGCCACCACGTCAAGTCGCGCTGGCCTTCGTAGCTCTGCACGCTGAGGTTCTCGGCGGCGAGCCCCCCGGAGAGGGGATCGAACCACACGACCTGCCCCTGGGGCGTATAGATGAGCGGCCCGTACTGCCCCGGCCCAGGGCCGACGGTGGTGAGGATGTCCCCCGCGGCAGGATCGCGGTCGGGGACGGTGACGGCCATGATCGGAGGATGCAGTTCGGGCGCGGAGACGAAGCTCTGATACGCGGATGGGGGCGCGGGCGGGTTGGGGAACTGAGGCACGGATTCGGTGGAATAGGGAGTGTCGACGCGGAAGCCGAAGCTCACGCGCTGCCCCCCCGCCCCGGCGCCTTCGAGCACCGCGCGCACGACCACGCGCTCCCCTTCCCTGAAGGGCTCATCGGGCACGAAGCTGCCGCCGTCCCCCTGGAAGTAGCCATAGACGTGGCCGTAGTGGTAGCCGCTCCGCGAGCCCGTCACGGAGACGTCCTGGATGTCGGTCACGGGGACGCCGAGGAAGCTGATCTGCGTGTAGGGGTTGGCCGTGCCGGTTTCGGGCGCGGGCGAGACGGAGACCGAGGTGCCGGGCAGCGTGGCGTTGTGTTCGAGCGTGGCCGGAAGGCACACGGGCGAGGGCCCGCTGGGCCCGACGACGGAGTGCGCCCCGGAGAAGGAGCCGGTGCCGAGCACCACCGCGACGACCACCCAAGTGAGCCCCGCGAGCGGCAGGAGCAGTAGACCGAACCTCAAGCGCCCGGCCACGGTGAGCCCCTAAACCGCCGCGACGGCGTCGCCGAGCACGCCGAGGTTGGGTTGGCGATCGTGGAACCGGTGGACGAGGAAGCGGCTGAAGAGCCGGTGCGAGGGCCCGTGGAAGTCCGATGACCCCGTGCTGATGAGGCCCAGCTCGGCGCAGCGGTCGGCCAGCAGCCGCGTCTGCGAGGCGTCATGGGTGAGGTAGAAGCACTCCACCCCATCGACCCCCAGGCCCACAAAGCGGTCGATCGACGCCAATACCTCCTCCTCTGAGGAGATGTCCCAGAAGGGATGCGCCCAAACGGCCGTCCCCCCCGCCTCGTGGATCCAGTCGATGGCCTCCCCCACCGTGGGTTCGGTGCGCCCGGAGTAGGCCGGCGCGCCGGGGATGAGGTAGGCGGGCAGAAACGAGGCGACGTCGTCGTGCCCTTCCTCCGCCAGGCGCGCGGCATTGGCGGGG
>Ga0116217_10003424_pt1 | contig 14374 bp, 9 predicted proteins | sample Sb_taG_6_FD_89697 | JGI IMG/M metagenome (GOLD analysis project Ga0116217, IMG submission 89697) | Peat soil microbial communities from Weissenstadt, Germany - Sb_50d_4_PS metaG | ecosystem: Environmental > Terrestrial > Soil > Wetlands > Peat | place: Germany: Weissenstadt | collected 2010-09-21 | reverse complement strand
CGGATTCCTCAACGGTCCCGTCATGATCACCAACACGCACAGCGTTGGCGTGGTTCGCGACGCGGTCATCGCCTGGAAGGTCAAGCACGGCTCGCCCGACATGGAGGGCTATTGGTGGTCGCTGCCCGTGGTCGCCGAAACCTGGGATGGCTATCTGAACGACATCAACGGATTCCACGTTAAACCCGAAGATGCATGGCACGCCCTTGACGTCGCGCACACCGGCCCCGTCGAAGAAGGCAATGTCGGCGGTGGCACGGGCATGATCTGCAATGAATTCAAGGGTGGGATAGGAACGAGCTCGCGCGTGCTTGACGCAAAATACGGCGGCTACACCGTCGGCGTCCTCGTCCAGTGCAACTACGGATCGCGCGAACAACTCCGCATCGCTGGCATTAACGTCGGCCGCGAAATCCCAGAGCACACGGTCTGGAAGGATGACATCGGTTCGATCATCGTGGTGCTCGCGACCGACGCCCCGCTGATCCCCACTCAACTCAAGCGCATCGCCCGGAAGATCTCGCTCGGCCTGGGCCGCGATGGCAGCTATTCCGGCGATGGCTCCGGAGACATCTTCATTGCTTTTTCCACTGCGAACCCCGGCGCCGTCGGCACCAAGGGATTACACCAGCTCACCATGCTGCCTAACGATTCGCTCGATCCAATTTTCCTGGCAACCGTCCAGGCCACGGAAGAGGCCGTGGTTAACGCCATGGTTGCCGCGGAAACCATGAAAGGCATCAACGACCACGAAGTCATCGCTCTGCCTCACGACCGGCTCCGCGAAATCCTGGAAAAATACAATCGCCTAGCCAAATAGCCGCGGGTCAACGAATCGGGTGTGCCCCATCCTTGTCTCTCCGTTCTGTGGAGAGACAGGGTGGGGGTTTTGACTTTCCTCTCGGACAAGAATAAAGCCGCCAGACTAACTCGGACCGAACGTCCCGCTCCCGCGCCGGAAATCGTGCAGTTCGATTCCAAAGCGTTTGAGCATCGATTGCAGCGTCGTGCGCTTGATCCCCAGCCGGGCGGCCGCCCCATCCATTCCTGACAACACGCCGTGGGTCTCATGCAACACGCGCATGATATGCTCCCGATCCATTTCCGTAAGATTGTCCTCGCCGATCTCCTGCGGAGCATCCAATTCCACCGGCGGCGCAGCCAGCACGCGGCCTTTGGTCAAGATGACCATGCGTTCGATCATGTTCTCCAGTTCACGGACGTTGCCGAGCCAGTTCCAGTTCTGCAGCGCGGTCATCGTCTCGGCCGGCACCACGTCGATGTGCTTGCCCATGCGCGCCGAATGTTTGCGCATAAAATGATTTACCAGGATTGGAATGTCGCCTCGCCGCTCGCGCAGTGCCGGCAGGTCGATCGGAAAAACATTGAGACGGTAGAACAGATCTTCGCGAAATCTCTTGTCCGCAACGTCCTGGCGTAAATCGCGATTCGTAGCGGAGATGATCCGCACATCGACGTGCAAGGTCTGTACCCCTCCCAGCCGTTCGAACTCGCGATCCTGCAGCACCCGCAACAGTTTCGGCTGCAGTTCCACCGGTAATTCGCCAATCTCGTCCAGGAACAGCGTTCCTTTGTCCGCCAGTTCAATGCGCCCCACTTTCTGGCTGACCGCCCCGGTAAACGCCCCTCTCTCGTGTCCGAACAGTTCGCTCTCCAGTAAACCCGAAGGCACAGCGGCACAGTTGAGCTTGATGAACGTCTGGTCGTGCCGCGAACTCAGGGCATGCACCGAGCGCGCCACCAATTCCTTCCCCGTCCCCGTCTCTCCCAAAAGCAGGACTGTGGAATCGGTAGGCGCCACCACCTTCACGTTCTTCAACACTTCGCGCAGCGCCGGACTTTGCCCAATGATTTCTTCAAACCCCAGTTCCGCCTGAATCTCGCTTTCCAGATACGATTTTTCCTGCACCAGCTTGTCCCGGGTGTCCTGCAGGCGATCGGCCAACTCGCGGAGCCGTGCAACGTCCATGGCAGCGCCCGTAATCCCAATTACGCTGCCGTCCGCACTGAACAGGGGTTCAATCCAGATATCGAAAGAGTAATTCTTGCCGTCGCCCGGGATGACGACATCCTCCCGCAGCCCTACTCCTGCCTGCAGAACGCGCAGTTTGAGTTCGACCAGGCTCGCAGCCTCTTTCGGCCCAATGATTTCAGCATCGGTCTTGCCAATAGCCTCGTGCTGCCAATACAACTGCGGGTTGTAGATCCACGTGTAGCGCAGTTCGCGGTCCTGATTGAAAACCGTGATCGGAGAATCCTTGAGCGCCACCCGGAAACGCTCTTCACTCTGCTCCAGCCCCAGTTCCGCGCGCCTCTTCTCCGTGACATCATGCGCCATCCCGCGCACGATCGGCTTGTCCACTCCTTCCGTGCGCAGCGTGTTGTTGTACTCCCAGGTCCTGACTTCTCCGTTACGCGCCATCACGCATAACAAGCCCTTGTCAGACCCGTTCTCCTTGATCCTGCGCAGATATTCGTCGAACAGTCCGCGATACTCGGGCACGATGAGGTCTCGCATCGGAATCTGCAAAAACTCGTCCACCTCATACCCCAGCAAACGCGCCGGCGCCGGATTCGCCGAAAGCAGTCTCCCGTCCAAATCGTGCGTGCAAACCAGATCCTCACTATGATCGACCAGGTCGCGATACTGGTCTTCGCTGGAGCGCAGCGCTTCCTCCGCCCGTTTCCGCTCCGTAATGTCGCGGGAAACCGTGACGATGTAATCCCGATCAAGCCGAACCAACTTCAGGCTGGATTCCACTGGAAAAGTCGACCCGTCCTTGCGGTGATGGACACTCTGCTTCATCACGAATCCTGAATCCCGCAACCCGTCTAGAACTGCTCTCCGACAGGGTTCGTCTGCATTCGGATCGATGTCAAACACCGTCATCGCCAGCAACTCTTCCCGCGTGTAGCCCAGATCCTTACAGGCTTTTTCATTGACATCCAAAAACCGGAGTGTTTCGGGATCGACCACTTCCACCGCATCGTTAGAGTGGTCAAGCGGGGTTCGGAACAGCTGCAACGAGCGCTCAGCCTCTTTCCGTCCGGTGGTGTCCTGAAGAATGCAAGCCACTCGCTCAACCCCCGTTGGGTCTTCGATGGGAAAATACGACACGGAGAAATCCCTCTCCCCAATCGCCGGGTAGTTATGTCGCTTCTCGAATTTCACCACCTGGCCCCGGAAACACTCATCCAACTTCGGTTTAAACTGTCGTTTCAAAGACACTTTCCCCCATGGTCTCTGCCAGGGAATGCCCGATGAGTTCTTCTTTCTTCACTCCCCGAAATCCCAAGAAGACCCGGTTCGCAGACACATAGCGATAGTGCCGGTCAAGAACGACGATGCCTTCTTCCACGCCCGCCGCGGCTCTCTCGAATTCTCGTAATCTCTCCGCGCGTCGCCGATACATATCCGCCACCGCGCTCATTACTAGTCCCGCGCCCGTAAACAGGGCCAACCCATTCGCGTTCAGCGGGAGACCCACCGTGGACGGGCTAGCTGTCCCGAAGAGTAAGAAACTGGCTGACACTTCCGATAGGAAGACTGCAAACACGCCCGGCCCCAGCCCTGCCATCCAAGCGACCAACCAGATTATGGGGTAAAACAGCAGGAAAGGGAGACTAGAACCAAGCACTCTGCTTAGGGCGTAACGCAACAGAGTTGCTGCGAGGACGGCAATCACCGCAAACCCATACCGTCCCGGCCAAGTGCGCAGCCAGTATGCGGAGGTTCCAATGGTTCCCTTTCGATCGGCAAAACTCATAGCCAACCTTTCACTGCATCGGGAATTTCCCTGGATCAAAGCCGTGCTTGCGTCTTCGCATGTGGAACACTTTCTGCGAAACGCAAAACTGCCCGCGGCAACTCTCCCTCCGCAAGGGAGCGTTCCGCCTTCCTATGGCTCACGCGCCGGGGAGGCGCCGCAAACCATTGCGGGGATCATAGCAGAGGCCGATCCTCAGTCTGTGACTATAATCACGAGCCCCTGTCCAGTGCCACCCTCGAGCGAAGCATTGCGATTGGCTCGATCGATCACAATGCGCTGGCGAGAGCCCTGCTTTCCCTCGCGCCGAGTTGGAATCTGACCAAAAACGAAAAAGGGGCGAACCGCCTTCGGTTCGCCCGCTTCTTCTACGTTAGAAGCCTCACTGTTGCGCGGAGGCCGCCAGATCGTTTTTCATCACGCTGACTTCCACCCGACCTCCACTGGCCGGCTTCGTCATCGTACCGTTGGCGCCCGGAGCCGCCGCGTTGCCCATGCCCACTACATAAATCCGGTAGATCGGAATCTGATGGTTGAGCACCAGGTACCGCGCCACCGAATCGGCCATCTTCTGTGAGCTCGCAATCGCGGTCTGGCCGCGCCCGGCTGAGAACCCGTGGACCTCGATGATGTAGCTGCGCTGATTCTTCAGCGGAACCGCCATTTCGTCCAGCGCGTCTTTCGCCTTCTTGCTCAGCACGCTCTGCCCCGAAAGAAAACGAATCTCGGTTTGCGCGGTTCCCTTGTACTGGTCGATGTTGCCGACAATCTTTTCCTCAGTCGAAACGCGGGTCGAGGCCTGGGCCGCGGCCGTCTGCGCCAGCTGCGCCTTGTTGGCGGCATCGGTCGCATGCTGGTCCGCCAGGCTGCTCTTCTCCGACGCCAGCTGAATGCCCGCCTGCGCGCGGGAGTCCACGTCCTTGATCTTCCTGCCGTTTTCCGATGTCAGCTCATCCAGTTCGTTGAGGCGGTCCCGGATTGGCCCCACCTGCCGCTGCACGTACTTCTTGTTGGCAAACGGATGCGTCACCAGATTCACCAGGTTCGGATCGTCGCCGTCCCAGAAATCTCGCGGCTTGGTGTCCGGCAGTGGCGTCAGGTCGCTGGCGCTCTGACTGCTGGAGGCGCTCGCCGCCTGCGCGATCGAGTTTCCGTTGCCTTGCTGCGCGAACCCAGGAAGCGCAACCATAATGGATAAAAACGTGGATAAGAACAGCGTTATGAATCTCTGATTGGTTTTCATTTTTTTGACCCCTTCTTCCGAGTGGCACATAGGGGCTCACTCCTGCCGGATGGCGTCTGCTTTGTAACCTTTAGATTGTGCCCCTTGCAAGCCAAACGTGCAAGCGGATCCTGAAGGCGCCACGGACGCCTTCTCAACCGCCAAATCCCGCGCCCACAACGGTTCTGGCCGGAGTATAATGGGGGTTGTGATCATAATTCATTCATCAACCCTACCAACCCAGCCAACACTACGTACAGGTATCCTAAATGTCAGCCAGTCATGCCGTCCTCTGCGCCAAATTGAAACAGTTAGGCTTCGCCCAGCAAAACAAGATGCGACTCTACGGCGAGGAATTCGAATTCCTTAGCGACCCCATCGTCATCGCCGATGGCGCGGTCTTCGTGGATGCTCGCGAAAAGAGATCGAGCCAAACCAGGCGAATCCGCATCCCGTTGCCCATCGTCAACATGGCAAACGCCAAGATGATGCCGCGACCCGAGAAGACCGCCGCCTAAAATCTTTTCCGACCGCCAGGGAACCTCAGCCGCGAGGCGGCGGAAGAATAGAGCCCACGGCGCAAGCCGTGGGTAGAACGGAATACTCGAACCAGCCCCTGAGGGGCGAAAGAACAGCTCTCGCTTCAACGCGGCATTGCCAATGCTGAGTTTCTGCGATTTCCGCAATCGGTCCGAGGCTCAATACCGATTCCTCGGCAAATGCGTGTTCTTCCGATCCTTCTTGATCATTTTGCGTTGAGCTTTCCGCTGCGCCTTCGCATACTTCTTCCTTGCCTTCTGCAGCTTCTTCTCAGCTTTGCGGGAATCGCGGCTCTGCGCCGAAGCCCGGTTCTGCGACGATCGGTTCCCCGGCTGCGCACTAGCCTGAACCGACCAACCCACACTCAACACGCCCAGCAGGATTACCGCGGCAAGTCGTTTCATAAGGGCTCGGGGAATCGATGTCTTGAGAACGATTCTACCCCAGATTCTTGCATCTGATCGCCCAGCCCCAGGGGGCAGACTCTAGTCTTTCACCGCCTTGTCCGTAATTTCGAGCCCCTTGTCGATGATGGCGAACGCCTCGCGCAGTTGCTCCTCGTTAATGCAGAGCGGAGGATTGGTATAGAACGAATTCCAGCGCACAATCGTGTACAGTCCGTGCTCGCGGAAGAATCGCCCCAGCGCGCCCATTTCCTCTGAAGTCCCGTTAAACGGCGCCATCGGCTGCCGTGTCTTGCGGCTGCGGACCAGTTCGACAATCCCAAACAGCCCGATCGACCGCACCGCCCCGACCGACGGATGTTTCGCCTGTAACTCGGCGCCAAGCTGTTTCATGATCGCGCCCATCTTTCTCGCGTTCTCGATGAGGTGGTCCTCTTCATAAACCCGGATCGTCGCGAGCGCCGCCGCGCATCCCATGGGACGCGAATTGTAAGTCAGGCCTCCATAAAACACTTTGTCCTGGAAGTACTGCGCGATGTGGTGCCGCATCCCCACCGCCCCCAGCGGCAGATAGCTCGCCGTGAGTCCCTTGGCCATGCAGATCAGGTCAGGCACAACCTTCCAGTGGTCGATGGCGAACCACTCGCCCGTCCGCCCAAAACCGGCCATCACTTCATCGGCAATCATGAGCATGCCATACTTGTCGCAGAGCTTGCGCACGCCCTCGAGATATCCATCAGGCGGAATCAGGATCCCGTTCGTGCCGACCACGGTTTCGAGGATGAAAGCCGCGATCGTGTTCGGGCCTTCGAGCTGGATAGTCTCTTCAATCATGGCCAGCGACGTCTCAGCCGACTCCCAGCCGCGCTCGATGCCGTGATAAGGATCGAGCACATGCACTACGCCCGGGATTCCCGGCTCAGCCGCCCAGCGCCGCGGATCGCCCGTCAACGTAATGCTGCCCGCGGTCGCGCCGTGATACGACCGGTAGCGCGCCATAATCTTGTGGCGTCCCGTGAAGAAGCGTGAAATCTTGATCGCGTTCTCGTTGGCCTCGGCGCCGCCATTGGTGAAAAAGAATGTGTCGATGTCGCCGGGAGTAATCTCCGCCAGTTTCGCGCCCAGCCGCGCCCGCGGCTCCGTTGCCATGAACGGATTCGCGTAACAGAGCGTTGCCGCCTGCTCGGCAATTGCTTTCACCACGCGTTCGTCGCTGTGCCCGATGTTGACCGACATCAACTGGCTGTTGAAGTCGATGTAGCGCTTGCCCTCGGGCGTCCAGAAATAGATTCCCTTGGCCTTGGCAACGGGGATGGGATCGACCTTGGATTGTGCGGACCACTCGAAGAGTGTGTGCTTCTTGGTGAGATCAACAATTTCCTGCCCGGTCATCGGCGGATTAGCAACGGTAGTAGCCATTTTCCACAACTCCCTCAAATTGAAGTGCTAGCACGAATCGGAAAGGGCACGACTTCCAGTCGTGCCGCAACGGCGACTAAAACTGACGGCTTTAGCCGCTGGGGTGGATCCTCAGAACTTTCTCGAGTGCTCTTTCGCCCAGCGCTCGACCACGACTTTCTTGTCGGTATAGAACTCGATGGCGTCGCGGCCCTGGCCGTGAAGATCGCCGAAGAAGCTGTTCTTCCATCCGCTGAACGGGAAGTAGGCCATGGGCGCGGCGACTCCGATGTTGATGCCGATGTTGCCGGCGGGCGCTTCGTAACGGAAGCGGCGCGCTGCCGACCCGCTCGATGTGAACAGCGATGCCTGGTTGCCGTAAGCGCTGCGTTCAAGAAAGGCCAGCGCTTCGTCCATGCTGTCGGCGTGCACCAGGCTGAGCACCGGTCCGAAGATCTCCGTATCCGCGAGATCGCTGGTCGCTGGAACGTTATCCAGAATCGTAGGCTTCACGAAATTGCCGGATTCATATTTCGGAATCTTCGAGTTGCGCCCATCGACCAGAACCTTAGCGCCCTGCTTCTCGCCCAGCCCAATCAACGATTCCACGCGTTCCTTGCTCTGCGGCGTAATCACCGGCCCCATCTGCACACCGTCTTCCAGCCCGTTGCCGACGCGCAGTTTCGAGGCTGCATCGGCAATCGAATCCCGAAAAGTTCTCTGCGCTTCGCCGATCGTGACCGCGACCGACACGGCGAGACAACGCTGTCCAGCACATCCAAACGCGCTGTCGCTGATAATCTGCGTAGCCATCGGCATGTCCGCGTCGGGTAGAACGATGACGTGATTCTTGGCTCCGCCCTGGCACTGGCAGCGCTTCCCTTGCTCGCCTGAGCGGGCGTAGATGTAACGTGCCACCGGGGTCGATCCGACGAAACTGATCGCCCGCACCTTCGGATGGTCAATCAACGCGTCGACCACGGCCTTGCCGCCATTCACAAGATTGACCACGCCCTTCGGCAAGCCAGTTTTTTCTAGAAGCTCATACACATACCGCATGGTCAGCGGCACGCGCTCGCTCGGTTTGAGAATGAACGTGTTTCCCGTAGCGATGGCGTAAGGCAAATACCAGAACGCAATCATGCCGGGAAAATTAAAAGGCACAATCGCGGCCGTAACTCCCAGGGGCTGTCGGATCATCATCTCGTCGATGCCGCGAGCCACGTCCTCCAGGTTGTAGCCTTGCATCATCATCGGAATGCCGCAGGCCACCTCCACGTTTTCAATCGCCCGGCGCATCTCCGCCTTCGCCTCGCTGAAAGTCTTGCCGTTTTCCATGGTGATGATGCGGGCGATGTCGTCGATGTGTTCCTCGAGCAGCATCTTGAGCTTGAACAGTGGCTGGATACGGTCTTCCGGCGGAGTACGCCGCCACTCCGGGAAGGCCGCTGCCGCGGCTTCGACCACGGTGTTCACTTCCGCCGCGTCAGCGAGTGGCACACTCGCCAGCACTTCGCCCGTAGCCGGGTTGACCACGTCGCGCCACTCCGACGAGCGCGACTCGGTCCATTGGCCATTGCTGTAGTTCGTCAGTTTAATGGCGGGAGGTGCGGCTACGCTCATAATCATGCCTCTGCAATCGCGAAGAGTAATCGTGGCGCAGCCATCAGTATATAGCGCCAGCTACTGGCAACTGACCACTGGCCACTGGTTTCACACCAACTGCGCGACTGCGCCTTTCTGGTCACAGACTGTGGCGATCGCGGATTCCAGCACCGCCAGCGCCTCGTCCATCTGCTCGTTCGTAATCACAAGCGGCACGAGCACGCGGATCACGTTGGAGTACGAACCGGCAGTGATCGTAATCAGGCCGCGCTCGTAGCAGTATTGCGTAATCTTTTTCGTCTCATCGGCGGCAGGGGTCTTTGCATCCGGCGACTCCACCAGTTCGATGGCCTGCATGCCCCCGAGGCCGCGCACGTCGCCAATAATGGGCCATCGGCCTTGCCACTCACGGGCTCGAGTCTGGAACCGATCGCCGAGTTCGTTGGCGCGTTCCAGCAGATTCTCGCTTTCAAACAAATCCAGAACGGCTAGGGCTGCCGCGCACGAGAGCGGGTTGCCGGCGAACGTTCCGCCCAGACCGCCGGGGCCGGGAGCATCCATGATTTCGGCGCGGCCGGTGACCGCGGCCAACGGCAATCCGCCGCCCAAGGATTTCGCAGTCACGATCAGATCCGGTTCAATGCCGTAACGCTCACTGGCGAAAAGCGCACCCGTGCGCCCGAAACCCGACTGCACTTCGTCGGCGATAAACAGAATGCCGTGCTTGTGGCACAACTCAATCAGAACCTGAAAATAATCCGGCGGAGGCGCGACGAATCCGCCCTCCCCCAGCACCGGCTCGGCAATCACGGCGGCCACTTCCTCATTCGCCACCACGCGCTTGAACGTGTCTCCCAGATGTCGCGCGCAATACAGATCGCACGATGGATATTTCAGGTTGTACGAGCAGCGATAGCAATAGGCAAACGGGACGCGATACACCTCACCGGGAAACGGCGCGAATCCAGCCTTATAAGGATGCGTCTTGCTGGTGAGGGCCAGCGTCATCATGGTACGGCCATGGAACGCGTCTTCGAAGGCGATAATCCCCGGACGCTTGGTGTAAGCACGAGCGATCTTCACCGCGTTCTCAACCGCCTCGGCGCCACTGTTCACGAAGATGGTCTTCTTCGCGAACTTTCCTGGCGTCACTTCATTCATGCGCTCGGCCAGCCGGACGTAGCTTTCGTACGGAGTAACCTGCACGCAGGTGTGCAGGAAGTGGTCGAGTTGGTCTTTCACGGCGTCGACCACCGCCTCCTGGCGATGCCCAACGTTAAGGCATCCAATGCCACCGGCGAAATCGAGATAGCGGTTGCCGTCCACGTCTTCCAGCCACGCGTCTTCCGCCTTGGCCACGTAGATGGGCGTGCCGTGGGAAAGCCCGCGGGGCACGGCTTTAGCGCGCCGCTCGGAGAGCGCCTTGGATTTTGGTCCGGGAATTGCAGTGCGAAGTTGAATGGTAGACATCGTGACTCTCGTCGTTGGTCGTTGGCCGTTGGCCGTTCGTCGTCCGTAGTTAGCGTTTAATCGTTTCGCAGCTTACTTTTGCTCGAGACTCGGGACACGCAGCTCGGGACTAGCCTTCAGTACCAGCCGATCGGCGCCTCGTTCAGGTTGATATACACCTGCTTGGTCTCGAGATATTCTTCGATGCCCCAAGGCCCAAGCTCGCGGCCGAAGCCGGATTGTTTATACCCTCCCCACGGCGCTTCGACGTAAGTGGGCTGCATGTGGTTGACCCAGACAATTCCGGCGCGCAGGGCCTTCACGGAGCGCATCGCCTTGAAAATGTCTCGGGTCCAAACGGCCGCGGCGAGGCCGTAGGGCGAATCGTTGGCAATCTTCAGCGCGTCCTTTTCGTCCTCAAACGGAATCACCGCAGCGACCGGGCCGAAGATCTCTTCGCGGGCGATACGGTCGCTGTTTTTCACGTCGTAAAAAATTGTCGGCTGCACATAGTAGCCCTTGGCGAATTTTTCGGGTCGTCCACCGCCCGACGCAAGCTTCGCTTCTTTCTTGCCGATCTCCAGATACGAGTTCACTCGATCGTATTGCTCTTTGCTGACCAGCGGCCCCATCTTGGTTTCGCGCTCAAGTGGAGGACCGTGTTTGATCTTCTTTGCTTTCTCCGTCATCGCCTCGACGAAATTCTTGTAAATCGACTTCTGCACCAGGATGCGGCTCCCCGCCGAGCACACTTCCCCCTGGTTGATAAACACGCCGAACAGCGCGCCGTCGATCGCCGCTTCAAAGTCAGCGTCCGCAAAAAAGATGTTGGGTGACTTTCCGCCGAGTTCCAGCGTGACTCGCTTTACCGTGTCGGCAGCCTGTTTCACGATGATCTTGCCGACCGCCGCACTACCGGTGAAAGCGATCTTGTTGACGTCGGCGTGCTGCACCAGCGGGGCGCCACACGACTCACCGAACCCGGTAATGACATTGACCACTCCCGGGGGCAGTCCACAGTCGGCAAAATGTCTAGCCAATTCGAGAGCGGTAAGCGGAGTCTGCTCGGCAGGCTTGAGCACGCAAGTACAACCAGCGGCCAACGCTGGCGCCAGTTTCCATGCGGCCATCAGCAACGGATAATTCCACGGGATAATCTGTCCGGCAATGCCCACCGGCTCTTTCAGCGTCAGGCTCATCGCATTGTCGGGAACGGGATTCACGTAACCCACGACCTTGGTCGCCAGTCCGCCGTAATATTCGAAACAGGTAGCGACGTCGTTGAGGTCGTACTCGGCCTCGACAATGGGCTTGCCCGTGTTGCGACACTCGAGTTCAGCCAGCGCCGCTAGGTTCTGACGCACTTTGTCGGCCAGCCGGAAGAGCACGCGGCCCCGTTCCTGCGCGGTGGTCGTCGCCCACGGGCCCTCTTCAAATGCGGCCTTGGCCGCGGCGACGGCGCGGTTCACGTCGTCCGCCGATGCGTCGGGCACCTGCGCGATCACTTCTTCGGTCGACGGATCGTAGACGGGGAAGGTCTTCGCGGACTTGCTCGCGACCCATTCCCCGTTGATGAGCATCTGGTAAGTTTTCACTTCGGTCTGAACTCCACTAGGCATCGTCGCCCCTCCTTGGCAGGGCGAAAGCCCCGATCTTTCTCAGTTCCATCGGCGCGACCTAAGCCGCGCCCTGATACGAAAACTCAACGCCGCGCTTCGCTCGCCGGAACCGGAACGACCACAGCAGCAAGCTGAATGCGGCGCAGCGCCTTGCGGCGGCCATAGACAAAAAAGAAAAACGCCGCCAGCCCGATGAAGAACAGCGTGCCGCCGATCATCCAGACCTCATACCAGAACAGCGATGAGATCTGCTGCGCCGGAAAAAATACCAGCGCAATTCCGAGAGTCGCAGTCAACAATCCGCTGGACCCTGCAACAAACATGGTAGTGCGGCTGTACTGGCCTCTCGGAACTGGCTCGCTCATTGCAAACTTCACCAGTGCCCCGAACATGTAGACGAACGGGATCAGATTCAGCACGACCGCCAGCGAGAGAAGCTTTTGGAATGTTTCCTGAACGCCAGCGCCGGCAAAATTCAACAGCACAAGCACACCCGAGACCACGCTCTGCACGATCAACGCCGCGTACGGTGTACCGTATCGCGGATGCACCTTTCCCAGCCACGACGGCATGTACGAATCGAGTCCTGCCACGAAGGGGATGCGGGCGCAGCCGCCGATCCACGCCGATCCAATGCCGGCAATCGCCAGGCTCAGCATGATGGCGAAGGGCACCGCGATCCAGTACACTCCCACGCGAGCCGCCATTCCGGTCACCGCCTGCACCACGCCTTGCAGCACGTTCACGCTCTTGCCCACCGACACCAGTAAGGTCAGCGTCGCCGCAACATAGAGCGTTCCGGAGATCACGCCACCCCAGGCGACGGCTCCGGGCAAGGTGCGGGCCGGGTCCTTGATTTCGTCTCCCATGACCGAAGCAAGTTCGAGCCCGATCAGGCCGAAGCAGACCACGCCAAACGAATTGAGGACGAAGCGCGGGTTAGCGGGAATCTTGAAGTCCGCCGCCGTGATTGTGGTTCCAAAACGCAACCAGATGACGATGCCAAGGCCCACCAGCACGGTGGCGGCGACGAAGGTTCCAATCGCGCCGGCATTATTGATCCACTTTCCCACACCCAACCCTAAAATGTTGAGCAGAGTCAGCAACGCCAGCAGCGCGAGAGAAACGGAAGCGGCAAAGATCTTGTTGTCGGGAAGGCCCCGGTAGGCGGGACCGAGCACATACACCGACACGCCGACGAAATACAGCATGATCGTCGGCACGTAGAGCATGTTGTTGGTCCAGTAGCACCAGCCGGAGAGGAATCCGTGAAAGTCGCCAAAAACTTCCTTGGCCCACAGGTAAACGCCACCTTCGCCAGGATAGCGGTGCGCCAGTTCGATGACGGCAATTCCTTGCGGGAAGAAAAAAAGCAGAAGTGAGATCATCCAAAGCCAGATGGTGACGCCGCCGTTGGCCGCGATCGAGGGCACAACGTTGAGATTGAATACGGCGACGACGAACAGCAGTACGAGATCCCGGCGCCCGAGGGCGCGGATCAAGTGCGGTTGAGCTTCGGTTTGTGTGGTGGTGGCCATGACCAGGAGCTAGGGCTTAGGGGCTAGGGTTCAGCCGTGAGCGCTGCTCTCGGCTGACAACTGATCCCTGGCCCCTGATCCCTTGTTCTTAGTGCGCGACTGCGACCGGCGCTTCCCGCTCCTGCTGCGCTTTCGCCAGCGAAGCAGCAATGTCGTCGAACGCTGCCAGGTGCTTATCGATGTCGGCCTCGGTGTGCTGGACGGAGATGGTCCACTGCTCGTCCCACCAGTAAGGCTGTGCCATCACGCCGCGATTGACCATGCCAAACCAGTAGTGGCGCCACAGATCGACGTCGATCGCTTCCCAGTCGCGATAGTTGCGAATCTCCTTCGGATAAAGCATCAGCGCCCCGTTGGCTCCGGCCTGCGCGATGTAGGCCTGCAACCCGACTTTTGCGATCGTCTTGCGATAGCCGTCGGCCAGCTTCTTGCCAAGCTTGTCGACCTTCGCATAATTGTCGCGGGTAAGAACTTCGCGGAACGTCGCCAGCCCTGCCGCCATCGACACCGGATTCGTGTTGTAGGTGCCGCCGTGAAAAACCTTGTGTTGCGAGATCAGGTCCATCACCGCCGTGCTGGTTCCAAATGCGGCCAGCGGCAGGCCGCCGCCGATCGACTTCGCCAGGCAGATCATATCGGGATGCACACCGAAATATTCGCTGGCCCCGCCCCATCCAAGCTTCGCTCCTGTCTTGACTTCGTCGAAGATCAGCAGTGCGCCGTGTTTATCGCAAATCTCGCGCAGACCTTTCAGGAAGCCGGGTTGCGGAATGCACAATCCGACATTCATGAGGATCGGCTCGAGAATGAT
>Ga0116217_10003422_pt1 | contig 14375 bp, 8 predicted proteins | sample Sb_taG_6_FD_89697 | JGI IMG/M metagenome (GOLD analysis project Ga0116217, IMG submission 89697) | Peat soil microbial communities from Weissenstadt, Germany - Sb_50d_4_PS metaG | ecosystem: Environmental > Terrestrial > Soil > Wetlands > Peat | place: Germany: Weissenstadt | collected 2010-09-21 | reverse complement strand
GCGATGTCCGGATCGGTCAGTTCCGCATTGACCTGAACGGCTTCGGGACTTGATGCCGTGCACATGATCGGACGAGCACCCAGGCGACGGGCGATCTCCGCGACCACCTCGAGTGTGGGGCTGGCCTTTGCTTCGGATCCAACTCCGGGATCGACCAGCAGAAATCGGATCCTCCTAGCCGTGGACCCAAGCGCCTTCGCCTTCTTCCCGTCGCCTAGCGATCGAACGTGTCCGTTTTCGCTGTGTCGCGGTGACCAGTTACTCTCTTCGGTCACCGGGAAAATGATGCGAGTGGAAAATTGTGGTCTGGCTCGATGCGCACCGGGCACCCGGGTGATCGCAACGAAGTTCCGAAGGCCGTTGCTGTTCTCATCGCTCGAACTGTTGACGTTGACCGATGCCTGTGCGGCAGTGCTAAGCACGGGCAGCTCGATGTCTCCGTTCGTAGCGGCGACACCGACTCTGACTTCCAGGTCCATGTTCGCCGCGCCAACCGAGAGGTGACCACCCATTGCGTGGGCAAGTCGTCTCCCCAGGGCGAGCGGAGGGACGTCGTGGCTCCCGTGCCCGAGGCACACGACCAGACGCGAAGGCCCGACCATGCAGATCGAATCGACCGGACGGACACAGCGCTCCAGACGACGCAGCGCCACACTCCAGACGGCGCCGGCGTCGATCGCTCCGGCATTTGCCACCGTGACCGGGCGAACGTCGACGCATGCGACCACTCGACATCCCTGCCGCGAGACAGGAGTCCTTCGCTCGGTTCTGTCACGATCCGCGAATGTGCGCTCGTCACTCGTCGTGAGGCTTCCATTCGCAGAACCGTTCAGATCGCCAACGCGGCGTTCAGTCGTCTGACCGTCGCGTAGCGCGGCATTCGACGGCGTCTTGCGCGCCACGGCCCGTGAGATGTCGTTCCCCACTAAAGGCGTTTCGATGCCGGACTCGCGCGGCTGCGCGTCGGCATACGTTGTCACTGCGCGGCCCCCCGCAACATACTGACTCCCCCCTAGAACCCCTCAACTCACCACGAAGCGCGGGCTTCTAGTGGCCCAATGTAGCGATCGCCGGGCACTTGAGCAACCGGCCCACAACTTTCTCGCCACACCGGGAACGACCACTGAACTAGCTTGCTCTGCGCATTACATAGCCAGGCGAAACACTGCGTCGTCTATCGGAAGGGGTCCTCAGGTGCTCTGCGCATTACATAGCCAGGCGAAACACTGCGTCGTCTATAGGAAGGGGTCCTCAGGTGCTCAGAAGGTCTCGGGCAGGGCGAGGCTCACGTGCTGGAAGCAGATCAGCAGCGTGGTGACCACGAGAGGTACCCCGAGCACCACTACCAGAAACGTGCTCAGGCCCGAAGTCCTTCTCCATGCCAGTCGGGTGAACAGGGCCAGCGCGATCGCGAGCGTTCCCCACAGCACCGCCTGTCCTACCTGACCCATTTCACTGGTGACGGCGACCGGGCTCGCTCCCGCCAGGCTCGTAGGACGCTGTGCCGGTTGGACCGAGGTGGGAGCGCTGTCGACCTTCGGAGCGCTCGCCGGAGTGGCCGACTGCAGGAACGCCACGACAACGAGGCGCTGCGTCGCCCAGTAGCGAGGGTTGCACGTCGTGAGGGTTAGCTCGGGAGTGCTGCTTGCGTCGAGGACGGCGGTATCGCTGGGATCGACGATCTGGGATCGCGCCACCTGATAGACGAAGGAGCCCTGAGCGGTCGTTGTGTAGATGAGGTCACCCGACTGCAGCTCGTTGAGGTCGTAGAAGGGGTGCCCGTAGGTCGTCCGGTGGCCGGCGATCGCGGCGTTGCCCGCCTCGCCGGGCAGGGGTGTTCCCGCGTAGTGCCCGGGGCCTTGTTGTAGCTGTGCGTCATCGGTGCCTTGCACTATCGCTGCGTCCGTCATCCCGATCCTGGGGATAGACAGGAGCCCGACGGGTTGTCCGACCGCGGGCTGAGCGATCGGCGGGACCGTCCCATCGGTCGTCGCCGGGGTGGAGCCGGCCGCGTTCGATGAGGAAGCGGACGACCCCGATCGAGCCGAAGGCGACTGGGTGCGGGCAGAGATCGCGTGAGGTTTGTGGTCGGATACGACCCCGCTCGACCGGAGTTCCTGCCGCAGGATCGACTGAGCGTGGCTCTCGTAGAGGGCCGTTCCCCACAGCTGGTACGCGACGAACGAGAGCAACAGCAGGCCGGCGCCAAGAAGCGCGTAGGAGATCTGTCGCAGGATCGGCCGGTGTCGTAGCAGTGGGGGCGATCGGTAGGTAACTGAGTCGTCGCCCTCCCGCGCAGTTTCAGGTCGCTCGATGAGCGCGATGGCCCCCACGATGGCCACAATACGCCCTGCCACGGCATCTAATAAGTCGCTCGACCTGGCTGATCGTCAATTCTGGGGACGCACAAACGCACGAGTGACGGATACCGTCCAAGGACCTTGCGTGGTGAAACGGATGTCAGTGAAGGTCTCTCGACCGCCGTGCGCCGCGGCCCTCTGCACGCCAAGCCGCGGCTGGGCCTCCACGAGGTGCTGGGGTACGCGGCGATCGCGGTAGGGGCAATTCTCGTACCCATCGGCATCTTCGGAGGTTCGAGCTCGGTCCAGGCTGACTACCTTCCGGGCGATTTGTCCCACGGCGCCACCGTCACCAACGGCTCGCCGCAGCAGGAGGCCGAGGCGGTACTCGCCGATAAGGTCACGGTTCCTCCCGGGGTCCCTATTATCCGCGTGCCTCACCCGGGCGTTTCGGTACCGACTGCCGACCCTTCCACGACGCCCCCGACCGCGAACACGCCCACGACGCCAAAGCCGACGACAGCGAACACCCCAGCGACTACTCCGAATGCGCCTGCGAATAACGTTCGTCAGCCCTCCGGCTCCGCGGCGCAGGTGGCCAGAGCCATCATCTCCGCCATCGACCAGCAATCAGGTGGGCGCCACAGGATTCGGGCGACGGCCGACAACGTCGGCATGATCGTGCGGTGGTTGGCGAACGAGGGCGGTCTCTGGGCCAACAACCCCTTGAACACGTCCCTCTACTCGTCACAGTACCCACACCAGTTCAACGGATCGCAGGACACCGGGATCCCGATCTTCCCGAGCATGAACGTCGGCGTTGAGGCGACCGCGAAGACACTTCTCGAGAACCGCGCGTATGCACGCATCTTGTCGGTCCTGAGCTCGGGAACCGCGCCGTGTCGGAGCTTCGCCGATGCGGTGATCAGCTCGCCGTGGGCGGCGAGCCACTACGGCCACGACCCGGCGCGCTTTTGCGCAGCGGGATAACGCTCCGGGGTGCAATCGACAGAGGTCGCTGTCACCTAGGGGCGGCTGATTCGCTCCCATCCTTCCCGGCGATCCGCAGAAGTCACTGTGAGCACACACCAAACCACTGAACGTCCTCTCAACTCGAAGGATCGCCACAGAACGTTTGCCCAATCCCCCAGCCTTGATGACAGCAAATGTGTCACCCCCGCGACGAACGCGAGCGACATTTCGAAATGCTAGACGGGACTTCCGCGAGTCATTAGGTTTCTCTTCACAGCATGTTGGTCGCCGGCGAAGCGCTGAGATCGGGGGGTCCACGCCGTGGTTAATCGTGTCTCGTCTCGCCCAAGTCGTTTTGGTTCGAAAGCGCGAGGGTCTCGTTGGCATCTTTCGGCGAGCTCAGCGGTCGGTGCTCTTCTGGCGTCGCTCGCGATCACCGTCCTTGCGAGCCCTGCAGGGGCCGCCGTTTCATGGACGGTCGTTCCTAGTCCAAATCTCGGCACAAACAACAACTTCTTGAACGACATCAGGTGTTTCTCGACCACTTCGTGCGTCGCGGTTGGCGACTATTTCGACGGAATCACCTTTCAGACCCTCATCGAGTCTTGGAATGGCATCGGCTGGAAGCTCGTGCCGAGTCCCGACATCGCGGGAGAGAACAACTATCTCCAGGGGGTCAGCTGCCGTTCGACTATACGGTGCAAGGCAGTCGGGTACCACATCGGGTCCAATGGGACGATAAGAACGCTGATCGAATCATGGGACGGCACAGGCTGGTCGATCGTCTCGAGCCCGAACTTCGGAGTCAACAACAACTACAACAACCTGCTCCTCGGCATTTCTTGCCCGGCAACTTACTCATGCAAGGCCGTCGGTGCCTATACCAACGGCGCAGGGGTGACAAGTACCCTCATAGAATCGTGGAACGGCGTTGCCTGGTCGGCGGTCTCGAGTCCCAATAACGCCACCAAGTTCAACTATCTCGATGGGGCGTCGTGCGTATCGACTACTTCGTGCACGGCTGTCGGTTACTACCTCACTCCGGGCGGTGTGCAGCAGACGCTGATCGAGTCCTGGGACGGCAGTTCATGGTCGATCGACTCGAGCCCTAACGCAGGCACCGGTAACAATGTTTTGCGGAGCGTGGCCTGCACTGGGACCACGTGCAAGGCAGTAGGGGCCGCGTTCACAGGGGCTACGGCTGCGACCCTCGTCGAGGCCTTCAACGGCAGTTCCTGGTCGACCGTGACCAGCCCGAATCAAGGAACAGGCACCAACAATCTCAATCACATTGCCTGTGCGTCGATGAGCTCGTGCATGGCAGTTGGTAGTTACACCACCGCCAGCAATGTCATCGAAACTCTGGCCGAATCCTGGAACGGCACTGCATGGTCGATCCTCACCACTCCCAACGAGGGAACCGGGGCCAATACTCTCAACGGGGTCGCATGTAACTCAGCGACGCAGTGCAAAGCCGTCGGCCGCTACTTCAGCACCGGCTTCGTCGATCGAACGCTCATCGAGACATACTGAATCCGCTGACTATTTCAGAACTATCTGGAGGCGCCAACACCACGGGGTAGGAGCGCGCGAATGGTCAGGACATGACCAGCCTGATATCGGGAAATCTGAGTAACTAGGATCTCAGCATCCGAACCATGGTCCCATCCCGGTAACAGACCACACATAAGGATCGGGCGTCATGTTCGCCGCCATCGGCCGGTTCTCGGTGCGCTTTCCGTTTGCGATCATCGGCTTCTGGTTGTTCGCGAGCCTTGCCGCTGTCTACCTCCTTCCGTCCCCTTCCAATGTGTCGCCGAATCAGGCAGCGGACACCCTGCCATCCAGCGCGCCGAGCGTTCAGGCCGCCGGGTTGGAAAGCGCCATCGTTGGTTCGAGCCCCGGCAGCGCCGTCATCGTCGCCGCCACGCGCAACGGCAGATTGACGTCCGCCGACCTGTCTGCCATCGATGATGTCGAATACAAGGTGCGCGGCCTTCCCGACGTTAACGCTGTCGTCGACGAGGGAGTCTCGGCCGACGAACAGGCTCGCGAGGTCCTCGTGGAGACCAATTTCTATGTGTTCGACAACAACGGTGCTGGAAAGCAGTTGGTGGTCGATATACGCCGCACCTTCGCGGAGGTGGGAGCGCCCACAACGCTCGAACTACACCTGACGGGTGAGCTCGCCGAGGATGTTGACCAAGTTGCAAAGGCGAACCAACAGCAACTGCTCGTCGAATGGTTGTCGATCGGGTTCATCATCGTTCTCTTGCTGATCGCATTTCGCGCTGCGCTCGCGCCGGTCGTCGCCTTGCTGCCTGCCGCATTAGCCCTGGAGATCGCGGAGCGCTGTATCGCGCAGGTCAACGCGTGGGGAGCACCAAGCTCGGCCCTCACCGGCTACATGCTGGTAGTCGTGATGCTTGGGGTCGGGACCGATTACGGGCTCTTCGTGATCTTTCGTCTGCGCGAAGAATTGAACGCAGGTCTCGAAGCAAAACCGGCTGTGGTGAAGGCAGTAGAGAGGGCCGGTGAGGTCGTCACCTTCTCGGCGTCGACCCTCGTCGTCGCGTTCATGTCCTTGCTGCTGGCGAGCTTTGTCCTCTTTCGCGGACTTGGTCCGGCCCTCGCGATCGGCATTGCCGTTGTCGTCGCGGTCGACCTGACTCTCCTGCCCGCGGTGCTCGTAGTTCTGGGCAAGGCCGTCTTCTGGCCACGGCCAATCGAGCCAGGTCCGGTGTACCAGCGAGGGTGGGGTCGAGTCACCACCCGTATCGCCAAACATCCGGGTCGTGCCTTAGTAGGCGGGATTGCGCTGATGGGCACGCTCGCATTGTTCACGCTCGCCTACTCGCCAGGCGGGTTCGGCCAAGCATCTTCTCGAGCAGCCGGCGACTCGGCAGCAGGCTTACGGGCACTCACCGAACACTTCCCAGAAGCCACGACGAACCCGACCGACGTCGTATTTGCGCTCCCGGTGCCCGTGTGGGTCTTCCCAGAAGTGATCTCTCAGGCGCAACGAGATCTCGACCGCGCCCCGGAGTTCAAGACGGTGACTGGAGCCCTAGACCCCAACGGCACGGTCCTGACACCGGTCGAGCTCGCAGACTTGCACAGTCGGCTGGGGCCGGCCGACAAGCTCAGCATCGTGCCACCTTCGGGCACGACGGTTTCAGTGACTCAGTACGAGGCGTACAGGTCTACAGCCCAATTCATAAGCTCCTCCGGCAATGTCTTGGCGTTTCACACGTCATTGCGCGCCGGGAGCCCGAACTCTGATCAAGCTCTTCATGCCATTCCCCAGGTGCGCTCGGTCGTGACCGCGCTCGGCCGGCGCATCGGCGTGGTCGCGAGCGGTGTAGCGGGGGATACCGCAGGGAACTTCGATGAGAGCACGGTCTCCTCCGACGACCTTTTCAAGCTCGTCCCGGTCGTGCTCGTGCTCATGGCCCTTCTCCTGGCATGGCAAATGAGTAGCTTGATCGCGCCCCTGTACATGATCGCGAGCATCGGACTGTCGTACCTGGCTGCCTTGGGTTCGACCGTGCTGGTCTTCGGCACAATCGGCGGAACCAGTGTGGAGTTCGTCCTCCCATTCGTCGCCTTCATCTTCATACTGACGCTGGGGGAGGATTACAACATTCTGGTGATGAATCGCATCAGCGAAGAGGCTCGTCGTTCCCCCCTTGATCGTGCTGTGCAGAGAGCCATGGAACGCACCGGTACCACGGTCACATCCGCAGGACTGATCCTGGCCGGGACCTTTGGCGTCCTGGCAGTGGCCACGTCCGGAGCTGCACGCCAGATTGGATTCTGTCTCTCGGTAGGAATCGTCTTGGACGTGTTCCTCGTGCGGACGATTCTGGTGCCCTCTGTCGTGACGCTCTTGGGCCGGTGGAATTGGTGGCCATCACGAATCGGCGAGGATAAGCCGAACTCCAGCTACGACCGGCGACCGCCTGCCTCGTGAGCGCTCATCCAGCTGCCAGACCCTAAGCAGTCACGTTGATCGAAAGATCCGCAGAGTAGTACTGGGTGGTGGAAGACGAGTCCGAGACCTGCACGGTGAAGCTCGAACTCACTGCGTCAGAAGCTGGTGTCCCGGAGATCACACCGCTGGTCGGGTCCAAGCTGAGCCCGTCGGGTAGCGATCCCATCGCCAGCGACCACATATACGGCTGTGTCCCCCCAGTTGCAGCGAGTGGCTGATCGTAAGACGTACCGATGGTCGCATCTGGCAGTGATGCGGTCGTGATCTGGAGGGGGTTGACAACCGTCAACGCCGCTGAGTTGGTCCTCCCTCCCAGCGCGGCAGAGATCGTCGCGGGTCCGGCGGCCTTACCCTCGGCACCAACACTGAACCCGCCGACGAAACTGCTCGTCACCACGACCGCGACGGCGATGTTCGAACTCGACCATTTCGCGGCGAACGTCACGTTGACTTGGTGCCCACCTGCGTATGTGGCTACAGCGCTGAACGGGCTGATGCTGCTGAAGGACCCGTCATCCGTCACGGTCGCGCTGGTCGGGGTCACAGAGATCGAACTAGGAGATCCGCCGATGCTCGAATAGCCTCCGTGGATCGGAAGATTCGTGAGACCGGCGGTAGAAATGCAACCCAGGCCGAGTTGGTTAGGCGTATCGGACCCGATCAACTCGATGATGTGGCCCGCCGAAGTACTGGGCCCATCGAATGCGCCCGATGCAAACGATGTTGGGAACACGTAATCCGTGTCGCCTCCTGAACCTGGAACTGGGAAGTTTCCAGCCCTGGCGGTGAGAACGGTCTTTGGCGACGTAAGTGCCGGAGACGTGACCCAGCTGATTGCGAGACTGCCACTCAGCGGCACCGGATTGGCAGCCGACAGGATGTTGTCGCACCCATTTCCTGTGTGGGTGACCGTACCGCTGAGAGTCCCACTCGTGACCGTAACGTGGGGGCTTCCGAGTGGAGGAGTAGCCGTGCACCCCGACAGCTTCACGTCGAACTTCAAACTCACGGTCTTCGGAGGCAGCGCCTCAGTTGGCTTCAGCCCCGGGGAGATGCTCACTTTGCCGGATGCGCCGGTGCACGAGACCGAGTACTTCGAGCCGTTGACACTTATGAGCGGGCCGGCGCCGGATGGACGGGACACCTTGGTGACGGCCGCGGCCAGACCCGTGGCGCTCCCAGGAAAAGATATGAGAACGGTGCTGCTCAGTAGTCCTGCTGCGAGGACTGGGAGCAACGAGAAGTAACTTCTGGAACGCTTGTTACTCGAATGAGCGGTTGGGTGATGCATGAACCCTCCGAGGTCATCGAGCCAAAATGAATGGTTCTGAATGAGTGGCTGCCCGTACGGAGCCTCATGGCGGTGCCGCAAGCAAGCATCACCAAAATTGGTGAACTACTTGCGGTGAAAGGCTGGGCACGCCGCGAGAATTGAGTTCGATCAACTCAACCCGACTGCATTCGGGACACGAGAGTCCATCGATTCCTTGCACCGTCGAGTGCAAGTGGTCGTGGGAGCGACCAGACGGCTGGGGGCACCACGAAATCCTCAAAAGTGATGATGCCGACCACGAAAGGTGGTGTTTAGAGTCGGCATCGAACGAGACGAGTGATCGTGTGTGAGTTGACGCGTCCGCGCGCCCGGCTCAAGGTCGAACCACCAGCCGTGGTCCGACAGGTCCGAAGGGAGGAACGGTGAGGAGGTTCTTTGCGGGGCTCATCGGTGTGGCGGGCCTGTCCGTGGTCGGCGTGTTCCTGACCGCGGGGAGCGCCACCCCAGCGTTCGCTGATTCCCAACCCTATGAGCTCATCTGCCCGGGCACTCCGGTTGGAACCGTGGTCATCAACGACGTCGTTACCTCCGCGACCATTACTCCCGCGAGCCCCGCGGCGGGCCAGCAATTCAACGTCACCAATTACGGGACCAAGCTCACGCTGGTGTCTCAGATCGCAAAGGCGGCAGTCGCGATACAGCCCAACATTCAGGGCACGGCCACGGCAACCCTCGACGCCAGCGGTGCCACCCCATCGACCCTCGCCGCGCCTTCTATCAACATCAACACAGCTATCCCTGATGGGGGTGTCAACGGTGTTCCTCTTGCCCTTCCGGCGAGTCCCGAGTCTGTGGGCCCGTTCACCGCCTCGGGTGGGACGATAACGATTAGCCAGGACAAGACGTCTCAGCTGACTCTGGTTATCGGCGGAAGCCCGCTCAACACAACCTGCACCGCCTACCCCAACAACTCGAACGCGACCGGCCTTAAGACCGCCGGAAGTGCTGTTTCCGGTGCCGCTGCGGCTCCGGTCATCGCTACGGCATCTTCGACGGGAGCAGCGACACCCACGACTGTGGCAACTGCCGCCGCGACACCCACGACTGCCGCACCTGTCACTGCGGCGGCGACGGGCACTCCGCTCCCGTCGACAGGGGCCGGGCCGGGGCTCATGGTGGTTCTGGTCCTGGGCTCGGGACTCGTCTGTGGAGCCGTCGCGCTGATCGGCGTAGACGTCACTCGCAGACGAATGGTCAGGCGATTGCAAAGGGAGAGCAGGCGCCACTGACCCCTGACACGACCGCGCCTTGGGGGTGAGCACGACGTACGACGTGGCATCGACAGACCACGACTATCACGCCGAGGGTCGGCACTCCACCCTGGTGCTTTCGCCGGCGGCATACACGGGATGTTCGCCCGGTTGGTACCAAGACGAGACCGATCCGGATGTCGCGCGGTACTGGGACGGACATAGCCTCGGAGAAGAGAGGCGTCCCGTGGTGGCCCACCATCGGGAAGAGCAGCCCGGGACTTATGAGTCGTCGTCGGACCCGGACGGACGTCCATCTCAGGGGGACGGGCTTCGGGTGTCGCTGCCGCCCGCTGGCTGGTACAGGGATCGCGACGATCAGAGTGTCGGCCGCTACTGGGACGGGAGCAACTGGACCGAGCTGAGAAGACCGATCACGCCCCTCCGTCGTTCCCCCCGGGCGGCTCACAGGTCACGGCCGGCTCTCGTCCGCCGAGTGGAGCAGAGATCGTCCTGGGTGGTCGTTTGTCTGGCGGTGCTCACGGTCGTGGGCGTTCTGCTGGCGGAGTTGGGGAAACCCGCTTCAAGCAATGTCAGAGACTCCACTGCGACTACGCAGACGCCAAGGACTGCCGCTGCGGCTCCGACGACGACTTTCGCTCCGACCACTACGATGGCTCCGACGACGACAGTCGCTCCGACGATACCCGTGGCGCCTCAGCCGACCGCCGACAAAGCGGGGATCGCGCTCGTGGCGAATTGGGCCGCGGGCAACAGAACCGTCGCTCTCAGCGTCGCGACCGTGGCAGCCGTCGACACCCTCTTCGCAATCAGCTATCCGAGGGGCCTGGCGAACGATCGCGGCTGCAGCGACGGCACCCCTCCCGTCACCTGCACCTTCGGGCCTCCGGGAGGGGCGAACCCGAACGACCCCATTTATTCGCTGACCGTGCAGCAAGTGCCTGCCGGCTGGTACGTGAGCTCGGTCACGGTCCAGGGCCCCTGATCCTCCGATAACGGAGACGAACGCCGAGCTCCCGCCCGTCCCGGACTCCCCATGAGGTGGCTTTGAATGGCCGGGTCACCGCGGAGGGTGGTACGAATGAGCAGCAAATTGGCGCTCCCCGTGAGCCGGCGTGCACGTCGGAGAGCTCGGAAACAGGAGGATGGGTGACCGAAGCAGTCATCGTCTCGGCAGTTCGCACCCCCATCGGGCGGGCCAACAAGGGCACCCTCGTGGACGTGGACGCGTTTTCTCTCGCGGAGGTGGCGATCAAGGCAGCGATCGATCGTGCAGGCATCGACTCCAGCGCGCTCGACGACATCGTGATCGCCGAATCCCTTCAAGGTGGGGGAGTGATCGCACGCAACGTCGCCCTTCGCTTGGGCTTCACGGACGTGCCCGGGCTGGCCGACAACCGGCATTGTGCCGCGAGTCTGAGCGCTATCCAGATCGCGTCCGGCAGCATCCGAGGCGGTATGGACCGCGTCGTGGTGGCCGGCGGCACCGAGAGCCTCAGTTCCGTGCCCAGGGTCCTCAAGGCCGAGCCGGCGTCCTCGGGGGACTTCCAGCCTTGGTTCTCGCCGACACATACCCCCGGACCACGGACTCCGAACAGGGACATGTCGATCACCGTGGGGGAGAACACAGCCCGCATCGCCGGCGTCAGCCGAACCGAAGCGGACGAGTGGGCGTTGCAGTCGAACCTCCGAGCAGCGGCCTCGCGCGACCAGGGTCTGTTCGATGAGGAGATCGTGCCAGTACCCGTAGGTGACCGGCTCTTCGAGCGCGACGAGCAACCCCGAGCCGACACGACGATGGAGAAGCTCTCGCAGCTGCCTGTCCTTCATCCCGAGATCCCGGGTTTCACGGTTACTGCGGCCAACAGTTCGGGGATCAACGATGGCGCGTCAGCTGTAGTCGTGACCGCTGACGACTTCGCCGAGGCTCACGGGCTGGAGGCCCTAGGACGAATCGTCTCGTGGGCGTCGATCGGGGTGGACCCGGAGCGCACCGGTCTGGCACCGACGGTCGCAATTCCGAAGGCCCTCGAACGCGCGGGGATGAAGATAGGCGACATCGACCTTTTCGAGATCAACGAGGCCTTCTGCTCCATGGCCGTCGCATGCACGCGTAGCCTCGGGCTCGATCGCGAAATCGTCAACGTGAATGGCAGCGGATGTGGACTCGGGCACCCGGTTGCCGCAACTGGGGCCCGGATGGTGGTCACAATGCTGCACGAGCTGCGACGCCGCGGCGGGAACGTCGGATGCGTGTCGATGTGCGCCGGCGGGGGAATGGCGTCCGCTTTGATCCTGGAGCTCGTCTGACCTTTCGTCCACCGATTTGGGCCCCGGGGGACCGTTTCGTCAGGCCGTCACTGGCCTCGAGCTGTTCGAGGGCAGGCCCGAACCTCGTGCATTCTGGGCTGCCACCACACACGTGTAGGTATCACCGGCGATTAGACCAGTAACGGTAATCGGACTGGCTCTTCCCGGACGTTGCACAGAGCCGCCTCCGTTGCTCGATGCACACGTAACGAGAAAGCCCGTGATCGGGCTCCCGTTGTTTGCGCCCGCCTTGAAACTCACTTTGATTCGCCCGGATGCCACGCGGCTTGCTGTGATCTGTGTCGGTGCGGCTGGTGCACCCACGGTCACAGGAGCCGACGGCACGGAGGCAGGGGAGGCGCCTCGGGAGTTGGTGGCAGTGACCGTGCAGGTGTAGGTCTTGCCGGTCGTTACGCCCTTGATAACGATCGGTGCGACAGTCGAATAGTAGTGAATCCCGGTCTTGGTCACGCCGAAGTTGCTGGATGCGCACCTTGCCGTGTAGCGGCCTATGGGGGACCCGTTTGCGGCTGCCGCTCTGTATGTGACCATCAGGGAGCCGGTTGACGCCGAGGTCGCCTCCGAAGTCGCCTTGACTCCCGTGGGCGGAGTGGGCGTTCCGACGATCACGGCGGGAGAAGCCGCCGAGCTAGGGCCCGTCCCGAGCAAATTGGTGGCAGCGACTCGACACCGGTAGGTCTTTCGCGCGGTGACTCCGCTGACCGTGATCGGCGCAGCGGCGGATCCGTTGATGGTGCCCGTCTTCGGTACGCCACCATTGGTCGAAGTGCAGGTCGCTGTCTGGGTCGTGATGGCATCGCCGTTGTCAGCCCCGAGTGTGTATGTCACTGTCAGCGATCCAGTCGAAGTCGTGGTCGACCCCGAGACTGCTTCGACCGACGTCGGTGCTGCTGGTGCGCCAGGTGCAACGATCTCGCGTATACGTTCACCGGCGAAGTCTGCAATATCGAGGTTTGCATGCGCGTCGACCACGACGGCCGTGGGATCGTTCAATTCGGTGCTGGTAGATGATCCGCCGTCTCCGTTGTAACCTGCGCTGCCGGTGCCCGCGACCGTGTAGATGTCGCCCGCCGCCCAAGTGCACGTTCCCGAGCACCCAGCCAGCGGATATCCCGGGTTCGAAGCGGAAACCGCCAACATCCGCACTCGGCTGTTACCGCTGTCGGCGACGATCAAGTCGCCTTGACCGTCCATCCCGATGCCGAACGGATTGTTCAGGTCGGCGCTGGTAGATGATCCGCCGTCTCCGTTGTAACCGGCGGTGCCCGTGCCCGCGACCGTGTAGATGTCGCCCGCCGCCCAGGTGCAGGTTCCCGAGCACCCAGCCAGTGGATACCCGGGATTGGATGCCGAAACCGCCACCACACGCACCCGATCGTTGAAGGTGTCGGCTATCAGCAAATTTCCTTCCGCGTCGGCGGACATCCCCGCCGGATCGTTGAGTTCGGCGCTCGTGGCCGACCCGCCGTCTCCGCCGTAGCCGCCCCCTATCCCGGCGACCGTATAGATGTCACTGCTCGCCCATGTGCAAGCTCCGGAGCACCCGGCCAGTGGATATCCCGGATTCGATGCCGAAACGGCGAGAACCCGGACCCGGCTGTTACTCGAGTCTGCAATCAGTATGTTTCCCCCGCCGGCGACTAGAACTCCTGTTGGACCATTGAGTTCGGCGCTCGTGGCCGACCCGCCGTCTCCGTTGTAACCGGCGGTGCCCGTGCCCGCGACCGTGTAGATGTCGCCCGCCGCCCAGGTGCAGGCTCCCGAGCACCCAGCCAGTGGATACCCGGGATTGGATGCCGACACGGCGAGAACCCGGACCCGGTTGTTGCCCGAGTCCGCGATCAATACGTTGCCCCCGCCGTCCACTCCGACACCGCTCGGAAAGTCCATTTCGGCGCCCGTGGCCGACCCGCCGTCTCCGCTGTAGCCGGGGCTGCCGGTGCCCGCGATCGTGTAGATGTCGCCTTTGTTCCATGAGCAGGTTCCCGAGCACCCAGCTAGTGGATATCCCGGATTGGATGCCGAAACGGCGAGAACCCGGACCCGGCTGTTGCCCAAGTCTGCAACCAGCCGGTTACCCTCCGGATCGAGGGTAAGTCCCACGGGCCCTTCGAGTGCGGCGCTCGTGGCCGGAATCCCGTCTCCGTTGTAGCTGCCCGTGCCAGTTCCTGCGATGGTGTAAATGTCGCCGCCGGCGGCTGAAGCCGATTGCACGAGGACTACTGCTGTTGCTG
>Ga0116217_10003420_pt1 | contig 14379 bp, 10 predicted proteins | sample Sb_taG_6_FD_89697 | JGI IMG/M metagenome (GOLD analysis project Ga0116217, IMG submission 89697) | Peat soil microbial communities from Weissenstadt, Germany - Sb_50d_4_PS metaG | ecosystem: Environmental > Terrestrial > Soil > Wetlands > Peat | place: Germany: Weissenstadt | collected 2010-09-21 | reverse complement strand
TGCCGCAGCCTGTTGATGACCAGCGTGGCCAGCGCCTCGCCGTCCACGTCCTCGGCGATGATCAGGATCGGCTTGCCCTGGCGGAAGACCTGCTCCAGCACCGGCACCATGTCCTTGCTGTTGGAGATCTTCTTCTCGTAGATGAGGATGTATGGGTCTTCCAGTTCGCACTCCATCTTCTGCGGGTCGGTGACGAAGTACGGCGACAGGTAGCCGCGGTCGAACTGCATGCCCTCGACGAACTCGTGACTGGTCTCGAGGGTCTTGCCCTCCTCGACGGTGATGACGCCGTCCTTGCCGACCTTGGCCATCGCCTCGGCGATGATCTTGCCGATTTCGCGGTCGTTGTTGGCGGCCACGGTGGCGACGTTTTCCAGGTCCTTCTGCGACTTGACGTCCTTCTTCATCTCCTGGAGCCGGGCGACGATGTCCTCGACGGCCTTCTCCATGCCGCGCTTCATGAGCATCGGGTTGGCGCCGGAGACGACCGCGCGCAGGCCCTCGTTGTAGATGGCCTCGGCGAGGACGGTGGCGGTGGTGGTGCCGTCGCCGGCCACGTCGCTGGTCTTCGAGGCGACCTCCTTGACCATACGGGCGCCCATGTTCTCGTAGTGGTCGGGCAGGTCGATTTCCTTGGCGACCGTGACGCCGTCCTTGGTGACGGTCGGCGAACCGAAGCTCTTCTGGAGGATGACGTTGCGCCCCTTGGGCCCGAGAGTCACCTTGACGGCGCGGGCCAGCTTGGCGATGCCCCGACGCATCGCTTCCCGTGCTTCCTGGTCGAACGCGATCTGCTTCGCAGCCATTCTGCCTCCGATGGTGATGTCTGAAAGTTGGTCGGTGTTTGCAGGGGCTTTATCGTTTCGCGCTCGCGAGTGAGCGCGAAACGATAAAGCCCCTGCGCGATTACTTCTCCAGCACCGCGAGCACGTCCTCCTCGCGCATGAGGAGGATCTCGTCGCTCTTGCCGCGGTCCTTGAACTCGTCGCCGGCCCAGGACGTGAAGAGGACCGTGTCCCCCTTCTTCACCTGCAGCGGCCGTCGGTTGCCGTCCTTGAGGAGCCGCCCCGGCCCGACCTCGAGGACTTCTCCCTTCTGCGGCTTGTTCTGGGCGGTGTCCGGCAGCAGGATGCCACCCGAGGTCTTCTCCTCCGCCGCGAACCGGCGGACGACGATGCGGTCACCCAACGGCTTGATCTTCATCGCACTCTCCCTGGCGAATCGGTCGCTGATGACAAGCGGTTCCAGTGGCAACAGTGTCCCGGGGGCAGGGATAGCAACTCCCGTGCCCGGCGCGGCGTGAATGCCACAAATGCCAATGGAATCACATTTTATGGCAAACGTGTCGCGATGACCTTGCGGCTCACCCTGCCAAGTTGGCGCGGCGCAGGCGGTTTCGGCCTGTCGGAATGGCAGCCGTTCAGCACCTACTTCACCTCGGGCCGGTTGTTGCCGTAGGACCACGGCTGGCCGGCGAACGGCAGCGGTTTCGCCGGCACCGGCACGGCCCCGGGCTTGAGCTGCTTCGCCAGTTCCAGCCCCTGGTCGCGCATCTGCCCCCCCGCAGTGATCTCCAGGTTGCTGTAACTGGTCAGGCGCGTCTCGTAGCCGCCGCCGTCGGGGCCGAAAGCATCCTCCGTCGGGACGTAGCCGACGCAGCCGTTGGCCAGCGACACCGGGAAGGTGAATGGAAAGCCGCTCTTCGCCTTCTGGTCCAGCCCGAAGCGGCAGAAGTATTCCGCCGGCGTCGTCAGGAAGATCGCCGGCCCAACCTGCACCGCCTGCACCTCCGCCTCGGCGACCGGCTCCTTCTTCAGCTTCGCATCGAGCAGGACGATCTCCTTGGCGAAGGTCCACTCGGTCGGGCCCACCTTCGCCGGGTCCTTCTCGACCATGTCGAGGCACTCCTTGACGCGCTCCGGCGACGGCACGCGCCGCTTGATCTGCATCCCCTTCGAGCGCGCCTCGACCGGGACCAGCGCCCCCGGCTCCATCGTCAGCAGCACCTTGAGCGCCTCGGCGCCGACCTTGCCGCCGACCAGCTGCGCCCAGCGGTCGCCGTCGGGGTACTTGTATGGGCTCTGGTTGTCCACCTGCGTGATGTCGCCGGACGCGCCGTTGAGGAACACCACCACGGCGTCCTTGCCGTAGTAGCCCTGGATGACCTTTTCCAGGTAGTGAATGTAGTTCGCGGAGATGCCGCCGGGGCTGGTCGTGGCGTGGCAGGCGAAGTTGACCACGCAGCCCAGGAAGTTCTTCTTCTCGTCCCAGACGCCGATGACGCCGACCTCGGGGTCGGTCGGCCCGGCCGGCTCGACGATGTCCGGGTTGCCCTGGCCGGGGTGGGTGACGGTGCGGCCGTCGCGCATCTTGAAGCGGCGGTTGAAGGCCACGCTGCGCTCGCTCCCCTTGCCGATGCCGGCGCGGGCGGCGACGCGCGACTCGTCGGCCCGGCAGACCGCCTCGACGATGGCCCGTTCGACCTTTTCCAGATACTTCGGGTCGGCCGCGGTGGTCTTCTCGTAGGCGAGTTTCTGGACCGACTTCGGGGCCTCGTCGTACTCGCCGGGCATGACGCCGGACATCGGCCCGGAGGAGTGCGAGTGCGAGGCGCCGAGGAGGATGGCGCCTTCGGGGATGCCGGTCTTCTTGGCGATGGCCTTGCGGACGTTGAGGACGGTCTGGCGGTGGACGAAGAGGGCGTCGAGGCCGACGAGGGCGACGCGGTTCTTGCCGTCGTCGAAGACGGCGGCGCGCACCTTGCACGGGTCGTGGAGCGACTTGTGATAGGCCTTGCCGTAGCCGCCCGGGGCCTCGCAGCCGATTTCCGGGGTGATGTCGCGCTCGGCGAAGCCGGCCTTGAAGGTCGGGGCGGCCGGCTCGGCAGCCGGGCCCGTCCTAATCGCGAGAAGAAGAGCGGTCAGGGAGAACAGCAGCGCGCGCACGGTCGTGCCTCCGAAGTTGTACGCGGTGGGAAGCGGAACGGCGTTGATTGTAGGCTCACGCCGCCCGGCGGGGTAGAATCGGTGGTTAGGCGAGCGGCAGCACTTCTTCTGCCCTACCTGCCGACACCGGGGAAGGGTGGGGTAAGCCGTCCCACTCTGGAAGGTGACCGTGATGGTCATGGGGCAACGCTCGGGGGGGACGAAGCGGCGACGGCGACCGGGTCCAGGATTGTGAGGCTCGAGAAGCGGGCGAAATCGGCTACGTTGAAGGTGAGAAGGTGCGTGAGGCCCTGGGCGCGCAGGGCGGCCACATAGCGGGCGTCGTGGGCGACCTTGCCGTGACAGGCGTTGGCCACGACGAGGATCCGCCATTCGGCGAACAGCGCGGGCGGATCGGGGAGCAAGGGGAAGAGGGCCTGGATTCCGGCCAGTGTCTGATGGCATTCGGCGGCCGACAGCCCCAGGCCGTCGTTCGCCACCGGGCGGGTAGCGACGACCCAGAACTCGTAGATCGACTGCGGGAGGGTGCGGAGGGCGTGGCCTTGCGCCCGCAGGGCGGACAAAGCGGCCACGGCGATGGGGTGCTGAGCAGCCGTGGGGTCGGAGAAGCGGAGCAAGACGTTAGCGTCGATGACGACGCTCATTCGCCGCACCCGTCGTAGATGCTCTCACGACTGACGTCCGCCTGGAACCCGGGCGGGTAGCGGTCGGCGCGGCCGCGTACGGTGGCGAGAAGCTCGTCGAATCGGGCCTTCCACGGGTCGAAGGGGAGGTCGCCCGGCGGGGTGGGCGGATGGCCGTTTACGGCCTCCGCCCCGGCGACACGTTCCAAGACGGGGGTGACGAGTTGCTCGACCGTGACGTTCAGGGCGGCGGCCCGGCGGGCGAGTCGCTCGTAGGTGTCGTCGAGGATGGTGAGTTGCGGCATAGCGATCCTCCTTTGGCCATCCTACCACGGACAGCTGTGCTGCCGCAACTGAGGGGATGGCAGGCAGGAAATCTAACGGGGCCCTGCAGGCGGCCAGCCTGCAGGGGAGCCGAGACGATCGCCAACACCCCGACGAGGTTCTGCGGCGCGACGCAAAGGGTGGGTGCCGGGGTGGAGTAGAATGCGAGCTGGCCGACGGGGCGGGTGCTTACGCCACTCGTGAACCGAATGCGGGTGACCGGTCGCACCCCACTCGCGTCAGGACCGGAACCGCCGCTGCCGCCCCGAGAGAAGAGGGCCCGCCCTGTTTCTTGAACAGAAATCCGCCTTATCGGACGTTCCGGTCGGGTCGGGACGGCGGGAAAGGTCGGGACCGGGGGGGCGCATCACATGCCCGCTCGCGGCATTTCCTCTCGGCCCGACCCGATGGCGACCCATGGTCCGAAGTTTGGGCCGCGAGCGGGGCCCCGTCCGCGAAGGCGACTGCCGCCGCGAGGAAGACAATCGCACTGCCGAGGCGCGTCATTGGGGCGGCCGACGCCGATTTGTTCCGTAAAGCCTTTGGCATAAAGCACCTGCGTGAACTGTCCCTCAGCGCTCCATAAAGCACCTGCGTGAACTGTCCCTCAGCGCTCCATGCGTGAACTGTCCCTCAGCGCCTGCGTGAACTGTCCCTCAGCGCCTCCCCCTCAGCGCCTGCGTGAACTGTCCCTCAGCGCCTGCGTGAACTGTCCCTCAGCGCCTGCAGCGCCTGTCCTCAGCGCCCTCCCGTGAACTGTCCCTCAGCGCCCCCGTCCCTCAGCGCCCCCACAGGAAAAAGTGGGAATCGAACCCACTGACTCACCGTTCGGTAATGCACGGACGTTCAAGAATGCAAGGGTTTGGTATTTAACAGGTTGTGCCATGAACGTGGACGCTCATCCACCGTGTTGATAGCGCCTGTTCACTACACCAGGCGCGACGTAACTCATTTTTCCCCATTACGTTGCGCTCCTTACGCGAACCGACAGACTGAACCCGTTGTTCGCACCATTTTCGAGGAGCGATTCGCACTTTGCGGGCAAATACTCATGATAGGCACAAGGTGAGTATTCCTCGTGTGAGTCAATCGATGGCGAAAGCAGCACTGGTGCAATTACTCGAGCGCTGGACGGGATCGCACGAGTGCGACCTCGATTCGAGTTTTCTCACCCGATTTCTGACCAAACGCGACGAAGACGCGTTTGCGGCTCTCGTCCACCGACATGGCCCCCTCGTATACGGAACATGCCGGCGAATTCTCGGCAATCGAACCGATACCGAGGACGCCTTCCAGGCGGTCTTCTTCGTCCTCGCTCGACGGGCCCATACGCTGAAGCTGGACCGCAGCATCGGCCCGTGGCTGCATGGCGTGGCTCTGCGGGTCGCGAAGAAACTTCGAGGTCAAATCGTTCAGCGGAGATTGCGAGAAATGTCAGCGGCCAAATCCGAACGGGTGGAGGCGGCAGAACCCGAACACGATTTCTGGGCGATCATCGACGAGGAACTCGCGCGCATGTCGCTGCCGCTGCGCGAGGTGCTGCTGCTGTGTGATCTGGGCGGGCAATCGCACTCGCAGACAGCGGCGTCGTTGGGATTGGCGAAAGGCACGATCACCAAGCGATTGGCGAAAGCCCGCGAAGAATTGGCGACACGGTTAAAGCGTCGCGGCATCACGCTCGGTGTCGGCGCTTTGTCAGCAATGATCGCGACACAAGCTTCTGCGTCGGTTCCCGCACCGCTTTTACTGGAAACGGCCAGGCAGGCGGTTGCGTTTTCGTTCCGACAAGTCGTCGGTACCGCAACGGCGAAAACTCTGGCGGAGGGAGTCATGCGTTCACTCAAATTCGGTGTGCTCAAGGTGTGGCTCGTTGTCGGCCTGCTCGGACTGATACTGACCGGCGGCGGGCTGATGCTCGCGGGAGGACCGGACGATCCAGGCGAGAAGAAGGTCGAGCCACCACAGGCCAAGGCGGACCCGAAGCCCCATGCGGCGAAGGCCGGGACGATGTGGAAGGAGTGCTTCACGGGCGAGTATGAGAGCAGCTTGCCCGTGTCAGTGGCCTTCTCCGCGGACGGGAAGACGTTGCTCACCGGCGACACCAGCGGCGAAGTCATGGCCCTGATACTTCCACGCGACGATCCGACATACCGATGGAAGTCCCAAGCCGGCGGGACGCACGCGGCGGTGGCGTACTCGGCCGATCAGAAGAAGGTGTATGCCACGACTGCGCACGGCGTTTGCATCTTCGACGCGGCAACGGGCAAATCAGAAGTCCGCATCGAAGCGACGGACAGCAACCCGGTCGCCATCGGCGTATTCCCGGATAAGACCGACGCCAGGTTCCCTCAGGTGCAGATCGTGTTCGGCAACGCCCGCGGCTACTTCGTCAAGTCGTGGGCCGGTTATTTTGGCAAGCCCGCCGACACCATGAGCACCATTCAAACCAGCACCGTCGCGAAGGACGCGAAGCCGGCGGACGCGGCGGCCGTGCCGCTCGCGGTCGATCCGAAGGGGCGGAGTGCAATCATGACGGGGCCGCGCGACGCGAAGACGAACAAGAACGTCCTGTGGGCCTACGTCTGCGGCGACTACTCGAAGGACAGCCCCGGCAAGCGCGTGATGGTCGGCCACACCGCGACCGTCGTTTCCGCGGCCTGGGCGAAGGAAGGCAGCACGGCCGTGACCGGCGACGCCGACGGTCGCGTGATCGTGTGGGACGCCAAGGCGATGAAGGAAGCGCGCCGCGTCGAACTCGGCGGCCGCGTCATGGCTCTCGCGATCTCCGACGACGGCACGCACACCGCCGCCTGCGTCCGCGGCAAGCAGGGCGGCGACGTCTACGTGTGGGAGACCGCGAAGCCGGCGAAGGCGATGAGGCCGATCCACACCCAGCAGGCCGACTTCGGCTCCGAGCCTTACGCCAGCCTGACGTTCTCGGCCGACGGCAAGCGCCTCGCCGGGTGTGCGATCGACAAGAAATGGCTCCAGCTTGGTCCCAAGACTCGCCTGAGCGGCCAGGTCCACGTGTGGGAACTCGCCGCCGAGCCGAAGGCCCAACCCGCGCCGCTACCCCTGTACACGAAGCAGTTGCCCAAGGGCAGCTCCTCGAACTTCGTCATCCTCAACAACTACTCGATTCTCACTCCCGCGGCGAAGGAAGGAGCGATCGACTTCCGCGACCTCCGGGACGGGGGCATCCAGGCGAGGCTCGTTCTCGGGAAGTTCGCCATCGGGAGAATGAAGCTCTCTTCGGATCGCAAGTGGCTGGCGATGGAACAGCACCCGGTCACGGGTAAAATTCCCGCCGAAACCTTTGACATCGCCGTGTACGAGGCAACGGTACACAACCCCACCACGATCCCGTCGTGCAGCCAGATGCTCGATGTCGCGTCGGGCGGGAAGGTTGTCGCTGTGGTACGCGAGAAACAGATCGAATTGTGGGACATCGCGACCGCGAAGAAATTGAAGGCGGCCCCGTTCAAGTACACACGAATCGACGCGGCCCAGTTCTCGCCCGACGGTAAACTGCTCGCCATCTCCGACCGCAACGAACTCGTTCTCTGGCGGTGGGACGAGAACACGCACGAGCGAATCGACCTCGGCCGCTGCGTCGGGTCGCTGACGTTCACGCCGGACGGCAAGTTCCTGGCAGAAGGGCCGACGCCAGGGGATAACATCCAGATCCGCGACGTGGAAACGCGGAAGGTCGTACAGACGCTCGCCAACGGCACGAAGCGGTCGATGAACGTCCCGCGGATGGCTTACACGCAGGGCGGCCGGGTGCTGATCGCGTGCGACAACATCACTTCCGTGAAAGAGATCGCCCTGCCGCACCGCATCAACCTCTGGGATACGGCGAGCGGTTCTATCGCTCACCAGATCGCGCTGCCGGCCGGCTTGCCGTACAGCATCGACGTATCGCCGAACGGCCGGTACCTGGCCGCGATGCTCGACGATGGCGATTCCGGTATGAAGCTCAGCGTGTGGAGGCTCGACGGTGAGAAGCCCGTGACGGAGCCAGGGTCGCCGCCGCCCGCGGCGGTCCGGCCGCGCTGACCTGGACGGCCGCGCCATCGTTCACCGACCTTGGAGGATTTGCGCGCTTCGGTCCGACACGCCGACGCGCGTTTTTGAACGGAATGGCACCCGGTGCTCTTACCTTCAAAGCCGCGTCTCGGACCGAGCGCGCCTGCATGACGCTCGACCGGTTGCTGCGCGCGGCGGCCCGGCAGCGGGTCGATCTGCTGCTGGTGCCGCTGTTCGACGACGACCCGTTGAACGCCGTCCTGCGCCGCTACCTACTGCCGCACTGGCGGCCGTCCGCGGGGACGACTCGGCTCTACGTCCGCGGTCCGAGGGCTGGCACGCTGCTCGATGCCTCGCGGCCGCTGCTGCTCAGCGGGCACGATGGCTCATGCCAGTTGCCGGACATGCCTGGCCAGGTTTCTCCCGAAAAATGACGCCGAGGCCCGGGCAATAATCGCTTGACGGGTTTGCGTCGGTCGGCGAGCCTGAGCGCCACCGGAGGCAGGTCGGACGGCCTCCGCTCATTCGCTCCTGGCCTCGGGACTCTGTGGCTTGGGGCCGTGTTCCCAACCCGTGAGGTGCTCGCCATGAACGCCGTTCTCCAGGAAGCTTTCCGCGCACACGGCGTCGAGGCTATTGCCGAGGGTGATTGGGTTGTCTTCCCGAGGCACGACCTCCGGGCGAGCGCCGCCGTCGTCCGGGAGTCGCCGAACCCGGCCGGCGTGTCGGTGCAGTTCGACGTGCGCCTCGCCCTCGGGCCCGCGCGCACCCTCGTCGAATCGTTCGGTGGCGTCGGTGCCAATCGGGAAGAGGCCGCCAAGGAGGCGCGGCAGAACTTCCTGTTGAACTCGTTTCACGTCCTCTTCGCGGCGTTCTTCGCCCCCGGCGACCCGCAGGTGACCGAAGTGGAATGGACCGTCGGGGGCGTCAAGAAGCGCGTCACGCTCGGCAACATCGGCGTGCGGGGCAAGTTGCCGGCTCAGGGCGCGGCGGCGGCCACCTGGCTCGAACTCCTCGCAGAGCAGATCCAGGGGAGAAAGTTGCCGGACGGCATTCACTGGGTCCGGCTGTATTACGCGCAGATGGGCTCGCGGTCGCTGACCTGCGAGGTGTTGCTGGACAACGAGCCGTGGGAGGAGGTGCGGGTGCCGATGGCCGCCTTCGATTGGCCGCGGGGCGAGGCGTTCTACAGCGTGCGGCTCTTCCTGGTCCTCCAGGGCGGGACCGACGTCGGCCGGGCGCTCGGCGTGTTCCTCCGGCGACGCGAGCGTGAGGACAATGTCTTGATTGAAGACTTGATCGCGCGAGGTCTGCCGGGGCGCGAGGCGGAGAAAGTCGTGGCTCTGGCGCCCCTCGCGTTCGGCCGGGTGCTGCTCAAGGGGCTGTCGATCCGCTTCGCCGACACCCTCCTCGTCCACCACCCGGGGACGAAGGACGCCGTCGAGGTTCGCCTGGACCAGGAGCCGATCTTCGTCAACGCGATGCGGCTCGCGGAGGAGGCCTACCAGTACGGTACGATGGGGAGGGAGGGATTCGGTGCCGTCGCGTTCCTCAGTCCGGAAGTCGATGCGGTCAATCAGGCGCTGAACGCTGGCTCGAAGCCGGAGGACCTGGTGTGTTCGCCGACGCAGGTGTGGTGGTCGGCCGACGACGCCGGCCCGGGGGCGATGTAACACCCGGACGCCCGCTGCTGCGTCCCCAACGGTCAGCGCAGCCGGACAACAACCCGGACGGCGTCGGGACACAAGCCCGAAGCGCCAGCGAGGGTTAGCTGTAACTCGTCCCCTCGCTGGCGCTTCGGGCTTGTGTGGTCCTCTCGCTGGCGCTTCGGGCTTGTGTGGTCCCCTCGCTGGCGCTTCGGGCTTGTGTGGTCCCCTCGCTGGCGCTTCGGGCTTGTGTCCGGCAGGGGGTTACTTTGCTGTTGGCGCTCCCTTGCTGGCAGCCCGCTCCTGGTGCGACAGACTATCCCAGATGCGCACGGTGAAATCGCCCGAGCCGGATACCAGGCGCGTCCCGTCGGGGCTGAAGGCGGCTTGATGCACGTAGGCGCCGTGGCCGTGCAGGTCGCAGACGGCCTGGTGCGTGGCCACGTCCCAGAGGCGAATCGTGTTGTTGGCGCAGGCGCAGGCCAGGCGCGTCCCGTCCGGCGTGAAGGCCACTCCGTAGACGGTGGTCCCCTGGTTCAAGACGGCGGCCAGTTGCCACGTCGTGGTGTCCCACAGGCGGACCGTGCCGTCGGCCGAACTGGAGGCGAGCCATCTGCCATCCTGGGTCGCCGTCAGGGCGAGGACCTTGTCGGTATGTCCTTCCAGAAGGTGGACCTGTTCCTTCCGGGCCAGATCCCAAATGCGGACCGTAGGGTCCTGGTTACCCCCTGCCGAGGCAAGCCAGGTGCCGTCGGGGCTGAAGGCAACAGCGTGAACCACGTCGTGGTGGCCGCCCAGCACGGCCCCTTCGCTCTCCTCGCCCCCGCCCTCCGCTCCAGGAGGCACGGGGGTTATCCGCCAGAGGTGAACCGCCTGGTCGGTACTCCCGGAAGCCAGCAGGTTGCCCCGTGGGCTGAATGCCACGCGCAGGTCGTCCACGTCGTTCGCCGGCACGGGGAAGCGCCCCACTTCTTGGCCCGTGTCCACATTCCAGAGGCGAACGCATTCGTCGCGGCCAATCGAGGCGAGGAGTTTCCCGTCCGGATGAAAAGCGATACCGGCGACGACGGTCTTGGCTGGATAGCGCAGGAGGGCCAGCTGGCGGCCGGTCGTCGCGTCCCAGAGGCGGACGGTGCCGTCCCAGGAGGCCGAGGCCACGCGCTGGCCGTCCGGATGAAAGGCCACGTCGTAGACGAAGTCGGCATGGCCGCTCAGGACGCCGCTGCGCTCGACCCGTTGGGCGTCCCACAGCCGGACGCTCCCGTCGTCCGCACCGGCAACAAGGGTCGCGCCGTCGGTCGTGTACCGAACTCGGGTGACCGCGCTGGTGTGGCCGTGCAGGACAGCCAGTGGTGTGCCGGTCGCCGCGTCCCACAGGCGAACGGTCTGGTCTTGCGACGCTGACGCCAGACGCCTGCCGTCTGGGCTGAACGCGACGGACATCACCCAACCTTTGTGTCCTTGAAGCGTGGCCAGGGGCTGCCCGGTGCGGCCGTCCCACAGGCGGGCCGTCTGGTCGTACGAGGCGGTGGCTATCCGAGTGCCGTCGGGGCTGAAGGCCAGGGACAGCACCTCGTTGCTGTGCCCGCGCAAAACGCCCAGGAGCTTCCCGGTCGCGGCGTCCCACAGGCGCAGGACGTTACTGGGATACGCTTCGCAGGAAAGCACGCGGTCTCCCCCGGGGCTGAAGAGCGCGCGCCGGACGATGTCGGCCGGGCCGGCCAGGACGGCCAACGGATGCCCGTCGCGCGCATCCCAGAGCCGGACGGTACGGTCGCTGCCGCCGACGGAAGCAAGCCGCCGGCCGTCGGGACTGAAAGCGACTTGCACGGCCACAGCCTGGTGCCCGCGTAAGACGAGAAGTTCCTCCCCGGTCGCGGTGTCCCACACCCGAACGGTTCGATCCTCCGAGACAGCAGCCAGGCGAGTGCCGTCCGGGCTGAACCGCGGAGCGCGGACCTCCTTGTCCGGACCGCGCAAGACGGCCCGCTGCCGGTCTGTGGGAATGTCCCAGAGAACCACGGTGTTGTCCGCGCGGACACAGGCGAGGGTTCTGCCGTCCGGGCTGAGGTCCGCGTGCCAGGCGCCGAAGTCGATCGCCAGCGGCCCGATCTCCTTGCGGGCGCTGATGTCCAGGAGATGAGGCGGTCGAGCGGGGTAAAGCCACGCGGCCTTGCTTCCGTCCGCGCTGAAGAGGAGGCGGCCCGTCTCGGCGGGGCCGCGCAGGACGTGCTCGGCCGTGTCGAGCTGGTGATGGAAGTACTGCCATTCCCAGTTGCGATGCTCGAGCGGGGCGGCCTCCAGGGCGTCGCGTGCGGCGGCGACATTATGCACTTGCATCGCGCTGGCCGCGGCGACCAGGTTGGAGCGGTAGCGCTCCCAGCGCTCGGCCTTCTCCCGGCGCTGGGCCTCTTGCCGTTGCCTGGCCTCCTCCTCGAGAGCGTTTTCCGCGCGAAAATAGCTCCACGACACCAGCACGAATGCCGTCACGAAGATGACGAGGATCCCCGCGAGCGATGCGGCCACCAGCGGATTGCGCCGGCACCAGCGCACCAGCTTCTCGACCGGCCCGGCCGGCCGCGCCAAAATGGACCGATTGTCCAGGAAGCGCTGCAAATCCTCGGCCAGCGCCCCAGCCGTGGCGTAGCGCTTCTCGGGGTGTTTCTCCAGGCATTTCAGGCAGATCGTGTCGAGATCGCGCCCGACCGTCGGATTGAGGCGCAGGGGCGCCACCGGCTCGAGTTCCACGACGTGTTTGAGCGTTTTCGTCACGGTTGCCGCTTGAAACGGCGGCCGGCCGGTCAACATTTCGTAGAGCACCACGCCCAGGCTGAACACGTCGCTACGGGCATCGACGCGGTGGCCCTCGCCGCGCGCCTGTTCGGGGCTCATGTACGCCGGCGTGCCCAGAAGTCGCGGGCCCGTGCCGAACTGCTCTTCGCGCAGCGCCAGGCCGAAGTCGCCGATGTACGCCTTCCCCGCGGCGTCGATCAGAATGTTCGAGGGTTTGACATCGCGATGGACGAGTCCTTTTTCGTGGGCCGCCTGGAGCCCTTGTGCAATCGTGGCCAGCCATTGGGCCGCCTGGCGCAAGGGCGGCAGCGCTTGCCGCAGCCGCTCCGAGAGGTTGCTGCCTTCGATCAGCTTGGTCACGATGTACGATTGGCCGTCGGCGCGTCCCACGTCGTAGACGGGGATGATCGCCGGATGGTCCAGGCTCGCCAGCACACGCGCTTCGGCCAGGAAGGCATCGACGGCGCCCGGTACCTGGCGCACATCCAGTGCCACCTTGAGTGCGACGACCCGATGCAACTCTCGATCTTCGGCGAGATACACGGTGCCGAAGGCTCCCTGTCCGAGGACCCGCTCGACTCGATAGCGCTGGAGCGAGTCCGGCAGCAGGGCCGGCTGGGTGCCCGCGGCCCCTCGAAACGGGGCCGGATCGAAAAAGCTGGTGTGGCGCTCGACACTCGCCTCGTTCCGGCGGGCTTGCTCGCGGCGAATGTCCTCGAAAACCGCAGTGATCGGGCCGTCGTCTTCGGGAAAGCGCGGGCGATACTCCTCGGCGGCGGGTTGCTCGCCGCGCTTCAGGCGACACTCCAATTCGACCTTCAGAAGCTCGCAAAAAAGGGCGATGCGCTCGTCGCCCGTGCCGGCAAGGTAGTCGCGGAGGTCCGGCCGCGGACCGCTTCGCCAGGCCTGCTCGAAGCGCGTGCAGGCGCGATCGATGCGCTGCAGCGCGTCAAACGGCAGCGGCTTTGCCCCGTCAGGTGTCATGGGTGAGGGTCAGGCCACTTCCTGCTCCCAGCGAGATCGAATGAGATTCAGTTTGCGTTGGACGGTGCTGCGAACGCAGTCGAGCTGGCCCGCAATCTCGTCGTTAGTATAGCCTTCCATTTTCAGCAGGGCAATGGAACGGAGGTCGGCGTCCTGGAGCAATTCGAGCAGCCGGTGACATTGCTCAGCCATCTCGGCCGCCAGCTGCGGCGTCGGCTCCCTGCCGATGACGTCCTCAAACACCTGATCGTCGTCGCTTCTCTGAGCCAGGTCCGCTTCGCAGAGGACGGCGCCGCCCCCGCGCTTTTGCCGCATTTCGTGCTTGAGCTGGTCGCTGACCTTGCGAATCGTGATCGCCACCAGCAGGTTCCACAGGTCGCTGCGGTCCTGCACCTGCGGAAACCGCCCCTGTTCCGCGCCGCGGCAGAAGCTGTCGAAAGCGCTGAGGACCGCGTCTTCCTCGTCCGCGGCCCGCCGCGGCGCCGTCCGCAGCCGCGCCCGCGCCAGGCCGATCAACCGGCTGGCAAAGCGTTGCCAGAGCCCCTGCGCCGCTTCGCGATTCCCCGCTTGCAGAGAGCCGAACCACCTGGTGATGGACCCGTCCTCCGACATGCTGGCTCCTTACCTGTGATCTCAACGACGTCCATCGACAGGAGCACCGTAGCGGGCAGTATGCAGGTTACCGGCCGGCTGCCGTAACCCGCCCAGGATAGAAGACGCGGCGCGTGGGAACGCGCGGCCCGCGACATTGTTCGTCAGTCCGATGAGGGCATCGTTCTCGCGGGACGGGCCGTCAACAATCCAGCGGCATGCCAGGAATGCTTTGTTAACGGAGGAAAATAGAGTAAAATAGTGACGTTGCACGCAACCCCTTGGCTGGCAGGTACTTGTGGCATAATCCGTACCTTGTCCCGGGCATGGTTCAAGCCGGGGTAACACTTGGCGCCGTAGGTCAGGCTTTCCAGCCTGACAAGAAGCGAGTCAGGCTGGAAAGCCTGACCTACGGCCGCGCCACCCGAAACTGCCCCGTTCTGA